>Ga0209350_1000344_pt1 | contig 28199 bp, 27 predicted proteins | sample GraSoi013_2_20cm_2_FD_185822 | JGI IMG/M metagenome (GOLD analysis project Ga0209350, IMG submission 185822) | Grasslands soil microbial communities from the Angelo Coastal Reserve, California, USA - Sample 09_27_2013_2_20cm (SPAdes) (version 2) | ecosystem: Environmental > Terrestrial > Soil >...
AAGGTGCGGTGCAAGGCAAAGGGCTAAAAGCACGGGTCTTCCCGGTCAGAATCACCGGGACGCGAACACCGCGAAAGACCCGCCACTACTGATTGGCCGACGAAGAGCACGGGTCTAAAGACCCGCCACTACAAGTGCTTGAAGAGATGGGCGATTTTCTTGCCGGCTTCTTCGGTGTAATAGACGGTGACGTGCTCACCCTTCTTGGCCCCAATGGCGGAATAGCGGCCAACGGCTTTGCCCGTGTCCACGGTGGCATGGCCGGAAACTTCGAAGGCTTCCTTGGTGCCATCCGCCGTCTTCACCGCGACGACTTTCGTACCCTTGCCGACATCTTCGACGGTGCCTTCGGTAGTGTGGACCGTTTTGTCGCCGAACCACTCAACGGAATGGGCGGTCTTTTCCGCGCCTTCGCCAGTGGCGTGGACGATGACGTGCCCGCCTTCCTTGCCGACAAGGTCGGCGCCCTTAGCGCCATCCTTCAGGCCATGGACAACGGTTTTCTCGGTGAACTTGGCCGTTTCCACTGTGCCGTCGGCGGTCTTCACGGCAATCGTTTTTGCTCCGGCATCGACTTTTTCGACGGTGCCGGTGATGACGTGTGTGGGATTCTGCGCGCGCGCCACGGCAATGGCGAAGCACGCCGTGAGGAGCACGAGGACTACCCGAAGTGAGGCTCGGAGCAAGCGGGATTGCATAGATTCTCCTTGGAGTGTGGGGGCTGGAAGTAGCACCTTAAGAGTATAGGGAATTGCGGAGTTTGAATCCAGGATAGCGCATGAGGCGCGAAGCGCCGAGTTATGCCGGGAGGGGGACGGTGTGTTAGTGTAAATTTTCCAAAATTGCGTGCGAGGATTCTGATGTCGAAACCGAAAGTGTTTGCGACCCACAGCTTGTTCGATGCCGCGCGGAAAATTCTGAACGAAAGCTGCGAGATGGAATACTGGGCCAAGCCGGAACGCCCGCCGCGGGAAGAAGTCTTGCGGCGCGTGAAAGACAAAGAAGGCCTGGTGTGCCTGCTGACCGAGAAAGTAAACGAGGAGTTCCTGAAGGCGGCGCCGAAACTCCGTATCGCCGCGAACGTGGCGGTGGGATTCGACAACATCGACGTAGCAGCGTGCACGAAGCGAGGCGTAGCGGCTACAAACACTCCTGGCGTGCTGGACGAAACGACGGCGGATTTTGCGTGGACGCTGATGATGGCAGTCGCGCGGCGGTTGGGTGAAGCCGAGGCACTAGCGGGTTCTGGAAAATGGAAACATTGGGACCTGGATCAACTGGTGGGGACGGATGTGTGGGGGAAGACGCTGGGCATCGTGGGATTTGGGCGGATTGGACGGGCAATGGCGCGGCGCGCGAGCGGTTTTCAGATGAAAGTAATTTATACAGATGCAGTGCGCGCTCCAGAAGCAGTGGAGAAAGAGTTGAAAGCGGAGTTCCGGGAAATGAATGCATTACTTGCGGAGGGTGATTTCATCAGCCTGCATGTGCCATTGCTGCCGGAGACGCGGGGATTATTTAATGCGCCGAAATTCCACCGCATGAAACCGACGGCGTTCTTGATCAACACATCGCGGGGCCCAGTCGTGGATGAAGCCGCGCTGGTGGCGGCGCTCGAAAGCGGGAAGATTGCAGGCGCGGGGCTTGACGTTTATGAAAACGAGCCGTTCATCCATCCCGGGCTGAAACGCGCGAATGTGGTGCTGGCCCCTCACGTTGCGTCGGCGTCGTTGGAGACGCGGACAAAAATGGCGTGCATCGCGGCGGAAAACGTGGTCGCGCTGTTCGCGGGGAAACGGCCGCCGAACATTTTGAATCCGGAAGTGCTGAAGGCGTCGTAACGAATCTCCAGGCAAACCTCTCATGCCGCAATTGAAGGAACAGGCCCGGCAAATTTTCCACGAAACCCTGGCGGCCATCGATATTCCCGCGACGATGCAGCGAAAGCTGCAGCGCAAGGGAACGGTGCTGCTGTGCGGCGGAACGAAAATCGATCTGCGGAATTTTGAGAAATTGCGCGTGGTGGCGATCGGGAAAGCGGCGCACGCAATGGTCGAGGGGCTGAGGCTGGTGCTAGCACCATTCTTAAGAATCGAAGGCATAGTTTCCGCACCCACGGCGGCGCAAAAGCCATTGCCGGGAATGAAGTATTTTGTGGCGGGGCATCCCGTGCCAAATGCCGAGAGTTGGAAGGCGGCCGAGGCCATACTGGCGCTGCTGAAAAAATGCGACGAGAAAACCTTAGTTTTCTTTCTCCTTTCAGGCGGAGGATCGGCGCTCGTGGAACTGCCGCTGGGCTCAGCGCTGACATTGGATGATGTTCAGCAAACGTACCGCGCGCTAGTGACGTGTGGCGCGCCAATCGAGGCTATCAACACCGTGCGCAAGCACATTTCAGCGGTAAAAGGCGGCCGGCTCGCAGCTGCGGCGCAAAACGCCACGAAGGTCACGCTGGCCGTGAGCGACGTACCAGTGGAAAAGGAATCGGCGCTGGCGTCCGGACCGACCCTTCCCGACCCAGCCACGGTTGGAGACGCGAAGCGCATCATCGCTGAGCATTCCCTGTACGACAAGTTCCCGCTCGCGCTGCGACGCTGGCTTGACGAAGGGAAAATGCCGGAGACGCCGAAAGCAGACGCCGCCGCATTTCGAAACTCGCATTTCTTCCTGCTGCTGGGAATGGATGATTTGTTTCATCCGGCGCATCACGCCGCGGAAGCCAAAGGATTCGTCGCCTGTTGCGACAACACAAGCGATGACTGGCCGGTGGAGAAAGCCGCAGTATTCCTGCTGGAACAGTTGGAGGCATTGCGGAAAACACACGCGGGGCATCGGGTTGCGCTGATTGCGGATGGAGAGGTGAGTTCACCGGTCACGGGCGATGGAATCGGAGGAAGAAATTCTGCTTTTGTGCTGGCGTGTGTGGAGAGAATCGCAGGAAAGAAGATTGCCGTGCTTAGCGCCGGCACCGACGGAATTGATGGAAACAGTCCAGCGGCGGGAGCGGTAGCTGACGGTGAGACTTTGGCCCGGGCGCAGGCGGTGGGACTCGATCCGGAGGATGCCTTCCGGCGGAGCGATGCGTTCACGTTTTTTTCGAGGGTGGACGATGCAATTGTCACGGGGCCGATGGGAAACAATCTGCGCGATTTGCGGATATTACTGGCGGAGCCGTAGAAGAGCGGATTGAAGTCCGCCCACCCCAAATTACGGCTTTACTGGCGGGAGGCGCTTCTCCATGGACTTGAGGCGCTCGCTCATTTCCTGAAGCAGGCGCTCGAGCTTTTCGAGCCGTTGTTCGGTCACAGGTTTTTCACCACCGGCATTTTCGGCGGATTCCTCGTCGCCATCTCCCGAACTGGGATTGGCACGCGGTTTTGCATCCGCGGGTTTCTTAAGACGCGCGATCTGTCCCTTGATCATGGGCGCCATTTCGATGCTCAGGTCGTCGCTCTTCAGCAGGGCTTCGAGCGCGGGGATGGCGGTGGCGTCACCCCGCGTACCAAGGGCATAGATAGCGGCCATGCGAACGGGAAAATGCGGCTCCGTGAGATAGGCGGCAATCTGTTTAGTGATGTCCTGGTTGTCCTTCTGCAGCCGCGCGAGGCTGTTGATGGCGGCCCGGCGCGAATCGATGGGCTTGCCGGCGGCAGACCATTGCAATAGAAGCGGCACGGCCTTATCGTCGCCCAGCGCACCGAGCGCGCGAAGAGCGGCGTTGCGGAGGAAGCCGTCCGGCGAATCGGCATTGACGGCGGCCTCGAGCGTTGCGAAGGCCGTTGATGTCTTAAGCTGGCCCAGCGCTTGCAACGCAGCGGCGCGGGCGCGATACGAATCGTCCTGTTTGGCGACCGAATTGAGCTTCGCCACAATCGCCGCATCGTCCTTGAAATTGCCCAGCGCGCTGACCACGCGACTGCGCACCCACGGCTTATCGTTCGAATCCAGCGCAGCGGAGAGCAGCCTGGAGGCTGAAGCGCTACCCAACTGGCCGAGAGTGTCGGCAGCAGTGGCGCGAACTCCCCACGCTTTGTCATTGCGAAGCGCGTCGCCGAGCGCAGCGACGACTTCCTCGTCGTTCTTGATCTTGCCCAGCGCCACAACCGCGTCGGCGCGATCGGAGAGATCCGCGGCATTCTTCAATTGATAGAGCCACTCTTTCTTTTCTTTGCGGAATTCGGCGGACCTGAGGACATGCCCACCTTTATCGAAGAGAACCATGAGGGGGGCAGACTCCGCGGGGAGTGTAAGAGTCTGCTTCTCTTTCGAAACGGTGACGTTGTAGAGCTTGGGTCCTGACGTGGTCGTGATTTCGACTTCGACAGGAACGCGGAAGAGCCCCACGCGGCCTTCGACTGTTTGCGTTTGCTTGAGGGTGAGGGCGACTTGGTGTTTTTCGGCGTCGTAGGAATAGCTCAAGTCAAATTTCGGCGCGCCCGCGCCGTATAGCCATTGGCTGAAGAACTGGTCCACGTTTGTGTGCGTCACTTCTTCGATGGCTTTGGCGAAATCTGCGGTAACAACATTTTTGCCGCGATTCGCTTCGAGATAATGTTTCAGGCCGCGGTAAAAAGCGTCTTCGCCGAGTTGGTGGCGAAGCATATAGAGAACCCACCCGCCCTTGCCATAAGCGTTGCCGTCGAATTCACTGGAATCATCGAAATCGTGGCGAACGATTGGCTTGTTCCAGAGGTTGCTGCTCGCGAACCACTCGCGTGTGTTATTCCAGCGCTCGTAATCGACTTGGTCCTTGCCGAAGTGCGCTTCCGTCCATACCGTCTCCATGAACGTGGCGAAGCCTTCGTTGAGCCAAACGTCGCCCCAATCTTTGCAGGTGACGAGATCTCCGAACCACTGGTGGCCGAGTTCGTGAGAGATCAAGTCGTCCTCGCCGGTGAAATATTCGAGAGCGAGCTTGGGATGAACGAGGGAAGAGCTGGTATTTGTGGTGGCGCTGGAATTTTCCATGCCGCCGGCGACAAAATCATCGACCATGACCTGCGCATATTTTTCCCAGGCGTAGTCGACGCCAATTTTCTTGCTGAATAGCTCCATCATGGCCGGAGTGCGACCGTAGTTGATCGGGAGGCGGTCGCCGCGGCCTTTTGGCGCATAGTAGGTGACGGGGATGCCGCGCCAAGACTCTTTCACCTCGTCGAATTCGCCCGCCACCACAGTAATCAGGTAGGTGGAGCTGGGAACAGACTCTTTCCAATACCAGGTCTTCAAGCCCTTGCCCGCGTCGCTGACGCTGATGAGCTTGCCGTTCGAGACGGTGATCCACGCTGCTGGCACCGTCAAGATCGTTTCCGTTGTCAGCCGGTCATTCGGATAATCGTAGGTCGGCAAGTAGTAATGCGTGTCTTCTGATTCGCCTTGCGTCCAGATCTGGCTGGGACGGTCCGGGTAGTCCTTGTCCGGCAGGATGAAATACATTCCTTTTGTTGGTTTGCCTTCGTACCGAATGGTGACGTCGAATTTGTCCCCAGACTTGGCCTCAGAGGCGAGCGGAATGATCAATTTCTCCGCGGTGGTTTCAAATTTTGCAGCAGCCTTGTTGACCGTCACTTTCTGAATGGTGAGCCCGGCGGAGTCGAAAACGATTTTTGCGGTGCCGTCGCGCAGAATCGAGAGCGAGTGCGTAACCTCGCCGAGAACTTTTTTCTGTTCGAGGTTGAAGCGCAGGGAAATCTTCGAATGCTGCAAATCATAGTCGCGGCTGCGCGCGAACGGCTCATCGGCTAAAAGTTCTGGCGCAGCAAGGAAACATGTCAAGAGTACGGCGAGTGCAAGAAACGCGGGACGTCTGCGAAGTGGATTGGCAACGTGAAGGGACTCCCTGATCATTCAGCTTTGCTCCTGTAAATGGTGTGTCCTGCACGCTCCAGGGCAGCGACAGCGGCCGACAGAGTTTCGGAAGCGACGAGCAGGTAATCTGTATCAAACGTCGAGACGGCAAACAAACTGATTTTTGCATCAGCTAGCGGCTTGGCGAGCGCGGCCAGCACACCGACTTCGGACAAAACGAAAGGCCCATGAACTTTCAAGACGCGCCAGCCGGGCTGGGACTGAACGCCGGCGGGAACGCAAGAGAGTTCCGTGACGACAGAAAGCTCATCGCCGGTCCGCGTAACGGAAAAGAACGGGCCTTGCGTCGCCCAATCGGGAATCGGCGAATCCGCTGCGAGTCGGGAAATGGCGAAACGCTCAGGCAGCAAACTGAGCTCAAGATGACGGCTCTCAGCGGTCATTGAGAGCTAGGGCAGACCGCCGACGAAGTAATCGTAATAAGACGTCTCCACTTCTCTTTGGCATTTGCGAAGGAGTTTCCCTGGCCAAATAAACGGTGCTCATCAGAAGCTGGTCGACGGCAGTGCGCGCCGCTTCCCTCGGCCTGCATCAGTATAGCGAATCGCGTGATGGTCCCGCCGGCTATAGCACATAGTTAGTGAACACGCGCTTCTACTCATGGAGTTCACGCACAATCCTGCGGTGTATACTAACGCGGTTGACAAGAAGAGAGGTTACTTCCTTCCTATGACGAGACGAGAGTTGGCCTCTAGGGACACGCGCAAGGAACAGGCTGGGTTTGCGAGCGAGCTTATCGCTATTCGCCAGAGGTTCGATCTGTCACAGAGTGCAGCGGCCAATCTCCTGGGCGTACCTTCAAGCGCGGTTGCCAGAATTGAGCAAGGCATCATGGCGCCATCAGCAGAAACCGCCCGCGCCCTAAAGATTCTTCCAACCCTCGCCGAAGGAAAGGCCCCGTCCCCTTGCGCAATTGGAAGCAGTATTGGCCTGGATGGGCCTGATGAACTGAAGGCTCACACTTTGACGTGTGATACCTGCCAGGCATATTTCGAATGGATGCTTAGGCGGTCTCTATTAGACCGGTTCGAGTTTTCCCGACGCGAAGAAACAACCGTTAAGTGATGACCACTATCACCCATTCGAGGCGCCACTTGAAAGATGGGTTTCTGCTTTTGGTGGTCGCGCAACCTTCTTGTCGGCTGCAAAACGGCCCGCCAATCTCCTCAGCTCAAAAAAAGCGCCCGAGACAGCGTGCTTCATCGCCAGTGACGATTCGATCCCGCACGTGCACCCCGGGCATTCACGCCGAAGCATGGCTTCACTTTGGAGCCTGTATTCTTCCGACGCCAAAATATTTTCCAGTTTGTCTCGCAGGATGTTCCCTACGGGTTTCAGAGGATAACAGCCAGTCATGACATCACCGTTGGAAAGCACGAAAACTTGCAAATAACCGAGCACGCAGGGAGGCTCGGAAATCTCCTGCTGCCGGTAATATCGCGAGATGTAGTCAACCTCGTACGCCGGCCTTTTCAAGGTCTCCCGGAGGAATCTCGTAATCTCCTCGACTTCGCTCTGTTGCGGCCACATCGCCGCCATGTCCGCGTCCTTCAGGAAAGGCAGGCTTTCGCTCAAAATATTGTATTGGACCGACGCTCCGGCTTCTTTCGCCACCGCGGCCAGTCTTTCCAGTTCTTTGGCGGACATGCGATTCAGCGTCACGGATAAAACCACTTTTTTGCCTTGCAGCAGCCGGATGCCCTCAAGCCCCAAATCAAAATAGCCTCGGATTCCCCGTATGAGGTCATTCGTTTCTTTTAAACCGTCGATGGATACCGCCACATCGGTTATAGGAGATGCGTTGACTTCATTGTGGAGCTTTTTTAGCAAAAGCCCGTTCGTTTGCACGATGATTTGTTTGAATGACTGGGTCTCCGCTTGCCGCAGGATGTCGAAGAAGTCTGTGCGCAACAACGGTTCTCCACCGGTGAACCTTAGGGAGTGTATCCCCGCAGCTGCTATTTCGTTGATCAGTGAGATGGCGCGGTTCGTAGTGATTCCATCTTCCCATCGAGTCTGCCAGTAATTACAGCTAATGCATTTCGCCTGACAGTTTTCCGTCAATTTCACGTGGGCGGACAGTGGCCGCATCTTTGTGGGCAGGAGTCTTTGCGAGATCTGGCTTCCCAACCAGACTCTCGGCAAGTACGACATTTCAGAAACCATTTCCCCCCTCACAGTTCACCCGCATTCCCTCCAATATTTCTTCCACGTGAGCATCTCTGGCCCTTTATTACCATGATTGTGAAGCTTTAGCCGGGTGGGTGGCGGCTACTAAGACTGCTTCTTCTTTTTTTCTCGATACCTCCTTTGATTTTCCCTGTCTTTAGTTCGGATTGCAATCTACTTTTTCGTCATATTTTCACGAAGCTACGGAGCCGGTGAGAGTTCGCCAAGGCTCTCAGTGCATCCCACCAGCTTCGGAAGGCCGCCGGGAGCTGCGTGTCAGCAAAAGGATGATTCGTCAGAGCTATTTTCCCACCGCTGGAAATCACCACGTTCACGCTCTCCGCTCCCATCAGTTTTTCAAAGCGGGGCATTTGTAAGTGATCTGCTACAAGGTAATACCGCTCCGACCTGCGCCAGTCTTCTGCTCTCCGGGGCCGGGGTTTACATCATCGAGTTCGTTTGCACGTGTCGTCCGGCGAGCATCCGGCCTCACTCCAAGTGTGGCTATTTTGTCGAGAACCGTTTCGTGGCAAGGAAGTAGCCTGTGGACGAAAGGGAAGAGGGCCGGGAGTGCCGGCCCTCGCGCAGAAACTTACGCACCCAACGCCTGGCGTCTCTTAAGAGCTAGTTGTGTCTATAGGATATGTTCGTATTACCGGGGTCCTGATACGCCAGATAAACAGTTGAGCCCAAGACAGTCAGAGAAGGTGTCCAGCGCATTTGATTTCCTGCCCAGTTTAGCCCTGACCACGATGTACCCCCATTGCTGAAGATGTATTTGAGCCACTGCGACCCGGTATCATCCTCTGCAAAGGCGTAAAGTATTCCGTTATAGCTGAGCAGAGCTAATCCGGCGCAGCTGCCATTTAGATTCTTATATCCCCACGAGATAGCTCCACCCACTTCCGGGGCGTTGGTGCCGTTTGCGAGTCCAACGATGGCTTCATGTTCAACAGGGCCAGGAGTGTTCGAGGTGAAGCCAACCCATGGGGCCCCATTGTACATGGTCAAAGATGGACGACTGACAGTGGTGTAAGCCGAAACGCTAACCCCGTTGCCAACTAGCGGCTGAATCGTAGTGCCGTCAGTCGTGTACGACATGTAGACGCGATGGTCATTGCCAACCGTCGCGATGTATGCGGTTGTACCATCACTTGTCAAGGCAGGGGTAAAGGCGACGTCGGGATATTGATTCCCTATCCCCCCAGCGCCATATGACTGAAGAAGTGGAGTCCCGAAATGGACCCCATCAGTCGATGTCGCAAGCGCTAGATACGTCGGATTGAAGGTTGGATAAACATAGGAAAGCAACACCTGCCCGTTAAGGACGCACACGCCAACATCAGTAAGCCCTGAATTATAGACAACTATGCCTGTCGATGACGGGTTACCGCTCAAGCCAAAGTCTACATAAATTGTGGCGTTGCTGTGGTTAACATAATACATAACTAGTTGATTGTTAAAAACGATGATTGTCGGGGAACCGTTATTTACAACATTGTCAACCATTTGGACTGCAGAACCGAAATTGATGGTTTGAGAGTGTGCCGGTCCGGGGAAAATTGCACCAGCCAGCAAGGCGGCAATGCACAATTGTGCTGTTTTCGCGAAATGCTTGCTAAACACACCTAACATTGACATAAAGTCTCCTTTGATCGAAACCCCAAAGACAGGCTCAAATGGTGGGCCATCTGCGCAGAATCGAGGCGGGCTAAGCACTTTTTATATATAATGCCGTCACTGTGCTGTCAAGCGAATAGTTGTAAATGACAAGTAATGATAAGTTTCTGGCGGGTGGCAAAGACGTAACTCGAACGACCGAATTTGGTGCCGGGCCCTTCGGTCTTAAGGGTCCGGCGGATGGCAGGGCCTTAGCTCCTGGGTGGCGCACCCCTTTGGCGTTTGGTTTTGCAAAGGGTGCGGGGGCTCGTCTCAAACACGAATCATTCTATCTTTGAGTATCTAAACCACTTAAACTAATCCTTGACATACGTTACCGATATGGTATAATGATATTGTTAAGTCGGCCACATTTCTTCCGCCTGCCCGACCTACCGTGGTGATTGTAGATACTGATCTTGTCGGTATCACAGATTCCAACCCTGTCGGAAAGGAGGGCCCCTTGCGAACCGTGCCCGCCCTCCGAGCGCTCCGTCCTACTGCCACAAACTCTTCGCATTTCTCGCCGTTTCGTTCTCGCCTACCTCTCGCTCGCCTAACCTCTTTAGCTGCAACACTTATGGATTCCCCAGCAAACTGTTGCAAACACAAGATTTACGGCAGCGCTAAATCCTTTAGATGCAACATTTACAAAAAACTGGGGGGAGGGTACTCCTGTCAATTTTGGAAAGGCCTGCGCGGATCGGCCATGAGGACTCGCCTTCTTACTCAAGTTCTTTCTTTTCACACTATTGCGCACTCTTTTGCATTCATCAAAAACTCAACTCTTTTGTTCTCAATCGTTTCCGCACTCTTTGCCCAAAACCACCCGGGTGGGGGGTGCTTTCCCCAGAGTCCGGTCGCCTCTAATGAATTTTGTTTGCGCCGAGCTCGCCGCAGCACTAAGATGCACCCAATTTCCTCCCGTTGGAGGTTTCTATGCGACGAAAAATATGGCTCATCGGCATACTGGTTTTCTTCGGAGTCCGCTCCGCTCCCGCCCAGCAGATTGGCAAGTACGTTCCCGTCCAGGCGGGGTCGGAGGTGGACCACGCGTTGACGGAGATCAACGCGGCGACCGATGCGGCACAGAAGCTTGCGCTCATCGACAAGTTTGCTGCGGGACCCGGCAACGAAGGAGACAATCCCATCCTGGCCAATGGTCTGTACGTGGACTACTACATTGCGCTGAAGAATTACGACAAGGCGTTTGAATATGGCGACAAACTTTTCGCAGTCGACCCTGACAATTTTCAGAATGCCATGAACATGATCCGCGCCGCTTCCGAAAAGGGAGATTCCGAGCGGCTTGTCGCGTACGCGGAGAAAACAGGAGGAATTCTCAAGCGCTACAAGGAAGCCCCTGCTCCTGCGGGGACCGACGCTTCGCAATGGGAGCGTCAGAAGTCGCAGGTGCTGGAGAATAACAAGGACAGCATCATTTACATTCAGCAGGTAGTCTACAACGGGGCCATTCAGGCGAAGGACACAGGGAAGCGCGCGGGATACCTGACGCGGTTCGCGCAGGCCTTTCCGGATTCACCGTACGCGAATCAGGCGCTCGGAGTGGCCGCAACGTCTTATCTGCAAGCGCAAAACACGCCCAAAATGCTGGAAGTGGCCAACGGGCTTCTGGCGAAGGATCCGAACAACGTGGGGATGTTGCTGCTGCTTTCCGACTATTATTGCGATAAGGCCGACCAGCTTGCCAAAGCCGAAACGTACGCGAAAAAAGCAATCTCCGTGCTGGGCGTGGCCTCAAAGCCGGAGGGTGTGGCAGACGACCAGTGGGATCGGCAGAAAAACCTCCAGAAAGGGTTGGCGTTGAGCTCTCTTGGACAAGTGAACATCGAAAAGAAGGACAATGCCCAAGCCGTGGAAAACCTGAAAGCAGCGGCGCCATTGTTGAAGGCGGATGACGGCAGCTACGGGCGAAATCAATATCGCTTGGGGTATGCGTTGCTGAATTTGAAGAGAACCGCCGAGGCCAAGGACGCGTTCACGCAAGCCGCTTCCGTGAACGGTCCGTATAAATCACTGGCACTGGACAAGTTAAAGGCCAGCGGAGGGCCAGCGACGGCGAGGCGAAAGTCTCCTTAAAGGACAATCGAGAATCGCAAGTGGCAGCCCGCGCATCAAATTTATGTCCATAGTGGAGTGGCTAGAGGCTTGCGGCGAGAGGTGATATCCATGGCGGAAATAGCGACATTCGGAGCGGGGTGCTTCTGGGGCGTCGAAGCGGCATTTCAGCGCGCGCCAGGAGTGATTGATACCGCAGTGGGGTACAGTGGCGGCGAGAAGCCCAATCCGACCTACAAAGATGTCTGCACGCATGAAACGGGGCATGCGGAAGTTGTGCAGATAACGTTTGATCCCACGAAAGTGAGCTACGAACAGTTACTCGACATTTTTTGGCAGGCTCACGACCCAACGCAAGTGAACCGCCAGGGACCGGACTTCGGCACGCAATACCGCACGGCAATTTTCTTCCATTCGCCGGAGCAAGAAGCGGCAGCCAAGAAGTCACGGGCGGCGCTCGAAGCCACCGGCAAATTCAAGCGTCCCATCGCGACGGAGATTACTCACGCAAGCACGTTCTATCGCGCCGAAGAATATCACCAGAAGTACTTGCAAAAGCGCGGCGTGGCCTCTTGCCATTTCTGATTAACGCACAATTCCAAAACAGCAAAGGCCGGGCAGAAGTGCCCGGCCTTTTTCATTCGGAAACTCGAATAGTCGCGATTGGAAAATGGCGGAGAGGGTGGGATTCGAACCCACGGTACGGTTTCCCGCACGCTCGCTTTCGAGGCGAGTGCTTTCAACCGCTCAGCCACCTCTCCGCGGTCGTTGTAGGCTTAATCGTAGCAGAGCGCTGCGTTTTTCGGCAATTAAGCGCTCGACTTGCGTACCAACGAGGACCGGACAGGCCGTGCCCACCTACGCAAATCTGTCGTCAGACCCAACCTACGCTCGTTAGCGGCGTTCCGCGAAGAAGGACTGGAGGATAGTGGCGCAGTCGGTAGCGAGTACACCGGAGGTGACTTCCACCTGATGGTTGAGGCGCGGATGGGAGAGGATTTCGAAGCAGGAGCGAACGGCACCGCCTTTAGGGTCATCGGCCCCGTAGACGAGGCGCCGGACGCGGGCCTGTACGATGCCGCCGGCGCACATGCTGCAAGGCTCGATGGTGACATAGAGCGTAGTATCAGCAAGACGATAGTTGCCGAGAAGGCGGGCGGCTTCGCGAAGGACAACCATTTCCGCATGGGCCGTGGGATCATTATCGCGAATTGTACGGTTGCCAGATCGAGTGAGAATCTTGCCGTCATGAACGAGCACCGCGCCGATAGGAACTTCGGCGCCTGCGGCCGCGGCACGCGCTTCACCCAAGGCCTCCTGCATGAATTGGATGTCAATTTCCATTGCCGGAGAGAGAATACCACGCTGAAACAAGGTGAAAAGAAAGAGAGAAGGCATTGCTTGACAATTGGGGAGGGGGGAAACAAACTAAGCGCATGCGCGAACTCCTGGGGCGATTGTTTCAAGTCGATTTCTTGAAGGGCCTCGCGGTCACCTTCCGAGCGCAGCATCCCAAGAATATTGTGACGGAGCAGTATCCGCTGGAGCGGCCGATGGTGGCGGAGCGGTATCGCGGCGCGCCGCGGCTCAACAATAACCCGGAGACGGGCGAGACGCTCTGTATTGGGTGCAATTTGTGCGCCCTGGCGTGTCCGGAGAACCTGATTGTGGTGGGCTGGCAACGCGACGATGCCACGCGAAGGAAAGTGCTAACGAACTTCACCTACGATACTTCGCGGTGCATGTTCTGTGGACTCTGTGAGGATGCTTGCCCCGTGGACGCACTGGAACTAACACAAGATTTCGAAATGGCCTACTTCACGCGCGAAGGCGCGATTTGGGATCGCCACCGCCTCGAGCAGGGACCGACTCCGGCACGTTACACCCGCTAAAGACATCGAATGGAACTTCGCAAAGATCCCATCACTCAAAGCTGGGTCATTCTGGGACAGAAAGAGGCACGCGGCGATGCGCCGCAGGAGTGTCCGCTGGAGCCGGCCAAGCTCGAAAAGTTGCGAGCTATTATGTCGTGGCCCGCGGAAGGGGCATGGCAGGTGCGTGTGTTGCCGCACCCGGAGCCGCTATATCACATTGAGGGGGAGCCCGGGCGCGTGGCGGAGGGGATGTACGACAAGATGGTGGCACTCGGCGCCCACGAAATCGTGGTGGAGACTCCGCAGCACGACAGGCGGATGTCGCAGTTCAACGACGAAGAGATTGATCGAGTGTTGTGGGTGTGGGGGGCACGCATTGCGGATTTGAAGAAGGACTCGCGTTTCAAGTACGTCAGCGTATTCAAGAATCAGGGTGCGCTGGCAGGAGAAGAGTGGCCGCACGCGCATTCGCAGGTGACGGCCACCATCTTTGTTCCGCGCCGAATCAAGTACGAACTCAACTCCGCGCATGAATGGTTCAAGGACAAAGAGCGCTGCATTTTTTGCGACACGGTGCGTCAGGAAGAGAAGCAGGGGAAGCGCATCGTTGACGTGCAGGGAGATTATTATGCGTTGTGTCCGTATGCGTCGCGCGTTCCGTACGAAGTCTGGTTAATGCACCGGCGGCACAACCATTTGTTCGAGCAGCCTAGGCCGGGTTCGAATCGCAGGCAATTGGCGGCGCTGCTGGGCCGCGTCTTGCGCCGGCTTGAGAAGGTGGCGCCGGCATATCATCTGGTGGTGCATACCTCACCTAATACGAAGAACAAAAAGGGTGAACTGGCAGGATACTGGAAGACGCTGCCGGACGATTACCACTGGCACATCGAAATCCTGCCGATCGTGGAAAAGACCAGCAAGTCTTACAGCATCAAAGAAGTATATTTCAATTCAGAGCTGCCGGAGCAAGCGGCTGCGAACTTGCGAGCTTTGGACCCTAATTCATGAAGCATGGCCAAGCGAATGAAGGCGAGTCAGGCGGAATCTTCCTCAACTTGATCATATTGCTGTGTCTTATGATCTTTTGCGCCTTCTTGTATCTGGTGAGACGCCCCATACTTCGCTTTGCAGCGGAGATGTGGATAGTCGAAGATCCTCTCGACAAAGCCGACGCCCTGATCGTACTGGGCGACGATAATTTTTACGCCGACCGGTCAACGCGTGCAGCGCAATTGTTCAGGGAAGGGAAAGCGCCGGTGATCGTCGCGAGCGGAAGGCGCCTGCGGCCCAATGCGGGGATCGCAGAGCTGATGGAACACGACCTGCTCGAGCGTGGAGTGCCAAGAGATAGGATCGTGCGGTTTGTCCACGACGGGGATAACACGATAGAAGTAGCGCAAGCGCTTACGCGGCTGGTGAAAGAAAGAAAATGGCACAGCGTGATCGTGGTGACATCGAATTTTCACACGCGGCGGACGCGCTATGTATTCGAGCACGTTTTTCCCGAGACTGTTGAGGTGCGCGTCGCCAGCGCGAGCGATGGGGATTTCGATCCGCAGCATTGGTGGGAGAAGAGTAAATCACTGAAAGAGTTAACACAGGAATTTGCCGGGATGATGGCGAACTGGTGGGAGCTGCGAGGGAAAAACGAGAAGAAGGAAACGACGCAATCTGTAGTGGAGTTGGGAGGACTAAATCCGCTATTACTGGTGTAGCCTTTCAGGAAACACCCTAGATTTGCTACCTGCCATTCCTTGTTTACACCCGCTAAGTCGTGTACTATGTTCACTCTTCCGAGTCGCAGCTCCAACCAGCCCTGCGATAAGCGGCTTCGAAAATCCAATTTTCGATGTCGAGGTGTGAGATGTGGAAAAAAGAAGATGCGAAGCCTGAAGGAGTTACCGGCAATTCCGCAACTCCAGTAAACTCTGCGACTTCATCGAGCCCAGCTACTGCTACTACGCCCTCAAGTTCTCTCGCCACTTCGTCGCGCGCGGCTGCATGTATTAGCCAGGGAATTCGAATCAAGGGTGAAGTAACGGGCAGCGAAGATCTTTTTGTTGACGGCATGGTAGAGGGAAAACTCAGCCTCACCACAAACAGCTGCTTGACCGTTGGACCAAACGGGCATGTGAAGGCGGACGTGCTTGCCCGTGAAGTAATCGTTCGGGGAAAAATCGAAGGAAAAGTCACAGGGCTGGATAGGGTTCAGCTGTGGAGCACGGGGCACGTCACCGGCGAAGTGCAAACAGATCGCCTGACGATTGAAGACGGAGCGCTGCTGCGCGGAAGAGTGGAAGCGGGCAAACAGCCGAACAAGGCTGCTGAGGTCAAGGCGTCCGCTGCCACGGCGTCAGGATCCACGTCAGCGACGGCAAGTGCAACCGGCAAGGCGACAGAGACGGCGTCCTTGAGCCCCGGAACGGCGGCTAACTGACGATGAGCTTCCTGAACAAATTGGGCCTTGGAATGGCAAATGGGACGAGCCGCAGCGGGTCACTTCCGGTGCATTCGAGCTCACGCTCGCGAACTCCGGGAGGGCCGGTTTCCGCCGTAGGCGCCACGCGCGCCCCGGAATCCGCGGAACCGACGCGCGTCTCGAATGGGCTGAAAGAATTCCTGTGGAATCTTGACGGCCTTGGGCGAGGCACCTTGTTGGACCTAGGGCCCGCATGGCAGACGACTCTAAGCTTTTTTATAGAGCGCGGCTTCCGCGTCTCATCGGAGGACTTCCTTCGCGCATGGAAAGCGTTTTTGACCGACGAAGAGAAGCGGCTGCGCGAGGATGCCGACGCGCGTGACAAGCTGGACATGACGGCGAACGGGCGCGCAACCCGCTTTCTGGCGGAGAATCTACAATACCCTCGCGCATCGTTCGATGCCGTGCTCTTGTGGGATTTACTGGACTACCTAGATCCCATGTTGGCGAAGCAGACGGTTGCAAACCTGACGGAACTCTTGCGGCCCGGCGGTGTGATTCTGGCGATGTTCCACAGCAAGAAGCCGGAGGACTTTCAGCGTTATCGAGTGGCGGATTCGAATTCGCTGCAAGTGATTTCGTCGCCGGTCATCTGCCCGGCGCAAAAGGTCTATCAAAACCGCGAGATCCAGGACCTCTTTACCCGCTTCAGGACCATGAAATCGTTTGTGGGCCGCGATCAACTGCGCGAAACTCTTTTCATCAAGTAAACACCCCTTAGGTATCGAACTACGCGGCAATGTGGAAATCGCGCGTTCACCCTCTCTTCGCTTGCGTTCAACGAATCGAAGGAGTACAAGCGGGACGTGAGCTCACCGAGCTCCGGAGGGACCATGACTCCACCGGGCTTAGAGCTGCACTTACAGCTGATCACACCGCTTTTGCGGTGCGCGTCGCTCGCGAAACATACGTGCTTTTAGCGCGCTTCCGAGACGACACAGTTAAAAAGCAAAAAGGGGAGCCATGTGCTCCTCTTTTTGCTTACCGCGTTGATGCCTTCCAATTCCAATTAGTGTTGTGTCGAAGCTCTGCGATGATGACGGCGCTTAACACTGCTGTGTTTGCGATGGTGCCGATCGTGTGAGGATGCCTGGTTGGACGCCTGCGGCTGGGTAGGAGACGCGCTTTCCTGTGCGGCCGATTGCCCGGCTGAGCTTTGCTGCGCGGACACAAAAAAAACCGGCGTTGTGGCCAACAAAAGGAGTCGAACGATACTTTTCACGGCAATTCTCCCGAGAGCAATACCCTGTAAAGACTATTGAATCACAAATTGTAGAGAAAGTCTGCCGGAATCACTTTCCAAGCTAAGCGAGGCTTCAACAGATGCAAAAGTCGTTGAATGGGGGCGGCTAGCCGCCGAACTTGAGCCGAACAAGCCACTGAATGGCTTCGCGCTGATTGGCAATGATCTGTGCCTGCCATACCAGGGCAACGGACATGAAGCTCATAAGAAAAACGGAAAAGACGAGAACGACAACAACATTGGACTCGTGAACAGGAAGGCGGAAGATGCCGCGAAGCCAAGTCATGGTAAGGGGCCTCCTAGTACTGGTAAATCTGCCCACATTTGGATCCGCGAAGCTGAGTCGGTAACTCCGCGTGCAGCGTTTGCCGATAAGAGTAAGGCAATCGGGGGACCCAAGGCTCCTAGAGGGGTCAAACTCTTATCCCAAGGAAAATAGATGGTTTGTGAGAAGGCGCATGGTGCTCCAGTTCTTGATTGCAATTGGCAGTGTGCAAATCGGCGGGCATTTGCGCGATATTTTTTCCGAGCCGGCTAGGTTTTTGCTGCTATAGCTGCAAGCAGTTGCTCCCAAAGGTCGGGTGCGTGGAGGGGCAGGTGTCGCGCGCGAGGAATGTCCGGCGGTTCGTAAGAGGCTTGCTCGGACTGGCCGCCGGTCAACAAGATCGTGCGCTCGCAAAAGGGGAAGAGTGGGGCGGCTAAATCGGCCGTTGCGAGGCCGACGGTGTGAGCGTGGTAGCGGAGCGCCCGGTCGTACAGCCTTGCAAGCTCGCCTACGCAACGCTGGACGCTGCGGCCGATGGCGGCGGACCAGAGCACCCCATGCTGGCAGAACTGGATGTTGCGTGCGCGCCCCTCCGCTAGAAATCTTTCGACCTCTGCGTCAGAAGCGCCAGCAAAGAAAAAGATGTCATCAAAATCGCGCTGCCGCGCAAGCTCGGCCTCTCTTTGGGGAAGGCCGGTGTTGTGCGCCAACTCGCGGGGAGAAAGTGAACGGAGAGTGACAACGGGAACGCTAGTGTCTTGGGAGAGGGCTTGGAGGACTTCGGCGGCTGCAGGCAGGGCCTCCGCAATGGGAATGCAGGTAAAACGACCAAGACGCACGGTCGCGGCCTTCTTAGTCCGCGAGCCGTCGGATGAGGGCCGCAGGTGGAAGTAGCCTTCCGGCATGTACACAGCACAACCGTCCTCCGCGATGAAGGGATGCGTGTGACCATGCTTGCGGCGAGGGTCGTCGAATTGGAGCCGCGAGCGGCTGGTCAGCCAGACAGCAGGTATGCCTTCGTGGTCGAGCGCCGCGGTGAACTCATCCAAGCCGCGGAGGCTGCTTCCTCGGAACGGGATTAGTGTATCGACGGCGATGTAGAGGACACTGGACGTCTGGCGCAAACGAGGCTCCGAACCAGCGAAGCCATTCTATCGGAATTCTGGAAGGGAGCCGTGCCCTAGAAAAGAAAAAGGCGGGCAGAATGATCAGCCCGCCTCAAACTTTGCCCGGCAAACGCCACCGGACATGCTGCCTTAAGAAATTAGCTGCCAGACTTGGTGGCTGCGGCGGCGGTCTGCGAATTCGCCTTCGGGATGCTCAGATAGCCGCTGATCGTGTTCTTGCCTACCTTGTTGACAACGATCTCTTCTGGAATGTGCGTTCCAGAGAGGTAGAAGAAGATCGGCTCGTTCATGGCGCGATTCTTCTTTTCGAATTGCCTGTCTTCGATCGTCACGGCGGCGTTGAACTGGCTGTGCTTTTCGTTGACGCCCTTCAGTTCGACGGTAACATTGCCTACCTTTTGAGGCTTGTTCCTGCCGACGATGGTGAATTCCACGTAATCCCGTTCACCGAGGCGGCGGAGCTGGTCAATTTCATCATGGTTGCGCGCGATGAGCGTGCCCATCTCGCTGCGAGCCATTTTCAGGTCTTCCCTGGTCGCGTCCAAGTCGGTCTTAACGCCGACAACCTTGGTGTCCACGGTTTTCACATCATCGCTGGTAGCCTTGGTAGCGAGTTCCGAGTGGACCGAAGTATCCAGAGCTGTCAGCTTCTCAGTCGTCGCGTCGTTGAGTTTTGACGCTTCCTCGCGCGCTTTCTTGAGCTGGCCCTGCGTAATCTTCAGCTTACCGGTAACAACCTTCAGGTCGCCCTGGAGATCCGTGTTGGTCTTTTCGTCTTGAGCAAGACGATCCTTCAAGGAAGCCATATCCTGCTGCATGGTCTGCTCTGCGGTCTTCAACTGAGCTGCAACTGCTTGCTGCGTGCCATCGAGCTTCGAAGATGCACTCCACCCAACTGCCAGTCCGCCAATAGCTATCAAGCCCAGAACGACCATCGCCGGTAACGTCCAAGCTGGTGATTCTGTGCGCCCATCCGAAATTCTATCGTCTGACATAGTCAATCTTTCTCCTCACCCCGTTAGGGGAACCGCCGATTAATCGGCCTGTAACCGGGTGATTGCATGCAAGAAGCCAAAGTAGAAAAGGCGATGATTACGGTAAGTGATAGAGGGATGGCAGGTTGTGGGCGGCGAAAAAACGAAGATGCGGTACTAGTCCTAGCAAAGTTTACGCGAAAAGAGCGGGAATAGCGGATTTTTTGCTTGACGAAAGTTTAGCCGATTTGAATCCCTAGGCCTCGGAACTCAGATCGGAGCTGTTCGGGGGATTGGAAGACGATCCCGGTCATCCCCAGGCGGGCGGCGGCCGCCGCATACTCCGCAATATCGTCAATATAAACGGCTTCCTCCGCCCGGACCGCGCAAGCCTGGAGAGTCTTGTGGTAGATGATCGGGTCAGGTTTGCTTGTGCCGACCTGGTAAGAATAGATGCGGATTGGAAAGAAGCGGAAAAAGGGGAAACGGGCTTCCTCATGGAACATGTGGATAGGATCGGTATTCGAAAGCAATGCGAGCCGGTAGTTCTTGGAAAGACTCTCCAGGAAAACTTCGGAATGGATGGGGACGGGGTCCAGGGCGCGATTCCAGACTTCGCTGAACTGCTCGAAAGTAAGAGAAGCACCCAGACGCTTGGTGAGATGTAAGTGCCAGTCCCGCGGAGAAATCCGTCCTTCCTGCCAGTCGAGCCAGTGGGGATCGTTTTGGATGGCGGACCACACTTCTTGAGGGGTTAGCGAGAGGCCGGAAGCCAGGCCGTCCATAGCGCGAGAGATGTCCACGCGAATCAGCACGCGGCCAATGTCGAAGATGATGGCGCGAAACTTGGCGGGCGCCACTGCCTATTTGCCCTCTGCTCGGGGAGTTGTAACGCCTCGGTCATTGGCGGCGCTGAATTTATGCCTACTGCGATAGATGCTGATGACCGCGGGAAGCACGGAAACAACGATGACAACGGCGATGACGTAATGAATGCGCTCACCGATATTCGGCACAGAGCGGCCCAGGGAAAATCCGCCGAGAATCATGGCGCCGACCCAAAAAATCCCGCCAAAAATGTCGAATGCCAGATAACTGGCGTAGGACATCTTTGCGGCCCCGGCGACGGGAGGGCAGAAGGTTCGAACAATGGGAACAAAACGAGCAAGTATAACGGCGCGCCCGCCATACTTTTCATAGAAGTCATGGCCGCGCTGAAGGTGACTTCTCCGGAAGAAGAGCGAATCTTCGCGGCGGTATAATGCCGCGCCCGCGGACCGGCCGATCCAGTAACCAATCTGGTCTCCGACGATGGCACACAGCATCACCGGGATAAGCAGCCATCTCAGGGGGATGACTCCGCCAGCGGAAAGGATGCCCGCCGTGACTAGAAGGGAATCTCCAGGAAGGAAGAAGCCGACGAAGAAACCGGTCTCAATAAAAACGATGGTGCATATGAGCGGAGCGCCACCGGCGCGAATTAGTTCTCGGAGTCCGTCGGGGTTGAAAAGCGAGTGGAAAAAGTGAAGGATGGCGTCGAGCACTCGATGTTGTTCCTCACAGCGGATGAATGAAGTGAAGCGCTTACGGGTACAGAAACGAGAACGCGCGAGCGCAAGCTCGTGAAGGCACCCATACCTATACGGTAGCAGAAAACTCCGACGTCCTCTCCACATTCATGCCAAAGAAGAAGCGGGGCAGTAAGAGGCGCGAGCCAGATGCTGAGGCGATTCATCCGAGCACCTCGGCGAGCCATACATAGCCTTTGTCTTCAGCGTCGAGCCGGGCCTGGAGACTTCGAGCGGCGTTTTCCCTTTGTCCAAGCAATTTTTGAACGCGCGGAAGGGCTCGGCGGGCGGCAGCAGCGCCGGCAGCGATGGCTTCTTCGGCACGGTGGAAGTCGTCCCAAGCCAATGATTGCACGTCGGGCCGAAGGACGAGGTCGGCATGGCTTTCCCAGATTTCAAGCTGGTGCTTTTGTGCTGCGCTTACGGCGCGACTCACGACCTGAAAGATGTTTGTGGGGGCGCCGCGGTGGCCGTCCTGGAGGCCGACGAAAATCCCAATTACTGTGGCTGCACCGAGGTCGCGAGCGGCGCGCGTCGGAACCGGTGCGACCAGCCCACCGTCTGCCAGGCACCGCGTGCCAATCTCGACCGGTTCGAACAATCCGGGGAAGGCGCAACTCGCGCGGATGGCGTCGGCAAGATTCCCCTGTGTGAACACAACAGGCTCACCGGAGCTCAAGTCCGTGGCCACAACTGCAAGAGGAATGCGCAGGTCTTCAAAGTGACGCGAATCAAAAACGCGCTCGATCAAATTCTCAAGGCGGTGATTGCTTGCCAGCCCGAGCCGGGAGACGCGCCAACGGGCGATATCCCGGAAGCGGAGCGTACGGCAAGCCTCAATAATACGCGCCAGGGGGGCGCCGCTGGCGTATGCAGCGCCTAAGATACTGCCTACGCTCGTTCCTGCGATATGCGAAATGGGCACGTTGTTCTCTTCGAAGACTTGCAGAACTCCGAGATGCGCGAAGCCGCGTGCGAAACCGCCACCGAGAGCAAGGCCGACGCCCGCCTGCCTGGGGGTAGCGGCGGAGGTCGTGCGCGGACTTTGCGCGTGCTTCGTCATGTCTAGAGGATCGCAGGGACGATGTCCTCAGACCTATGGTTCGGGCGTCCTGAAAGGGCAGTACTTTTGTACTTCAAGGGAAAACAACCATAGATTAATGTTCGAGATCACGACAGTACCTTCTTACTAGTCCCGTACCCTCTCTGTACCATTGTGACAAGCTGCGCGCCACGCGATTCTCTCCTTTGTCAGGCTGAATCACTCAGGGGGTTGTGAATGGACAGTGCGTTCAAGGCTTGGGTCGGGCAGCCGGTGGTCCTGCAAGTGGCGCTAGGAGACATAAAAGTGCCGCTGCGCGGGAAGCTGTTGAAGGATGGCGACGACACGGTACGGATGCGAATCGGTGATGGTTGGGATGTGGATATCTATAAAGCCATGATCCTGGCGGTTGAAGAAGACTCCATGGTTCTACTTCCTGCATGAGGGACACAGCCATGAAAACACAAGAGCTCAAATACGTAACCCGGCGCCGCGCGGCGGTGCTGTTGGGTCTGTCGGAAATGGAATTGAACCGCATCTCGAGCGAATCGGGATTCGGACACAAAGAAGTCGCAGGCGAACAGGAAGAGACGTATTTCACCTACGAAGAATTGCGCCAGATCTGCATGCTAGCCGTGCATCAGGTGAACTAGACAAAACGAGTTTCCTCCGGCCCCCCTCAGCAACACCCCCACCCCGGGTCGCTCCCCCCAGCGATCCGGGGTTCTTCTTCTAACGGGCATTCTCAAGGGAGCGATTCGCGATCGTTCAATCGGCTGACAAAACCTTTGACAGACGGAGTCCGCGCGTTAAGACTTAGCGCCTCAGGGGAGGGGGCGCGCAGCTCTGATGTCACATTTAATCGTTCGTGGATGGTGGAAGTGGGCAGCGGCGGCGCTGATATTCGCCGGCATGATCGCGCTAACTGTGGGTAGCGGCGCGAGCAACGGAAACGAAACCTATGACGTGGTCATCGCTAACGGGCGACTGATGGATCCAGACTCGGGGCTGGACGCCATTCGAAACGTGGGGATTCGCGGCGGGAAAATCGCCGCGATTTCAAACAGGCATCTTGAAGGGAAGCATACGATTGAGGCGAAGGGACTCGTCGTCGCGCCCGGTTTTATCGATCTCCATGAGCACGGCCAAGAGCCCAGAAACTATGAATTTCAGGCGCACGACGGCGTAACAACCTCGCTCGAACTGGAAGCGGGTACCGCCGACGTCGACCAGTGGTATGCGCGGCGAGGAGGAAGCTCGTTAATCAACTTCGGCGTGTCGATCGGACACATCCCCGTGCGGATGAAAGTCATGAATGACCCGGGTACTTTTCTGCCCGTAGGGGACGCAGCCCACCGCGAGGCCACCGCTGGGCAGTTGCAGCAAATCGAAGATGAGATCGAGAACGGTCTGCGGCGCGGCGCACTCGCTGTCGGCATGGGCATCAACTACACGGCCGCCGCCACCCACGACGAGATCGTGGATGTATTTCGGTTAGCCGCCAAACACGGCGCGCCGGTACACGTGCACCTTCGGCATGCCGGATTGCAAGAGCCGACAACCGGTCTAGTGGGGATCGAAGAAGTGATTGCCGCCGCAGCGGCTACGGGGGCGCCGCTTCATGTTGTCCACATCACCAGCATGGGACTGAAGAACATGCCCCGGCTGATTGCCATGGTGAAGGGCGCACGCGACCGCGGACTCGACGTCACGACGGAGTGTTATCCGTACACGGCCGGGAGCACTCAGTTAGAGTCAGCCATATTCGACCCCGGATGGCAGGACCGCCAGGGCATCACATTCAAAGACATCCAGTGGACGAAAACCGGCGAGCGGTTGACGGCAGAAACTTTCGAGAAATATCGCAAGGAAGGGGGCACCGTCGTTATTTTTTCGATTCCCGAAGAGGCCACGCGCGCGGCAGTTGCCGACCCGCTCGTTATGATCGCGAGTGACGGCATGCCTCTTACAGGAGCCAAAATTCATCCACGGGGTCAAGCGACGTTTTCACGGGTGCTGGGGCATTACGTCCGGGAAGAGAAGGCGCTAGATTTAATGACCGCCCTGAAGAAGATGACGCTGATGCCCGCGCAGCGGCTGGAGAAGCGCGCGCCGATGTTCAAGGATAAAGGACGCATTCGCGTGGGGGCGGACGCGGATATCACGGTGTTCGATGCCAATCGTGTGATTGACAAAGCCACCTACGAAGAACCGTTGCAGTACTCGGAAGGGATTCAATTCGTGTTTGTGAATGGAGTTGCGGTCGTCAAGGACGGACAACTCGTTGACGGTGTTTTTCCCGGCCGGGCAGCACGGGCTCCGGTTTCGCAGTGACCGCGTGCATCGCGTTCCGCACTCCCAAGGCACTGCGTGGTAGTCAGAAAAGACCATGCTGCCAATCGCCCGGAACTGCTATATAGTGCTGCGCACAATCGCTTTCTCCAGAAAGGATTCACTTTGACACTTGCCGCCGCGGACTGGGCTGCCATCGCTGGATATCTGCTCATCACCTTATTTCTCGGCTTGTATTTCCGGGGTCGTTCCGGGAAGAGCACGGAAGATTATTTCGTTTCGGGCCGCAACGTTTCCTGGTGGCTCGCGGGAACTTCCATGGTGGCGACGACGTTTGCCGCCGATACGCCATTGGCGGTGACTGGACTTGTTTATGCGAACGGAGTCGCGGGCAACTGGCTGTGGTGGAGCTTTCTGCCGTCGGGAATGATGACTGTCTTCTTGTTTGCGCGGCTATGGCGCCGATCGGGACTTATCACCGACGTGCAATTCGCGGAGATGCGTTACGCCGGCAAGTCCGCCGCATTCCTCCGCGGCTTCCGCGCGGTTTACCTCGGCCTGCTCATGAATTGCTTGATACTCGGCTGGGTCACCAAGGCGATGGTCAACATCATCAGCACTTCCATGGGCATCAGCGATTTTAGAGCGCTGATGATTTGCGTTTTTTTTCTAATGCCGTTTACCGGCATCTATGTCTCGCTAGGCGGTCTGTGGGGAGTTCTCTGGACCGATCTATTCCAATTTGTCTTGAAAATGGCCATTGTGATTGGCGTAGCCTGGTATGGCGTCCAAGCGGTCGGGGGGATGCCGCAACTCCTTGCGAAGCTCGCGGAGCGACGTGCAGCTGTTGGCTCCGGCGCGAGTGACATCACCTCGCTGCTGCCTGATTTTTCGCGTGGGCTTACAGGGGAAGCTCTTTGGACGTTGCCTGTGATCACCTTCGTCGTTCATCTGGCCGTGCAGTGGTGGGCCTTCTGGTATCCGGGTGCGGAACCAGGCGGCGGGGGATATATCGCGCAGCGGATTTTCAGCGCGAAAGATGAACGCAATGGATTGCTTTCCGTGCTGTGGTTTAACCTCGCGCATTATGCTCTGCGTCCCTGGCCATGGATTCTGACGGCTCTCGTCGCGGTTGTTCTTTATCCGAACCTGGCGCAGCCCGAACGCGGTTTCATGCTGGTAGCCACGCGCCAGACGCCGCACGCGCTCCTTGGAATTCTTCTCGCGGGTTTCATGGCCGCCTTCATGTCAACGGTCGCCACGCAGCTCAACTGGGGCAGCTCCTACCTGATCGAAGATTTCTACCGGCGCTTCCTGAAGAAAGAGGGAAGTGAAGCGCATTTTGTGAACGCTTCGCGGCTGGCCACGGCCCTCCTCGTGGTCGCGGCCGCTACGGTTGCCTGGGAACTGAAGTCCGTCTCCGATGGCTGGAAAATTGTTCTTGAGCTAGGCGCCGGCACTGGCGGCGTGTATCTTCTCCGTTGGTATTGGTGGCGCGTCAACGCGTGGAGCGAGATTTCCGCCATGTTTGCGGCCATGGTGACGACTCTCGCTCTTCATTCCGATGCTCTGTGGAACGCTCTCATTGGCCACTCTCAGCCTTTCACTGGCTCTGCCCCGGTCATCTTTGCAAAAACTACGCTGTGCACGACCGGCGTCACCACGCTCGTGTGGATCGCCGTTACTCTCCTCACTTCGGCCGTACCCCAAGACACGCTCATCAGGTTTTATACGAAGGTTCGTCCGCAAATCACCGGCTGGCGCCCGGTAGCCAAGCTGGCCGGTGACGTTCCGGTCACGCGCGACTTGGGGCGCAACCTTCTCAGTTGGATTCTCGGCTGCGTGCTCATTTATTCCGCGCTCTTCAGCATCGGCAAGCTTTGTTTTGGCCTCTACCAGGAAGGGTTGCTTCTTGCGATTCTGGCCGTCGCCAGCGCTCTGGCGCTCTCTCGCCTGATGCCCAAGCCCGCGGAGTGGCAAGCCAACTAAAATGGCTGATATCGTTCAGCCGAAGCGTTCCGGGACGCATCATGCGGTCCTCGCGGGATTCCTCGGCTGGACGCTCGACGCGTTCGATTTCTTCATCGTTGTTTTTCTCTTCGACACGCTGGCGCATCAGTTTGGCGTAACCAAAAAAGAAATCGTTTGGACCACTACCGCGACGCTGGCCATGCGCCCCCTGGGCGCACTGCTTTTCGGCCTGCTCGCGGACCGCTACGGCCGCCGCATTCCGCTCATGGCCAACGTAATCTACTTTTCGATCATCGAGCTTTTATGCGGTTTTTCGCCCAACTTCACGGTGTTCCTCATCCTGCGCGCTCTGTTTGGCGTAGGCATGGGCGGCGAATGGGGAGTGGGCGCCTCGCTCGCTATGGAAGCAGCGCCGGTGCGCTGGCGCGGAATCCTCAGCGGAATCTTGCAGAGCGGTTATTCCATCGGTTATTTGCTTGCGGCGATTGCCGCGAGATTTCTCTTGCCCGTGTGGGGATGGCGCCCCATGTTTTGGATCGGCGCTCTGCCCGCCCTGCTCGCGCTGTACATCCGTACAAAAGTGCCGGAATCAGAAGCGTGGAAGCAACACCGCGCTGCGAGCACAGCCCAAGTCCTGCGCATCGTGGCAAAAGAGTGGAAGCGTTTCGCCTATCTCGTCGTGCTCATGACCTTTATGATGTTCCTCTCCCACGGAACGCAGGATCTTTATCCGGACTTCTTGAAGGAAGTGCACAAGATTTCTGCGGCGATGGTCGCCAATATCGCGATGATTTACAACGTCGGAGCAGTCGTGGGCGCGATCATCTTTGGACACCTCTCGCAAGTCGCGGGGCGGCGCAAGGGGATGATCGCAGCTTTGGGATTGTCGCTCTTGTTGATCCCTTTCTGGGCGTTCGGCAGTGGGCTCGGGACGATCATCGTCGCTTCCTTCCTAATGCAGGCGGGAGTTCAGGGGGCCTGGGGCGTTATTCCCGTGCACCTGAATGAGCTTTCCGCCGATGCCGCGCGCGGGTTGATGCCAGGACTCGCCTATCAACTCGGAATTTTGCTGGCTTCGCCGACAAATTCTCTCCAATACGCGTTGCACATTCGCTTCGGCTATCAGTGGGCGATCGCCGGCTTCGAAATCGTGACGATTCTTACGCTGGCAACGCTCCTCTGGATTGGCACCGAGGCTCACGGCAGGAGTTTTGTTCGTAGCGTGCAAGCGGATTCGAGCCACTCTGCGGCCTGACGGAGTAGTCCGCACTACGTCGACAGACTGAAATGCTTGTCGACACTGTCCGGCGATAAACGCGAGTTCTCGCGGTGGCTATGTGACCGGCGCAACCCTGTGATAATATTTATCTCCTGCGCGCCCGTAGCTCAGTTGGATAGAGCGTCTGGCTACGAACCAGAAGGTCGGGAGTTCGAGTCCCCCCGGGCGCGCCATTAACTACAGGGTCCGGCCCGGAGACATGGGTTACACAATGTACCTAAGACATGGGTAACACTTTTGGGCCGAACGGATTTTCGAGTGGTTCGAGCACCCGAGTCTCCAGATCGAAGTATCCCAGATCATAATCCAT
>Ga0209350_1000345_pt1 | contig 28155 bp, 28 predicted proteins | sample GraSoi013_2_20cm_2_FD_185822 | JGI IMG/M metagenome (GOLD analysis project Ga0209350, IMG submission 185822) | Grasslands soil microbial communities from the Angelo Coastal Reserve, California, USA - Sample 09_27_2013_2_20cm (SPAdes) (version 2) | ecosystem: Environmental > Terrestrial > Soil >...
GGCTACGACCACCCCCGAGACGAAGGTCAGCACGGCGATCGCGGCGATGGCGAAGGGCATAGTGAACGCGTCCGCCAGGAGCCCAGCGGCGATCGCGCCTATGGCGTAGCCAGAGTCGCGCCACAGTCGGTAGACTCCCACGGCGCTCGCTCGCCAGTCGGGGTGCGCCACGTCTGACACGGCTGCGAGTAGGGTAGGGTACACCAACGCGGTTCCGATTCCCAAGAGCGTCGCGCCGGCCATCCATGACGAGAAGGCGCGGCCCACGACAAATGCCGTGATGCCCACCGCCTGAACCCACATGCCAGAAGCGATCATCCACTTCCGTCCCCAGCGGTCGCTCAGCGCGCCCGTGGCGAGCTGGCCGATTCCCCACACGAGGGGGTAGGTCGCGGTTACCACGCCGATGCGGTCGAGCGTGACACCGCGCGCGGCGAGAAACACGGGGATGAGTCCCCACACCATCCCGTCGTTTAGGTTGTTGACCATGCCCGCCTGGCTGGCGGCGAACAGCGCACGGTCCTTCCAGCTGGTGAGCAGCAGGATGTGGGCAAAGCGCGGGCGGCGTGCGTGAGAGCTGAGCTGGCGTGCCTCCGCGCGGGCGTGGCCGTGAGTCTCCTGGACGAACAAGACCGAGAGGGCCAGTCCAAGCACGGCGAAAGCTATCCCGGGATAGAATGGCGCCGGCCGCAGGCCGTGCGCGGAGGCGAGGTAGCCGGTGAGCAGCGCCGACAGCGACACGGCGACGTAGCCCGCGAACTCGTTCAGCCCCATCGCCAGGCCACGCCGCGCCGGCCCCACGAGATCGATCTTCATGATCACGGTCGTGGACCAGCACAGCCCCTGGTTGACGCCCAGCAGCACGTTGGCGAACACGATCCAGCCCCAGCTCGGCGCCCGGATGATGAGCAGCGGCACCGGGAGCCCCGCGAGCCACCCTGCGACGAGCAGCGGCTTGCGGCCGATCCGGTCGGCGAGCTGCCCGGCGAAGAGGTTCGCAAGCGCTTTGACGATGCCAAAGCTGACAAGGAAGGAAAGGACGACGGTTTTCGAGACGAGCCCGAAATCTGCCTGGGCGATGAGTGGGACCACGGTGCGCTCGAGCCCCACCATCGCTCCGACGAAGGCATTGACGACGACGAGCAGCGTGAACTGACGCCAGTTGGCGCCGAGGCCGAGCCGGATGGGAGACGGCGCCTCAGGCAACGGCGCAGCGATTGGCGCCGGCCTCCAGCTCGGTGGGGTCATCAGGCAACGTGCCGGCTTCGTTCAGGGCGACGATGCGGTGATGGTTCGGCGGTGTTGGCGGGAGCCGGGCGAGGATCTGGCTCACGAACGTTTCCTCGGTCTCACGCAACAGCGACGTCCGCTCCTGGACTTCCTCGAGCGTTGCGCTGATGGGCCGGCCGTCGAACGCCACGGGCTCGCTCGTATGTGCAGGCAGGATGACGGTCTCTGGAGGCAACGCGAGCAGGCGCTGCAAGGACGCGTGGAGCACGTGAGCACGGCTCTCCGACTGCTCGGTCGTCGCCTCGAGATCCGGACGACCGACAGCCGCCAGGAACAGCGTGTCGCCCGTGAACAGGGCACAGTCGTCCAGCAGATAGCAGGCGCTCTCCGGGGTGTGGCCAGGCGTGTGCAGCACCCTGAGGCCGGCGGATCCCACGCGCACGGTGTCGCCGTCGTTCAGGGGCGCGTACTCGAAGGAGACGCGATCCGTCGCTGGAAAGTAGAGCTTCGCCCCGGTGTCGGCTGCGAGGGCCCGGGCGCGGAACAGGTGGTCGGCGTGCACGTGCGTTTCGAGGATCGTGCGGATACGCCAGCCATGCTCGTCGGCCAGTCGATGATACACCTGGGGATCGAGCGAGGCATCGATGACGACGGCAGCGCCGTTCGAGCCGATGAGATAGGAGAGGCAGCCCTTCCCGGTGCGGCGCAGCTGCACTATCCGCGCGGTGCTGCCGGGGCACGAAACCTCGGCGGTGTTCCAGGCCAGGCTCCAAGCGCGCATCCCGCCCTCGAGCGACACCGCGTCCAGGCCGCGCGCGCGCAAGCGCTGGGCAGCCAGCATGCTCGTCTTCCCTGCAGCGCACACGGTCACGACGCGGTCGCCATTCGTGGGGTGAAAGTCCGCGAGGGCGGTCGGTTCGCCGCGCCGCAACGCGTTGTAGACATCGGCGTGCACGCTGCCAGCGACGCTCCACTCGGCGCGTTCGGCGGCGGGGCGCACGTCGAGGACCGTGACCGGTGCCCCCCGCTCGAGCAGCTCCCGCAGGCCTTCGGTGGAGATGGTGGGTGCAGTCATCCGGGAAGCGTGCCTAGGTCGCTGGCTTCTGCGCCGTGAACAGCACGGCCTTCACGCCGTAGGCTTCGGCCGCGTCGCGCGTCGATTGTTTTCGGAACGTGAAGCCGGGGACCACTGTCGAACGCACCCGCTTGAACCCCGCGTCCTCGAGCAACCCGAACACCTCTCCCTCCGGGAGAGCGCCGCCGATTCAGCTGGCCCAGAGCTTGGGGTCGTTGACGATGGACTGCGACAGCTGCTTCGCGCTCACGATGTCGGTGATCGAGAGCCGGCCGCCGGGCTTCAGAACACGGAACAGCTCGTGGATCACGCGGCGCTTGCGAAAGGACAGGTTGATGACGCCGTTCGAGATCACGACGTCCACGCTCGCGTCGGGCAGCGGAATGTCCTCCATCCGCCCCTCGTGGCACGCCATCCGCACGCCTGAAGCAGCGGCGTGCGCTTCAGCCTTGCGACACATCGTGGGGTTCAAATCGAGGCCCATCACCCGGCCCGTCGGCCCCACCTGCCACGCAGCGATGATGCTGTCGAGCCCCGCCCCACTCCCGAGATCCAGAACCGTCTCGCCGGGCTGGAGCCGGCTGCGCAGGTGCGGGTTGCCCACGCCCGCGAACGACGCCACGGCGCCGGGCGGCGCGCGATCGAGCCACTCGCGCTCGTAGCCGAACAGCTCGGCTGCCAGACGCCCGTGATGGAAGTGGAACTCACCTTCCGGGTGTTCGGCTACCTCCTGATACATCCGCAGGACTTCGCCCTTGATCACTGCTTCGAGCGAGCCCTGCTCCTCCGCGTGAAGCACTGCGCCGTCGGTCATGTGCGAAGTGTGGGTCCGCTTGCACAATAGGACAATTAGATGATGTTTATGAGATAGATAGGTATTACCCTATGGCAAAACCTGGCCTCACGCTGCACCGCTTAGAACTGTTCCTCGCGGTCCTCGACGAGGGGGGCGTGGGTCGGGCGGCCAAGGCCTGCCACATCAGCCAGCCCGCGGTTTCCGAACACTTGCAGGGTCTGGGGGCGCACTTCGGCGTTCCGCTGCTGGAGCGTCACGGGCGGAGCGTCCGTCCGACGCCCGCCGCCCGCCTGCTCGAACCGTACGCCCGCCAGGCGGTGGGGCTGCTACGCGGTGCCGAGCGGGCTGCGGCCGACTTGCAGGGGCTGCGCAGCGGCGCCCTGACCGTCGGCGCGAGCACGACGCCCGGCACCTACCTCCTTCCCGCCGCACTCGGCCGGTTTCATGCAGCTCATCCGGCGCTCGCATTGAGTCTGCAGATCAGCGACACCCGGGAGATCGAGCGCTCGGTGGCGGCGGCAGCTCATCCGGCGCTCGCATTGAGTCTGCAGATCAGCGACACCCGGGAGATCGAGCGCTCGGTGGCGGCGGGTCAACTGGAGCTGGGAGTGATCGGGGATGCGCCGCTCGTGACTGGGCTGGCTGCGGAACCCTGGGTGAAGGACGAGCTGGTGCTCATCGTCCCGCGCGGCCACCGGTTCGCGCGCCGCCGGGCCGTGACCGCGCCTGCGATCGCCGGCGAGCCCTACATTGCTCGCGAGGAAGGCTCGAGTACGCGCGGCGTGGCCGAACGCTATCTCGCGCGGCTGGGGGTCACGCTCAACCCGGTGATGGAACTCGGGAGCACGGAGGCGATTCGCGAGGCGGTGGCCGCGGGACTCGGCGTCGCGCTCGTGTCGCGTCACGCGGTTTTGGCACGGGATCGGCGGATCGTGGCCGCACGGCTCGCCGGCCCACGCTGGACGCGGGATCTGCTGATTGTGCGGCGCTTGGGGACGCCGCTCGGGCCTGCAGCCGCGGCGTTCCGGAGCCTGCTGCTCGAAACCCGAGCCTGACCTGCCAGTGGGCTCAGCGGTTCGGGAACGACGCGGAGGTGCGGAGCCAGGCGCTGAGGAGCGGGTCTCCGGGGTACCGTGCCAGCTCCGCGCGCAGCGCCTCCCGCACGCTGCGCCGCAGCCCGTCAGGGAGGACGACCGGTGCGACCGGCCCGGACTCTGATCCGGACAGCAGCGTGACCGTAGCGGCATACGCCTGAGCCGGCTCGAGGCGCACGGCCAGCCGGGCGCTGAACGCGGCCAGCGCAGCCCGCACACGCTCGAAGTCTCCGGCCGCGGCGAACAGATTCGTGGCCCAGGCGTACGCTTCGGTCATGGCGGGCACGGTGGCGAACAACTCCCCCCCGAAGTAATGCGCGCCCCACAGGGAGTCCGCGATTCGGCGCGCGTCATCCAATCGTCCGAGCTTACCCAGCAGGATCATCCGCCGTGCGGCCAGGGCCTCCGCTTCCGCTTCGACACCGAGCGAGTCTGCGATGTCGAGCTCGCGGAGCGCCGCCTCGTAATTGCCGTCCAGCTCGAGCACACGCGCCGTCATGCGGTGCGCTTCGGCCTCGGCGGGGCCGGCGGCCAGCCAACGCCGGGCCCACGCCCTCGCCGCGGCCCGCGCGCGGGCGCGCGAGGCGGCCAACGACTCTGCCGGAAGCGCAGCCAGGGAATCGACCGGCACGAGCTCGAGCGAGTCGCGCAGCAGCGGCACGAGCATGAGATCGGGACCGGCGAACTGGAGTGCCAGTGCCGAGTCACTGCCGCGGCCGGGCGGCTGCCCAGCCACGCCGAGCTCGAAGTCACAGCTGCACCAGGCACGGACCGAGCTCCGCACCGGACGGGGCAGCTCGCGGCGGTAGCCCGCCATCGCGCCCGGCGACTGCCCGGCCGCCAGCGAGTAGATGACCACCAATCCCTGGTAGGCGCCATGCCGCGTGGGGTCGAGATCGAGCACGCGCCGGGACAGCCGCGTAGCGGCGTTCAGAGACCCGCGGCGCCGCTCTCCGGTCGGCGTCGCCACGAGGAGGGGGTCGAGAAACTCGAGGCCTGCGAGCTCCTCGAGCGCGTCGACGTCGTTCGAGTCCTGGGCGACGAGACCGCCCAACTCCCGGCGCGCCGCGGTGAAGTCGGCGTTCAGCAGGCTGCGCAGCGCGCGCACGTGACTGGCCGCCCGCGGCGGCAGCCGGTTGCTGAGCGCCGCGGCGCGCTCCGCGTAGCCGTAGGCCGGATGGTCAGGATCCAGCACCGAGAACGCGAGCAGGGAGACCTCAGCGAGCTTGCCGTATGCCTGCGCGAAGGCGCTGTCGATGCGGACGGCGTCCAGCAACGCGTCACGGGCCTGGCGGTATTCCGCTCGGTTGAGATGCGCCATACCACGCAGGTAGGCCCGATACGCGTCCAGGGAGCGCGTCGTGGCCGTGCCCAGGTCCGCCGAGCCCTGTTCGAGCCCGGCCGCGCGCAACAACGCCGTCGCGATCTGGTCGTAGGCCCGCCGTACGTCGTCCCTGGCTCGACCTTCGAACGTCGCACGGGCCAGCTGGCGCCGGGTCACGACGTCGTAGGCCCGGGCACTCACTTGCAGCCGTTCGCCCGTCACGATGATTTCGCCCGTCACCGCCGTCCATCCGCCGGTCTCCGCCGCCACACGTCGCAGGCTCGCGAGGTCCATCACGTCCCCGGGGTGCAGCTCGTGCCGGCGCAGCGCCGGATACAGCCGCTCGTCGGGGACGACCGTCAACTCCGTCCACTGGCCGAGCGCGTCCGCCAGCATCGTGGGGGACGCTTCGACCAGCCATTGATAGGCGGCGATGCGCGACAGGTTGCGAAACGGGAGAATGAGAAATGTGCGCGCCCGGTCGCGCTCGGCAGGAGGCGGGGACGTAGCGGCCGCCCCGGGCGCTCCCCGACTACACGGCGGGGCCGTACCGTCGGGGCACTGAGCTCCGGCGGACCTCACGACCAGCGCGGAGAGGAAGGCCACAATGACGGCACCGTGGCGACCGGATGACATATGGTCGGACCAACATCGCGCGGCCGCTCGGATCCGGCAAGGCGGGAGCTGGCGACGTCAAGCAACGGCGCCGTTGGCACCACCGTTGGCACCACGACCAGCCGGATTTTAGCGCACCCCATGATGATGCGGCGTGGATCCACGCGGACCGCTCGCTCCAGCATCCTTGGTCGGTGAACCTGCATCGTGGAGCGAGCCCCCTTCGGAGCGCCGCGAGACATCGAAGCTGAACATCATCCCGCTCTCGGTATGTTCCGCGATGTGGCAGTGCGCCATCCATAGCCCGGGATTCGTGACATCCAGCAGGATGTCCACCGTCTGTCCCGCGCGCAGGAGCACCGTGTCCTTCCACACGAGATTGGACTCCCGGTTGCCATCCCTCGATAGGATCAGGAAGCGGCCGGCTCCGTGGATGTGGAAGGGATGGTGCATCGGATGATCCGACTCCATCTCGTTCACTAGCCGGATCTTCACCCGATCACCCACTGTAAACGCCCAAGCGATGGCGCCGTTCTCGGCCCCGGTCTGCCGGTCGACGAGCTTCCAGACCATGTTGCTAGGGTCCGACGCGCGGTTGATCGCTGGCATTAGGTCCTCCCACTCGAGACCGTCGCCTCCTTCGTGCCCGCCGTGCGGCGGGCCATCGTGCGGTTTCGGAGCGGGCACCCCTGGCACGTCCGAGAGCACCAGCTTCATCCAGCATCTTGGGCATCGCCCCGGCTTCGAGGCCGTGACCTCCGGGTGCATGGGGCAGACGTAGGAGGCCGGGACCACCGTGGTCGTCTGCACCGCCACCAATTTCATAAAGCACTTCCGGCACCTCCCCGGCTCAGAGGCGGTGACGTCTGGGTGCATGGGGCAGGCGTATGTGGACGCCGTCTTGTCGTCCTCTCCGTACAAGAGCGGCATGGAAGAGATGAACGCTAGCACCTTGTCCGGTGCTCGCTCGACGTCGTGCCCAATCGCTTGATGCTCGGCGGTGAGTTGGGGGTCGACGCGCAGCACGTCGAACGACCGAGCGGCATCGCCAGCCTCAGCGGCTGAGACCGAGAACCCACCGAGGTCGTAGACATGGTCCGGGGTACGATGCTCGAGCCGCACGTCCCCCGGGGTGTCGAACAGCACGTCGACAACCGCTCGTTCGGAAGGCGCGAGCAGCACAGCGTCGACGAACGTCTCGCGCTCGTAGCGACCGCTGTCACCACCGACCAGCTTCGCGCGCGCGCCGCGAACGGCGAAGTTGAAGATGCGCGTGTTCGCCGTGTTGACGAGATAGAGGCGCACGACCTCCCCCAGAGCCGCCTCGCCGGAGAACGCGGTCTCGCCGTTGATCAGCAGGACGTTGCCGAACCGCCCCATGGCGGTGAAGGTCGGCGTGGACCGGCGGAAGGGCGCGATCTGGCCGCCCTCGACGAGCAGGTCGTCTAACGTGAGGGTCAGCTGCCGGTCGACGGCAGGCCAATACGACGGGTCGGAGGGCTCGACGACGATTGTGCCGTACAACCCCATCTCCTGCGCGAAGTCTTCCCGGATGTGCGGGTGGTACCAATAGAGCCCGGCGTCGGGGAACTGGACCTTGTAGGTGAACGTGCCGCCGATCGGGATCGGCGCCTGCGTCTCGTGTGGGACGCCGTCGTAACGGTTCTCCAGCCGCAGGCCGTGCCAGTGAACGGTCGCCTCGATGTCGCCGTCGTTGGTCACCTGCACTGTGATCTCCGACCCTTGATCGACGTGCAGTGTCGGACCGGGGATCGACCCGTTGTAGGCGAGCATGCGCAACACAGCGGCGTCGAGGCCCTTGCGCACGGGAGAGATGCGCAGGTCGAATCGATCGCCGTCGTGAAGCCGGATCACGCTCGGCCTCGACACGTCCGAGAGCCCCGCGGTCTCAGTCGTGAATAGGTCCTGAGGATCGACGCGCCTCGCTTCGATGGTCTTGCTCACGGGTCGCGATCCGGAGATGGTGACGCGCTCCGAAGAGGGCCGCGAGAGAACCCCTCTCAGGTGACTGACGATCTGAGCGCCGATGGTGCGGACGACTCCAAAGATTCGCCGAATGAGCGAAGGTGTCTGGGACATGATATCGGCGATCCTCAGGTCGGAGTCTGTAAGGGAGGGAGCGACAACGCGTCTTACGCTGGCTCGGGATGCTAGCTCCAATGATGCTTCGAGGCAAGCCGCGCAACGAGTTGAATCGTCTAACCGCCGGCCTTTCGCCACAGATTGACTGCGGTGGAGTACCGCACGGAACGGCACGTCGCTAAGTTACGCACCGCGCCACCGTAGCTCAGTGGTAGAGCTCTCGATTCGTAATCGAGCGGTCGTCGGTTCAAATCCGACCGGTGGCTCTCTTTTTTCCGTACCGCTGCTCGCTTTTCTCGGGCCACCTTGCCCAGCGCCGGTTCCCGTGGCACTTCCGTGGCGCCTTGCGGGGTGTCGAGCTGCAACGCCACGTCGGTCGCGTGCACCGATATCGCTCCTCTTGCTTGCACAGCCAACAACCCTGCGCAGATCAGTGCGGGGTGGAAATCCCGTCGTTCATGTGGAAAACGGACTCAGCGTTCGGTTATCACAACGGGCGGGCTCACTTCCGGGCGACAGACAACGCACCGGCCCGCCAGCTGCTCTGCGATGCTCGATCAAGTCCACCTTCGGGTGGACGCAGGCAGGGGCAGCGTTGAACGGGAAATGACCCGAGGGCGCGCAGACAGTAGCTAGCTGGGGCGTGAACGAAACACTGGGCGAGCCTCGACCACAGCCAGAATGGGAGCGTGTGCGATGCGCCAGCCCTTCGGCAGCGGGGTGCAAGAGCCCCCCGCTGGCTTTCCGCGCCGGGTGAGTGCAGCTCTCACCCGTGCGGAAGAGTTGGGAACTTTGGAACTTGTCACAACTACCGCTTCAACGAAGCGGTTGTCGGGCGGGTCCTGAATCGGAGCCGGTACGGCGCGAGCGGCACGCCGTCGCTGACGTTTCGAAAGCCGTAGCCGTGCGGTGTACCGAGCTGCAGCTCATACTCGCGGTCCTGCTCGAGCGCGAGGCCGAAGTGAAAGGTGGTCCCGGCCGAATCCAGCCCCTTGCCGAGGATGAACGGGACGCGGGTCGAGTCCACCGCGCGCCACGTGAACTTGGGGAAGCGCTGCTGCGACTCGGCCGTTGGGCCGGAGGGTCCCAGCACCGGCAGGACGCTCCAGCCGTCGTCCCGCACCGGCCGGTCGAATCGCACCACCATTTCTTGTAGGCCTGGATCCACAGAGTCCGATCCATTCGCGATGGACAGTGAAACGATCTTGGGCCGCAACTCGTCGTAGCGCGCCTGCATCGACGGAACGCGATCGGGCAGCGAATCGAAGTACGCGATGATCCGCGGCAGGAACGCGGCGAACGTCGGATAGGCGGTCCGGTTCGCCTCATACTGAGCATAGAGATTGGCCAGCTCTTCGGTCCAGAACCAGCTGCCGCGGAGTTGGTCACGATAGAAGGCGCGTAGCTGCACGCTGTCGCCGTGGGCGACGATATAGCGTGCCTCGGTCGCGCGATCGAGTGATTCGTTCACCATACTCGGCCACGGATACGATTGAAGATCCATGGCGGCCGCGACGAGCGCGTGTATCCGCGGCGCCGAGCGCTCGAACTCGGCGCGGTGGGCGTTGCCGAGCGGATTCACGAACCCATGGCCGAATTCGTGAACCAGCAACCCCGCCATTCCGGCGTCGTACTTCGGATACCCGGTGGCATCAGGCGGCGTGTTGCCGACGATGCTGTAGCATTCGCGCGGCCCACTCGGCGGCTGCACGCACGGACCGTAGTTGCCTTCGGCGGCCACGAGGAACGGCACCACGACAAAGATCCGGTCCGACGGGATCCCGAAGTACGGTGCGAACCACGCAAGATCGACGGCGCGTTCCAGAGCCGGCCGGATGCGGCCATCGACCGAATCGTAGAGCGTACGATGACTCGTGAAGAAATCGTTGGCGCGGCTGTCGATCGCGAACCTCCGCGCTGCTTCGACGAAGCGCCGGGTTTCGGCGGGGGGCGCGGGCCATCCTCCACTCGAATCGAATGGAACACGTTCCTTGAGCTCGGGCGGATCGGTCAACCGGATCGGGATGGCCATCACCCGCGACTGTGCGACGCCGTAGCGGTCGCGCAGCCCACGCGCGAGAGTCACTGCTTCGTGGTTCCGCTGCGGACCGAAGAACCGATCGATGTCGGCGCTGTACTGGGGAAGGTGGGTCGGACTGAACTCCCCACTGCCGGCGAGCTTGAAGATGATCGCGATCAGCTCGACGCGACGGTCAACGCCGATACGCAATTCTTTCGATTGCGCCGCTACCTGCGGGGAAGGAAGGACCAGCAAGAGGGTGAGAGCAGCCGCGCGAAACGACATAATCATCCCTCGCTTATTCGTAGTGCTGATTCTACCGCTTAGCCCGCGATCTGCACGCCGTTCGACTCCGGGATGCGCCGTTTACGACAGTGACTCTTTGTCTTGAGCGGCGTCGATAACGCGATCTCCCGCGGTGGGTTGCTAAGCGGACGCGGGTGTCGGCCAGGGCTTCACGAACTCGAACGCCAGGACCCGGGCGATGCGTTGGAAATCGCGCGCGTTATCGGTCACGAGAACGATCCCGGCTTCGCGGCACGAGAGAGCTAGCAACACGTCGTTGCCAAACGCTTTCGACAGTCGGCCGAGGTCCAGGCCCTCGCGGCGTCCTAGTTCCGCGAGCACGTCCCCCGAGTCCTCCCATGCGTGGGCGGACGGGGTTACGAGGCGCCCGCGTCGCCGATACAGGCTCAAGACGTGGCGCTCGAGCAGCCGTCGGTCATCGGCCGACCGGGTACCAGCTCGGAGTTCCTGAGCGACCACCGCGCTCAGGTACTCGAACGGCGCAAACAGGTGGTGGAAGCGCTGCAGGCTGGCGTTCGCCTGGGGATCGCGAAATCCCTGGATGAAGAGATTCGTGTCCAGCAGGAACTTCCGCTCGGTCGCGGGACTCACCGATCGCGCGCATTCGGTGAGGTGAGCTCCACACCGCGCATCGCACGCGTGCCGTCGACGAGTTCCTGGCGGAATACCACCATGTCGAGTGCGGCTTCGATGGTTTCCGTTGCGGTCGGCGTGCCGAGGATGCGCTGAGCGGCCGCGACCTTGTTCGGATTCAGGCGGTACGTCTTCGGCACCTTCCGTTCAGCAGCTCGGGCGCTTCGGGTCGGGGGCATCTGGGGTCAGCCTCAGAGTTGATGTATGTACGCTATTACGATACGTACATACATCATCATGCGCAAGGGGCAAGTGCGTCAGGCTCGCGGGGAGCTTGACGACTGACCCCTCCCCAGGAGAGCGATCTCGTACGGGGCCGCTACCGGCTTGCGCGAGACTGCAGGCGCTGGCGTTCTTCTCTCTCCGCGTGAATTACACGGTCGAGACCATCGCCATGGTGTTCTTCGGACTCAATACACTCGTGACGGGCTACCTCGTGTTCAGGTCCACCTTCCTGCCTCGAGCCCTGGGTGTGCTGTCGGCGGCTGGAGGCCTGGGTTGGCTGATCTATCTTTACGAGCCACTGGCACGCCGACTGGAGTCCTACATCGTCGGCGTCGGCCTCATCGGGGCAGTGGTGACGGTGCTCTGGTTCCTGGTGAAGGGTGTGAACGAACAGCGGTGGCAGGAGCAGGTCAACGCAGCGACCGCCTCCATCTGGCGATGAAACCGCACAAGGAGGATATCACATGAAACACAACGTCATGTTGACCATCGCGTCGCTGCTCTCGATCGCCCTGATGACGTTTCATTTCACGGACGACGTCCTCCGCGAGGGCGGGATGGCCGTGAGAGGGGCCTGGAACCTCATTGCGGTGCTCATCCTCCTCGTCTGGTTGTACGGAACGCTGGTGCTCGCCGAGCGGCGATCGGGGTACATCATCATGCTCATCGGATCGCTGCTTGGGTCCGGGATGCCCGTCCTCCACATGATCCTCGCGCGAACCGTGGTCACCAACGAGGTCGCCAGGGCCAGGGGAGACTACTTCTTCGTCTGGACGCTCCTCGCGCTCGGCGTGACCGGGCTCTTCTCCCTTATCCTCTCGGCGCGCGGACTATGGAGCCGGAAATGGGGCCAGCCCCGGTAGTCCCGGGAAAGCAGGTTAGGCCGCTTGCCTCCAACGCAGATCCCGGAGCATCTCCAAATACTCTTTATTGGGCAGGCGATACTCCGCCTGCCGATCATCACGACCCCCTGCGTTGCTTTCAGGGGGTCGCGTGCTGTGAGTTCCGCTGTGAGTTGCCCTCCAGGATTCGAACCTGGTTCGGGGTGCGAAACGCCCCCTTTTCGCGTTGCAGCGGGTGACTGCGCGGGACGCTTCTCCTTGTGGCGCAGCGTTTTCCGCTCGACGGGTGGGACGGCCGACCCGGGCGGTCGTCGGTTCAAATCCGACCGGTGGCTCTGTTCCGCTCACGCCGTGATCGTCAGCTTGTGCCCCTTCGCCTTGAGCGAAGCCTGTAACCCCGCCTTCTCCACCGACTTCATGTAGGCCTCGTCGGCGCTGATCTCCTTTTTGTCGACCAGCTCGAGCAGCGCATCGTTCAGCGTCACCATGCCCAGCTGCTTCGAGGTCTGCATGATCGAAGGAATCTGGAAGGTCTTGCCTTCGCGGATCAGGTTGGACACGGCTGGCGTCGTGAGCAGGATTTCGCGCGCCGCCACCCGCCCGCCGCTCAAGCGCTTACACAGGGTCTGCGAAACCACGCCCTTGAGCGACTCGGAGAGCATCACCCGGATCTGCGCCTGCCGGTCCGCCGGGAACTGATCGATGATCCGGTCGACCGTGGACGACGCGGTCGTGGTGTGCAGCGTCCCGAACACCAGGTGCCCCGTCTCGGCGGTCTCGATCGCGATCGCGATGGTCTCCAAGTCGCGCATCTCCCCCACCAGTACGATGTCCGGGTCCTCGCGCAGCGCCGCGCGCAGCGCCGACTTGAAGCTGTCGGTGTGCACGCCCACCTGGCGCTGCGTGATGAGACACTTCTTGTTCTCGTGCACGAACTCGATCGGGTCCTCGATCGTGATGATGTGGTCCGTGCGCATGCGGTTCACGAGGTCGACCAGCCCGCACAAGGTCGTGGACTTGCCGGAGCCCGTGGGACCAGTGACCAGGACGAGGCCCTTCGTCAGAAAGCAGAGCTGCTGCACTTCCTTAGTGATGCCGAGCTGCTCCACCGAGACGACCTGCGCCGGGATCACCCGGAACACCGCCAGCGGCCCCTTGCGGTCGCGGGCCGCGTTGACGCGGAAGCGGGCGAGCCCGGCGATCTCGTAGGCGAAGTCCGAGTCGCCCGTGTCCTTCCACTCGGTGCGGTTTCGCTCCGGCATAATGGCGAGCAGCATCAGCTGGAGCTGGTCCGTGCTGAGCGGCGGGCCCGCCTGGCGCGTCATCTCACCGTGGGTGCGGAACAGCGGCGGCTCGCCGACCCGGAGATGCAGGTCGGACGACTTGGACTGCACCAGGGCGCGGAGCAGGTCGCCCAGGGTCCGCTCGGCTGCCTGGTACTGCCCGGGGGCGAAGTCCGCGGGCAGGCCGGCGGGGGGAGCGGCACCCCGCTTGTCGGCCGCGGGCGCGGGGGCTTCCGCGACGGGGGGCGTCCGCTGGGCTGCCGGAGCGGGAGCCCCTGCGCCTGCGGCCGGCGCCCGCGCCGTCTTGGACTTGGGGGGAGCCGCGGCGACCGGGGGGGCGGGGGCGGGGGCCGGGGCGGGGGCGCGATGTATTCGAACTCGGTCTCGGTGCCGGTATCGATGTGGTTCGCCGATTCCGACGGCGCCACCTCGACGAGCAGGGCGTAGATGTGCTGGTCGGTGAGCGGCTGCTTCGACACCTTGCGCGGCTTGCCGTCCTTCACCAGGGTCACCGGCTCGTCCGGGAGCAGGTAGAGCTGATCGCCGTGCTCCCGCAACAGGACATCGACGAACGGATCGAGCTTCGCGGCCATGGGGAGGTCAGTCCAGCGGCCGTGCGTACAGCACGTGCGCGCGGTTCACGTAGTGGGTGGCCGCGTGGGTCCACACGGCGAAGAACGGATGCGGCGACGCGTTCAGGTAATCGAGCAGCCGGGCGTGGGGCGTGGGAAGCTCGACGCTGGCCCACCCGCCGAGAGTCGCACCGCCAACCAGGGTGAGCTCGGTGCCGAGCAGCCGGGCGGCGGACAACCGCGCCGGGTCGGCGATGGGGGCCTGGCGGTCCTGCGACAGCCACATCGTGTGGGCCTTGGACACGAGCAGGACGTCGCCTTCATCGGCGGGCCGGAACGCGAAGAATCCCTCCGGCCGGTTGAGCATCTCCAACACCGTCTCCGGCCCGTCGTGGTCCGCCACGCGCTCCATCACGTAGACCACGCCGGGCCGGGACACCCCTTGGGTCTGCAGCAGGTGCGCTGGGAGGGGAGTACGAGGCAGGGAGAAGTCGGACACGGGAGAATACTAAATACGTCACGCACAAACGTCTAGCAAAGGCGTCGCACGAATGCGTCACGCAGAGGCGTATACGGTTCTGTTCGACGGTTTCGTTCGACGTCTCTGCGCGACGGCTTCACGCGACGATTCACTGCCGCTTCTCGCATTGCACCGCCGTCGGTGGCGTTCGGGAGCATCCGATCTGCTCGTCCATGCCGCTCGCCATGGGGCCGCACGCGGTCGTCTGCGCGCCTTCGCGGGCGGCCTGCTCGGTCGGGCCGAGGGCGCTGGCGCAGTTGGTCCGCCCGCGGAACTCGATGCAGACGCGGCATTGAACCTTGGCCCGCGCCGTGGTCATGAAGAAGAAGAGCGCGGCGACGGCGAGGACGGCTGCGATGCTGTACAGGGTGGCTCGTCGCATAGCGCCATTGCCGCGGCTGGTGGTGCTAAGGTAGGCAGCGGAGCGGGGCTGTCAACGATGTCGCAGTCCTGCCGTTGCGCCCTGACGCCATTGTGGCGTCCGCGCGATGCTCGATGTGCGCGGTCTGCGCACCTGCGGTCATTGTTTCACTTAGCACGTTGCTTGCGCGCACTGCGCCATCTGGCGGCGCGCAGCACGCCGTGCTGTGGCGGCCGTTGGAATGACACGGTGGGACAGGTGAGGGGATCGTTCAACGAAGGGAGGCACTGTGCGCTACTGGATAGCCGTTGGCGCGGCCGCGGCGCTGGCCGATTGTCGTGACCCCGTACAGCTGGCGCAGCGACCCGCGACCCCGCTGGCCGCGGACGTCGCGGCGTCCGAGGCCTCGTACGAGATCATCGATCTCGGCACCCTCGGTGGAAACCTTGGGCAGGCCTTGGCGATCAACGCGCGCGGTCAGGTTGTCGGGTGGAGCGAAACCGCGTCACGCATCCGACACGCCTTTCTCTGGGAAGACGGGGTGATGCAGGACCTGGGCACGCTTGCTGGAGGATTTAGCTCGGCCAGCGCGATCAACAATCGCGGGGACATCGCTGGCTTCAGCACCGACGCCGCAGGCTCTGCGCGCACCGTGCTCTGGACCGGGGGTGTGCTGCAAGACCTCGGTGCGGGTGGGGGACCTGTGTTGTCTGAGACTGGACTGGTCGCATGGACTGCGTGGACGCCGACGGGCGCGCACCCGCAGCTGTGGGACCATGGACAGGTGGTCGATCTCGGTACCCTTGGGGGCGCCTACGCGTCTGCAACGGGCATCAACAGCCGCGGCCAGGTCGTCGGCTGGAGTGACGTGCCTACCGCTAGCGGGGCGCCGCACCCGTTCCTATGGGAGAACGGTGTGATGCGCGACCTCGGCACGTTCGGTGGAGTCTTCGCCGTCGCCGCGGGCATCAACGATCGCGGCCAGGTGACCGGGTCGTCAACTGACGCCAACGTCAACTCTCACGCGTTTCTTTGGGACGGGGAGATGGTCGCCCTCGGCACTCTAGGTGCCGATCGTGTGAGCACGGGGCAGCTGATCAACGAACGCGGCGAGGTGGCGGGGCTTAGTATCAGATGCAACTCGTGCGACGCGCGCCACCCGTTCCTGTGGGATCGGGGAGTGATGCAGCCGGCAGGGGGCCCCGACTACCGGCTAACGTCGTTCGACGACCGCGTCGCCGCGATGAACGAGATGGGGCAGGTCGTGGGGTGGCGCGAACAAGGCTCACCGCGCCATGCCTTCCTGTGGGACGGGGCCACCCGGGATCTGGGAACGCTCGGCGGGCCAGACGAGCACAGTGGGGCCCTCGCGATCAATAACCGAGGAGACATTGTCGGCTGGTCGTTCGTTCCAACGGGGGAGCATCCGGTCCTCTGGCGCCGGACGCCCGCGTCACCCTCCCCGGCGGTGGTAACGAGCGGCCCATGAAAACAACGAGAGCCGAGCGGCATGCTGCTCTGCTCGCGAGCCTGACGCTGCTCGGCTGCCGTGACGCCCTCCAGCCGGTGGGCCCCCGTGTGCCGGCGCCGAGTGCCGCCATCGAGCCGGCTCCGCCGCCCGCAACGAATGAGTGCGCCAGTCCTCCGGTCGGTACGATCTGGTGTGACGATTTCGAGGTCGACCGCCTGAGCAGTTACTTCGAACACCTCAGCCCCACGACCTTTGCGCGGACCGCGGGGGTCGGCGCGGGCGGCTCCTACGGCATGCGAGCCGTGTACACCCCGGGCGTCCCCCAGGCCGGTGACTTGAAGCTCGCGTTCGGCCGATCCCCCGATCCGGATTACATGAAGCCCGTCGGTTACGGTGCCCCCGCCTATCGCGAGATCTATTGGCGCGCCTATCTGCGCGCGCAGCCCGGCTGGACCGGCGGGGGCGGCGGGGCGTTTACCCGGGCCATGGTGCTCGCGTCGGCGGCCTGGGCCCAGGCCGCCGTAGGTCACGTTTACGCGTCAGACGGTGATGCGCTCTCGCTCGATCCGGTGCGGGGGACGGACGAAGTGGGCACGCTCGTGACGACCGGGTACAATGATGTCGACCACTTCACGTGGCTCGGGCAGGTCGCGGGGACGGCGCCGATTTTCGGCGGCGGTGCGGTCGGCGAATGGTACTGCATCGAAGCCCACATGAAGTTGAACGATCCTGGAAAGGCCAACGGCGTACTGGAGTACTGGATCAACGGTACCCTCGAGGCGCAGCGCACGGGCCTCAACTTCGTGGGATCGTACAGCGCGTTCGGCATCAACGCGATCTTCTTTGAGAACTACTGGGGCGCTACCGCACCCCAGACGCAGGAGCGCTATTGGGACAACATCGTCGTGGGAGACCAGCGCAGCGGTTGTGGGACGAGCACCTCCTACTCCATCATCGATCTCGGCACGCTGGGCCCAACGAGCGCTTCGGGCGATGCGCCGCAGAGCAATGCATTCGCGGTGAACGCGCGGGGCCAGGTCGTCGGCGCAAGCGCGCTGCCCACGGGGGCGCACCCGTTCCTATGGGAGAACGGCGCCATGCGGGATCTCGGCACGCTGGGCGGGATGTTTGCCTCCGCAGCGCACATCAACGATCGAGGCCAGGTGGTCGGCTCCAGCAGCACGACGCCGGGATATCCCGGGTATCCACAACGCGCGTTCCTGTGGCAAGACGGTGTGATGCAGGAGCTCCCCACGCTCCGTGGCGGAAACAGCTCTGCCACTCGCATCAACGAAGCGGGTCAGATTCTCGGGAGGAGTGACGGCGAAGGGGTTCTGTGGGACAACGGGGCGATCGTTCCGCTGGGCTTCGACGCGCGCGCCCTGAACGATCGGGGGCAGGTCATCGGCGATCTGAAGACGGGCTCGACTGTCCACGCCGTGCTCTGGCAGGCGGGGGTCGTCACGGACCTCGGCACTCTGGAGGGCGGCGACTCGAGCTGGGCCCGCGCCATCAGCAACAGCGGCTGGGTGGTCGGTGCCAGCCGCACGGTGAGCGGCGCAGTCCACGCGGTGCGCTGGGGCGGGGGGCAGATCACGGATCTCGGCGTGCTGCCGGGGGACTCCCGGGCATTCGGGCTGTACGTTAACGACGGTGGCGAGGTGGCCGGGCAAAGCTACGGAGGTGGGTACGAACACGCCTTCGAGTGGGATCACGGCGTCATGCGGGCGCCCGCTGCCGCCTCGCTCGGTGATTACGCCACCGGCATCAATGCGTCGGGACTCGTCACGGTCGTGTCGCGCGTGGCGTATACGTGGCGGCGCAGCCTGCTGACCCAGCTTCCGACCCTGCCAGGAGGGGAGACCCACGCTGGCACCTACGCCGTCAACAACGCAGGCTGGATCGTCGGGTGGGCATTGCCGCCTCACTCAGCCGGCTATACGCACGCCGTGCTGTGGGTGCCGTCGGGTGGTGCAGCGCAGATGACGAGCGTTCGCTGAACCACTCGCAGCCTACACCTAATCTCGCTCCGCCGCCGCTTTGCGCTGCGGCTCCTGGAACTGCTCCTGCTCGGTGGACCCCTCCATCGCCGTGACCGACGATCGCCCGTTGGTGGCGATCTGCGTGACCTCGTCGAAGTACCCCACGCCGACGAACTCCTGGTGGCGCACCGCCGCGTAGCCGTCCCGCTCCGACGCGAACTCGCGCCCTTGCAGCTCGGCGTAGGCTGCCATGCCCCTTTGCTCATACTCCCGCGCCAGCTCGAACATGCTGTGGTTCAAGGCGTGGAAGCCGGACAGGGTGACGAACTGAAATTTGTAGCCCAGGGCGCCGAGCTCCTTCTGGAAGGAGGCGATCTTCGCCTCGCTCAGGTGCTTGCGCCAGTTGAAAGAGGGCGAGCAGTTGTACGCGAGCATCTTCCCCGGGAAGCGGGCGTGGATGGCGTGCGCGAACTGCGTTGCCTCCTTCACGTCGGGCTTGGACGTCTCGAACCACAGCAGGTCCGCGTAGGGGGCGTACGCGAGCGAGCGCGCGATCGCCGCCTCGACGCCGTCGCGGATGCGGAAGAAGCCCTCCGTGGTCCGCTCGCCCGTGACGAAGCGCTGGTCGTACTCGTCGCAGTCGCTCGTGAGCAGCGTGGCGCTGTTGGCGTCGGTGCGCGCGATCAGGACCGTGTCCACGCCGCACACGTCGGCCGCCAGCCGCGCCGCCACCAGCTTGGTCACGAACTCGCTGGTCGGCACCAGGACCTTCCCGCCCAGGTGGCCGCACTTCTTCACCGAGGCGAGCTGGTCCTCGAAGTGCACGCCCGCCGCGCCCGCATCGATCATGTTCTTCATGATCTCGAAGGCGTGCAGCGGGCCGCCGAACCCGGCCTCGGCGTCGGCCACGAGCGGTGCGAACCAGTAGATCGAGCGATCGCCCTTCAAGTGCGCGATCTCGTCGGCCCGTTTGAGGGCGTTGTTGATGCGGCGCAGCAGGGTAGGCACGGAGTCGGAGGGGTAGAGGCTCTGGTCCGGGTACATCTCGTTCGCGTTGTTCGCGTCAGCCGCCACCTGCCAGCCGCTCACGTAGATGGCCTTGAGCCCCGCCTGGATCTCCTGAATCGCCTGATTGCCGGTGATCGCCGAGAGGACGGCGACGTAGTCTTCCTTCTCGAGCAGCTGCCAGAGCCTGGCGGCACCGTAGCGCGCGAGCGAGTACTCGATGTCGATGGAGCCGCGCAGACGATACACGTCGTCGGCCGAGTACGGGCGGGTGATGCCGTCCCAGCGGCTGTCGGTGGTCCATTCGCGCTGCAGCGCGCTGGTGAACTCGTGCTTGTCGATCTTGTGCATGGCCGTCCCTGTCCGTGTTGGGGCGAGCTGCTCAGTCGAGATACTCGTACGCAACCGTCGTCAGGAACTCCGCAAACTCCGGGCCGGTCGCGAGCTCGGACAGAATTCGCCCCGCAAGCGAAAAGTGAGTCATACCAGGGCCTTCCGCACCTACCCGTTCAGGTAGGGACTCCACCAATTCGGACAGGGTTTGTTGCACGAGTGCGGCGGTCACCGGTCGTCCGCTCTCCATGCGCGCGCCGTGCCGCAGCCACTGCCACACCTGCGCGCGCGAGATCTCCGCGGTGGCGGCGTCCTCCATGAGGTCGTAGATCGGCACGCATCCCGTGCCGGCGAGCCAGGCGGCGAGATAGCGCAACGCCACGTCGATGTTCTTGCGCAGTCCCTCCTCTGTGATGGCTCCACCCGGCGCGGTGAGCAGGTCACGCGCCGTGACACGCACATCGTCGCGCTTTACGTGAATCTGATGGGGCCCGCGCATGTGGGCGTCGAACACCTCGCGGGCGACGGGGACGAGCGCCGGATGCGCGACCCAGGTGCCGTCGTGCCCCTGCCCGACTTCGCGCAGCTTGTCCTGGCGCACCTTCTCGAGGGCCTGCGCGTTCAGCGCCGGGTCGCGCTTGATGGGGATCTGGGCCGCCATGCCGCCCAGCGCATGGATGCCGCGCCGGTGGCAGGTGCGGATCACCAGCTCGGCGTAGGACTTGAGGAACGGCCGGTCCATCGTGACGAGTCCGCGGTCGGGGAGCAGGCACTCGGGGCGGTGCCGGAATTTCTTGATGTAGCTGAAGATGTAGTCCCAGCGCCCGCAGTTCAGTCCCGCCGAATGATTACGCAACTCCCACAGGATCTCGTCGGTCTCGAACGCCGCCAGGATGGTCTCGATCAGCACGGTCGCGCGGATGGTGCCGCGGCCGACGCCGAGCGCGTCCTGCGCGGCGTTGAACACGTCGTTCCAGAGTCGCGCCTCGAGGTGACTCTCGAGCTTCGGCAGATAGAAGTACGGGCCGCTGCCCTTCGCGATGAGCGCGGCCGCGTTATGAAAGAATGCGAGGCCGAAGTCGAACAGCGCGGCCGAGATCGGCCGGCCGTCCACCACCATGTGCTTCTCGACCAGGTGCCAGCCGCGCGGCCGCACGATCAGGGTCGCCGTGTGCGGGTTGAGCGCGTAGCGCTTGCCCTCCGGGCTCACATACCCGATCGTGCCCGCCACGGCGTCGCGCAGGTTCTGCTGGCCGACCAGGTTGTTCTCCCAGGTGGGCGCGTTCGAGTCCTCGAAGTCGGCCATGAACACGTTCGCGCCGGAATTGAACGCGTTGATCATCATCTTCCGGTCCACGGGACCGGTGATCTCGACGCGCCGCTCGAGCAGGTCGGGACGGATCGCCGCGACGGTCCAGTCGCGCTCGCGGATGTCGCGCGTCTCGGAGAGGAAGTCGGGGAGCCGGCCCGCGTCGATCTCCAGCTGGCGCTGACGGCGCCGCTCGAGCAGCTCCTGGCGCGTGGGCTCGAAGCGCCGCGCCAGCATGGTGAGGAAGGCGATCGCGTCGCCGCTCAGCACGCTCTCGCACCCCGGCGGGGGGGCCTTGAGGAGGTGTACGGCGGGCTCGATCGCGGCCATGTTTAAGACTAATCAAATGTCCGCGACCTTGGTCTTCGTCGCCCTCGGCTGCCTCGCGCTGGGAGTGTGGTGTGTAGCGGCCGCCCTCCAGGCCCTGCGCCAGCGCCGTGTGGTGGGCGGCGCGGGGCGGGGGCTCCTGGGGGCGCTGCTCTTGTCCCTCGCCGCCCTGGGGGCGACGATCGCCGCGGGAATCCGAGGCTACCGCGCGCTCACGTACGAAGAGGTCGCGGCGACCGTAAAGACCCAACCCGTGGGGCCGCAGCATTTCCGGGCAACGATCGTGCTCCCCGACCAGCGGCTCTTGATGTACGATCTGGCGGGCGACGCCTTCTACGTCGACGCCCACATCCTGAAATGGCACCCCTGGGCGAACGTCATCGGCCTGCACACCGCCTATGAGCTCGATCGGGTGACCGGCCGCTATAACTCCGTCACCGACGAGCGGACCAAGCCTCATACCGTCTATTCGGTCACGCTCACGAGGCCGGTCGACCTGTTCTTCCTGGCGCGGCGCTTCAAGCTGCTGCCGCTGGTGGACGCGGAGTACGGCTCTGCCGCCTTCGTGGCCGGGACGAGGCCGGCGGAATATGAAGTGCGGGTGTCCACGACCGGATTGTTGATGCGGCCGGTGATTCACTAGCAATTGGCAGTCCCGTCGTGTGTGATTAGGGACTGAGAGTCCCTGCTCGGCCCGGGGGCGTCCTTAAGCGTCGTGCGACCACTCGATGTGTTATGTCGTGCGACCACTCGATGTGTTATGTCGTGCGACCACTCGATGTGTTATAAGGGACTGAAGTCCCTGCTCGGCCCGGGGGCGTCCTAAAAGGACGCTGGTCGCGGGAGTGGGTTTGCGTTCTTCAGGACGCGCTGCCGCCGAGTAGGGACTTCAGTCCCTCATACCCGACGGACGGCGGATCCTCATGCTCGAAAGACGCCGGAGGACCATCTGTTCGGAGGACCATCTGTTCGGAGGACCATCTGTTCGGAGGACCATCTGTTCGGAGGACCATCTGTTCGGAGGACCATCTGTTCGGAGGACCATCTGTTCGGAGGACCATCTGTTCGGAGGACCATCTGATCATGAGCGACCCCATCACCCGTCGCGAGTTCGCCGAGCGGCTGGCGCTCGCCGCCGCGGCGCCGTACGTGACCCTGGATGTGTCCGCCCCGACCCAGTCCTCGGTCCCGCCGTCGCTCCCCACGCAGCAACCTGAGCCATCCCCATTGGCGCGCGCGCTCGCGGAGTCGATCCGGCTGCGCTACGGCGACCGGCTGTCTGCCGATGACCTCAAGGCGATCACCCAGGGCATCGAAGCCCGACTGCAGGGTGTGGAGCGGCTGTACCGCATCGCGCTCACCAACGGCGACGAGCCCGACTTCGTGTTCTCCGTCTACCGCGGCGCGGACTGATGGCGGGCGATCTCGCGTTCGCGGCGATCCTGGAGCTGGGCCGCCTGCTCCGCACCCGCCGCGTGTCCGCGACCGAACTGGCGGAGCTGTTCCTCGAGCGGCTGGAGCGATTCGGGCCGCGCTACAACTGTCTCGTCACCGTGACGCCCGAGCGCGCGCTCGCCGCTGCCGCGCGGGCGGACCGCGAGCTCGCGGCGGGCAAGATCCGCGGGCCGCTGCACGGCATCCCCTACGGCGTGAAGGACCTGGTCGCGGTGCGCGGCTACCCGACGACCTGGGGGGCGGAGCCGTATCGCTCGCAGACGTTCGACCAGGACGCGACAGTGGTGACGCGACTGGACGCCGCGGGCGCGGTGCTCGTGGGGAAGCTCGCCATGGTGGAGCTCGCGGGCGGGATGGGGTACAGCCAGGCCAATGCGTCGTTCACCGGGCCCGGGAAGACGCCCTGGAACGTCGACTACTGGAGCGGCGGGTCGTCCTCGGGTCCCGGCGCGGCCGTGGCCGCCGGACTCGTGCCCTTCGCCATCGGGTCGGAGACGTCGGGATCGATCCTCACGCCCGCGGCCTACTGCGGGATCACCGGCCTGCGCCCGACGTACGGTCTCGTGAGCCGGCACGGCGCGATGGCGCTGTCGTGGACGATGGACAAGCTCGGTCCCATGGCGCGGAGCGCCGTCGACTGCGCGCTGGTGCTGGCCGCGGTCGCGGGGAAGGACCCGCATGATGCCTCATCGGTCGTGCGGGGCTTCCGCGCGCCGGGCCCCGAGCCGCAGGGTCACCGCCGGTTCCGGATCGGCGTGCCCAAGGGTGTGATCGACGCGGTGCAGGGAGAGGTGGCGGAGAATTTCACCGTCACACTCGACGTGCTGCGCGCCATCGCCGAGATCGTGCCGGACGTCGAGCTGCCGGACCTGCCGTTCGGCGTGGTAGGCGGCACGATCATCGCGGCCGAGGGCGTGAGTGCGTTCGACGACCTGATGGAGGGCAACCGCCTCAAGGATCTCACCGCACCCGAGGACCGCACCGGCGGCTACGGGGCGCTCGCCATCTCGGCGCGGGACTACCTCCGGGCGCTGCGCGTGCGGCGTCTCATGGGCCGTGCGTACGACGAGCTGCTCAAGCCGTTCGACGCGATCGCGACGCCGACGCGCACCACCGTCGCGAGCCCGCTCGACAAGCCGTTCCGTGACGCCTATCCCGACGTGCGGGGTGGCGTCTCGATGATCGGCTCGAGCAACGTAGTGGGCGTTCCGGCGATCTCCGTGCCGAACGGGTTCGGCCTCGCGGGGCTGCCAACGGGGCTGAGCCTGGTGACGCGGGCGTTCGATGAGGCAAAGCTGGTGCGCATCGCGCGGGCCTACCAAGCGCGCACCGACTGGCATATGCGGCGGCCGGAGGTCGTGTGATGCTGCTTCTCGAGATCCCGATCGCTGATCCTTCCAGTCCGAGGGTACCCCCGGCACAGGTGTATGAGGGACTGAAGTCCCTGCTCGGCGGCAGCGCGTCCTGAAGGACGCTCGTCCTTTAGGACGCCCTCCGGGCCGAGTTGGGACTTCAGTCCCTCATAACCCAACCTAACCAGACCCAACCTAACCAAACCTATCCCACGTCACGTCGCGCCAATCCAGGCAGAATCTCAACCAACTCGGCTCGGCTGGTATCATATAGGCGTGCCGACGCCGGCGACTCGAATCGAATGGATCCGTATCCATGACTCGCATGAGAGAACGCTGGTTCGCACTCCGCAACGACCACGTGTGACCGACCTCGTCCGGCAGGCGCAGCAGGGCGACCACGCCGCGTTCCAGTCGCTCTACCGCGAGCACGTGGGGCGCGTGTACGCGCTGTGCCTGCGACTCACCGCCGACGCGCGCGAGGCCGAGGAGCTCACGCAGGATGCCTTCGTGCGGGCGTGGGAGCGGCTCGGGAGCTTTCGCGGCGAGAGCGCGTTCGCTTCGTGGCTGTACCGCCTGACGGTCAACGTCGTATTCATGAGCCGCCGCACGACGCGCCGCCGGGCGCAGCGGGTGTTCGCGACCGAGGACCCGGGCGCGCTGGAGGGGCCTGGGAGCGCGCGGGAGTCGAACCCGGGGCTCGCGCTCGATCTCGAGCGGGCCGTCGCGGCGCTGCCGCCCGGGGCGCGCGAGGTCTTCGTGCTGTACGATGTCGAGGGATATGGGCACGCCGAAATCGCCGAGCTGACGGGGATCGCCGTGGGGACCTCGAAGGCGCAGCTGTTCCGGGCGCGCCGCTTGCTACGGGAGATGCTGGAGTCATGACGGACCGCGACACGCCCCCTGAGTTCCGCGAGCTGCTCGAGCGAGCGGCGCGGCTCCCGAAGAGCATCGCCCCACCGCGGGATCTGTGGCCGGGGATAGAAACCAGAATTGCCGGGAAACGGCCCGGGAAGGGGGAAAGGGAAAGGGGGTGGCTGCCTTGGGTCCTCGTCCCGCTCGCCGCGGCAGCGATCCTCGCCGTGGTGCTGCTCGGCCGGCGTGGCACGGACGAGCGGCGCGGCGCTTGGGAAGTCACCCGACTGGCCGGCCTGCCCGTGGTCGGGAGCTCGCCACTCGCCGCCAGCGGGGCGATCCGGGTCGGCGAATGGCTCGAGACCGACGATTCGTCGCGCGCCGTGATCCTGGTGGGCGACATCGGGCACGTGGAAGTGAAGCCCGACACGCGCATCCGCCTGGTGCGGGCGCAGCGCAGCGATCACCGCCTGGCGCTCGAGCGCGGTGAGATTTACGCCAAGGTGGACGCGCCGCCGCGGCTGTTCTTCGTCGACACTCCCGCCGGCACGGCGGTGGACCTGGGATGCGCCTATACCCTCGCGGTCGACTCGAGCGGCAACGGTACGATCCACGTGACCGGCGGGTACGTGGAGTTCGATTGGGGAGGCCGCCGCTCGATCGTGCCGCTGGGGTTCCGGGCGGACACGCGACAGGGCTTCGGGCCCGGCACGCCGTACGCGGAGGATGCATCCCAGGCGCTGCGGCAGGCGGTCGCGGCGTTCGACTTTGCGAACGGCGGCCCCGCGGCCGTGCGCCGGGCGCTCGCTGCCGCACGGTCGGAAGACGCCGTTGCGGTGTGGCACCTGCTCGAGCGGGTGGATCCGTCGCTGCGGCGAGCCGTGTACGACCGGCTGGCGTCGCTCGTCCCGCCACCCGCAGGCGTCACCTCTGAAGGGGCGCTGCGGCTCGACCGCACGACGCTCGATACGTACTGGAACACGATTCGCCGGATCGCGTGGCGACGCATCATCCTGCGCGGCGTCCGCGACATCGATCCGCGCACGGGGGTGAGCCGATGAAGCTCGGGTTCGAGAGTATGAGGGACTGAAAGTCCCTGCTCGGCCCGTGTGGCGTCCTGAAGGACGCTGGCGCGCACGAGCGTCCTTCAGGACGCGCCGCCGCCGAGTTGGGACTTCAGTCCCTCATAATTCCACCGAACTAGTATCCCCGTCGGGTCGGTGGATGCGCGAGTAGGGGCGCAACATGCTGTCCCAACCCTTGGTCTCCTGTCGGCATCCTAGCCGTAACCCATTTCCAGGAGCTTCCCATGTTCTTCCGCATTCGTTCACTCGGCCTCGCCGCCCTAGTCTCAGCGCTCGTGGCTACCCCCGCGCTCGCGGGGCCCCCGTGGATCTCGATCGAGCTCCCGGCCAACCCGTATGACCAGGCGACGCGCGGCGCCTTCCTGCTCGTCCACGCGTTCCATCACGGCACGCCGATCGGCTACCTCGTCACCGGAACGGCCGAGGGGATCGTGGGCGGCGAGCGTCGCTCGATCAAGCTCGAGTTCAGCGAGACGTCGCGCGATGGTGTGTACGCGCTCAAGCGGATGTGGCCCACCGACGGGGTGTGGACCCTCGTCATCAAGGCGAATCAGGGGCCGGACGATGCGGCCACGGCGGTGATCGAGCTCGGGCCGCAGGGCGAGGTGGCTTCGGTTCGTGTCCCGACGATGCAGCGGGGCAGCTGGACGGTGCCCGCGCCGGTGTCGCTCGCGGACATCGACACGGCGCTGAAGGCGAGGGCCGAGCAGCTCGCGCGCCGGGAGTGATTTCTATTACTAGTGGTGGCTTGACAAGCGCCGTTCCGCGGGTATGCGTAAGAGCGAGGCTGGTGCAGTCCTTCTTTCACCTCTAGGGGTTAGGGAGGCGCTCATGCGCAGACACGTCTGGTTGGGCGGAGTAACGCTCGCCACGCTGGTGGCGGTCGGGAGCTGCAAGGACGACGTTGGGCTGACGTCGTTACCGGAGACGTACATCGCCGTCCTGAATGGCGGGAACGAACCGACTCCGATCACGACGGCCGCACAAGGGCTCGCTACGATTGTCGTCAACGGGAACGTGCTCAGCTTCCGCGTCGAGCTTTCCAACATCGACAGTGCGTTCCTGGCTCACATTCACGCTGGGCCGGCGGGCGTCAACGGCGGAGTCATGCGGAATCTGTACGTGCCACCCAAGCCGGCCACAGACCGGGGTTTCAGCGGCACCCTGGTCGCGGACACGACCACGGTCGTGGATTCCGTACTGACCCGTATGCGCAATGGGACTGCCTACGTAAACGTCCACACCGAAGTCAACAAAGGCGGCGAGATCCGGGGGACGATCTTCCGGATTCAGTAAAGGGAACAGTCCTGGGCGGGACCTGGGTCCGGCGGCGTGCGGACCCGGTTCCCGCTCTGTGCGTTGTTGGCTGCCGTTGAGATCGCTTGCTGTTACTACATTTGCACGAGGAGGTGCGAATGAGCGTGTTGGGTCGGAAGCAGTTATGCGTGCTGGGTGCCGTGTTGGGGGCGCTCTCCTGCGGTGGTGATGGCGGCACCACGCCCCCCGGTCCGCCGGTCGATCTCTTGAAGGCGGGAGACAATCAGAGCTGGTACTTCAACAACCCACTGCCGACGGCCTTGAGCGTCACCGCGGTGGACGTGGACGGCCGGCCCGTGCCCGGCGTGGCCATCACGTGGGCCGTGGCGACCGGAGACGGCACGGTGACGCCGACACAAAGCACGACCAATGCCAGCGGTGTCGCGACCACGACCGATTCGATCGGCGGCTCGACCATCCAGACGGTCAGTGCGGCGTTCACGGGGCTGGCGGGCCCGGTCAGCTTCACCGCGCACGCGACAACGCCGCCCACGTCGGCAGCCGTGAGCGTGGAAGACAACCACTTCAATCCCCAGAACAGCGTCGTCCAGACTGGCGGCACAGTCACTTGGACCTGGGCCGGCGCGAACCCTCATACGCTAACGTTCACCTTCGGTCCGACGCCCTTGCCGGCCAACCAATCCGCTCAGATGAGCGGGACGGCT
>Ga0209350_1000348_pt1 | contig 28063 bp, 30 predicted proteins | sample GraSoi013_2_20cm_2_FD_185822 | JGI IMG/M metagenome (GOLD analysis project Ga0209350, IMG submission 185822) | Grasslands soil microbial communities from the Angelo Coastal Reserve, California, USA - Sample 09_27_2013_2_20cm (SPAdes) (version 2) | ecosystem: Environmental > Terrestrial > Soil >...
TTCGGCGCACCGGTTCGCAAGTTCAGCCTCTGCCTCGCGCCGGGCCTGTTTGGCGGCGCGGTCATGACACTGGTCCTGTGGCAGGCGGGCGACGTGCGCGCGATCCCCGGCACGTGGCTGTTGCTCTACGGTTGTGCGCTGATTTCAACGAGCGCCCCGACGACCCGCATCGTGGGCATCCTCGGGAGTCTCTTTGCCTTGCTGGGCCTCGTGACATTCCTGCTGCCCGAGAGCCTGCAGAACATCGCCCTCGGGTGCGGGTTCGGTGGGCTGCACCTGGCTTTCGGCATCCTGATCAGGCGGAGAAGCCGTGGCAGCGAAAACTAGTGCGCGGGTCCGCACCGGCGCTCCGGCGTTCAAGCGCGCCGGGAAGCTCGCCTTGGTGAGCGGCGCCTCGAGGGCCGACGGGGACTCGAGCCTCGACCGGCTGGTGTACGAGCGCGTACGCCTTGGGATGATGAGTGCACTGGCCGTGCGCGATGAGCTCACGTTCAGTGAACTGAAGGCGCTGTTCGACGTCAGCGACGGAAACCTGAGCGCCCACGCGCGCAAGCTCGAGGAAGCCAGGTACGTGACCTGCACCAAGTCGTTCGACGGCCGCCGGCCCAAGTCCGTCTATCGCCTGACGGCCGCGGGACGTGCAGCGCTGAACCGCTACCTCGACCATGTAGAGGCGGTCATCAAGGCAACCAGGCGGGGTTGAATTTTTTCGCCGACTAACTTTGTATTGCAGAGTACTCTACCTCATGCACGTCGCAATCATCATGGACGGCAATGGGCGCTGGGCCGGCAGACGCAATCTGAACCGGCCGGCCGGGCACCGCGCGGGCGTCAAGGTCGCCGAAGCCGTGGTGCGCGCGGCGGCACGACACGGGGTAAACACCCTGACGCTCTACGCCTTCTCATCCGATAACTGGATGCGCCCACGCGCCGAGGTGGACGCTCTGTTCGGACTCCTGCGCCGCTACCTGATGACCGAGACGGACCGCTGCCTCGAGGAGTCGATCCGGCTGAACGTGATCGGACGCCGCGACCGCCTGAATCCCGCCCTGGCGGCGCAGATCGAGCGCAGCGAACGACTGACCGCCGCGTGCTCGCGGATGCACCTGCGCCTCGCGGTCGACTATTCATCCCGATACAGCATCACGGAGGCAGGCCGCCGTCTTCGCCCGACGGCGAGCGATGAGCGTGTCGAGTATCTGCGGCAACTCGCCGCTGTAGATCATTCGGATCCGGTGCCCGCCGAGGTCGATCTGCTCATCCGGACCGGCGGCGAGCAGCGTCTGAGTGACTTCCTGCTCTGGGAGTGCGCCTACGCGGAGCTGCTCTTTCTCGACTGCCTGTGGCCCGATTTCGACGAGGCGCAGCTCGCACAGGCGCTCGGGGAGTACTCGCGACGCCAGCGACGTTTTGGCCGCATTCCGGCGAGCGGCGAGCTTGCCGTCGCGACTCCCGGCCCGTGAGCTCCGAGCGAACGCAATCACCGAAGCTCCTCGGGACGCTGTGGAGCAGCGCCGCGGCTCTCTCGGCCTTCGCGACCGCCCTGCTCTACGCGGCGCGCCCCGGCATCAACTGGGCGATATCGACGCTGGCGGCTTCCCTCGGTCTGATGGGCTTCCTCGGCGGCGCTCGCAGGAAGTGGCGCCTCGACGTCGTGTTGCCACTGGCGCTCGCCTGCCTGATCGCCTCGGGAGCGGCCGTCACCGCGAATCCCGCCGCCGCGCTGGTCATCGCCGCCGCGGCGCTTTTCGCTCTCGGCGCGGCGGTGGTCGCGGTCTACCTCGAGTCGACTCCCGCCGATGGACCGATCACCTGGCTCCTTGCGGCCCCTTATGCCGCAGTGCTCGCGATGAGCGAAGCCGGACGGCGATTCGCCGAAGCCACCGGTGCATTCCGCGAGGGGCGAGGCGTCCCGGTAATCCGGGGGATCGCCATCGCCACCCCGGTGACCATGCTGCTGGCTCTCCTGCTCTGTGAGGCCGATCCGACGTTCGCGGCCGGACGCGACTTCATCGCGCGGGCATTTCGTGACTTTTCCGTCCTTCCGCGCGGCGTGTTCTTCTCGGCGCTGACCGTCTGCCTGGTCGGAGCCTTTGGCATTGCCCTGCGCAACTCACCCAGCGAGCCCCGACCCGACTCGCCGTCGTGGAGGCCGCGCGAGTTGTTGGGCGATACCGAGCGGCAGATCGTGCTCGGCTCGGTCGCCGCGCTCTTTGCGCTCTATCTGGTATTGCAGGTGTCGTACCTGTTCGGTGACCCCGGTGGACGAGCCGGCAGCGGCGTCAGCTACGCCGACGCCGTTCACCGCGGCTTTGTCGAGCTCAACGTTGCCGCCACGGTGTGTGGCGTCCTGCTGCTGGCGCTTCGGCTGTTTGGAGTCTCAAGTCCGCGCAATCGGTGGCTCGAGGCCCTCGAGTGGATCGTGACCCTGCAGGCCGCCGTTCTCCTCGTGTCGGCCTTCCATCGCGTGAATCTCTACGAGGGCGCATACGGGTTCACCCGGCTGCGCTTATATGTCCAGGTCTACGCGGCTGTGGCTCTCATGGCGCTGATCCTGCTGCTCGTTGAGCTTCGCGCAGTGCCGTCGGTGGACCGATTCCTGAGGCGAGTCATGGTGGTGTCGGGCCTCGCGCTCGCATGCCTCGTCTTTGGAAATTCCGATGCCTGGATCGCCCAGGCAAACCTGCTCCGCTACGCGCGTACCGGCCGGATCGACATCGTCTATCTGACACGTAACCTGGGAGCGGATGCCGTGCCGGAGCTCGTCAGCGCCCTGCCGCGCCTGCCGGCTGCCGTCGCGGGACACATCGAGGGGTGCCTGAGACAGTGGTATCGCAATTACCCCGGCGACGAAAACGACCGGTGGTTCGAATGGAGTCTGCGCCGCGCGGCGTTGATCCGAGCGCTCACCGGCATCAAGGCTCACGATCCGGTCACTGCCATGCCAACAGCGGCTGAGGCCGAGTCCTGCCGCAACGCTCCGTAGCGCCGAAAGCGCCGGAGCATCCACGGGTGTCCGCGAGTGTCGGCGCGGAAGGCGGAAGCTGAAACAGTCAAGCTCCCGACAGGGACCCCGATGCGCGGCACTGTCCGTTGATGTCCGGCTCTCGCGCGTGAGACCATCGCGGCGAACAATCAGCACACGGGTCTCTTATGCCGATGCGAACTCTGGGCGTGCTCGGTCTGGCAATCACCCTCGCGGCCATTGCCCAGGAGCCCCCGATGGGGCCGCTGCGACCCGATCAGACGGCCTTTCGCACCTTATATAAGGAGTTGGTCGAGACCAATACCACCCTTTCGGGCGGCAGCTGCACGCTCCTGGCCGAACGCATCGCGGCACATCTCAAAGCCGCGGGATTCGAGGACAAGGACATCACCTTGTTTTCGGTGCCCGATCATCCCAAGGAAGGCGGCGTGGTGGCGGTCCTTGCCGGAACCTCGAAGACGGCGAAGCCGATCTTGCTGCTGGGGCACCTGGACGTGGTCGAGGCGCGACGGGAGGACTGGACGCGGGATCCATTTACGCTGCTCGAGGAGAACGGCTACTTCTATGGCCGCGGAACCGCCGACATGAAAGACATGGACGCCGCGTGGATCGACGCCATGATGCGGTTCAAGCAGGGCGGTTACCATCCCAAGCGCACCATCAAGATGGCTCTCACCTGCGGCGAGGAAACCACCTACGCGTTCAATGGCGCCCAGTGGCTGGCCCGAAACAGACCCGACCTCATCGCAGCGGCCTTCGCCCTGAATGAGGGGGGCGGTGGGCGCACCGACGGACATGGCAAGCTCCTGATGGAATACATTCAGGTCGGCGAGAAGGCCGCTCAGAACTACCGGCTCGAGACTGTGAATGCGGGAGGCCACAGCTCCATCCCGATTCGCGACAATGCGATTTACCAGCTCGCCGACGCGCTCGTGAAGCTTCGCGCCTACGAATTCCCGGTGAAGCTCACCGACACGACGCGGCAGTTCTTTGCCAAGGCCGGAGCCGTGCGCGACGACGAATTGGGCCACGCCATGGTTGCGCTCGCGAAGAATCCCGACGACCGCTCGGCCGAGGCCATCGTCTCCAGGGATCGCATCTACCACAGCATGCTGCGCACGACCTGCGTCGCGACGCTCCTCGAGGGCGGGCACGCGAACAATGCGCTGCCCCAGCGTGCCGCGGCCAATGCGAACTGTCGCATCTTCCCCGGCGAGACCGTGGAGGGGACTCGAGCCGCTCTCGTGGCCGCCATCGCCGATCCCGGCGTCAAGGTGACGCCGGTGCCGCCGGTGCGACCCGTCGCCATACCGCCACCGCTCGATCCGAAGATCGTCGGGCCCGCCGAGAAGCTCGTGGCGAGGTACTTTCCGGGTGTACCGCTCGTTCCGACCATGTCGACCGGCGCCACCGACGGCGTCTTCCTCGAGGCCATCGGCATTCCCGTCTATGGGGTGCCGGGCCCCTGGGAAGACCCGGATGGTAATGGCGCGCATGGCCTCAACGAGCGGTGCAGCGTAAGGGCCGCATTCGTGGGCAGGGACTTCCTCACCGACCTGATCAAGGCCTACGCGGATTCGACTTGAGGCCAGGCTCGCCGGCCCTGAAGCCTAAGCGAATGAAACGCCTCATCCCGCTTTTTTTCGCCATCGCGCTGGGCGCCTGCGCGTCGGGCTCGCGCTCCCACGATGCGGCCAATTCGACCGGAGTCTTTCGCGTCAAACCCGTCCGGCCGGTCGCGGAGCTGCTGCCGATTGCCCTCGCCTCGACGCCGCCCTCCGAGAGCGGCGACTTCCGGCGAGCGGATCTCGTCGAGCTGACTGCGCTCGATCCGACGATCAGGCTCGACATCCGCTACGCCACCACCCGCAACTTCCTCGGCACCCCGCTCTACAGTCAGGCGCGCGCCTTCATGCAACGGCCGGCGGCAGAGGCGCTGGTGCGCGTGCACCGCTCGCTCGCAGCGGAGGGTTACGGCCTTCTGGTGCACGACGCCTATCGGCCGTGGTACGTGACCCGGATATTCTGGGATGCGATGCCGGTTGAGCTGCACAAATTCGTCGCCGATCCCGCGGAAGGCTCACGTCACAATCGCGGCTGCGCCGTGGATCTCACCCTCTACGACCTCAAGACGGGTCGCGCGGTGAGCATGCCGAGTCTCTACGACGAGGCGACCGAGCGGGCGTATGCGAGCTACACGGGCGGAACCCCGGAGCAGCGCCGCCTGCGCGACCTTCTGCAACGGCACATGGAAGCAGAGGGTTTTTCGGTTTACGAGTTCGAGTGGTGGCACTTCGACTATCGCGACTGGAAGGCCTACGCCATCCAGAACGTGCGCTTCGAGGATATCGGGCGCATTCGCTGAGCCGTATGGAGACCGTGAGAAAAGTCGGCACGGCCTTGAAGAGTCCGCCGTGATCGGCCGTCGGGATTGACGCAGCATGGCGGCCGTCAGCGCGGGCCTGCTTCTCTACCGCCGGCGCGGTTCGCGCCCTGAAGTCTTTCTCGTTCACCCGGGAGGTCCCTATTGGGCGAAGAAGGACGACGGCGCCTGGTCGGTGCCGAAGGGTCTCGTCAACCCCAACGAAGACGAGCTCGCCTGCGCGCGGCGCGAATTCAGGGAAGAGACCGGATTCGAGACCAACGAGGGCGGCCGTCTGGGCGATCGATGGGGACTGCAACCCGGCAGATCTCAAGAGCAACCTGTTCGAGATGGAATGGCCGCCGAAGTCGGGCCACACCGGACGATTCCCGGAAGTCGATCGCGGCGGCTGGTTTGATAGAGAATCGGCGCTGCGGAAGATCGCGAAAGGTCAACGTCCCGTCATCGAGAAGTTCTACGCCGAGTTGCCTGAGAGTTCCCCGTGATCGAGGAGCTTAGTCTCATGCACAGCCGAACCACGGCCGCTTCACTGACGGAGTCTCGCATCAGAAAGATATTGGACTTGCACGATCATTTGAGGCAAAAGACAGGGAAAGACGCGAAGAAATTTCTGCAGATCCCACGGCTGCCCGACCTGGGCCAAGGCGAGACCCTCGAGGAGGTCGTGGCGCCTCAAATGGCCCGGTACTTTGCCGGTTCGAACGAGGACCCCGTGCAGGGAAATCCCGCGGCTGCAGAAGAGATGCTGCGACAGGCCACGGGATACGCCGAGAAGCAAGTCAGACAACTGGAAACGATCAGCGATGCAGAGGTCCTTGCCGTCAGTAACTGCATGCAGGAAATCGAGGGCAGGCTATTGGGTCGGCTGAAGAAGATCCGCAGATGAACTGCCCGAGCTGGTCAAGGGTTCGACACCTCGAGACCGCGAGCGATCGGGAGATCGAGGGGCTGAGCGATGTACTCCGGGACTGCGTGGAGGGCGGCGCGTCCGTCGGCTTCATGCTACCGCTGACCCGGGGCAAGGCGGAGGCGTTCTGGCGCAGCGCCTCGGCGAGCGCGGCACGTGGCGAGCGCGTGGTGCTGGTGGCCGAGGAGCAGGCGGGTGCCATCGTAGGCACCGCTCAGGTGATCTGGGCGCAGTTCGAAAATCAGCCGCATCGAGCCGATGTCGCGAAGATGCTCGTGCATCGGCGCGCACGCCGGCAGGGCATCGGCGCAGCGCTGCTCGCTGCCGCAGAGCGCTGTGCGCTAGAGGCGGGCAAAACGCTGCTGGTTCTCGATACGGCGAGCGATGACGCCGAGCGGCTATATGTTCGACAGGGCTGGCGGCGTGTCGGCGACATCCCGGACTACGCGCTGTGGCCCGCGGGTGGATTCTGCTCTACGACGATCTTCTTCAAAGAGCTGCGCGGCACGCTCTGACTGGTCTGAGGACTTCGCATGCACCTCAAAGACAAAGTCGCCGTCGTGACCGGCGCAGCCAGCGGCATCGGCAAGGAGATCGCCCGGACGTTTGCCGACGCGGGCGCAAAGGTGGCCATCGCCGATCTCAACGCGGCGGCAGCCAATGCGGCGGCCGACGAGTTGAATAGCCCCGGACAGAGGGCCATTGCCGTTGCCATGGACGTCACGCGCGAATCGGACGTCGATTCCGGCATGGCGGCCGTCGTCTCGGCATTCGGGCGAATCGACGTTCTCGTCAGCAACGCCGGCATTCAGATCATCGCCCCCCTGGACGAGTTCCCATTCGCCGAATGGAAACGACTGCTGGCAATCCACCTGGACGGCGCCTTCCTCACCACCCGCGCTGCGCTGCGACAGATGTACAGGCAGCGCGGTGGGACCATCATCTACATGGGGTCAGTGCATTCGAAGGAGGCCTCCGTGCTCAAGGCGCCCTATGTCACCGCCAAGCACGGCCTCATCGGGCTCGCCAAGGTGGTTGCCAAGGAAGGCGCCAGACATGGGGTTCGCGCGAATGTCATATGCCCGGGCTTCGTGCGCACGCCGCTCGTCGACAAGCAGATCCCGGAGCAGGCGCAGAAGCTCGGCATATCCGAGGAGGCCGTCGTCAAGGACATCATGCTGACCGAGACGGTGGATGGTGAATTCACCACGATCCAGGACGTCGCGCAGGTCGCTCTGTTCCTGGCCTCATTCAAGTCGAATGCACTGACCGGGCAATCGGTGGTCGTCAGTCACGGCTGGTTCATGCAATGATCGTACGACGCGCCAAAATGCCCGATAGGCCGATGCCTCGCCTTTGAATGGACCCTGAAGCCGAAGCCCGCGGACTCGGCACCGTAGTATGACGCGGCACCTTTACCCGGAAGCGGCCACCGCCGCCCGTTTGCCGGCGCCCAGTTAGACAACATTATTGTTGACAGTCAATCACTATGGTGATATTCATACGACATGATGACTGTTCGGCATTCGCTGCGGTTGGTGGATGAGGGCGGACCGGATCCGGATTTCGCCCAGGACCGCCTGGATCGGGTCTTCTTCGCCCTGTCGGATCCGGTCCGGCGACAGATCCTCGAGAGGCTCGACGGCCAGGCACTGCTGGTCTCCGAGCTCGCTGCGCCGTTCGAGATCTCACTGCAGGCCGTGTCCCGTCACATCCAGGTATTGGTGCGGGCGGGGCTCATCCAGCAGGAGCGCACCGGACGCATCAGCCGGTGCAGCCTGGACGCGGGCCCCCTGCTCGACGCGGCCGTCTGGATGAACCGCTACAGCAAGTACTGGCAGCAGCAGTTCGACGTGCTCGCCGCCACTTTGTCGGAAATCGACGAGCGAAGAATGGAGCAGCCGACGCCCGCCGCGCGGCGCAAGCGAGCGGAGAAACGTTCGCGGCGCAAGAAGTGATTGGCGCGAAAGCCGAGCGCCGCAAGCCCGAAGCCAGACTTCCGTAGTCCCATTGGAGAGCGCCATGACCAAACATCGAATCGTGAGTCACGAGGACTGGATCGCCGCCCGCACGCGTTTTCTCGCCACGGAAAAGGAGTTCACCCGTCGTCGTGATGAGCTCAGCCGGGAGCGCCGCGACCTGCCTTGGGAGCGGGTCGAGAAGGAATACGTCTTCCAAGGCGAGAATGGCCGGGAAATGCTCGCGGATCTCTTCGGCAAGCGCAGCCAGCTCATCGTCTACCACTTCATGTACGGTCCGGACTGGGAGATCGGCTGCCGCAGCTGCTCCTTCTGGGCCGACAACTTCAACGGCATCACTCCGCATCTCAACGCCCGGGACGTCTCGCTGGTCGCCGTCTCACGCGCGCCGCTGGAGAAGCTTCAGGCCCAGGCCCGACGATTCGGCTGGACGTTCAAGTGGGTCTCCTCCTCCGGCAACGACTTCAATTTCGACTACAACGTCTCGTTCTCACCGCAGACCCTCGCCCGGGGTGAAGCGCTGTACAACTACACGATGCAAAAGATGTCCGACGATACCACCGAGCTTCCGGGAATCAGCGCGTTCTTCAAGGATGGCGATCAGATCTTCCACAGCTATTCCACCTACGCGCGCGGACTCGACATGCTGAACGCCGCATATCACTACCTCGACATCGCGCCGAAGGGACGCGACGAGGATGGTCTGCCGTTCCCGATGGACTGGGTGAGGCACCGCGTCGCCTACGAAAGCTGATTCCGCCGTAGCCGGAGAACACACCTATGAAATACGCGGATGTGAACGGAAAGCTCGCGGACTATCGCAGGCAGATCGCCACAATTCGGGAGAAGATGAGAGAGACGCTCGCCACCGTCGAGCCGCAGGAGGTCAAGGACTACGAGTTCGCCAACATCGACGGCCCGGTGCGGCTGTCGGAGCTCTTCGGTCATCACGAGGATCTCATCCTCATTCACAATATGGGTGTCTCCTGCTCGTACTGCACCCTGTGGGCCGACGGCTACAACGGCATCCATCAACACGTGGTGACCCGGGCGGCCTTCGTGGCGTCGAGCCCCGACCGGCCCACTGTCCAGAAGAAATTCGCCGAGAGCCGCGGCTGGAAATTCCCGATGGTGAGTCATGCGGGATCGACCTTCGCGGCCGATATGGGCTACGTATCCGCGAAGGGAGGATGGATGCCTGGCGTCTCCGTCTTCAGGCGCGAGGGCCATACCATCATGCGGGTTTCTGACACCGGTTTCAGTCCCAGCGACGACTTCTGCACGCTGTGGCACTTCTTCGATCTGTTGCCGGGCGGTATCGGCGAGTGGCCGATGAAGCCAACCCACGCCGGCCCCTGACTCAGGGAGGAGCGCGCCATGTGTCCGGCTTGCATCGGATCCGCCCTCCTCCTGCTGAGCGGTGCCGGCTCGGCGGCAGGGGCCGCCGCTCTCACGCTGCGATCTTTGACGAATCGCTCGCGAGATCCCGCTTCGCGCACTCAGCGGGGACCGAACCGCGACCCTTCCCGCAGAGCGCTGTGGAGGCGATCGATTAGCGCATAGATTTCGCGGCTGTGACTCTTGAGTAGGCTGTGGAACCTCTCGTCGCTATCGAGCCATCCCCGCAGTGCGCGGTCTACATCGTTCGCTCGCTCGCGGATGTAGAGGGTTGCCTGCGGGGACCGACTGATCTTTCGCAGGATTGCGCCGGCCGCCACCAGAGACTGCGGATCCCTGGATGGACCCTTGCTCGCAAGCTCTGCGAGCGCATCACACAAACGCTCGGTTTCCTCCAGGTCCATCGCTGCGATCCTGTAAATTCACGAGCCACGCGGCAAGCGAGACAGAGCCTGGAAGTGTCACCGGCCCCGCCTGCGCGTCACGACGACTCGATGCGCTTCTGAATATCCTCGGCCTTCTGGCTGGCCCTGAACTCGATGATGCGGAAATGAGCCAGCCCGTGCTTGCAGAAGGGATCTTCCCGGACTATGGCCTCGATCTCCTCCAGGTTCTTGCCCACCGACAGGATGATCCCGCCTTCCCGCGGTATCTTTCGCCCCGAGACGAGGAAGTTGCCGGCCGCATAATACTTGTTCAGGAAGCGGACGTGCGCCCCCATGTGTGCGTCGATGTCCTCGAGGCTGGCCTTGTAGATGAGCTCGATGACGAACACGGTCGCGAGCCTCGATCAAGGACGCCGCGCGGGTCCAGTGCCCTCGTTACGCACGGTGCCACGTTCCTTGAGCCAGTCCGTGAGCGCGCTGCGGGCCGTGGTGGAGAAGTCGGTAAAGACGCCATCGACGCCCAGGGAAAAGTAAGCGTGGTATTCGGCTTTCGGGTCGCGTTGGTACGTCCTGGTCAGATGCTGCGATTCGTCCCGGAACGTGTAGGCGTGAACGAACAGACCGGCGTTGTGCGCGTCGGCAATCAGCGAAGTGGCCGGCATGTTGGATGCCTCAGCGAGAGCAGTCACCGGATTGCCGGCCGCATCAACTCCCCGGGCGGGCAGTATGTACGGCTTCCATGGGCCAATGCCATCCGCATAGGTCTTGATCTCCGCAAGCCCCGCGACGCTAACCATCGCCGCGAAGGTGCGCGGATCGCCGGCCTGGAGCCAGGAGAACGGCTTTGCAGTATCCGGTGATGTGTAGGTGATCGCGCCGGAGCGGTAGTCGATATCGGTACCGTCGATCAGCTGCACGACTTTGGTCTTGAGTCCAAGCTTGCGCATGAGCTTGAGGCTCGCGGGATCGAAGGATTGGACGAACACGGGCGCATCCGGGGTATTCCAGCCCTCCTTCGTGAGCATCGCGAGGAGCTTCTCTTCCAGAGGCCGACCCAGCTGACGCTGGTAGAGCGGATTCTTGGTCTCGGGGTAGACGTGGATCCGACGCCCGGAATGAGCGGCCATCGCCCGCTTGGCGAGATCGACGATTTCCTGAAATGTCGCCATCGGGTACAGGCCGTCGTACTGCTTGCTGCGCGTGGCGATGGGCTGCCTGACCCGCAGGGTTTTCAGCTCGGCGGCCGTGAAATCGCTGATGTACCAGTCGGGCCCCGTGGCGACGCCGTCGACCATGCGTGCCTTCCTGCGGGAAGCGAATTCCGGGTGTTTCGCGACATCCGTGGTATCGCTTAAATACACGTTGTGGCAGGCAAACAGCACGCCGTCGCTGGAGGACTGGAGGTCGAGTTCGAGCGCGTCGGTGCCGCCGGAAATCGCCGCCTGGTAGCCGGCGATGACTTCTTCCGGGTATAGACCCGGCAGCCCGCGATGCCCAATGATGAGCGGCGGCGCGCCGTCGAGCGTGCTCGAGATCGTGGCCGGCTGAGCGAAGCAGACGACTGGCAGCAAGCTCGCGCTACACGCCGCGATGTGCCGCCCGAGCGCCCTGGCAGTGCCCATGAATGTGCCTGCTGTTCTCGTCCGCGTCATGCCGGCCGGCTGATGGCACGTGGCAGCGACGCGCGCTTGTCGTGTTTCAGGGTGGGCACGATACAGGCGATCGCCAATACACACCCTGCGAGCAGCAGGATAAAGCCGCCATCCCATCCGAACCAGTCGACCGTGTAGCCGACCAGGGCATTGGCGGCCAGCGACCCGCCCAGATAGCCGAACATGCCCGTGAAGCCGGCGGCGCTGCCCGCCGCCTTCTTCGGCACCAGCTCGAGCGCATGCAGGCCGATCAGCATGACGGGCCCGTAGATGAGGAAACCAACGCAGACCAGAGCGGCGATGTCGACGGTCGGATTGCCCGGCGGATTGAGCCAATATACCGCTGTAGCCACGGCAACCAACACCATGAACAGAATGCCGACGATCCCACGGCGCCCCTGAAAGAAGCGGTCGGAAATCCAGCCGCACAGCAGCGTTCCGGGGATACCCGCCCACTCGTATAGAAAATAGGCCCAGGAGGTCTTGTCGACCGTGAAGTGCTTGGCTTCCTTGAGGTAGGTGGGGGCCCAGTCGAGGACCCCGTAACGGAGCAGGTAGACGAATACGTTGGCCAGAGCGATCCACCACAGCAGCCTGTTCCTGAGGATGTGCTGGACGAAAATCTCCCGGGCGCTGAACTCCCGCTCGTAGCGCTCGCTGTAATCCTCAGGATAGTCGTTCTTATACTTCTCTATCGAAGGCAGCCCGACGGACTGCGGTGTGTCGCGCAACATCACAACGGCAAAGAGCGCCACGCCGATGGCCACCACCGCAGGAACGTAGAAAGCGGCGTGCCAGTCGCCGTACCAGGCGAGGCCTACCAGAAACAGCGGACCGATGAGGCCGCCGCCGACGTTGTGCGCGATGTTCCACGCCGAAACGATCCGCCCGCGTTCCCTGTGCGACCACCAGTGGACCATCAGCCGCCCGCAGGGCGGCCATCCCATTCCCTGGAACCAGCCGTTCAAGAACAGCATGATGAACATGATGGCGATGCTCGAGGTGGCCCAGCGCGTGAGGCCCAGAGTGAGGCTCACGGCGGCCGACATCACGAGGCCGAGCGGCAGGAAGAAGCGGGCATTCGATCGGTCGGACACGCTCCCCATCAGGAACTTCGACAGGCCATAGGCAATCGACACGCCCGACAGCGCGAAGCCGAGAGCGCCCCGACTGTATCCCTGATCGACCAGATAAGGCATCGCGAGATTGAAGTTCAATCTGACCAGATAAAAACCCGCGTACCCGACGAATATGCCGACAAAGATCTGCCATCGCAGCCGCCGATAGGTCGGCTCGATCTGCTCATCGGCCCTGAGCGGCAGGTGCTCGGCTGCTTTCAGGAAACCCAACATCGAACGCCTTCACCCGCCCATGAATTCATTGACTATTGGCGCGTCGGCTGCGCCGCTTGGCTTCGGTCGTCTTGCCTGACGCGGGCAAGCCGCAGAGCATTAAGAGCGTTGCAGCCACGTCGCGTGCTCGTCAGTCGCAGGAATTCCTCTAGTATCCTATACGTTATCAGATGCGCCAGCGCGGTTGCCCCTCGCTGCTGCAGCGGCCGAGGACTTCTCGCGGCACGGAGACGGACAGCTTGAACCCGCGTCGGCGCGAACTGCTTGCGGGTCTTCTGGCCGCTGGTTCGACGGGTTGGCTGCGGCCGGCCTTCTTAGAGAGGCTCCCTTGCATGAGCCTCTCAGCAGGTCAGGAGCTCGATCCGTCCACCAGCCAGCACTACCAGAGTCTTCTTGAAGTCGGTCGCGATCGATAGCTGGGGAAGGACGTACCGATACGTCCCGACATGCGACTGACCGTCCTCGTCGGCGACAACGAGCCATCGATCGAGCGCGGGTTTCAAGGGAGCGCCCTTCGCTCCTCTCGCGTGGATGCGTTCGAGCAAAGACTGGGTCCTGTCCAGGAACCCGTTCGGATCTGAATCGGGATTGTGCACGAATCCGATTACCTCCGCGGCGGCCCTCGAGCCGCCCTCCACAAAGCGTACCCGGACATGGTTTCCATGAATCCTGTACTTGACCTCCCGCTGCGCGGACCGGTGCGCAAGATGACTCCGGATTTGGTCTTCCAGCGCGGCAGCTGTCTTAGCGGCCAGCCGTATAGGGGCCGTGATCGTCACCAGCACCGTCTTGCCATCCGGCACGGACCCGTGCAGAGCAGCCTGCAAACCTCCAACAAGCCGGAGCGCCACCCTGTCGAACCGCAAGCGAGGCTTCGCGTCTCCGCGCCGGTTGCCTACTCGCTTGATAGTGACGACTTCGACCGCAACGCGCTTCGCGGCGATCGTGACATAAGCGTCGGCAGGCTCTTCGCCTCCTTCCCACGTCGCAGAGAAATGCCTGGCGACGGCTTCGATGGCGGCCTGCTTCTGCTTCCTCAACTCGCTCATGTCCGTCGACGGGCCGCCCGGGTTTCAGCTTCTGCGCCTGGGCTTCTTGCAAATCGCCATCCAATCCTCCGAGGCCCTGGGGCCGCGCGGCTATTTCTTCCGACGCGGCCTAGCGGCCCGAGCCGGTGCAAGGCGCAGCCTCAGCCTGACCACGACCGTCTACTCATCGATGTGGGCGAGCCGCTCGTGCGGTTCGCTTGACAACCATCCGCCTCTTTCCTACATTCGCGCGCCCGGAGCTCCGCCAACTTGGCTCAATGGCTCGACCCGGCTCTGCCTCTACCAAACGCTGGCAAACAATCCCGCACGAATTTAGCGCACAAGAGGGGAGGAAGTATGCGCGTACCTCGACCGTCGCTCTCGGGTGTTCTGCGCTCTCCGGCTGTACTTCTTCTGCTCACTTCCATCGTACCTGTATCTGTTCTGGCGCAGGAATGCACGGCCGGAAACGCGCCCCATGGCGCCTGGCTCTATGATGTCACCGACGAGGCGCACCCAAGACTGATCTCGGAGGATCCTGCCGATCCTGCTCGTACCCGACTGAACGTCCCGGACGGGTTCAACTACACCTGGGACACCATTTCGGGGCACAGTCCGAGTCAGGATACGCACTGCGGGATCGCCAATCCCGCCCACTGCAGGGATGCCGGCGTATACCCTCCGAGCCTAACCCCGCAGGATCCGCCGCCAGACCCCAATGTCCAGCCTCCGCTGCCGAATGTTGGCAAGAACAGCTTCTGTAACCAGGGAGGGCGTTTTGGCGCCCACTCTTCCACTGAGCTGTTCTATCCGCCGTATTACGGCAAGCTGGCGATAGTCTCCTGGTTTGTAGGCGGAGTACGGGTTTTCGACATTCGCAACCCAGACGCAGCGCGTCCGATCGCCTATTTCATTCCGGCGCCCAATGATACCGGCTGTGGGCCGCGCGGCGGACCCTCTCCCGGGCCTGGCTGTACTTTCGCAAACACCGGCCGGGACAATCACATGGTGAACACCATTCATACCAACAATGTCGAACTTGACGATCGCGGCTATATCTACATCGCGGATCGGGCCGGAACCGGGATGCACATTCTGAGGCTGGCTGGCGAGGCCCGGCGGGCCGTCTCAGGGGATGCGGGTCGCGGCGAACAGGAAGCCAGTGATGATCATCCTCTACCCGATTACCCGCCCTATGGATCACATGTGCCGACGGCGCATTTCGACCACACAGTCCGGCCACAGCTGATTCCTCCACCACCTAAAATGATGTGTCCTGTCCTGAGCGCAAGCTGCATGGATGTGAGACCGGCGCAGTCGGCCTGGAACATGGAGCTGGTGGGCTATGACACCTTGGACGGACGCTCGACCTATCAGCCGCTCGTCGTTCGCCAAGGCAATCGCTACATCGCGTACATGGCTCACCATGCTGGCACGGCCATTAACCGGTTGACTCTCGCCAGCGAGACTAACGGAACTTCCATTCTGGATGTGACCTACTCCGCTCACCCGGTTTATCTGGCGCATATCCCGGGGCCGGGTGGCTCGCTCGATGCCGCCGGTAACCAAATGGCACATGTGTGCAGTGGGGACATATTGCCGTCCAACAGCCCGGCAGAGGCGGCGCGGAAGCATGGCCACTACTACCTGCTGCGGAGCAACGGAAACTCGTCCGGATCCGCTAACCCCGGAGCTGAATCGCACCAAATCTTCGACGTCACGGATCCAGCTCACCCGGTATTGTTGACCACCGTCGCGCCACAACTCACCAACACTCACAAGAACTGGTGGGAGTGCGATACCGGCATAGCGTTTCTGGTCGCAAACGATAGCTCTCTGGCGAGCCCCCGACCTGGTCTCGCACCCGGCTGGCACCACAGCGGTTCCAACCAGCACGTGAAGATCTACAACCTGCATGATCCCGCGAACCCGGAGTACATCCGGGATTTCGGCTTTGTCGGACAGCAACCCAACGTTGGAGACGCGGTGGAAGGACTGGTCAGCCCGCCGACGGGCATCCATGGACCCATTTCTGCCGGCCAGGAGAAAAACCGGGTCTACCTGCCCTATGGCGTAGGATCGAACGCCGTGGTCGAAATCGTGGATCGTGAAGAGCTGCTGACCGGGTGCACTGCTGCCGACGCCTCAGCGCACTGTGCCACCAGCCCAACGCAACAGGAGATGCTGGCTCCGCAACGGGGGTGGTTCACCTTGCCGGGCCTGACATTGCAAGGTGGGCACACGTCCTTTCCCATCTTCGGCGAGGAGGATGGCAAGCCCCGCAACCTCCTGCTCGTTGTGTCGGAAGACTGATCCGAATCTCGAAGGTCTCGACCGACGGAATCCGGCACAGGGATTCCGTCGGTCGCTCACAGAACGGCGTTTTGCCAAGGGGTATGCGAACCATGACCTGCAGCTGGCCAATAGTGTTCCTCATGGTTGTTGCAATCGCCTGGTCCCTTGTGCTGGCTTCTGACGCTCCCGGTTCGGCGCCCGCAGTGTCTCGTGAACTTCGTACGGACTTGGTCACGAAAATCCGCATTGGTAGTGCAACGAGAGAGGGGGTCGCGAAGTTGTTAGGCCGCCCCTGGCGTACCGTCCATTACGGCGACTGTAATGCTGTTGAGTATCAGGAGCTTTGGGAATACTGGGGCCATGATGTCAGTGGTAGTTTCAAGCTCACGATTGAGTTCGACGACGCAGGCATCGCTCGGGTCGTTGCGCGAACTGTCCCTACGGGTGGCATAGTGGTGTTGGCCGCGGCTCCGGCTCCCGAATCCAGTCACCAGCACTAGGGAAGAGAACCGGAATAAGGATGAAACAAACAGTCGCGATTGCGGGGGCGATTTGCGCCATCTTATATAGCGACACCGGCAGCGATCCCCCCGCCCCCCGGTGCGCCACACAGCTCTCGAGTACACAGGAGACGCCGGCCAAGGGCAAAGACAGTCTCGCACAAGACAACGCGCGGCCCCAGCCGAGAGCGATGCCATCGACCGTCGTGGTCTCATTTAAGGACGGATTGCTGTCGATCGTCGCCCAGGATGTCAGATTGCGCGATGTCCTGGAGCAGGTACGCGAAGCCACTGGAGCAGCGGTGCATGCGCCTGCGCTGAACGAACTCGTGACCGCCCATCTCGGACCGCGGGCCCCGGCACAGGTGATAGCCGCCTTGCTCAAGGGATCGCACGCGAGCTACGTGATTTTGGACGTCGCGGGATCCGGCAAAATTCAAGCTATCGACGTCTTGCGAGAGCCCTCGCCGGAAGCGGGGCGCGGGTCCCACCAACCCACAGCCGACGCAGAGACCTTAGCCGCCTCGGAAACCGAAGCCGTGAGGGAAAAAGCGCTTCTAGTGGGACAAACGGGCGGGGATGAAGGTGTGTGGGACGACGTTTATGTAGGGACTCTGCTAAACCCAGTTGCGTCCCCGCCTGTAACCGTATCACGCCCGGTCCAGGCCGCCCCGGCCACCTCAATCGCGACTTTCAGCCAAAAGTGAATCCGGCGTGTACCAACACCCTGTTACCACGATCAAGGTATCAGCTTACGCAGTGACCGCGTCGACAGATCGTCAATGTGCCGAAATGCCGGTGCGATCCTCTCGATCTGATGGGAAGGTACTTGGTACTCTTCGAAGTACACCTTCCATTCGCGTACGATCTTCCAGATCCTGGCGATGCTCTCGGCGGCGGCCTCCGCGGACAAGGTGAACATCTCGCGACCGGCAAAAGCGTTGTCGAGGGTTGCGATTCGTCCCTCCGGCCCGACGCCCAGGTGCAAGCGCCGCTCGGACGCCAGACTTGCTCGCGGCATGACGTCGTACAGCGGACTCAGCCGCCATCCGGGAAGGCGCGGGTCCCAAACAAAGCCGTGGTTGCGGAGATGATCGTCGTCGTTATTGACGAAGATGTTGAAGACCAGGCGCTCAAACAGCTCGCGATTGTTCTCGCGTATCACGCCCGGGTGGCAGTACCGTCGAACCGCTTGTGCCAGATCTCCATAGGACTTATTCGGTGATTCCATCTCGTCACACGCCAGCAGCGTAAGACCGCTGATAAACCCTAAACGCTTCTCTGCTGATCCGTACGCTGGAACCGTGCTGAGAAGATCTTCCGGCAGCTGGGCATCTTGACCTGCCTTGGCCCAATATCGGTCGAATCGGCGGATGAGCATTACAGTCCGGGACCCAAAATGAACCAGCCTGACTGGAGGCACGGTGAGACCCGAGGCGGCCGCCAGTCGCAGCGTCGCCGTCTCAAGAACGGGAACCAGCAGCGCATCCTTCCGGCTCGGAAATTTGGCGAGCCACAACACCCGTTCCTCATCCCGAACCGTCGCTTTCGGCCTTGCACCGCCGAGCGCGCTGCCCTCCGCAAAGATTTCCTCGAGCTGGGCGGGAACCGGTAAGCCCTCGTCGATGCGTTGGGCGGCGTCCATCAAGTACTCAAGATTGTTCCAAGTTCCAAAGCCCGGCGTGGCGGCCGAGACTCGGGAAGACCGAATATCGATCGCTCCCACACGCTGGCTGCCCGCATGAACCAGATAACTTGACTCTGGCAGGCTGTTGGCAGGTACTTTCAGGCGGGACTCGATGACCCGCCGGCCCCAGGCATCGGGCGCTGCATCGCGAATTCCGCCGAACAGGGGGAGATTGTTCGGCGGGAATAGAGCCGTACCGCGTACCAGATCCATGTCCCGAAGGCTTAGGCTTACGGGATCCACTTCGAGGGCGCCGGGACGCTGCAGATAACGCAGCCCGTACGCGAACGTTGAGGCCGACAGCTTCGCTCCGTCTTCGGACAAAGTGAGCTGGCCGCAAGGCACCCACTCCGTGTCGAGATAGGTGAAGACATACAGCTTCTGTTCCGTTGCGGTCATGGTCAGAAGTCGATCTCTTCGAGTTCGCGCTTTGACAGGTCCCGGGCCCGGCGCCGCCGTTCTTGCGCACTGAGAGCGGCTAAAGCAGGATCCGTCTCAGACAGCAGTTCAAGCAGAGTCTTGCCCGGCACAATGGCATCCAGATAGCGAAGGATTTGACCCATCGCGATTCCGGGATCGCCTTTTTCCAGCCGATACGCCGTGTTTCGTGACAGGCCAGCCCGCAGTGCCGCCTGGTCCTGTTTCATGCCGCGAGCGATCCGTAAACGCGCGAGGGCCGCCCCCAGCTTCTTCGCTTCAGCAGCTTGGCTTGAGCTCAGGAGTGCGGATTGGGTGACCTTCATACTCGTTTAACCAAGCGCTGATCGCTTAACGCTCGAGTAATCGAGCTTATCTTAAAACTGGCGGTGATCAAAAAGCAAGCCGTCCGAGACTCTAAAATCGATCTTTAAGCCGATAATGATCGATTAATCGACTATGGTGGTAAGTCCACCGGCCGCGGGGGGGTCTGTCGCTCGTCCTACGGGCTTAATAATCAACGACTTGCAGCGCTTGCCATCGGCGGCACGCGCCCGGGCAACGCCGTTTTCGTTCCCGCCCCACCGGAAGAGTTACCAGCGCTGCTGACCAACTTTGAGAAGTATCTTCACGCGGAAAATGGGTTACCGCCGCTGGTGCGTATTGGGTTGGCGCACGTTTCAGTTCGAGACCATCCATCCCTACCTCGATGGTAATGGCCGCATCGGTCGGCTGCTCATTACACTGCTGCTCGACTGGGAATCGTGGATGAACTTTTTCCTAGAAGGCGTAGCGACGATCGCGGATGAGGCTGTCGCTGCTGTCCGAGAAGTTTTCGCGCTCATCAGCGAGGACCGCCAGCGCCTGCTCGCAGCGCCGGGTGCCTCCGTCATGTCGATCCGCTTGATCGAACAACTCCCCATGCACCCTCTAGTTACTATCCCGGCCGTAGTGAAACTCCTCAAGACGACCAAGCCCACGGCACATCTTGAGAAGCTACGTGCGGGGACCGAGATCGAATCCAGATGACTATAGACGACATGCCGCGCGATAGCGCTGCACGGCGACGCAAGCCGAAACTCATCGATCGCAGACACGCAGACGCGGTGCTGGCCCAGAAGTTACACGCGCCTCGCTAGGTTGCGCCGAATGGTCCGGGAAACGCTGCATCCAAAGCCTGAAGGTCTCGCGGCGTGAGGGCTATCGAAAGCGCCACAGCGTTTTCCTTGACGTGCGCTGGAGAGCCGGATTCGGGAATTGCGATAACGCTCCCGCTGCGAATGACCCAGGCCAACGCAACCGCGGCGGCCGAGCAACCGTGGATAGTGCCGATCTGCGCCAGCGTGCGATCACCTACTAGGAGGTTATTGTCGCCGCCGAGCGGAGAATACGCCATCACCGGCATATTGTGCTGCTTGCACCACAACAGAACGGCAGGCTCAATGTGACGGTAGTTGAGACTGTAAGGGACCTGATTGGTTGCGCAGCGATGGCCGTCTGGAACACGGAACAGATCTTCCATCTGGCCAACGTTGAAGTTGGATACACCCCAAGCGCGAATCTTTCCCGCCGTGCGCAGTTGTTCGAGTCCTGCTACAACGCCGGAGAACTGCGTGCTGGGGACTGGCGAATGCAGCAAATAGAGATCGAGATGGTCGGTGCCGAGACGAGCCAGGCTCGCCTCGCAAGCACGCGCGATGCCATCTCCAGACACCTGGTTGGGCTCCACCTTGGAGACCAGGAATACGCGGTCGCGCTGACCGGCCGTCACGTGACTAATGAATTGCTCGGAGCGGCCGTTGCCGTAATTACCCGACGTATCGATCAACGTCATGCCGAGAGAAATGCCTGTGCGCAGCGCCTCTTCCTCAACAGCTAGCGGATGCCTTCCCTGACCGAGATGCCAACAGCCTTGACCGAGCGCCGGGACGGTGGTGCCGTCTGGAAGCCTTACGGTACGCGCTGCAGGCTTCGATGCCGCGCCAGCACCAGGAACCTGTGCAGTTGCCTGCGCCGCAATCATTGCACTTAAGGCGGGAAACGATAAGCCGAAGGCCGCACAACGCGCACTAAATTGACGTCGGTTGAGCAAATGCTTGTGCATACGTGTCGTCTCTTTCGAACTAGACAATTGTAATAGTCTGAATGCGGTACGCCGATGACTCTTGCCGCTCAGCGCCGTTGCAGCGCGTCCTGCCACTGCGCGAGCGGCGGCGCCGCGCCAGCACGCCCCAAGCCCGCCTGTGCGGATGCCTTCATGAACTTGACCAGCACACGCTGGCCGATCAAGAACGGGGTGTTGTCCGCGGAGACGACCACCTCGACGACACGCTCGGCGGTAGCTTCGTTGCCGGCGTCCGACTTCAGCTTGCGCTGCCCGAACGCGCCGGCAATGCGCAGGACCCCACCGCGTGCAACCTGTGTGGGATCGGCCTCCGAGACGATCTCCGCCGCTTGACCGACGTGGACGTCGGGCAGCGCACTCTCGACGATCTCGGCGCGGACGATGTGGGGGGCCGCAGGCTCCAGATCGAACATGTCGGAGACGTTGAGCGTGGAGGCGCCTGCGCCCGGATTGGCGTAGCGGCGGATGATCCTGCCATCGAGCGGTGCGCGGATGAGGGTCAGGTCGGCGCTGTAGACGGCCTGCGCAAGCTGGGCCTGCGACGTGACAACCGCCGCCCGCTGCGCCGCCAGCTGCGCCTCGGCGTTGGTCACGTTGTCGGTGGCCTGGTCGAGCTGCTGCCGGGAGACGAGACCGGAGGGCGCGAGCCGGGTAAGCCGTTCCTGCTCGCGCCGGGTATCGGGTCGACGATGATGACCTGCACGCCGCTGGCCTTGTCCGGCTTGCCTGCCCGCGGAAAGTTCGACCAGAAGCCGAAAGCAAAGTTCAGCGCCTGCACCTCCAGCACTTCCGGGTCCCGGTAGATCAACGGAATGAGCCGGCGCGGCTGGCCAGAGTTGTGATCGAACAGGCTGTTGGCTTCCGGGGCCAGGATCATGACTTCAGCCGGGGAGCGATCGACCGGCGCGGCAAAGGACTTCACCATCCCCATGAACATGCCCGTCATGGGCAACACGAGCAACCCCGCCACCGCGAGCGCAATGACGGCCGCAAGATAGCGGCGCCATTCGTAAAGCAGCGTGGACAGGGCCAGCGACATCGGATTCTTCACTCGCGGCAGGCGCCGCGGAGTACCGGGAGTATTGTGTGGCTTTCCGCCGCTGTAAGTCCAAGGTCCGACGCTGCCCGGCCACTCGACCGTCAGGCGTGCTTCTCGTGAGTCGGAACCGCCACGCCTTCGGTCGCCGCATCGCGAGCGACGGCCAACGAAGGGTCCGTGCTTTAGAAGCGGAGGTAACCCCGCTCCGAGGTTCGATCGGATCGGATAACTCCTCGTCGCCGCCAGTCTCGGCCAATTCGAACCATTTAGGCTAAGCTGCCGCTTGGGGAGACTGCGAGAAGACCTGTCGCGCTTTCTCAGGGGTGGCCCCTTCGTGACCGAGCCTTTGCACGCGGTATTCCTGAGCTACGCCTCACAGCACGCCGATGCCGCGCGACGAACCTGCGAGTCATTGCGCGCCGCCAACGCACTGGTCAATGGCGGGATCGAGAGTTCGAGTCCCTCCCTTTCCAACAATTCGGCGGCACCGGTGCTCAGGGGTGAGTCGCCCGCTCGAGCAAACGCGCAAGTTCGGGTGGGCCTTGCCCCAGCCCGGCCGGACTGGGATCTGGCGTAGGTGGCAAATGCGCATAGAGGGGTGCACCCTAAGCGAACCAGGTTGACAGCATGCTCATCAACGCCGATTTCTCAACGCGGGTCGTGTTACGACCCGATGAGCTCAGCTGGAGCCCATCGCCTATGTCCGGCGTCGAGCGCAAAATGCTTGATCGCGTCGGCGACGAGGTGGCGCGAGCGACTTCGATCGTCCGCTATGCACCGAACTCCCATTTCTCCGCGCATGCCCATGGCGGCGGCGAGGAGTTCCTGGTTCTGGAAGGCGTGTTTTCGGATGAGCATGGCGACTATCCGCCAGGTACGTATGTGCGTAACCCAGTCGGCAGCTGCCACACACCGCGCAGCGACGGCGGCTGCACCCTGTTCGTAAAGCTGCACCAGTTCCAGGAAGGCGATGCGGTGCACAAGGTCATCGACACCCAAGCAGCGCATTACCAAGCGGGATCGGCTCCGGGTATATGGGTTCTGCCTCTGCACGAGTTTGGAGCCGAGCGGGTAGCGCTGGTCCGCTGGGCGCCGGGCAGCCGCAGCCCCCGGCATCGCCACCGAGGCGGTGTGGAGGTTTTCGTGCTCGAAGGCGTGTTCCAGGACGAGCACGGCCACTATCCGTCGGGCAGCTGGATCCGTGGGCCCAACGGCTGGGAACACACACCTTTCAGCGGTACCGGGTGCCTTTGCTACCTCAAGAGCGGCCACCTGGCCACTTAATGCAGCAACGCGGAGCGCTGAGTTAAGCTAGCTTCTCTGGTCGGCGTTTTACGGGAGGAAGAAAGAATGAAGACACTTAGGGTTGTTCTGACTCTCGCGGGAACACTTACTGCAGGCGCTGGGCTGGCGGCTCCGCTTCAGACTCTTCACGTTACCGAGACGGTAGAGATCAAGGCACCCCTGGACAAAGTCTGGGCCACCGTCAAGGACTTCGACGGCCTGGCCAAATGGCACCCAGGCTTTGCGAGGGATGAGCTCATCTCCGGTGGCAACGGCAAGGCCGGAGCCATGAGAAAGCTGACGATTAAGGACGGTCCCGTAGTCACCGAGCGTCTGCTTGCGTACGACGAGGCTAAGCATTCCTTTCGGTACACCATCACCGAGTCCCCGTTGCCGATCACGCACTACACTTCAACGGTTTCCGTGCGGGCTGGAGGGACCGGGATGACCAAGGTGACCTGGGGTGGAAGCTTCAAGCGCAAGAACACCTCCGACAATCCGCCGGAGGCTGAGAGTGATGCAGGCGTCACCAAGCTGATCAAGGGCGTGTACCGCGGCGGCTTGGACAACCTAAAGAAACTGCTCGAACCGTAATAGCGTGCGGCACAGCGGCGCGATGGATGGTTAAGCCGGCAGGCGTCGTACACCGGACCAGACCCGACGCTGGGGAAATAGGTGAACAGGTGGTCGCGAACTGCACGTTACTCCCATAGTGTCGCAGTGGGTGTGCTGCTTTTCTATGGCGGACCTTGCGTCCCGGCTGAGCCGCCGTCGAGCGCTGCAACCGGTGCTCCAGCGAATCCCCCTGCGAGCGACGTGCAGGCTCTGGCTCCCCAGGGAGGTTTTCTTTCATCCCTTAAACAGGGATTTGCTCAAGACGTGGAGCGCGAAGTAGTCCGCGGACATTTCGACGTGAGCTTGCCCTCGGGTACCCAGCGTTACTATTGCCTGCTTGACCCCAAGACGGGCAAGAGCGAGGCAAACGCCGTGTCAGGTCAGTTAGTCTCGCGACGAGACGGGATGACCGGCATGAAGGGCGCTGCGGTCACTTTCTACCGATGTACCGACGCCGAGCAGAAGGGAATGCTGGTCACCACCGGATACCTTGTGAGCAGTAGTGTCGGCGGCGGGAGCTCTCGGGCTGCGACTGTGCAAGGACCTCCGCAAGTCCATGCTCCCACGGTGCCAGCGCCAGCCGCAGGGCTCACGCAGGCAGAGGTCTTGACAGTCTATACGCGCTTCATCGCCGGCCAGAATGCCCACGATCGTGCGGCCGTCTCGGACGTGTTGCTGAATTCCAATGACTTCGTGTGGACCCAACACAACGGCAATTCCGTTTGGGGATACCAGGAGGCCATGGACGCGTTCGAAAAGTCGTGGGAAGGTATCTGGAGGCTGGATCCGCAATTGAACGAACTTCGGATTGCTGAGGTATCGCCCGGCGTTGCCGTGCTCATTACGCCGCTACTGTTCACAGGGGGCGCCCCGGCTGAGAGCCCGTCCGCAGTCCCCGTAAGGTGGGGCGGAGTCTTCGTGAAGACAGAGTCCGGCTGGCGCATATCGTCGATATTCATCACGCCCCTCGAGAGTGGGCGCGCGCGACCCGGCAGCTGACCGCCGTCCGGAATCGCTTACTGTGCGAAGCCACGGGACCAACCGCGGCCGCCCCACATGATGCTCGGCCCTGGAGTGCCCGACCCTCCGGCGGCCAGACCCACCGCGACGCCGAAGTCTTGCCATCGCCTCGGGAACGTCGGCTCAGTGCGTAGCGGCAGCCCGTTCGGTACAAGACCGAGTCACACGGGTGTCGAGCGGTTTCATCCAGGGAAGCAGTGGCGGACGCAAGTCTACTCGCGGACCTCGCCCGAAATTGACGCAGAACAATACAATCTCCAACATCCAATACTATCCGGCGTCCCGAGCTGCCAATTCACGGCTCTCCTTATCTCGCTCGACGGACGGCCGTCGGACCAGATATAGCCCATCGTCGGCGAGCAGGAATGTCGTGCCCGTCTCCTCATTGGTAATTTCCTCGCGCACCCGTTTAACGTCGAAGACGCGAACGCGGTCCGGTAGATTCGCTATATCGATCACCGACGTATCGACAAATGAATCGCTTAGCGCCGGAGTCGCCTCTACCGGGCTGGTGACGGTGAATCCATCGTTACCCAAGCGCACGAGCGAGCCCTGCACAGGTATGCCTTGAATTATTTTGAGACTTGGACGTTTGTCATTGTGAAAGTCAAGCACCGCGCTTCCTTGTCCTTGGCGAAACCGGATGAGTGCTGCGCGGCTTCCCAGATCGGAAATAAAGTCAAATATCCCGGGAACATCAAGTCTCACCGATCCGTCGCTCTTGACATGACGTGGGTCAGTCACGTCAAGGATAGCTAGTGCCGTACCCTGGTCTTGCTCGATATACAGAACCGTTCGGCCGTCGTGAGCTTCGCGGAGAAACATCGCCTCTCCAGCTTTTCGCGCCAATTCGGGTAGACCCGCTGGTGGTACTAGTACGATGTTGTTGGACGATCCGGCGCTGGCGCCTTGAGTCCCAATAGCCGCGCTTGCTACAAGCGTTATCGCCAGGCGACGAATGCGGTTCGACCATTGCATGCTCACTTCTTGGCACATGGTTTCAGAACTCCAGACAGTAGTAGTTGAACATCCAAACTCGCGTCCTTTGTGCACGAGACTGTAGATCCGCCGATCCGCGCGCCGTCGAAGTCGCCGTGCTTGATCAGAGAGACTTTCGGCGCGCCTTTTTTATTCCCGCGCGGCGCTTTGTGAGACCGATGGCCGATGCGAGCTGCCCTGTCATGCGCGGCCCTGGAGTGCCCGACCCCCCGGCGGCCAGACCAACCTGTGCGCTGGGTGAGCAGGATCTAATATCTGCGGAGCACAGCGGTCTATCGCTACCGCTCCCCCCGCTATTCAAAACTGATTTTTACAATCCTGCCCTGCGTCCCTACCAACCAACCCGCGTGCGGGCTTGCAAACGCCACAGCCCAGTAGTTCGCGAGCCCTGTTAGGCTGACCCAAGTGTCCCCTTCGTCGGGTGACCAGGCCGCGCCGCGTGGCCCTGTGACCACGACGGCCCGCGTTGCACTCGCCTCCCCATCAGCGTCGCCCTCTGCGGAGCGTTCGCGCACGTAGCTCAGACCGTAAATTGCCCCCGGGACTGGCGGGCGGTTCGTGAGCTGCCACGTCTTGCCGCCGTCGCTCGAGCGAGCGACGGTGTCGGCGAATGCGGTGGGCGCCGCTAGCTCGCCAGCGCCGAGGATGCCGTGCAATGGGTCGCGGAAATCGACGCTGAACACACCGGAGCTCGGGGTGCCCTGGACGATGGGCGTGTCGTACGCGGCCCACGTGTGGCCGCCGTCGGTCGTCGCGAGGATTCTGGCCTTCGCCGCACCGCCGGTGCCGATCCAAGCTCGACTTCTCCCTTGAGTCGCAACGCACGTGCCGCTCGCCGCGAACGCCGCTTCTCCCAGCTGCGCCGCCGGCAGCCTAGCGCCGATATCGGTCCAGGTCGTGCCGTCGGTCGTCTGGATCACGGGAAACCGGCCGTTGACGGCGTCGCTCATGGCGATACCGCCGCGCGCAATCCAGAACGCGAAGCAGTCATAAAATGCGTCAGGGTCCAGGCTCTGGAATTGCTGCGACCAGGATGCTCCGCCATCCTCGGTCTTATAGATTCGGGAAGCCGGCCCGACGCCGGCGGACAAGAGATAGGCGACTCTTGCGCTCACCCCCTGCACATCGCGGAACTGGAGTTGTTCGGCCCCCGCAACCACGCCCGCCCGCCAGGTTGCGCCGCCATCGGTGGTGACGACATAAGTGCCGCCCACGCCGCTGGCCCACACCACGCGTGAGTTGACCGGGCTCACCGCCTGCAGCCGGTTGAGGGTGCCGCTTTGCTGGGGTGTCAGCGTCGGTGGGCGCGGGACGGCGACGTCGCTCGTGGCGACCTGCGAGTCGGCGAGCACCGAGGCACTGACCGAGACCGCCAGCGCGGCGAGTAGCACGCGGAGCATCTTGAGACGCATGGCTGGGCCCTCCACAAAGTCTGATGAGAGGTTCGATGCTGGCGAGAAGGTGACCGGCAAACTTGGCCTGAAGCGCGTCCGCCGACCCGATCCGCAGTCAAGCGAATATTTTACTCACGCTTCACAGGACCGTAACGCCAAAACACCTCGTCCAGAATCGCTTTGGGTGCACCGGCTTCCCCAGCCGCGCCGTTTAAGATCAGCCCACTCCTCAGCTGACCCCTTTGTTCCGGCAGCAAGCTCATGCAAGACGATATTGTATAGCGCGATGGAACCCGCACATTGACGCACCGCGGGACGGTGAGGAAAATCGCCGCGACCGGCCCACAGTAGAGAAACAGGGAGGCGACAATGGTACCTGGCGGCAGATGTTGGATTGCTCTGGCGGCCCGACTTAGCGCTGCCGCAGGCCTCTTGACGATGACCGCCGCTCTTGCGGCCGGGCCAACGTATATTGTAGGTCCTGTCAGTGACCTCAGTGGCTCGTGCTCCGGGCAGAACGCAGAGGTCGAGCAAACCGTCGATCCGATGCTCGGCTACGTCTACGAGGAATGGATGGGGTGTCAGGGCATTGCCTTTGCGCGCTCGATCGACGGGGG
>Ga0209350_1000349_pt1 | contig 28054 bp, 31 predicted proteins | sample GraSoi013_2_20cm_2_FD_185822 | JGI IMG/M metagenome (GOLD analysis project Ga0209350, IMG submission 185822) | Grasslands soil microbial communities from the Angelo Coastal Reserve, California, USA - Sample 09_27_2013_2_20cm (SPAdes) (version 2) | ecosystem: Environmental > Terrestrial > Soil >...
TGATACTTGAACCAAGCGGGCGGACGTCTACTGACCGGTCGGGTTGAGCCTGAGCTTCCTCTCTTTCCAGAGTACATGCGAGCCATGGTGTTTGACTTGTCCTTTCCGCCGTTTCTGAAGGTGGGACGATGTCCCGCTTTATTTAAGTCGAACTAGAAGTGAAACCTTTCAGCAACGAGGCCTCGTCGCGTTCTCGGGTAGATCACTGGAGCATCTTGGGAAGCGAGCGCCGAGCGGAGTGCTCTGTCGACGGTTGCGATTCCTGTCGGCGTCCTCTCGGTCAACGCGCATGCAATTAGGGCCGCATCTACGTCAGTAGGACCCACCTTATGCTCTATGTCTGGAATCCCTCTCTTTTCGAGAAAATCGAGGCTGGCACTCGCAAAGGCATGAGTTGATGCGGAGGCCTTTCTGGCAAGACGTTCTAGTTCAAAAACGACTAAGTCCAGAACCAGAGTCTTCACATTCCCTGGCAACTCTGCCCTGATCTCTTCCTCGGGATCTCGATGCTGCTTGAGCATAGTAAGTAGAAAACTCGTGTCTAGTAAGATCTGAACGGAGGGTCTAGTTTTCACCCCCGGATTGTTCCGAATCCGATGAGCCTCCAGCTATCCCCAATCCGACGACTTAGAGCCACCTTCGAGCCAGCTTCCGCGCAGATTGGCTTCTTCAACGAAACGTCAGCCAGATCTTCCCGTGCGGAAACCACGATGCCCGATGTTACAGCTGTTCCAGCGTTGAGAACAAGCGGTTCGTTGGTCTTGATTTTCTGAACTGGCATGAGCTGTTCCGTTCCAACGGCTTTCTCGAAGAGGTCTACATTCAAGCTGACTTTTTCCAGAATTGGAGGAAGCGTTCCGGCCCGACCAAGAACATTCCCCACTAGTCCGTCGGATTTAGTAATTGATGGGTCTAGGTCTGTTCCTACCGCGACCAATCCTCCTGGAGTGGCGGTTTTTACTTCCCCTCCTCCGGCTTGTAGGGCTCCGACCTTCGCGATGAGCGTTTCGTAGATGGTCTTGTTTGTCGACTCGGTCTTTATGCCGGGTTTGATTTCGATCTCGTCGCCTTTCTTGAATACTCCTTGAACTATCGAGCCTCCTACGACGCCTCCGACTAGTTGTTCAGCTTCTGTTCCCGGCCTGTTAACGTCGAATGAGCGAAGGATGGACATTCTCGAATTGACGGAATGGTCTCTCTCCGGGGTTGGAATCTTCTCTTGAATCGCCCAAATGAGCGCGTCCATGTTGAGCTTGTGTTGGGCGGAGACGGGTATTACTGGCGAATTCTCCGCTACGCTTCCTTTTGTGAAATTCTTGATCTCGTCGTAGTTCGCTTTCGCTCTCTGCCTGTCCACGACGTCTATTTTGTTTTGAACTATGATCATGTTGCGAAGTCCTATCATCTGGGCGGCGAGCATATGCTCCCGGTCTTGAGCTTGTGGAGTCTTGACGTTGGCGGAAACGACGAACATAGAGCCGTCCATTATGGCGGCGCCCGAGAGCATTGTGACCATGAGACTATGGTGTCCAGGGCAGTCGACAAAACTTACAGATCGTAAAAACTTGGTCGGACCGTGACCGTTTGGACATGTCTTGCTCGTCGAATAGTTTGATGGTGGCTCGCAGGTAGGGCACTCGTAGAATGACGCGTCTGCGTAACCGATTCGAATAGTGATTCCTCTGCGTAGTTCTTCAGAATGTCTAGAAGTCCATACTCCGGTCAGGGATTGGACGATGGTGCTCTTGCCATTGTCCACGTGTCCCAATGTGCCAATGTTAATCTCGGGTTGCATCCTAATGTGACAACCCCATTATTCTCGTTCCGCGCAAATTCTCTCTCATGGAAACTACTACATTACCCGGCCGAACTGAATATGAACGTTCTTTCCATGCCGAAACCGGCGCGGGAGCCCCATCCTAGCAAGGCTAGAGGTTCGAGACTTGAGGCACCAGAGTAAGTGAAGTAGTTACTTAATTGCTCGATTGATCGGCCTTTAGGATGTCCTTCTCATGAATAGGACCTCGGATCGAAAGAAGGTCTCCAGAGAGTGTCCAATATGTGGAGAGACTATGGAGATGGACCCGTGGGCGATAACTCTCTCGAACAAACACTATGAGCAGATTCATCCTGAATACCAGAAATGGCTCAAGCGTTGGACGAGAGAACTCTTGCTCATCGGCTTACTGGGAGTACTGACTCTTGCCCTGTCGCTAGGACTCTTTTTCCCATGTGGCATTACATGTCAAAGCAATCCTTTCGAATGGGTGGGCTTCTATGAGTTACTCTCCTACACTGGAGTGATGGGACTACTCGTCTTCCAGTATCGTCAGGGACTGCGGCGTTTCGAACGGGACTGGAGAGAAGGACAGGGCATCGTCCAGACCTTCGGCAACACCTCTGAGGATGAGCAAATTCTACACTTGACAGGCGAGCTGTGCCACCAGCTTAACACTCCCAAACTAGTTCCGAAGAAGATTTTGTGGAAAGACGTGGTCCAAGTCCCAATTGCCGAGACTTCAGCTAATATTGAAATGCCCTCGGACTTGGTTTCGACCGGAAAGGGCAACATCGTTCTTCCGAAGAGGATGCAAGGAGTTCTGACAATTGAAGAGTGGAAGCCAATAATCGCCTCCTCTCTCATCTTCATGCAATGGATACGTCCCAAGATGGTTCGAACAATTGAACTGAGTGTCCTTGGCGTCCTCGGATATGCCGTCGTGACATTTCTCCTATTGCAGCATTTCGGATACGATATCTACTCGTATCAGGGGCTGGCATTACATCCAGCGATACTGTTGACTCTAGGAGTCGCCCTGTTCGTAATTACTGGAAGATACTTCTCGCCAGAGGCACGGCAAGAACTGTTGAGGGCCGACCAGAAGGCGGCAGAACTCTATGGAAAAGACACGTTTGTTCATGCGCTTCAGAAGATCGATCGCATGGGCTTTGCAGACGTGCAAAAGTTGGAGAAAAAGAAGAAGCGATCAATGTACGACAAGCCGAGCGTGGCAGAGAGGCTTGAAAACCTCGAATAATTCGCCGTTTCGAGTTGACAAGTCCAAGCTTGACACAAAATGCCGAAAGGAGCTTTTCTAGGCTTATCGAAAATCGCAGAAATTCAGGGGTGACATTGGGCGGCGAGCTATTGTTGCAATGTTAATCTTAGGCTGGATCTGTTGGCACTCCCGACTGGTAGATTCAGAAATGGTCAATCAAAGAGAGTTTGACCTTTCGAGAAATGCCGGTTCATCCAATCGTGATTCTCGATGATCTGTCTCGGTATAGAGTCCACCGCGCATACGTTTGGCGCAAGCCTTGTCGACAGTAATGACAAGATTCTCACCAACGTCAATTCCACCTATCGGCCCCCTGTGGGAGTTGGGATTCATCCGAGAAAAGCCTCTGAGCATCACGCTACCGTCGCAGACGGCGTAGTCAGGACTGCGCTTTCGACAACAGATGGTAGTGTAATTGACCCGGATGTAATCGCGTATGCTGCGGGTCCGGGACTGGGACCCTGTCTCCGCGTAGGTGCGACGGTCGGTCGCGCTATCTCGTCATTTCTTGGGAAACCGCTCGTCCCCGTCCACCATGGTGTCGCCCATCTCGACATTGCAATGTCAATAGCCAAAGCCCGCGACCCACTTGCAGTCCTCGTCTCAGGAGGCCACACCTCGATTCTTGTTCACGTCGGTAAGAGGTGGAGAGTCTATGGTGAGACCCAAGATATTACGCTAGGAAACCTTCTGGATATGTTCGCCCGCGAGGCGAAGCTTCCGTCCCCCGGTGGACTCTCGGTTGGAAGAGAAGCCATGAAAGGAGAAACCCTAGTCAAGCTTCCGTACACTGTGAAGGGAAATGACGTGGCATATTCGGGTCTGCTCACGGCAGCGGCCAGCTCATTGCATCGACACGGATATCTTGCCGACCTCTGTTTCTCTCTCCAAGAGACCGCGTTCTCAATGCTTAGCGAGGCAGTAGAGCGGAGTCTGGTCCAGACGCGGCGAAGCGAAGTCTTGCTTGCCGGAGGCGTTGCGGCCAGTCCGAGACTGAGAGAGATGATTGGCTTGGTCGCTGAAGATCACGGTGCGTCATTTCACCCTGTTCCGATCGAGTACTCTGGCGATTGCGGAGCTCAGATCGCGTGCTCGGGTCGCCTAGCTTTCAATTCGGGCATCACAGTCAGCGTATCAGACAGCTTTGTCACTCCAAGGTGGCGTATGGACGAGGTCGATGTCCCATGGATACCGCGAGCCTAACCTCTACACCCCTCCACAGAGGAGCGGAAGCTGATCTGTCTCTTACGACAATTGGACCCTGGAAAGTTGTCGTCAAGTGCCGTGTGAGGAAAGATTACAGGAATCCAATTCTTGACGAGCGGATTAGACACGACAGGACAATCTCGGAGGCATCCGTAATCCATGAAGCCAAAACAGCGGGGGCTAGAGTTCCCAGCATTGTCGGAGTAGACATTGAGAACAATGCCATCGTAATGACTCACCTGGCCGGTACAGTCGCTCGGGAATGTTTGGATGACATGAGCAAGAGTGAGGCTCAGAAGCTTCTTCGATCAATAGGAGAACAAATTGGACTCCTGCACATGGCAGGAATTGTTCACGGGGATCTCACAACTTCAAATGTAATTGTGTCCCCATCCGGCGCGCCCTTCATTGTCGATTTTGGAATGTCACGTCGCTCAATCGAGCCTGAAGATCGTGGGGTCGACCTTCATCTTCTCCAGCGATCGATAATTGCAAGCCATCGTCAGAATCCTTCATCCATGATGAATTCGATGATCCGTGGATACGAAGAGATCACAGGTAAGAAGATTGCCAGTTCCACTTGGCGAAAAGCCCGTGAGATAGCTAGGAGAGGGCGATATTTTGCGATCCGATAGGAACACTGTCTGGTTCATTACCCAGAATCCCGACAAATTTCGGGAGGCAAGATCCATCCTTGATGGTCAAGGGATCCAGATTCGACAGCTCCGACAAGCCAAGGTCGAGGTTCAAGACTCCAGCCTAGAAACGATCGCGAGATTCGCGGTAAAAGCGGCCTCGGTCAATCGGACAGGATTATTGGTGGTAGAGGATTCGGGATTATTCATCGAGGCCTTGAAGGGATTCCCTGGTCCCTTCTCCTCATACGTCTACAAGACGATAGGGTTGAACGGCATCCTTAGTCTGATGCATGATCAGCGGAAAAGGAACGCCTACTTTCAAACCTCGATAGCCGTTGCCTCCATCAACGTTTCTCCTAGGGTCTTCACTGGGACAGTTAGAGGGTCCGTGTCGAGACAGATCAGAGGCACCGCCGGCTTTGGCTATGATCCGATATTCATTCCTGAAGGTTTCAGAGAGACATTCGGCCAGACCAGGGCGGACTTCAAGAACAAGACCTCTCATCGAGCTAGGGCTTTCCTGAAATTCGCAAATTGGTATAATCGGTCCCGGACCGGCCGACATCGCGTTAGAACTCATAAGAGAGCCCTAAAATAACGCCCAAATCCTCTGGATCATATGTTCAGAATAGTAACTGTGGAAGACGTAGTCCGGATTCCTCCACAGAAATTTGGCGACCCTATCGACGATGTTGCCAAAGAGCAGATCAAGCTAAAGTACGAAAACTACGTCGACGAAACGCTGGGATACGTCATCCTCGTAACCGGGGTAGATGTAGAGACTACCGGCAAGATTCTGCCGGGAGACGGCTCTACTCACCATCGTGCTGTTTTCAAACTGTTAACCTTCTTCCCCGAATTGCACGAGGTCGTTGAGGGAGAGATCGTCGAGGTAACTGACTTTGGCGCGTTCGTCCGGATAGGTCCCGAGGACGCTCTGTTGCACGTGTCACAGATTATGGATGACTTCATCACCTATGACGAGAAACACGGAGTCTTGGCGGGCCGGGAGAGTCACAGAAACCTTGGAAAAGGGAACCTTGTGAGAGGGAGGATAATTGCCGTCAGCTTCCCAAGAGGCGGCTCCGGCGGTAAGATCGGCATAACCCTCAGACAGCCCTTCCTAGGCAGAATCGAGTGGATTCAGGAGGATCTGAAAGTAAAGCCGTCAAAGGCAGAGAAGTCGGAGACCAAGCCGGCAAGGGCTGAGAAGGCGGAGAAGAAGAGCTGACCGACAAAGCGTGTAAGACCTGCCGCATGATAAGCACAGGTCCTGTCTGTCCCAACTGCAAGCAGACCATCTTCAGTGATGACTGGACAGGATTGGTGGTTGTGATTGATCCTGCAAACTCTGAGGTGGCACGCTTGATGGGAATAAAAGTACCCGGCCGGTTCGCCGTCAGGGTAAGATAAGACGAGACTGCTGACCGGAGAGTCCCGGTCTACTTCTGTCCGTAATCAGTAAAACTGCACGAGCCGCAGACCCATCTCTGCGCAGTCCCGCCATGGAAGGCCATGACAGAGCCGCAGCGGGGGCATTTCCGATTCTTCAACTTGGCTACAGCTCCTGATAGATCGTAGAGGTCGCCCCTCATCCGACGCTTCTTCGCCTTTGGTTTCTGTGGCTCTTTTGCTGCTTGCTTCTGTTGCGGGGTTGCTGGTTGCGACATGGAATATGAGCCGTCCGTCTATGCGCGTATTTAGTGTTGATTCTCGTGTCGTCGAAACTTTATTAGAACCCCGCAGCCGCCTTGGCTTCTTCAAGCTGATGAGATGAGGCTAAATGGCTCAAAAATCTGTTTATGTAAGATTCCAAGTTCCAAAAGAGGCCGTTGACAAAACCTACCAAATACTGCAGGTCGCCAAAGACACTGGCAAGTTGAGAAAGGGCACAAACGAATCGACGAAAGCGATCGAGCGAGGGATCGCGAAACTGGTTGTCATAGCTGAGGATGTTGAGCCTCCCCAAGTCGTTGCCCATCTACCGATTCTGTGTGAGGAGAGAAAGATTCCATACTTGTACGTCCCGAGCAAACTTGAGCTCGGAAAATCAGCAGGCCTTGATGTTGGGTCCGCCGCTATCTCTGTCGTCGAACCCGGCGATGCAGCGCAGTCTCTAAAGGAAGTCTTGAAGATTGTTGAGACTCTGAGGAAGACCGGTGCCGCTAAGTGAGTAGATCGAGAGACAGTGCCGAAGAACCGCTAATTCCAGCCGAAGTAACTCAGGTAATCGGCCGGACCGGAGTCACCGGCGAAGTCATACAAGTCAGGGTGCGGGTCCTAGAGGGACGGGACAAGGGCAGAATCATTACTCGTAACATAAAAGGACCCATTCGACTAAACGATATCTTGATGCTCCGGGAGACGGAACGAGAAGCGAAGAAGATCAGGTAGGGAGTCGACTGCCACGCCGAAGACATTCAAGTGCTCCTTCTGTGGAAAGAACTTTTCAAACTCCACAGGACTAATGCACATCAAGAACGATGGAACGATCCTCTACTTCTGTTCCAGACGATGCCGGGTAAGCAACCTCTCTTTCGACCGCGACTCTAGAAAGCTAAAGTGGACTGCGTACTACGGAAAGAGAGAGAAAGGACGCTGACCGACTCTACCCAGAGAACGTTCGCATTTCTCAAACCTGACACAGTGAAGAACCGCCTCGTGGGCGAAGTCCTTGCCCGGCTAGAACGGAAAGGGTTCACGCTCAAACATTTGAGACTGCACCAGATCACGCACAAGGAAGCGGAGTCACTCTACAGCGTGCATAAGGGGAAGCTGTTCTTTCAGGAACTGGTCGACCATGTGACCTCGGGCCCCGTGGTGCTTATGGTCCTTCAAGGGCCCAACGTTGTCGAGACTCTTCGGAAGTTCATTGGAGCAACAAATCCCCTGACCGCCGAGCCCGGGACGATCCGGGGCGATCTGTCAGTCTCCATTACAGCGAATGTGATTCACGCATCGGACAGCAACGAGAACGCAAAAAGAGAATCTTCGATCTTCTCGCTAGACACTTCATGACTAGATAGTATTCTGCATCTCATCTCATTCTCATACGGTAAGTTCTCTCTCCAACTGGCTTGAACATTTCATTGAAGCGTTTCTTTGCAATTATAGTCAGGGCGGCGAGTTCGCCCTCAACTCTTGGCCTGTTCCCTGCCTTCGTCTAGGTACGCGTAGCGTTTCGACCCGATTTTCTTTAGCCTAACGTGCACCCTCCTCGCCTTACGATACGGGTGGAGCCCGTTACGGTATAGGAATTGTGCCTACGTTTCGAATCTCTAGAGAGGTTTAGGGTTTAATATTCCCCGGCGTCACTAGGGGTTCTAATGGAGTCTCCTAGATATGCCGATTCGTCAGCCTATTGCAGTGGTTCTGGGCCATGTAGATCATGGCAAGACTACGCTTCTAGATCGGCTTAGGGGGACTTCCGTGGCGGCTCGTGAGCCGGGCCAGATAACGCAGTGGATTGGCGCCAGCCTTATCCCGGCCAAAACACTGACAGAGATTATCGGACCCTTACTTGAACGGTTCAAGCTGACAATAGAGGTTCCGGGAATCCTATTCATCGACACTCCAGGTCACGAGACTTTCAGCAACCTTCGCAAGCGAGGAGGCTCAGCGGCGGACGTCGCCATACTGGTCATTGACGTCACGAAAGGGATTGAGCCTCAGACGGTCGAGTCGTTGACGATTCTGAAAGCGCGAAAGACCCCGTTTCTGATCTGCTGTAACAAGATTGACGCTGTTCCTGGATGGAAAAGCTCGGATGCAGGATCGTTTCTGGAAAGCATGGCGAACCAGCGGCCAGAAGTGTTGACAGACTTGGACAACCGGCTCTACACTATGATGGGGACCTTGTCAAGATACAGTATCCGAGCAGACAGGTTCGACCGTATAACGGAGTTCGCCAAAACCGTGGCACTGGTCCCGGCGAGCGCAAAGACGGGGGAGGGAATCCCCGAGCTGATGGCAGTTCTCGTCGGACTGACCCAGGTCTACATGAAGGGAGAGCTGAGCGTTACCAGTGGTCCGGCTGAGGGAACGGTTCTAGAGGTGAAGGAGGAGCCGGGTTTGGGTGTGACTATTGATGCCATGATCTACAATGGACGTTTGGAAGTGGATGACCAGATCATGGTCGCTGGACGGAATGGGGTTATCGGTACACGGGTCCGGGCGTTGCTTCTTCCGAAGCCCTTGGACGAGATCCGTGATCCGAGGGACAAGTTCTCGAACGTGAAGTTAGTGGATGCGGCGGCGGGCATAAAGATCGCTGCGGCGGGGTTGGAGGATGCTATTGCCGGGTCATCCCTTTACGGGGTGAAGGACGCGTCGCGTAGAAAGGCGATCAAAGAGAGGATTCTCAGTGAAGTTGAGGAGGTGCGAGTCAAGAAAGACCTCAGCGGTGTAGTCGTCAAGTCGGACGCTCTCGGCTCGCTTGAGGCACTGACGACGTCATTGGAAGCGTCGAAGATCCCGGTTCGACTCGCTGATGTCGGTGATGTTTCGAGGAGGGATGTTGTTGAAGCGAAGGCTGTGCGCGTCAAGGATCAATACTTGGGTGTGGTCTTGGCTTTTGGTGTGAAGCTGTTGCCGGATGCGGAGGAGGAGATCGCGTTATCGAAGATTCCCGTCTTCAAGGGAGATGTCCTCTACCATGTACTGGAGGAGTATTCTCGATGGGTGGAGACTCAAAGGCTTGCTGGTGCAAAGGCTGAGATGGACCTTCTCATACGACCTGGAAAGATCAAATTGTTGAAGGGATTCGTGTTCCGGCGTAGCGATCCTGCCATTGTCGGTGTCGAAGTGCTCGATGGGATCATCAAGCCGAAGTATCCGCTCATCAACAGTAGAGGACAGCGGATCGGACAGGTCGTCCGAATCCAAGACCAAGGAAAGGACGTGGGAGAGGCTGGTCCCGGGAAACAGGTCGCGGTTTCTATTGACAAGCCGATGGTGGGACGACAGATCATGGAAGGAGATGTGCTCTATGTTGATGTACCTTTGCAGCACGCTAGAGCGCTCTCTTCCAAGTTCAGAGATTATTTGACTCCGGGAGAGCTTGCGCTTCTTAGCGAGCTGCCAACTCTCACTGCGGGCGCCACTTCAAGTCCGGTTGGCTGATCAGAGGTGTCGTGGATGCTTCCACGACCACACACCGCCAAGGATGATTGATGTCACTCCGATACAAACAAGGCTGATTCCAGACCAAAATTCGGGCCTTAGAACAGTCTCGTATGTGTTGCCGCAAGCAAAGCCGCCAACGCACTGGTAATCATGGAACAATAACCCGGAGTCATTAGCCAAGTAAAGGCCTAAGACAACTAGAACTGCACCGACGAAAAATGCACCGTTTATTTTTTGCATAAACTCATTCAGTTCACACTGGAACTTACGTTTAGCTTTCGCGGCTTGCTGGCACCGTTCCTACGATAAGTCAACGGAACAGGATCGAAGGACGTTTATTAAGCCGGAACAGGGTCCACGCGTTATCGAGAGATTCCCTTGGCCAAGTTTCAGCTGATAGTCTCAGACCCGAAGAGCAAAACGTCGAAGGCGGCCTCGCTGGAAGGAACCAAGGCGCAGGCTCTTGTCGGGAAGAGTATCGGAGAAGAGATTGATGGTAAACTTCTCGGGCTGGGGAATGTGAAGTTGCGGATTACTGGTGGGACGGATAAGGATGGTGTGCCGATGCGGTTTGATATTCAGGGTGCTGCTCGGAAGAGGGCTCTCGTCTCCGCCGGAGTGGGATTTAGGCCGAGTGATGATGGTGAGAGGAAGAGAAAACTGCTCAGGGGACGAGTCATCTCGGAAGAGACGTTGCAGATTAACAGTGTTATTGTTAGTGGTGCTGAAGCGGTTGCGGAGCCGGTGAAAGGTTGAGTTTTGAAGTAGTCGAGGAGCATACGAACAACCTGCTGGGACGCCGCGAAGCAAAGCTAGTTGTTCACCACGAGGGAGCAGGAACGCCTGATAGGTTGACGGTGCGGAAGCTTGCGTCTGAACATTTCAAGGCACCGGTCGATCGAGTGTTTGTGAGAAGCATTGCAACACGGACCGGCGGATCCAGTGCCACATGCATGGTCGAAATCTATACGGATGCTAAGGCAGCGGATATTGTTCCCGCGTACTTAAAGAACCGGATGCTTCCGAAGGACCAGCGGGTCGCAAAGAAGAAGACTGAGGAAGAAAAGCCCGCTGCCCCAGCGGCCAAGGCACCCAAATCGGCCGCCGAGAAGAAAGCAGAAGCGAAACCGGCTGAGAAGAAGGAAGAAGCCAAACCCGCTTCAGCGAAAGAGGCAAAGCCTCCAGCGGGCAAGGAAGCGAAACCTGCAGCTGGCAAGGAAGACAAACCGCCCGCTGCGAAGGAAGCCAAACCAGCGAAAGCAGAGTCTAAGCCGAAAGCATAGACAAGCCAGTCGCATTAGCCTAAAACCGGAAACAGGATCTTCCAGTTCTGCGTCGCGAGACTCGCCTTCATACCTTTTTTTTCTGGAGCGTTGTCAGCGGACCAGATTTTAGCACAAACTGATCAACCTGTCCGTATCGCGGATCGCAGATCTCCCGCTGACGTTAACATCGTCGTGGACCCTCAGCCTATTTTCAAGGCGTTTCCTAGGGACAATCAGGTCGCTCACCGTACTATCTGCAATCAAGGGACATAAAATGGGAACCTACAACTCTGCTTCCAGAGAAGTTCCCCAAAACACGACGACGTCTGCGATGCGTGACTTAACAAAAATTGACATTTCTCAACTGCTAAGCCAATGACTCAGTTTCTTCGTTGCTTCCTTCCAGTCTTTGACTTCGAACCCATGCTTCGTGAGGAATTGAATGGACTCGTTATTGTTGGGATTCAGTGTAGTGTACAGGAGAGCAATGTCATGAGTGTTCGCGTACTCGATTACAGTTGACATCAGCATGGTTCCAATCCCTTTCCTTCTGCTCTCGGGCTGAACAGCTATGTATTCTAGCCAGATTTCTCTTTGCGCACTATGAACAAAAGAGGTGGGCTGAACAAGGATGAAGCCTACAAGCTTGCGACCTAGCTCTGCCACGTAGCTAGCTTGGGCTCTGACGTAGTGATTGAAGTATTCTGGAGTAATCCATGGCTCAATCGTGTCCTCCTCCCCTGTTTCCTTCAGATATCCAAGGTACTCCTCCACGATGAATCTCTCCATTTTCTTGACAGCCCTGTAATCCCTTGCGGCCAGCTTTCGTATTCTGACCATACACCTGGTCCCCATTAGCGAGCCTACGAGCATTATGGCTGATGGACCTACGAGAGCCGGCGAGAGGTCGAAGACCTGCAATTCGGTCGCTTCTTGCTCTTCATGCGTAAGATAAGCTCAACCAATTGAAATTGAGTGACGAGCTGTTGATTCGAGACAATCTTGAAATCAGGTTTGTCGGATTACTAATACGTGAAATCATACTCTGACTACGACAAGTTCGCTTGGATCTATAACAAGCACTGGGGCGATGCGTTCACCGGCACAGCAAAGAGAGTCTTGGAGAAGCTCCTGCTCAGTCGACTTCCTCCGAGAGCTAGAATTCTCGACTTATGTTGTGGAACCGGACAATTAGCAAAGGTTCTCTCATCCGAAGGATTCGACGTCAAGGGTATCGACGGCTCACCAGAAATGCTTCGGTTCGCTCGGAAAAACGCGCCTAAGTGCAAATTCATCCTAGCTGACGCTCGCAATTTCGATCTGGAAAAATCAGTTGACTGTGTAGTCTCCGCCTACGATAGTCTCAACCACATCCTCAATATTGGCGAATTGAAGCGAGCATTCGACCAAACGTACAATGCTTTGAAGCCGGGAGGCATATTCATTTTCGACCTAAACACGCAGGAAGGCTTCAAGACACGATGGCGCGGATCGTTTGGAATTGTTGAAGACGATCATGCTCTAGTTGTCAGAAGCAAGTATGACGCTAAACAGAGAATCGGCGGAATGGACATCACAATGTTCTTCAAGAAGAGACCGGATTGGACCCGTTCAGACGTTCAGCTGAAGGAGAAGTCCTACTTCAAAACTGAGATCTCTTCCGCCCTCAAGAAAGTAGGCTTCACCAAAACGAGGGAATACGACTCGCGAAAAGCCTTGGGCCTACAAGAGGTTGGAAGATGTTTCTTCGTCGCGGAAAAGCCCCGATGATTGTCTGATACCTAAGCTTTGGGTCCGATTGATCTACACCACTCCGACGGGACGAATTTCGCGACTACCAACTATGTTGCGGTTCTGCGTTCGAGATGAATGACTCTCGTAACCGGACTCACTTTCGGTTCCTCAATCTTGCGCCATTCGGAGTCGAGCATAGCATAGAGAAACGCATCACGCCAGTTATCCCTGATCATCCAATTCTTCAGGAAAACGCCCTCTCGCCGCATTTCGATCTTTTCCAGAATCCTCGCAGACGAGACATTTTCGGCATCGCACCACGCGAAGATTCGATGCAAGCGATGCTCGTCAAAGCCGAAAGAAAGAAGCACCTTTGCGACTTCGGTGCCATATCCCCGGCCCCAGAACAGTCGATTGAGCCAGAAGCCAACATAAGCTGGGCCCAGAAGCCTGTACACGGGGTTCAGAGCAGGATCAAGTACTCGGACCCGAGAGCCACCTATCACTCGATCCCTTCTCCATGTGGGTCATTACGAGTGAATAATCCAGCTGCGGTTTCTGGTTGCTGACATCGATAATTTTTCGCTCCGCTGACTCGACCTCTTTGACCTTGAGGTATTGTTCGGTTATAGCTCAGACACGAGAATGTAATGTCTCTCTCGTTAAGTTTGGAACCTTCGGGCTGATTTTGATATGTCCAGCCACTACGGCTACTCTCTATTGGAGTGATTGGCCTGCCTCTGGTATGGAACTAGGCAGGCTCCTGCCGTAGGGTGTATGGATCTCGGAAATTCGCGGTAGCCCGCTGAACAACTTGATGCTTGCCCTTCCAGCAATGCCCTAACCTCATCTGGACACTTTGGTTTAACGGGCGTGCCGCTGATCCCACCCATAGCGTCCCGATCCTCATACAATGGATATTCTTATTATGACAGATTCGGAGCTTTTCATGGAACACAGTTGAGAAGCCGACTCGCATTTCCAATCGTCGCACTCGTGTTGATTATGGCAGTACTGCCAGCCCACGCAATGACCAAGGTTGGCAAGAACATCGACATCACCGCAAGCAACGACCCTGCTGAGCGCCAGCAGGTCGAGCCCACAATAGCCGTCGACCCGAGGAACCCGAACATCATCGTGGCCGGGGCTCAAGACTATCGCCTGCTCAGCGTCGGTGGGCACAGATGGCACGGGTTCTACAGGTCCACAGACGATGGGCTAACCTGGACAGTTAGCCTTGTACCCGGTTTCCCTGGAGACAACTCGTCCCAGGGACTCTCGTCTCCTCTGCATGCTTTCCAGTGCACATCGGATCCTGTTCTGACATTCGATCTGAACGGAAACGTCTACTACACCGGCATAACATGCTCCACGCCAGGCTTCACCCTGTTCGTAGTCAAGTACACAGGCGACGGCGCTACCTATGCCGGTACGACCATCTTTCCGATCTCAACCTACCATCATGCCGACAAGCCCTGGATCGCCGTCGATACATCTGGCGGCCAAAACGACGGGAACGTATACTTAACCTACGACGATGTATTTGCTCAAGGTCCGCAAGGCGCGACCCTTGTCAGCTCAAGAGATGGGGGTCAGACATGGTCCCTCCCCATGGCGATCAATCCTGGCGGCTTCGACACGGGGATCACTGTGGACATGAATGGGAGAGTATTCGTCTCCAGCCTCAGCAGCGGTTTCCCGCATGCATCTATGTTCATGAGCATATCGATCGACGCGGGCCGTACATTCACAACACACAGGATTTTCGATGTGACAGAACTCCCCCGGAGTCTACCCGGCAACTCCTTCCGAACCTTCACAATCCCCCAACTTGCCTCAGACAGTAACGGCGTCTATGTAGTCTGGGACGATTACGAGTTGGGGAACAGCAACGTCATGTTTGCCAGATCCACGGACGGCGGAAACACCTGGACCACGCCAACTCCGGTCAATGACGTCATCACTGGGCAACACTTCTTTTCGAGCATCGCAGCCAGCGGAGGGGTCATCAGTATTGTCTGGTACGACAGCAGATTCGGACAACTCTCCAACGGAACCATAACGGGGCTCAACGTCTTCTACGCACAGTCTACAAACGCCGGCACCAGCTTCTCGAAGAACATGCGCGTAACCTCGGCCTCGTTCAACCCCAACCTTGTGGAGAGGGCCGACTTCGGCAACACTCAACCCTTCATGGGAGACTACATTCAGGTCGCCGCGAGTCAGGGCGCTGCACACCCTATCTGGGCGGACAATAGAGACGCCTGCAGCAACACGGTGCCCATCTTCGGTTGCACCAACCAGGACTTATTCACCGCCACGATAACGTTCTGAACAGCACGAATGGCGCGAAACCACTCTACGACTATTTGTCCTAGACAGTGCTGGGGAAGATCGGCGAATCTTCCTCCAGATAGCATCCCCGACCAGCTTCTTCGAAACTGCTGGAAGTGGGGAGCCCGATTTCATTGTGTTTGAAGATCGTTAACTACTAGTTCGAGTCCCGGGTCCCTGGGATTTCTTGCAGACATGATCGATGATGGATGCGAACGAAGTCTATCTGGGGTGTCGGGAGGGAGGCCTCAAAGTCCTGACAGATCAGAACAGAGAGTCAAGGCCGACATGGCCGAGACCAAACAGTTCCCGAGCCACGCCTACGAATACATCAAAACCAAGATGACCACCACAGACTTCGACCAGGCTCTGATTGATAGCTGGGAGATCGTACTCCAGTCACCGGACGTATACGTCCTGCTCAGGAAGGCAAAGACGTAGAACATGTCCTTAGTCAATTTCCTTCTCTGGATAGGGGTAGGGTCAGCCTTTGTTATGTTGGCTGACTTTATCCTTCTTTCTGTCTCGGGCTAATTCACCGCTTTCTTGATTAGGCGGATTTGGTTACTCCGTTCTCGAATGTTCCCGTCTCGATCCACCGCCTCAGACGATGTGAAGCTGTGGTTGCCCCGGCACAAATGCAGGATTTGTGGGGTCGAGGTCGAGTTTGCTCAGGTAAAAGTCCACTATCAGACAACTCATCCAGAGTATGCAAAATGGGGTCGTCAGTTGCACACATTGATCTGGTTGGCACTGGGCTCCGGTGTCGCGCTCGTCATCGTGGATGCGTTGTACCTTCGCTCTGTGAATCAGATTCTCCAGTACATTGTTCCAGGGTACTTGTTCGGTTCTTGCTTTCTCGTTATTGGACTACATGTGAGGAAGCTAATCTCATTCAGAGATGCTTGGGAGAAAACCCACCCTTAACCCAACGAAAAACGTACCGAAGAATTGTGAACGATCCCACTTCTGACGGGTCATCATGGGGTCGGCCTTTGTTATGCTGGCCGACTTCATCATTCTATTGGCTTAGAGCTACTGACAAGTAATCCTTTTTTCTCGGCTTTCAACACTATGCCATAGAATGGCAAGTGTAGTGTTACGGCTCTTCACTAACATCTACAGTTACTTCGTTGTCTATGTGCTGACGGCAAGCTGGCTTGGTTCCCTTGGGGCGGTCTACCTACCCTTCCGTTTGTCTCTCAATACAGATCTTGGCTTGCTAATTCTATCCGCTTTTTCTCTCGCACCGATTGCCGGAAAATATCGAATCATGCATAAGCCAGACCGAATTGGCGCTTTAGTCTTGGCTTTCGCAGTCTTTGTGTTTTACTTGACGATTGCAACCTTCTTGCGCATTTTGGGGTTCGCATCTCTACCTCTTGGAACGCCTGATAGTGTTGTGTTTTTAGGGCTCGTAGCGATTTACATACCTACGCTAACCCTCTATGCTATTCGCCAGAGAAAACGTTCCTTACAATCTTGACGATTCTGAGATGAATCGAACCGTTCCAGCAAAATCCTTTTTTCCGGGTTTTCCAGTTTTCATGTAGGCAACAAAGACTTGAAGCCTCGAACCGGGAGTTGGCGTGTTTTACAAATCCTCGCTACGATTAACCTTGCGGTCTGGGTAGGGGTAGCCATCTTAATCTGGTTGGGTGTTGGTCCTGGTAATGGCTACTGGAGTCCTCTGTCGATTGGTGCTTTTGCACAGCTCTTCTTCTCGGTATTTACATTAGCCTTTCTGAATCTCTACCATCTGCCCCAGAAAAAGAGTTCCACAAAATCTTGACCATTCAAAAATCGGCTTAACAATTCATGCGAGATTTACTGATGCAATGGGTGGCTCGAAATTGGGGTATGTTTGTTCTTCTCGCTGTCTGGTATATTGCGATTACACTCTTTGTGATCTTCAGCCTTCCGCCATTCCTTCCCGGTCACGACAATCATAACTTAGCATGGTATCTTGGTTTAGCCTTCCTCTACAGCTTCCTCGCTCAAATCTGGTGGAATCGTCACCAGAAGAGTCGTGACCGGTAAGCGTAACTGACGTTAGGCATACCCCTTAACTGGTTTCTCAGCAATCTCAGATGAAAGGAGTAAAGTACAAACTCATTGCTCTTTTGAGGACCTGTTGCGAAGATGCTTCCTGCGGACCCGCCCGCAAAACATTCCATTGTGCCCATTGAATTGAACACTTCCATAACCCGCGCTCGTAGTTCCCCGCGCCCAAAAGATACATCCACCCGGACCCGCTTCGAACGATTGCCAAAACTTTTCGGCGTTCAATCGTTCGTTACCGAGCAATTACGCGAGTCACTTATCCTTAAGCCGACGGTTTTGCGGACGAATGGACCCTCACGAGTACGAGTTCATTGTGAAGTTTGAGTTCGCGCGAAAAGGTCCGCGATTATTTGGGGCGGCGGTTTTGCGGGGTCTCGTCGCATCGGACCACAGCGAGAGGTCACTCACCCGAAGAGAATCCGATTAATGAGTTCTTGGTCCATAAGCGCGAGATTGTCCCGCAACACAAGTTTCGCGTCCACGTGATCCACACACCTAAAGCCCGATTCGACAGCAAAGAAACCGCGCGTCTTGCGACGACAACGCGGACACTCCCAATCCCAGAATCCGGTTCGAGCATTAGCGACGAGAGTCTTTTGATATGCCGTAAGACCGTTCATAACCAGGACAACCATAATAGAGGTTGTTGCGACTTATGAACACACCGGAGCGCGTCCTATGTACGCGCGGTCATTGTGAATTTCGATTTCGCGCCAAACGATCCGCGATTATTGATGTGGGGTTTTTGGTGCGTCGGACCGGGGAGTAGGTTCCCTCCATCCGACGACCGGGACTAATGGGATGATTGCCCGCGCGAACGACCATAATGCGCGAGAATTTTTGTAAATTCGCGGAGAACACCTTACACGACAAAGCTCTGGATAACATGAAGAAACGAGCGTGAGCACAAGAGACTTTACACTTACAAAGTAGAAAGTGGCCGTGTAGAACGTCTTTTACCTCTGCGACAGGGTCGAAGTTACAGTAGAAGCTTGACCTGCTCCTTCGCCCGGCCTTGAAGCTTTGAAGCGGCTCGGTCTAGCGCTCGGCTTGATAGTTGTGGTTGTTGCTTTGGTCGTTGGAGCAGTCTTATTCTCGAATCCTCCTCCCCAAACCTCGAACAACGTCAACGTGCTGAGCTTCACGTACAATGTCAGCGGCAACACGTTTACGTTCTATGCGGCAGACGGGTTCACAAACTGCACTTGGAACTTTGGAGACTCTTCGACCGGCGCGGGGTCGGTTGTCTCACACACCTACCAGACGAACGGAAACTACCAGGTAACTCTCACAGCTGATCCGTTGACTGGTCCGTTAGGGTCCCTGTCAGCATTCAAACAAGTACTCGTTACCACAGTAACCACACTAATTCACCACTATTTCGAAAACTTGAATGTGACCATGGGAAACAGCACTACCTGACCTCTAGAACTCGCCCGCGTGGACCCCTACATGAGCTTCTGACTCAAGTCACGCCAGAGGATTGTTAGTCGACTTTGCCGAGCCCAGTAATGGTGAGAAAACGATCGAGATCGGCTTGAGAACGGAATCGCAGATTAGTCGGTAGGCCTCCCTTAACCAGCGTTATCTTGACCAAGTTATCTTGCACTTCTAGATGGTCCTTCAGAAGAACGGACGCCAAAGAACCTCGAGCAGTATACCACCACATTGTCTTATTCTCGTAAGTGTCAAGAACCATTGGTTGCCATCCACTCTTTCTACCCTGTAGGTATACTGACAGCCCGATAATACAGACAGAGGCAATGATCACAAATGGAAACCAGATGAGCAAACTGGGCGACGATATTGCGATCCGTAGCAGAATGAATGAAGCCAATATTCCGAAGAAAACCAAGTAGAGAATGAATTTGGCTTTCTTGTTAAGCTGCATCTCAAGCTGGATTCCATCCAGATTGCCTCTTACTCCGACCGGAACGGCTCGCTTCTTTCGTTGCCCGATGTGGGTCTGTGGGAGGGTTCTGAACAAGAAAGAGGGAATGTTGGTCAAATAGCCAGAAGTGAAGAGGAGAGGCAACGTTGGGTCCGTGTACCCTTGGAAAATTGCTATGATTGGAACGACACCTATGCCAATCGCAACAGCGGACAATACTTGGGAGAGTAGCAAAGAACCCTCAGTGGGATCCTGGCTGAGCGATAATGCTACGGAACTGATCGGTATTGCTAGATAAATGGCGAGACTTAGGATCTGCACGGAAAATGAGAAGGGGCTGTGATTTGTTGGGGAGCTCGGGTGTGTTGTTGTCAGAATGAATGCAATAATGCAAATGACACAGCCCAGTGTTTGGAGAATATTGGTGAAGAACAGAATCGTCCTAATTCTGCTGAGCGCCGTACTAGTCACGTAGGTGCTGAGCGCTGGCAAACGACTGCCTGTTAGGGCGATTGTGTCGATTCAATGTATTTAGTTTCCCTTCAGCGTTAATCTCAAGACTGGTTTCACAGAGTGTCGCGATGCTGACTGGTATCTGGTGGTACGAAAGCTGCTCCAATCTGGATGCCCAGCTACCATAGACAAGGGTCCGCTCGGCAGTCTCTCTGAACTTAAGAGACGCTTGGACATATTCGCGACCAGACACAAACCAGCTCAAAAGTTAATTCCAAGAAGGTCTAGGAGAATAGTTGGTCTCGCAGACAATGTCCGTCATAACATGTCCTAGATGCGGTGCAAGCAACACCCCAACTGCGCGTTTCTGCAGTACCTGCGGCACATCACTAATAACCGTACCAGTATCCCGCCAACTCCTGGGAGGTCGCGCGAACAAACAAGATAAACAACAGTCTCACAGGACTGCTCCTACTCGTCATCGGCGTCTTGATCGCCTGGATTCCCTTCGCAGGATTCATCGGTGGAATAGTAGGCTTCATCGGGGGAATCCTGGTCTACATCGGACGCGAACCCTTCGGCGCAGACCACGTCCGCAATACAACACTAGCCCTCATATTCTTCGTCGTCGGAATCGCAGGCACGATATTCGGATTCTTCTACGCCTTGACCTACGGAATCTCGTCGGGGCTTGGTGCCTCCGTCGTGGGTCTATTCGGCATCGTATTCCTGATCGGCGGCGCAATCTTCGGGCTCTCAGAAGTCCTCCTCACATACTCCCTCCAGAGCAGCAATCGTCACATGCTCCTCTGGACAGCTTACGGAATATCGATATTCCTCGGGGTCGTCAACGTGTTCCTCCTCCCGTTTGGCAGCGGCGGATTCTGGACATTATACTTCGGCACCGGAGTACTCCTCTTCACAGGCTTCCTTGCCGCCATCCCAGCCGCACTCTATGGGACAGCATTCTACCTGGCACGAGAAAGAATCGTCCGTCACGAAATACCACCACCAATGACACAACAAGAGCCAGGAAAACCACCCTGGTAGCAAAATTTTCTCAAAATGGAGCCATGTGGTTGCGTTATCGCCTTCGCTTGTGTCTATGATGCCTGACAGAGAGGTCGTCGTCTCGTAGTTTGATCGCTGGTTCCTGTTCCATTTGTAACGGGTTGGGCAATGCGGCAGTTGTTCGGCCAAGGGGACGAGAGGGTTGTCTGTGGACTCCTCGCCGGCAACACGATTATGGAAGTCTTATTTTCAGATCATCGTGACGCTGATGTTTGCGACTTTCTCTATGGTCTGAGAGTCCTTGTCCGAGTTGACTATTTCATCAGCGCCGTTTGCAACGGCGATCCCGGATATGAGAACGTCTAGTGCATTGATGGGCTTCCCAATCCGCAATAACGCGCCCATTATCTTCGAGGCTTCTTCGGTCGCTGCAGAGTCCAAGACGAGGAACTGGCTCTCTCTCGTAAAGGCTCTCACAGCCTTTTCCCTCTTCAAGAGTCTCCGATGGAAGATCGGACTGAGAAGCTCGAAAAACGATATGCTAGTAACGCCGACACTGTCTCCTCGATTCCTCCCTCTTTCAACAATTCGCTTGGTCTGCCCTCCTTTGCGGAGATGGATAGCCGGGGAAGGTCCACGCTGACGGATTGGTCGCGGTGAAGTAGATGAAAGTCGAGACCGCTGTTTGAGTATTACTGCGGATGGGCAGGTTGAAGCTCCCTCGACTTCGGGGGAACAGGGTCATTGAGTTTGGAGAAGAGGTGGCAAATGTACTGCCATCTGACATAATGATTAATAATACGCGACCAAACAGTAAAAGTCGCGAAAATCATATGATACAGACGAGAACTCTTGCGACATTCACCACAGTTGTGACTGTTCTTGTGCTCTTTATCGGCTCCATCAGCACTATTCAGCCGGTCAGAGGAACCTCGATGACATTCGGGTTTGGTGGATCCTGGATCGATTGTCTTGCAGCGCATAGTTATGGTACCTGGACTCACATCTACAACGTAGGGCCCTCCGGCAAAACCTGGTCTGTGGCGGACGCAATCGGACTTTACGGCGGCGACAACACGCAATACGTGCACTGGAACTTCGGACTCATCGACAATAGTCAGCCCAGTGCGGCCGTCGCAGGCGACCAAGGCTCCGCGATATATTGGGAGCAACAGTCCCCTCCGTACATGTACGGTAATACCCTAGCTGCGTCGGCGGGTGGTACAGTAACTGTCCCAATCGTACATATCGAATGACGACGGAGCATCCCAATGCTTCATTGTGGGCCTAAACGCGTATTACTATTGAAGTGAACAACATGAAAAATACAATCCTGCTGGGAATTATCGCCCTCACATTTGCAGCTCTGGCTGGAGGCATATTACCTGCCTTTGCAGCATCCGCTGACCCCCAACCCGGTCATGTCTACTACGTGGTCTATAACCAGACAGACGGCTCGATCGCGGCGGCTGGAGGTTGTCCCGCGTCCCCCCCGCCTATAACTTGCATCCCGGTTCTTCAACCGGGTCAATCAGTGCTCTGGATCACCGACAATCCAGCACTCGTTAAGGCGTTCTTCACTGACGCTGAAAATGCGAAGATGGAAAACTGGCACGTCAACATGCAGACTCAACAGTTGGAACGCTTAGCAACAACAACTTCCGGACCTGTAACCACTCCAGTCTTGGGTACAACGTCGATGCAAGTACTGTTTCCAGCCTTGACATTAATCGGCGCCGCCCTATCGACCGTCTACGTCAGGCGAAGAGCACACAAGCAATCATCCTGATAAGAACCTCAAGAATCCTCCTCGTTATTCATTCGTTGGGGGACTAAGATTCTGCTCGAAAGGGGGCTTTGCCCACACTTCGGTCAGAGATTATTCCTGTAACTAGTTCTGGTAGTGTCACGTCGAAGGCCGGGTTCATCGCCTCGATTATGGGGTAACGCCTTCTCCCTGATTCTCTGCTCGTCTATTTCGTGCATCCGTTGATGATGCCGGTTCTTTTCTTCCATAGTGGTAGCCAATCTGAAATGCGAGAAACGCCTTATCGTATTTGTAACAGAGATCGCAGAAAGTCGACTATTGCAAATGTGTCCAGTACTAGTGTGCTCGCGCCACGCTTCTCTTCCTTGTCTCCTTCACACTGGTCTCGATAAACGCGACGTCTTCATCATCATCCCATGCGCCCCACAAGGACGACAAATCTCCCCGTCTCCTCGAGAAGCTTCTCGATCACGCCACTAAAGCTCTCACCGTCCTTCTTGGCTTCTGAAAGCTTCCTGTAAGCATCCTCTCGAATGGCAAGACTCTTGGATGCCATACAGAGAAATGCATTCACTAGTGTTTGCTAGAGATTACGTTCGAGAGAGCTGAATCTCGCAAGAGGGTTTCACGGGGAGACTTTCGAGTCTACCGTCGGTGTATCTCAAGAACGGTTTCACAGAATACCTCGATAACGACCGCTCTGTAGTGCTGTGTGCATTACAGAGTATTACAAGATACACCTTCAATTCAAATAAACTCTGCTGATTCTACTAGTTGAGAAACTATGCCTAGAGACGAGATGCGTGCTGTAGCAATAGACCAGTTCGGCAGTCCTGACAACCTTTCAGTCAGAACCGTCCCCATGCCGGAGCTTGAGCCAAACGAGATTCTGATCCGCGTCGAGTCCGCCGGCGTCGGCATATGGGATGTCGCGGAATGTCAAGGATGGACTGCTAAGCAACTCGGGTTGAAGCCCGAGTTTCCCTGGGTGCTCGGCTCAGAAGGCGCGGGCAAGGTCGCGGCGGTCGGAGACAAGGTTAGCAGTTTCCGAGAGGGCGATCTCGTGTATGGGCTCAACTGGGCAACGAATCCAAAGAAAGGGTTCTTCGCCGAGTACACCTCTTTGGGTGTGGATTGGGTTTCTAAAGCTCCGTCTAAGCTACCAGTCGAACAGGTTGGAGCATTGATAATTGATGGTGCGGTCGCGCTGCGGGGGCTCGATGAGATTCTTCGGTTGAGGCCTGATGAGAAGCTGATGATCTTTGGCGCCGGTGGTGGCATCGGGCACCTTGCAGTTCAGCTCGCGGCCCGGAAGGGCGCTCACGTATTTGCAGTAGCTTCAGGCGAGGACGGCGTGGCTCTGGCTCGAAGGCTCGGCGCGGAAGATGCTGTGGAAGAGCACCTTGGTGACCTAGTTGCGTCTGCGCGCAAGTTCGCCCCCAAAGGTTTCGACGCCGCTCTCGTTACAGCAGGCGGTGAGGCGGCTGATCGTGCACTCACCACCATGCGCGACGGAGGACGCGTGGCACATCCATTCATGCCGCCACCATGGCCAAAGGCCCGATCCACCGTTCGAGTGCTCACCTACAATGAAAGCGGATACTGGAACAAGCTGGACCATGGTTTGATCGGTAAGCTCAACAAGCTAATCGACGCGGGCCCGTTCGAGGTTCATCTGGGCAGCAAATTCCCGCTCGACCAAGTGGCCGACGCTCACCAACTCGCAACCTCACACTATCTGGGCAGGTTAGCCCTGCTACCCTAAATCAATGCCCGCCTTTATACTGAAGGTTGAGAACCGTGGAGGTAAGTGCCAAGAGCTATCAGTCGATCAGATGAGTCGAACGTTGCTGTAGGGATTGCTCTCCCGCAGTATGGAACGGTTGCTTCCCCTGAGACAATCCTGCGTGTCGCGGAGGAAGCTGAGAAGATGGGGTTGGCTTCTCTGTGGGTTAGCGACCGGATGCTTCTTCCAACTAGGCCGAGGGAGACGTTTGACGGCGATCCCTGGCTCGAGATTTTTGCGACGGTCTATGATCCGATTGAGATGCTGACCTTCGCGGCTGCGAGGACGAGGAAGGTTATGCTCGGCACGAGCGTCTTGAGCGCTCTGTTTCAGAATCCCGTGACCCTCGCCCGGCGTTTCGCAACACTAGACAGACTGAGCGGCGGAAGCGCAATTGCCGGCCTCGGCCAGGGCGACTTTAGAGACGAGTTTCAGGCTGCCAATATCCCGATAAAGAGGCGTGGAAGAGGATTTGAGGAATTTGTCAAGGCGATGCGCGCTGTCTGGGGCCCAGACCCAGTCAGCTTCACCGGAGACTTCTATAATATCCCAGAATCAAGAATCGGGCCGAAACCCATACAGTCAGGCGGCATTCCAGTGCTACTGGGCGCCTTCGCTCCCGCCTCGCTCGAGCGGGCTGCAAGAATTGCCGACGGGATCATGCCGGCCGCCGGAAGAAGCACCACGATTGAGAAATTGAGTCAGACAATCAATAGCTTTCGCGATATGGTGCGAAGAGCAGGTCGTAACCCCGAAGAGATCAGGTGGATCCTGAGAGTTCACAACCCCCTGAGCGAAGAGAAAGGCACAGAGCCTCGGGCGTTATTGGGAGGTACGTCTCAACAAGCCGCAGAAGATTTGCCGAGACTCGAGGAGCTGGGTATAGATGACGTATTCTACGACATGAATCATCCGGCCCAAGTTCCAATAGACACTCAACTAGTGCTGCTTAGAAGGCTCGTGCGGCTGATCAAGGCCTAGGAATGCGCCTCTTGAAACCCGCGCTTCAAGACCAAGCGCACCATATACATCGCAATCGTGAAAAACGAGCAATCCGCTCAACTCTTCAACTCATAGATAGCTCGCCAAGAAGGATTGTTCTTATGGAGACCACCTACGTCGAACTCCAAGAGATACCCGTCCTACGCGTCAGGGCTGACATGAAGGGGAAAGGGCCCTCCGGCGCCTTCAACCTTCTAGAGTCCAAGCTCCCAACTATCAAGGGTCGCAAGTTCTATGGCACTTTTCAGCCCACACCCGATGGAGAAGAATACTACGCGTGTGTCGCGCGGATCGATTCCGATGATCCGGAGAAAATGCAACTGGAGACAGGAGCCATTCCGGGCGGATGGTACGCTCGTCGCAGGTTTCCGGAGTGGGAGAAGAACCTCTCCAAGCTACCTGCTACCTTCGAGGAAATGGCTCGCACTCACGACGTGGACCCCGCGCGTCCCTCGTTAGAGTTCTACCGAAGCCAAGCCGAGCTCCTACTCTTCCTCCCTGTGCGGAGTCATCCTCCGATCGAAGTGACATAGACAACCGCTTCCCACGGGTTTGAGAGATCGTTCCCTCAAACCCCTTATTTCTCAAGATCAGCGACCTGTACAACATGCCCGCTGGCAAAAGTGAGGATCGAGCCCCTTACATGGCGAGGAGGAGCGAAATTGTCGAAGCAACGCTCGGCTTTGGTCTCGGAATACCCGCCATGATCTTTGGTTGCTGGGTGCTTACAGGGGGATATGCCATCTCATCGGCCCTGAACCCCCGACTTACTCATGTGTTACTGGATCAAACTTTCTCAGTCTATTCGGCTTCTCTCTAGTACCAATGGGACTGGTTACCGTTGTCGCGAGTATCGTGGTCCTGAAAAGAAGAACGCACAGAGAACTCCCGCCCAAGAACCAGTAGGCGGACTCTAACCCGTTTCTCTGAACTTGACCGGCGCTTCGACGTGCTTCGCCAATTTTTTCTTCAGGCTACCGGAGACCTTAACCCCCGACCTGGTTTTGTAGTCATAGGCTACCTGTGTAGTCCTGCCGACTGCGAACTCGATCCCTCTGGGTCCGCGGATGGAGTAGTCAAGGTCCCATGATCCATCTCCTATCCGGCTCACCCATACTGAGACAGTTATCCGGCGTTCGTCTCTGATTGGTTTCTTGAACTCGCAGCGCGCCGAAGCGACGATAAATCCGCCACGGAACCCTTCTCTTACCTGTCCAAGCTTCCTTGCAAGCTCAACGCGCCCAGTCTCCATGTACTGGAAGTATGTTGCGTTGTTGACGTGGCCCATTACGTCAATGTCCCGGAACTGAACCGGCAGATCAATGCTAAACTTCAACGGCTATCCTCCTTTTGCGTAAATGAAACTATCCAAAATACCATTCCTACAGCTTTTTCTAAGCAAGAAACAGCTCGGCCATGCCTTGGAAAATAGGTTCAAGCATCCGGTCCATCACTTCCAGATCCAAGTCTCTAATTTTCAGAAATCTGCAACATTCTATGGCGAGCTGCTAGCCCGCCTCGGCTTTGCCAAAGTCTTCGAAACGGAGGGAATGGTAGAATGGCAGAAGGAGGGAACCAGAATAATCGTTGCCCAGTCTCCAAAGAGATTCCTTCCCGACGGCTATCATCGGAAACGTGTCGGTCTCAACCACATAGCCTTCCGAGCACCAAGCCGCGCGGCAGTCGACGAGCTCTATCGCAAATATCTTCTTCCCAAGAAGATTCCAGTTCTCTACGGCGGCGCTAAGGAATGGAAAGACTATGATCCGGGCTACTATGCAGTCTACTTCGAGGACCCCGACCGGATGAAGATCGAACTAGTCTACGTTCCAGACGACTTGTAAGACGAGACCATAACTGGCTTACTTGTGGGCGTAGTAGACAGTCATTTAGATGGTCAGATTCGGTTTCGGAAGAATCGACTCTAAGGAACAGCCATTGACTGAGCCCTTCGCCTAGGTAGCCATGCTCCCAAATCCTTCTTGAAGTTCTATGAAGTAATGGTGGCCAGAATCTAGGCTAACTGTAAACGTGAAGATGGTGCCGCGTCCTGTCACCATCGTTATGGTGTACTGGTTTCCGCTTGTGAAGGTGAATGCTGAACCGTGGAGAGTGCACTGTGAACAACTCGAACCGATGCTGAATGTTGCTGTCGTCACGCTATTCGGTGCAAGTGACGGACCGTTCCAGTTTGCGAGCGTATATTCGTTGCCGCTTGAGTCTGTGACGTAGTAGGATGTTAGTGTCGTCGTTCGGGTGCCAATGTTCTGAAGATCGACATCTACCCGTGTAGAGTCTTCGAATGTAGTGGGCCCCAGAGCTATGTCTTCCGTGTAATTTGACGGATTAGCAGAGACGGTCATGAACTCGTTCCCGCACGATGTCTTGACTGGAATCGAGGTTTCGGAGTTAGGATCTTGGACTGTTGTGAACGTTCCGTTCTGTCCTCCTGCGATTTCTACGTTGATGCTGTACGACTGTGTCCCAAGTGTGTAAGACGCGAGTGTAACCGCTTGTGATTGCGCATTATGGACGTTAATAGTGTATGTGAAGGACGCGCTTTGATCTGCCGTGAAACTTCCCGCTAGAAGATTCGGGTTTTCAGTGTTGCAGGAGGATGTGGAGGTTTGCTGAGTGCTGGGTGCTCCAGTCAAGAGAAATGCGACTGCCCCTACAGAGATCAGGCCTACGAGTATTGCAACTAGCTTGGAGTTCAGCT
>Ga0209350_1000350_pt1 | contig 28002 bp, 32 predicted proteins | sample GraSoi013_2_20cm_2_FD_185822 | JGI IMG/M metagenome (GOLD analysis project Ga0209350, IMG submission 185822) | Grasslands soil microbial communities from the Angelo Coastal Reserve, California, USA - Sample 09_27_2013_2_20cm (SPAdes) (version 2) | ecosystem: Environmental > Terrestrial > Soil >...
CGTGCGACTGGCCGCCGAACGGCGCGATGATCTTGCCGCAGGTGATGATCGTCGGGCCCTGGTACCACCCGGCATCGATCGCCCGCCGCACGTCGTCCATGGCGTAGTCACCGGCATTTCCGACATCACGCACCGTCGTGAAGCCGGCGGCGAGCACACCGACCGCGTTGCGCAGGCCGCGCAGCGCCCGATATGCCGTGCTTTCGAGAATGTAGAACGACTCGAACGGGGCCGATCCGCCGACGACCTCGGTGAGCGTCAGGTGAGTGTGCGCATCGATTAGTCCCGGCATCAGCCACTCGCGCGACAGGTCGATGGGCGTCGCTCCGGGCGGGAGCTCCGGGTGCGGCCCGATCGCCTTGATGTGTCCGTCCGCGACCACCAACACCTGGTCGTGCTCGACCGCACCGCGCGCCGGATCGATGAGCGTGCCGGCGCGAATCGCGTAGGGCTGCGCCGCCAGCGGCCCGGTGAGTGCAAGACAGGTCAGCACGAGCAGGATTCTCATGTCAACACTCCGCGGCGTTCGGCCTCCGACCATAGCGCTTCGGCCGAAAGTGCGCAAAATCTGACACGGCGTCGTGGCCCTGTTGCGTCGCCGCGATGCAAGACGGGATCACACCTCGGGCTATAAGCCCGTACCGGAGAGGGCCGTCGGCCAATGCGGCCGCAGGTTCCCTCCGCCGCGCTGAAAGGATAGAGTGGGCATACGCCGTGCCCCGACGCGGCGGAGAAAAGCCAACAACCAAACAGGGGTTCACGCGGTTGCGCGCCTGATACGCGCTATCTGAGCGAAGGGAGCAGACCATGCATCCAGTCAGTCCCCGGGCATTTGGGTTCACGGTCGCTATCGCGGCCGCGGCCGCCCTGGCAGCGCTCGCGGGAGCACCGACCGTGCGCGCGCAGCAGCCCGCGACGACGAGCGGTGGGCTGGAGGAGGTCATCGTCACCGCGCAAAAGCGCGAGCAGAATCTGCAGGAGATCGGCATCTCACTCTCCGCGGTCAGCGGTTCCGATCTGGCCGACCTCGGCGTGGTCAGCGCCACCGACATCACCAAATCGATGCCGGCGGTCGTGCTGACGCAGCCGAACGGCCCGTCCTCCTTCAGCCTCGCCATTCGCGGCGTGGTGCAGAACGACTTCGCCGATCACCAGGAGAGCCCGGCCGCGATATACGTCGACGACGTCTACGTCAGCCAGATGATCGGTCTGGCATTTTCGACCTTCGATATCGACCGCGTCGAAGTACTGCGCGGACCCCAGGGAACCCTGTTCGGTCGCAACGCGACCGGTGGGCTGGCACACTTCATCTCGCGCCGCCCGACCGACGAGACGAGCGGCTACATGGACGTGACCTTCGGGCAGCGGAACCTCTTGCGTGTCGAAGGCGCGTTCGGTGGTGCGCTCAGCGACGGGATCGACGGTCGGATAGCGTTTCAGACCAACCACTACGACCCGTTGTTCAAGAACGTCTTTGGACCGGCGAGCGACGCCGAAAACGGCAATGACTGGGGGCTGCGTGGCCAGTTGTTGTTCAAGCTCCCCGACAGCTCGCAGCTCCTGCTGCTCGGGCGCCTCAGCCGCACAGACGTGCACGCCGGCTCGTGGGAAGAGTATGCGACGAAGTACATCGGCAACGGAGTCGACGTCTTCGTCGGCGCGAATGAGAACGTCTACGGCACATGCGCGGGCTGCAATGCCAGCGGCCTGCCGAACAGCGGCCCGTTCGTGATTCGCGACAGCATCAGCGGCTTTACCAGGCTGAAGGGCGGCGGGCTGACCGCAAAGTACACACGCGCCTTCGGCAACATCGCACTCACTGTGGTCGGCGACTTCACCTCGCTGCGCAAGGACTACCAGGAGGACTCCGACGCTTCCCCCGTCACGCTGTTCCAGTTCTTCAACGGCAGCAAGGTCAACCAGGAGTCGGTCGAAGCTCGCCTCAACGGCGGCGACAAGAAGCTCAACTGGACCGCCGGGGTTTACGGCTTGCGGATCGACGGCAACTACTACGAAGGCTGGCAGGGTCCGTCGTTCTTCACCGCAGAAGAGTTCGATAATCCTGCGAACCCCAATGGGTGCCCGAATCCACCCCCTGCTCCATGTATCTACGTTCCTGGCGCGTGGCCGTATGGGACGCCTCCGTTCTGGAACGATTTCGTCCAGGCGCCGGCCAACGCAGGGCGCGATGCCGGTGGAATTCCGTCGACGCAATCGCCGTATGAGCTCTTGACCAAGTCGTACGCCGCCTTCGCCCAGGTCGAATACCGCTTGAGCGACCTGGTCGGCTTGACGGTCGGTGCGCGCGTGACCTCGGACAAGAAGGACTTCCAGTTCACCTGGTTTCCGTATGAGTTCTTCCCGCAGAGCACCACCGGCAACATTTTGAAACTCACGCGGCTTGCCGGCGTCCCGCTCACCGATTACAGCAACAGCCGCTCGGATAGCCTGTTCAGCGGCAAAGCAGAGCTCGACTTCCATCTGGCACCGGACGTACTGACGTACGTGAGCTACAACCGCGGTGTCAAGGGCGGCGGCTACAATGCGCCACTGTTCCCGGCCTTCATCGTCGATGTCAACGGCATGACCTTCAAGCCGGAGACGCTGACCTCCTACGAGGTGGGCGTCAAATCGGAGTTTCTCGACCGCAAGCTGAGGCTGAATGGTGCCGCCTACTACTACGACTACAAGGACTACCAGGCGCTCGTCTACGTGATCGGCCTGTTGCAGCAGGTCGTGAACGCGGACGCCACGCACAAGGGCGCCGAGCTCGAGCTCGAGTGGGCGCCGACCGAATCGTGGCGCTTCGGCGCGGGCGTCGCGTACGTCGATGCGATCATCAAAAACGTGCTGGGCCGATGCTGCACGGCGGCGGGCGAGCGCATCAATGGCGACTTTGTGCCGGGCAACGCACCGCGCTGGACCGCGAGTGCGCTCGCCCGTTACACGTTTCCAGTCGGCAGCGGGCGCCTTGCGTTGCAGGTCGACGGTAACTACTTGTCACGCTTCTGGTTCAACCTCACGGACCTGCCGGTGGTCGAGCAGCCGGGATTCGGCCTCGCCAACATACGCGTGAACTACACGCCCGCAGGCGGCAAATTCGAGATCGGGGCCTCGGTCGAGAATCTTGCCGACAAGCACTACGGCACGATGGGCTTCGACAACACCTCGATCAACGGGCTGGCGCAGGTCTATCCCGGGATGCCGCGCTGGTACAAGGCGCACGTCAACTACCACTTCTGAGTGCGACGCGAAACGAAGCTGATGTTCTTTTTCTTGAAAGCAGTCAGTTTCGCCGCTACGCAGGCGAGGAGGGAACCGGCATGATCCTGGGAATGACGACCTTCACCGCCGTACATGTGGTGCTGAGCTTAATCGGTATCCTGTCGGGGTTGGTGGTCCTGTTGGGGCTGCTCACCGCGAATCCGATGAACGGCTTGACGCTGCTCTTCCTTGTAACGACGGTCGCGACGAGCGTGACCGGTTTCTTTTTTCCCTTCCACGGCTTCACGCCGGCGCTGGGCGTCGGCATCCTGTCGATCCTCATCCTCGTCGCGACAATCGCCGCGCGCTACGGCTTCAACCTGGCCGGCGCGTGGCGCTGGATTTACGTCATCGGCGCTGTGGCGGCGCTCTATTTGAACTCCTTCGTACTCGTCGTGCAGTCGTTCCTGAAGATTCCAGTACTGCACGCGATGGCACCGACGGGATCAGAACTATCATTTGTTGTTGCGCAAGGCATCGTGCTGATCTTCTACCTCGTCACGGGTTTACTGGCGGTCAGAAGATTCCGCCTCCGGCATGAATCGTTGGCTTGAGCACATTCCGAGCACTGACTCACAAACCTAAAGTCGCCACGCTGCACCTGCGTCGGAAATCTGTGCAGGGAGTGGTCGAGCTATGCGACGAACCTGTCGACCGCCGACACCCCTTTGCGCTACCGCGCTATTCCTAACCACAAAGTTCAAGCTCCAGCTCAGGATCGTACAGGCTGGCAGGGTAGGCCACGCATTTTGACTGAGGCCGTGAGCGGCAGCGCCCGGGCCTTGCGGCACGCGCGATCCGATGAGCGCGTCCTGTGTCGCTGGAACTCCAGCATGCCGGCAAACCGTCAGTGAGCACGGACATGGATTGGCCCCTCCCAGCTATCGCCCGGATAGTTCTGAGCATCGCAGCACTCTGCTAGGAGTTTTGCCCGCGCGTCGGCCTTCAGCGCGTCGACGAGGCGTAGCGCTGTGCCGTCCGGCGCGTCAACAGTCTGCAGGCCAAGGGCTGGCGTCATGCTTAGGTCGAGCTGTGACAACTGGCCCTGCAGGTGCGGCTCTTTCGCCGACCACGCAATCTCAAGCCGCCTGTTCATGAATGATTCCTCGCTCTGGAGTTGGGCCTTTGAGGATTGACGCGACGTCGGGCGCAGAAACGGCTCACACGGCCGCACGAGGTACGGTCTGCGCACGAGGCTTGCGACGAGTGCGAGCTTAGGCGGCGGTGCCGGTCATGGGCTCGGAGCCCGTGAGGCCTATGAAACCGGGGGGCCGGCGGACTGAAGGCCCCTTCGAGCCAAGTGCTAAGTAAGAAGGACCGAGGTGCGTGAGCCGATTTTCCGCGAACTGTCGCGTCGACAACCAGAGCCCCACGAGTTGTTCGCAGCCAGGGCGCGACTTGGATCACCCACCACACTGAACACGAGGATGAATGTCATGAGCACGCTTACTGTTCAATTCACTGCTGCCGCGTTCGCCACCGTGATTACCGCTATCGGCGCCTGGGCGTTCGTGAGCTCCAGCGGCACGTACCGGGACCCCTTCCGGTTCGCCGAAGTGATGGCCGCCAATGCGCGGGCACATGAAGGGCAGCTGTCCCTGGGCAGCGACCGCCCGATCGCGGGTCGTACCGTGGTGTGCCGCAAGGGCGGCTGAAAAAGGGGCTGCTGTTAGCGAAAGCGGCACATTGGGCAGCCCCTGCTGGGCTCGCCCTCTGTGCCGCTGCGACAGTTGACTGGTGCGATTCTATGCCGCCCTGTGATAATCTAGTCAGGATGACTAGATTATCCAAACAAAAGTCTGGCGCGTCGAAAGCCCGAGAACCGCATGTTTCCAGGTCGCGCTCCGGGTACTGGCTCCTTCAGGACGCGAAGGCCCGCTTGAGCGAGCTCGTCCGCAAGGTTCGCAGCGAGGGACCGCAGCACGTGACGGTGCACGGACGGGACGAGGTCGTCGTCATTGCCGCGGAGGACTTCCGGCGCCTCAAGGGCAGCATCACGGGCAAAGCCTTGATTGAGGCCGTGCAGGCATCCCCGCATCGTGACATTGACATCGAGGCAAGGCGCACCCCGCTGCCCGTGCGCGACGTGACGCCGTGACGGGATGGCTGCTCGATACTAATATCCTGTCGGAAATTCGGCGCCCGAGGCCGGAGCCCAAGGTGCTTGCGTTCATCGAGGCGCAGCCGCTCGAATCGCTCTACGTCAGTACGGTGACGCTGGCCGAGATTCGCTTCGGCATCGAATTGCTGCCCGAGGTTGCACGCCGCATCGCGCTCAACGACTGGCTTGCCCACAAAGTGCGTCCGATGTTCGAGCAACGTGTGCTGCCGATTACCGAAGACATCATGTTTAAGTGGAGACTGCTGGTGGAGGAGGGCCGCAAAGCGGGCCATACCTTTTTCCAGCCCGACCTGATTATCGCGGCAACCGGCCAGCATCATGGCCTCACGATCGTCTCGCGCGACACTGGCGATTACCTCAAAGCACAGGTCGCGGTGTTCAATCCTTGGCTTGATCCATCGCCGGAACCTCCGCAGCGACGCGGGACTCGGGTTTAACCTCCGAACGGCAGGGTTAACGGGTGAGCGAAAAGGACTTATCTCTAGATCCAGGCGACAGCTCCGCGCGGCGCTCGAAGCCGAAGACCCCTCGTGAGGCTAAGATCGCCGACCGCGGCAAGCTCAAGATCGGCGATGACTGGAACGCAATCCGTATCATCGCGCTCTCGCAGGGGAATCCATTGAAGGCGATCGCCGAGTTCGTCGAGAACAGCATCGACGCGCACGCGAAGACAATTGAGCACGGCGGCTACGAAACGCGAGCAGCGTACCGTACGTCGTGTTACCGTTGAGACCGGCTTGTGAACCGGACACCTGCAGCGGCAGCCGGCATCTGCAGATTGCTCCAGGAGACAGAGGCGCAGACATGTTTACCACGCGCAAGTGCGAAACCGGCGCTGATGCTGGCAAATGGTACACGGTCGTGATCGAGCGGCAGGGTACCCGACGTGTCGGCTACTGCGCGCTCGGGTGCCCCGGCCACGACTCATCGGCGGAAGCGCTGGCTCATCACCTGCAGTATCAACTCGATCGCGAGACGGACCTGTGGCTCGAGCGCCGCGCCACGCCGCGCGACTGTGAAATCTGCGGTGCCCCGACCACTTTGCGTGCCAGGCTAGGCCGCGACACGAAACTCTTTACTCTGTGCCGCGAGCACCAGTCGACAACCAGCTTGCAGAAACTGTTTCGACAGCGCCTCGCCCAGCAGCCAGAGTCGGCTGCACTCTAGCACCTGGCGGCCCCGGAGACGGACACCTCGATCTCACTGGCGCCGTCAACGCGGCTCTGGCAGTGCGGCATGTCTAGCAGGGGGGTATCCCACAATCTGCACGCTTGTGGGATACGACCTGGTCCTTGTACCATATCCCACAGAATTCCACCTTGTGGGATACCATGCATGGCCGTGCTCATTTCCGCTCATGAGAAGGCCCTGACCCTGCTCTTTGCCGAGTTGGGGGCCACAGCAGAAGAGCAGCGCGAAGCGTTTCTGGGGACGCCGGGGAACCTTACGCCGCGGGCCAACGAAAGCGGTACGAGATTTTGGGTCCATCGTTACTCGGATGCGGTCGGCCGGCGGCATGAAACCTACCTGGGGACGAATAACGATCCGGCAGTGATCGCTCGCCTGGAGCCTTTGCGCAAACGGATCGAGGAGGCCAACGCCACGATTGCGAGAGTAAGGGTGCTCGCACGCGCGGGCTTCGCTACGGTTGATCGCAAAACGTATTCCACCTTGGCGAGCTTGCACAATTACCGGCTATTCCGAGCGGGCGCCGTCCTGATCGGCTCTCACGCGTTTGGGGCGTTGCTGAATGCGCTCGGCGTGAAGGCCGTGCCGTACACGACCGAAGACGTCGACATTGCGCGCTCCGAGGCGCTCGCGCTCCCGGAGTTACCCCCGTTTCTCGACATGCTGCGCGAGACGGGCATCGAGTTCTTCGAAGTCCCGGCCCTGAATCGCCGCCAGCACCCGACGTCTTTTAAGGAAGGCGGGGGCTCCCGACTGAGAGTCGATCTGCTCGTGCCATCGCCGGGAGAGGGCTACCCAATAATTTCGGTTCCCGAGCTCGAGGCCCACGCCAAGGGCCTGCCGTATCTGAGCTACCTGCTGGGAGATTCACAGGAAGTGCCGGTACTGAGTCCCCTTGGAGTTGTCTTGGTACGCGTGCCGGTCCCCGAGCGTTATGCGATCCATAAGCTCGTTGTCTCGCAGCTCCGCAGCAAGAGCAGCGGCAAACCCGCAAAGGATCTCCGTCAGGCCGCGACCCTCATTGAAGCGCTCGTCGAGCGGTTTCCCGGTGCGGTCGAGGACGCCCTGAGCGCAATTCCGAAGGGTGCCGTTAAGCATGTTCGGCGTGCAGCAGGGGCGCTCTCGCGCTATCTGCCGGGTTCTGCTGAGGTCGCCTGGGAGGCGCTGAAATCTCATGCATAAGCCGCAAGCCCGGCGGCACAGCGCCCAGGGCGACTCACGTGTCCTCGACTCAGACCGGGCGCGAACGGACGTGCGTGAAACTCTCCTTGAGCCGCAAGAACGGTCTGACCCGCAAAGCTTAAATTTCAGCGTAACCGAGGAGTTACAGTGGGAATAAGAGTTGCCCGACATCTTCGGACTGTTTGACTCCCATGCATGGCCCATGCATGATCTGTGCATGGCTACCAAGACCATTTCGATCGAAATCGACGCCTACGAACTGCTGGTTCGTGAAAAGCGGGATCCCAAGGAGTCCTTCTCCAGGGTGATTCGACGCGTTCTTTCGGAGCGTCCTGCGTTGACTGCCGGGGATTTGCTGGAGGCGATGAAGGCGTTTGAGGGCAGGGGGGCAGGGCCCCGGCGCAGACGCGACCGCAATGCTGCTGCTTGACACCAGCTTTCTTATCGAATTCGAAGCTGAGCTCGCCAACGGAAAGACCGGTGCCGCAAGAGCTGTCCTAACCAGTCACCGTCGACAGGCGGTGGCGATCAGCATCATCACGCTCGGGGAATTTGCGCAAGGGTTTACGGATCCCAAAGCGTTGGTGGAGTTCCTGGCACCCTTTCGTGTCGTGCAGCTCTCACGCGCCATTGCCTGGCGCATGGCTGCACTGCAAGGCTCGCGCAGCCGCCGGCTGGGCGAAAATGACGCGTGGATCGCCGCAACCGCACTATATTATGAGGCGACCTTGGTCGGCCGGGAAAGAGCCTTCGAACGGGTACCCCGGCTCGACTATCTGACGTTCTAAGCGGTGGCAGATGAACGAAGCAGTGGCAGCGGCTCAGACTGACGGGAACGCGCTCAGCCGGTCGCTGCGGCCGCGCCACGTCGCGATGATCACCATCGGCGGCATCATCGGCGCCGGGCTCTTCGTCGGCAGCAGCGTGGCCATCACCGCCGCAGGGCCCGCAATCGTCATCACCTACGCGCTCACGGGCTCGCTCGTGCTGCTGATCATGCGCATGCTCGGCGAGATGGCCGTCGACATGCCGCAGGTGCGCTCGTTCACGGAGTTCACCCGGGCGGCGCTCGGCAACTGGGCCGGATTCTCGGTCGGCTGGCTCTACTGGTACTTCTGGGTGGTCGTGATCCCGGTCGAGGCGATCGCCGGAGCCGGGATCATCGAGCACTGGCTGCCGTTGCCGCGGTGGGAGGTCGGACTGGCGCTGATGGCGCTCATGACGTGGGTGAATCTCATGTCGGTGCGCGCCTACGGCGAGTTCGAATTCTGGTTTTCGTCCATCAAGGTAGCGGCCATCATCTCCTTCATCGTCTTCGTCGGCGCCTACGCCTGCGGCTATCGGTCTCCGAGCGGGCCGACGTTCTCGAATCTCGTCGCTCACGGCGGGTTTGCGCCGCAGGGGGCGTTTGCGGTGCTGGCCTCCGTGGTCACGGTCATCTGGTCCATGATGGGCTCCGAGGTGGTCACGATCGCCGCGGCGGAGTCGCCCGAGCCCGCACGCGCTGTGGCGAGGATGACCTCGACCATCATCAGCCGCATTTTGATGTTCTACGTCGGCTCGGTCTTCGTGATCGTGTCCACGGTTCCGTGGAACCGTGTGGTGGCCGGTCAGTCGCCGTTCACCCTGGCGCTGGACGAGATCCACTTCCCGTACGCAAGTGAGTTCATGGCGGCGGTGATCCTCACTGCCGTGCTGTCGTGCCTCAATTCGGCTTTCTACGTCGCTTCGCGCGTGCTGTTCGTCCTCGCCAGTCGTGGCGATGCGCCGCGCTGGCTGGTGCGGACCAACCGCCGCCAGGTGCCCGCGCGGGCGGTGCTGCTCGCGGGCGCGGTGGGATTCGCGGGCGTGATCGCCGCGATCCTCTCGCCGAGCGTGGTCTTTGCCTTCCTCGTGAATGCCTCCGGAGCGATCATTGCGGTGATTTATCTCGCGATCGCCGTGTCGCAGGTGCGGTCGCGACGCGCGCGGGAAAGGGCCGGCGGACCCGCGCCGGCGCTGCCGATGTGGCTGTTTCCGTGGCTGAGCTACCTGGCGATCGCGGCGATGGTGCTGGTGCTGATCGCGATGGCGCTGACGCCCTCGCACCGCGCGGAAGTTTGGACCAGCACCATTTCGATCGGCGTCACGCTGCTCGCGTACGTGCTTTTCCGACGCCGGCGGAAGTGACGCTGTCCACCCGATGTTGCCTGCTGGTACCGCTAGTGCGGAAAGGCCGACGCGTCGGCTCCCACGTAGAACGCGATCTCGCTGAGTTGCTGGGCGGCGCCGAGGCAGTCTCCCGAGTAACCGCCTAATCGACCTTGCAGGTAGGCGCGCCAGACAAGGCTCGCCACCACGACGCAGCCCGCGCCCGTGAGGGCTGGCTTTCCCACGAGAGCGAGAGGGGCAAGGCCTGTGACGACCGCGACAACGAGCGAGGCGCCCGAGGTGGCGGTGACCAGCGGCTTCGCGCGTGAGCGCTCCTCGTCCCGGACGTACGGGAGCGTCATCAGGACCCCGACGGCGGCGAGCCGGCTTAATGCATGACCGGCGATCAGCATCGCGGGAATCCGGCTCGTCGGCACGGCGAGCAGGAGGTTGAACTTCAGGAGGAGCGCGAGCATCAGGCTCGTTGCGCCGAAGGCTCCGACGTGCGGGTCCTTCATGATCGCGAGTACGCGCTCGCGGCTCAATCCTCCTCCGAGTCCGTCGGCGGCATCCGCGAGGCCATCCTCGTGCAAGGCCCCCGTGATGATCACCGTGGCGGCCATGCTGAGCGCGACTGCAACGCCTGCGGGAAGCACGGCGCGTACCAACAGGTAGATCGCCGCCCCGGCGGCTCCGACGAAGGCGCCGACCACGGGCAGGTAACGGATGGCTCCTTCGAGAGTCTCTTGCGCATGGCCGGTGCGACCCGGGACCCGCAAGCGCGTGAAGTATTGAACCGCTGCAAGCAGGCGGAGCCTCTCCCGGCCGAGAGCTCCGCGCAGCGCTTCGAATGCCGCCTCCATGTCAGGCGCGCTCGAGGTCTGCAAACCAGTAGACCTCGCTGCCGTACTCGGCCGGGCCGACGTAGCGGCGACGTGTCCTCATCCTGACGTCGACCGGTCGGGTGAACCTCGGGGCGTGCGTGACGAACGTGTGGAACTCGCCGTTCTCACCGCAGGCGTCCACTCCGCCCGGCAGATCGCGAATGAACGTCTCATCGTACGCCCGGCCGCAAAACTCCTCGGGAAGGAAGCGGGTATTGATGCACACGCAGATCGCCTTCATTCCGCGGGCGAGAATCTCCGCGACGACACGCTCGCGGGCCCAGTTCCAGAGCGGCAGATGGACCGCGAGGCCCGCCCGCCGGCAGACCTTCTCTTCCCATTCGCGATGCGGCAACAGGTCGATGTCGCCGAAGATTGCCTGTCCGATCCCGGCCTCGCGGGCGTGCTCGAGCTCCTCGACGAACACGCGCTCGTAGGTCGCCCAATCGGCCCGTGGCGAGCGCAGCTCGAGTCCGAGCGCGGCGGCTTGATCGGCCAGCAGCTCGAGTGGCAGGGCGTGCGAGCGGCTGCGATCGGCGTCCGGCTCGAACACCGTGAGGAGACGCGTCACGGGGATTCCTGACTCGAGGGCCAGGTGCAAGGCGAGACAGGAGTCCTTGCCTCCGCTCCAGGAACAGAGCGCTGGGAGGTTGGCGGTGCTCATGCGCTGCGCTCGCTCACGCCCGCCTGCTCGAACGTCGCCATATCGGAGTAGAGCGCGAGCGCCGCGCGCAGCACGCAGAGTGCGAGGGCCGCACCGCTCCCTTCCCCGAGACGCATGTCGAGGTCCAGGACGGGCTGCACCTGCATGATCTGGAGCAAGGCGCGATGCGCCCGTTCCGCCGAGCAGTGACCGAAAACGCAGTAGTCGAGGAGCTCGGGCGCCATGCGGGACGCGAGCAGCACCGCCACGGTGACGGTGAACCCGTCCACCAGAACGACCATCCGCGCCCGCGCCGCCGCGCGCGCCGCGCCGACCAGCATCGCGATCTCGTAGCCGCCGAATTCCGTCAGCAGGTCAAGGGGCTCGCCGGGCGGTGCGCATCGGGCGCAAGCCGCGCTGAGCAGCTCGACCTTGCGCGCCAGGCCCCGATCGTCCAGGCCCGTGCCGCGACCCACGCAGTCCGGGAGCGCCAGCCCCGTGAGTCCATGCATCAGCACCGCAGCGGACGCCGTGTTGCCGATACCCATCTCGCCCAGGACCAACGTGTTGCATCCTCGGGCGGCGATCCCATCCACGATGCGCTCGGCGCGCGCCAGCGCCTCACGGCATTCGGCGGGCGTCATGGCCGACTCGAAGCCGAAGTCACTCGTCCCGCGGCGCACCTTGGCATCGATCAGGCGCGGATCCGGCGCGATGTGCGCATCGACGCCGGCATCGACTACCGTGAGCGAGAACCCCTCGCGCCGTGCCAGGACGCTGATTGCGGCTCCGCCCCGCACGAAATTCGCGACCATCTGGGCGGTCACCTCCGGCGGGTAGGCGCTCACGCCACGACGCGCGATGCCGTGATCGCCGGCGAACACCAGCGCGTGCGGAGCCGACAGGCGCGCAGAGACGGTCCCCTGGATCGCGCAGAGCTGGGCAGCCAGTGCCTCGAGTCGCCCCAGGGAGCCGAGAGGCTTGGCGAGGGAGTCGAGCCGCTCGAGCGCGAGCGCGCGGCTTGCGCCGTCGGCGGGAACGATAGTAGCGGTCATGACGATCCCTTGAGCGTGAGGGGCAGTCCCGCGACGAGCAGAACCACCCGGTCCATTTCGGCAGCGACCCGACGGTGCAGCGCGCCGGCGCAGTCGAGGTAGCGCCGGGTGAGCGCGCCGACGGGCACGATGCCGAGGGAGGTCTCGTTGCTCACGAGAATCAGGCCGCCGGGCAGCTCCGGGAGCCTCGCGCACAGCGCCTGCGTCTCGCGGTCCGCGAGCGCCTCGTCATCGGCAGAGAGGAGATTGCTGATCCAGAGGGTCAGGCAGTCGACGATCACGACCCGCTCCGGGCGGCAGGTCTGCCGCAGCGTCTCCGCCAGGCGGACGGGCGTTTCAATGACCGACCAGGCCGGGGGGCGACGAGCGCGGTGCGCCGCAATCCGCGCGGCCATCTCGGCATCGCCGGCCGTCGCGGTCGCGACCACCGTGACCTCTCGCCCGTCCGCGCGGGCGAGACTCTCCGCGTAGAGGCTCTTTCCCGAGCGAACGCCCCCGAGTATGAGCGTGCGGCGAGTCATCGGCTTCGTGCTGCGCGTCAGGCGTGTGCCGCGGGTTCGCGCCGGCGGGTCACTGCGGCGGGGCGCAGCCACCTGGCAGCGTGCGAGACCACCACGGCCGCCGCGACGTACAGGAGGCAGTGCGCGACGTAGGGCGGGAGATAGCGGATCAGCACCTGGCGCGAGTATTCGGCGAGAGGCAGGTCGGGGAATTGACCGGAGAGAAAATAGAAGCTCCCGCTCGATATGAGAAACGCCGCCCCTGCGGCTATCCCGGCGGTAGTCAGGACTGCGGTTGGGCGGCGCTTGCGCGCGAAGCGCCCGGCGAGCCACACCGTCGCGTAGGTCGGAATGAGAAAGAGGGAGGCGGGCGTCGTGCAGTAGGCAGTGATATCGCCCGTGACCACCCAGGCATCGACGGCGGCTGCGAAACCTAAGGCAATCGGGAGCCAGAGAGCGGATCGGTTGAAGAAGCCGAGGAGAAAGAAGACGGCAACAGAGGCGTCCGGGAGCGGGTGTGAACCGCTCTGGCCGGCCCGCGTGAGCACCATCGCCCAGACGAGTCCGAGCGCGCCCAGGGCGTCGCGGCGATTCAGAAAGCGGCTATCGGCGGCCGCGCTCAGCGGCCTGAGCATCAGGTTGTTGAGATGAGTTCCGGTGTTCATGGGGTGTCTCCGGGCGCGATACCGTGGTAGCGGACGGTCAGCAGGTAATTGCGACGATCCTGCGGGTAGTACAAGGTGAGCTCGTACCGGCGGTCGGTGAGGTTTGCGGCCTTGGCCTGCACGCTCAAGCGGCGCGTGGGACGCCATTCGACGAGGAGGTCGACGGTGCTGTAGCCCCCGAGCGGCGCTGCGTTGGCGAGATCATCGAAGCGCGGGCCCGCCACGTTCACCCGCCCGGCGATGAGTAGCCGGGCGCTCTCGTGCGCCAACTCGAGGCGTGCGGTTGCCTGCGCGCGTCCCGGCAGGAGGTTGCCGTAGTTGGGAGAGCCTGGTGTGCGGTTGCGGGGATCGAGCCAGCCCAGGGTGTAGGCCGCATGCCAGGCGCCGAGCGTCCTCGCGCCCTCAGCCTCGACGCCGCGGATGCGCGCCTCGTCCGTGTTGGCGGCAATGAAGTTCGAATCGAAGCCGATCAGTTCGTGCACGCGTGTATCGAACGCGTGCAGCGACCAGGCGCTGGCGGCAAAGCGCTGCTCGAGACCGACTTCGGCCGTGCGCGAGGTCTCCGGACGCAGTGCCGGATTCCCGAAGCCCGGGAAGTAGAGATCGTCGAAGCTCGGCGCTCGAAACGCGCTCCCGTACGAGACCAGGAGCTTCGGCCCCCGGTCGAAGCGGAAGCCCCAGGCGAGGCTGCCGGTCGAGCGCTCCCCGAACTGCTGATTTCGATCGTGGCGCGCGCTGACTGACCACTGCTGCCGCCCGAGCGCTCCCTGATAGATGCCGAAAGCGCCGACGATCCGGCGCGCAGTGACCGGAAACGGGGTATCACTCGAGAGTTGGTCGCGAAGATAATCGGAGCCCAGACTGAGAAGCTGCCGGGCGGCGAGTTGCCAGTCGGCTTGCACCGACGCGCTGTCGCGCGTGGTGTCGAAGCGCGAGCCGGGCGTGATCACGAGATTGAGGCTTTCCTGCGCCTCATCCCGCGATTGACCGACCAGAGCCGTGAGTCTCAGCGTGGCGGCGGGCGACCAGTGTGCGCCGACGGATGCGGCCTGCTGGAGGAAGTCCTCGTGATTGCTCGCAAGTCCCGCGTAACGAGTTTGGCCCTGCGCGCGGAGCGCCGAGGCCTCAACGTCCGCCTCATCGGAGAGCTCATACCTGAGGCGCGCCGATTCCGATGCGTTGTGATAGCCGTCGGGCGTCGGGTCGAGCACATAGCAGCCGCCGCCGGGTGGATAGGGGACGCCGCGGCAGTTCGGGTAGCCATCGCTGCCGAGATAGCTCGCCGAAACGCTGTAGCCCAGCCGGGCTGCCTGGCCTGAAAGCGCGCCGGCGTAGCTCTGCGTCGAATGGCTTCCGGTCGCAGCGTTCGCTTCGGAACGGAATCCATCCGCTGGACGGCGCGTGAAGATCTGGATGACGCCTCCGATGGCCTCGGAGCCGTACATGCTCGAACGGGGTCCGCGCACGATCTCGACATGATCGATCTGATCGACGGGGAGGTACTGAAAGGCCGTGGTGCCCAGGCTCACCGATCCCATTCGGATCCCGTCCACCAGCACGAGCACTTCCTCGGCCTCTGTGCCACGGAGATAAACGGATGAGACTTTGCCGAGGCCCCCGTTGTTGTTGATCTGAATCCCGGCCTCGCCCTGGAAGAGCTCCTCGAGCGACAGCACCTGGCGTCTGGCGATCTCCCGCGAATCGATGACGGTGACCGCCGAGAGGGTCTCCTCGGCGAGCTCCGGCGTGCGGGTGGCCGTGATGACGACCGTGCCCGACCCGAGCTTGGAGTCGCCCTGCGCGAGCGCCGTCACGTTGAAACCGGCGAGCAGCAGACCGAGACCCGAGCGCTGCCAGCCGGGCGCGCGATAGACGTGAAAGTCCACAGGCCTACCCCCATGCACCCACCGTGCATGCGCAGTCTGAAATGACCCGGTTGGGTAGGAGCCGGTACGGAAGGGTCAGAGGGAAGAGAGACCGATCCGCATCGCCGTTGCCCGCCGCAACACGTGCCGCCACGTCGCAGGCCGGTCTACGGACTCGTGAGAGGGGTTTCCCGTCGAGTCGCCTTCCCGTGCTCGTGCACAGTGGCAAACTGACTCGACTTTGCTCACCTACCGTTGCGGGGGCAGTGCCGGAATTGCCCCGAGGGGCTCACCGGCTTCCCGTTTCACTCGCCGGCATGCCATGCCGGACGAGCACCTGAACGCGCCTTTAGCATCTACCAGTTTTCACCGCTCGTCAACGAGGCGCGCCAGGCGCTCGGGGGAACCCCGACCGCTTTCTTGAAGGCACGGCTGAAGGCGGCCTCGGACTCGTAGCCGACGCGATGCCCTATCACGGCAATGCTGTCAGTGCCAGCGCGCAGTTCGTTTGCTGCAAGTTGCATCCGCCAGTTCGTCAGGTACTGCATGGGCGGTTGGCCGACAAAATGGCCGAAGCGCTCCGCGAGCGCCGACCGGGAGAGCGCAACTTGGCGGGCGAGCGATTCGATCGTCCATGAGCGGCCGGGCTCGCGATGAAGCGAGGCGAGCGCCCGCCCGACGTATGGATCGCGCAGGCCGGAGAGCCACGTGCTGTGACCGGCGGGCAATCCTTCGAGGTAGCGCCGCACGGCGTCCACGAACATGAGTTCGCTGAGCCGGTGCAGGATCCCGGCGCCCCCGAGGCGCGAGTCCTTGGTTTCCGCGAGCGCGGCCTGGAAGTAGGCGCCCAACGAACCGCTGACGTGATCGCCCAGCCGGAACATCCGCGGTAGCGCGGAGAGCAGCGGATTGTACGGGCGCGCGTCACAGGCGACGAAGCCGCAAACGAAGCGCGCTCCGTTCCCGACGTCATCTCCGACCGCAATGGATACCGGCAGGTGACGGTCATCGGGCCGCCGGTACATTTGCATCTCGGGCGTGCGACGAAGGCCGGGTGCACTCGAGAGCGTATGCGTGTCGCCATGCGGCAGCACGACGATGTCTCCCGTAACGAGCCGCAGAGCCGGCTCACCCTCCAGGCAAATCCAGCACCCTCCCTCGAGAATCAGGTGGTATGAGATCAGGTGCTCCGAGCCCGGGAACATCGCCCCGACTATGGACTCGCCGCGAGGTGTCTCCGCGACCCAGGGCTCCCCCGCCTGAACGTCGAAGAAAAAAGCGCCGGTCAGGCGCACCGATCGCAGGACATCTGATAAGGGATCCACTGCCTAACCTCGTGGACGATCGAGCATGAGAGCCGGCAGGCCGAGCATTCGCATCGGGGAGCCGCTTCGATACCGTGCAGTCGCGAAGAGTTCCGTGCCAGCTTCAGTCAGGAGTCAACGCCATGGTACACGTCGGACGCTGCTTTTGCGGCGAGGTTCAATTTCAGCTATCGGGTGAGCCGGTGGCGATGGGCTACTGCCACTGCAGCTCGTGTCGACATTGGTCGGCGGGGCCGGTCAACGCATTCACGCTGTGGCAGCCCTCTGCCCTCACGGTGCAGCGCGGCGCGAGTCACATCGCAACCTTCAATAAGACGCCTGGCAGCTCCCGTAAGTGGTGCACGAGGTGCGGAGGACATCTGTTTACCGATCATCCCGCGATCGGCCTGGTGGATGTTTATGCCGCGCTGCTCCCAACGCTGCGTTTCGAGCCGACCCTGCATGTGCACTATCAGGAGACGGCCCTGCGCCTGCAGGACAGCAAGCCGAAGTTCAAGGACCTGCCGAAAGAGATGGGCGGGAGCGGCGAGGTGGCAGCGGCGTGATTCGCAATTCGGTCAGGGCGCACCCGGCATCTTGTAGACGCCATGCACCGGCTGGTCGAGCGCGTTGCCCTTGAACACGTTGGCTTCGAGAGTGGGCGTGGCCTTGAGCCCGCCGTTCGGCTGAACCACGTCGAGCAGCCGCAAGCCCGCGCTATGGCCGTCCAGAACCTGATTGCGCTCGAGGCGCGGGCTGCCGCCGATGACCGTGATCCCATCCCCGGTCGTGCCCGTGATGAGGTTGCCCCGGATCTGGGGCGTGAGCGAGCCCTGGGTCAGGATCGAGACGATGCCGAAGCCGTTGTGCGACAGGGTGTTGTTTTCGATCGTCACGTCGCTGTCGCTCATCATGATGGCGACCTTCGGGTTGTTGGCGAACGTGTTGTGCGTGAGGTGCACGCTTTTGCCCGCCGTCACCGAGAGCGCGGTGCCGCCCGAATCGCGGATCTCGCTATCCTCGATCCGCGCGGCGCCGCTCAGAATCAGGACGGCGGAGTCATGGCTTCCCAGGAAGCGGTCCCTGTGCAGGAAGGCGGGTTGATTGGCGATCACTACGCCGGACGCATTCCGCTCGAAGACGCCGTCGATGATCCGCACGGGCTCCTGCGGGCGATTGCCCTCCGTGCCGGGATCGGGGGCAGTGGCGCCCTTGCCCGTGGCGGCGACGGACCAGATTCCGGCGCGCGTGTTGTCACGAAACACGCCGCCCGCAACGGTGAGGTCGCGCACCCCCGCCTCGGCTATGACACCGGTCTCGTCCCGCTCGAAGGTCGAGGCGCGAATCGCACAGCCCCGCGCCGCGGCATTGACCAGGATCCCGGCCTTGGAGTCGCCGATGATCACCGAGTCGAGCTGCACATCGGCCGCGTTGACCAGGATGGCTGTGCCGTGCGCGTGCACGATGTGCAGTCCCTTGAGCGTCGAGCCGGGGCTGTTGATCTGGAGCACCACGCCGCTGGCCAGATGGTCGGCGTCGAGGGTTCCCGAGTCCGCTGCAGCCTCGATATCGACACCGCGCGGGTTGATGAGCGCCGGGAGCGGGCTGGCGAGCGCGATCAGCTTGGCCGTGACGAGAATGTGGGCGCGGCCCGAGAGGCGGTCGGCGGCAAGGATGGCGTCGCGCAGCGTCTGCGGGCCGGCATCCCGGGCGCTCGAGACGACCAGCTCCGCGGCCGCGGCTCGTGCCGGGGCGCCGTTGGCGTCCGGATTGCGCAGCGTCACCACGGCGGCAAGCAGCAGCAGACTGATCGGAATCGCGACAACTGTTTTTGATGGTTTCATGTCGAGAGGCACAGAACGATCCCGTTTAGGCCGAGCTAGAGGATGTATTGGTACGCTCCCAAGGGACCCCTGCACGTGATCGTAATCAGCTGCGCCAGGCGTGTCACGAACAGAGTGCCGCGCCACTAAATCCGGCCCGACGAGCGCTACGGCGGGGTTCTCGAGGGTCTTCGCTTTGCGGGTGAGATGAGTGCCTGTGCTCATGTGCACGTAGCCAAGGAGCGGCGAGCGCAGCCCCCTTACTGCATCGCAGCATGTCAACCCGACGCACGACATTCGTTGCGGCCTGCGGTCGCCGCGAAGTCCGCATCGCCGACACGGGGTTCTGCCCGATCGCGCCACGGACACCCTATCATTGAGGTATCTGTCGCCGACCCCTGGGAAATCCCGGGGCCAGGGGAACGGATGTCCGGGGATCTCGAGTCGTGGCCGATGGGATAGAACTCCATGCGCACGCGCATTCTCTTGAAAACGACAATCGGCCCGGTCACTGACGACTGGAACATCACGCGTTTCTCGCTGCTCGCGGAGCATCTGCGGGGGCTGACCGATCCGGCAGGCGCGAGCCTTTATGAGGTGGTCGCGCGCGATCGCATCGAGCACAACCAGGGCCACGATACCGACCTCGAGCAGGCCGCTCGGGGTGCCTATGACCAGTTGTGGCTGATTGCGGTCGACGCCACGGGCGCGTTGACGCAGGTCGATGTCGGGAATATCAGCAGGTTTCGCCAGGGTGGAGGCGGAATTCTCCTCACCCGCGATCACCAGGATCTTGGCGCCTGCCTCACAAAGCTGGGAGCAGTCGGGGCAACGCAATTCTTCCAGACCGTCAACCCGGATCCGGATGCGTCCCGCCGCTGCCGGGACGACACCGAGACACCGTCGATCAATTGGCCCAACTTTCACTCCGGCTCAAACGGTGATCTTCAGACGATCGACGCGCTCGAACCCATTCATCCGCTGATGAGAGCGATTTCGGGACAGGCGATTCGCCGCCTGCCGGCGCATCCGCACGAGGGCGCGGTCGGCGTTCCGGACGCGCTGCAGGAGAGTGCGCGGCTCGTGGCCCGGGGACGAAGCGCCACGACTGGCGCGATATTCAACATCTGCGTTGCGGTCGACGAGCCGGGCATGGGGCGCGCCGTTTCGGATTCGAGCTTCCACCATTTCTGCGATTACAACTGGGACCCGCGCAAGGGTTGTCCGAGCTTCGTCGACGAGCCCCCTGGAGACGAGGTACTTTCGACTCCCAACGCTCTGGACGACGTGCATAGTTACGTCGGCAACATCGCGGCGTGGCTCGCGGGGAATATCTGATCCGCGGCCGGCGGCATACTAGGATTTCTGTTGTGTGCCGGCTTCTCGTTGCAACCAGGCGGTGACAAGGGCAGCTGCGTCATGTTTGGGTTGGGCGAGTGGGCTGACCACCCAATAGGCATCTTTGAGCGAGACGGCCAGCGTACCCATCGGCCGCACGAGTGTGCCCGCTTCGAGATCCCCCGCCGCAAGCCGTTGGCGAGCGAGCGCAACTCCCAGTCCCTGAGCGGCAGCCCGCAGAACGAGATCCGACGAGCTGAAGCGCGGGCCCTTCCGGACGTCCAGGTTGACCGGTCCGTGCGCCTGGCGCCAGAGGAGCCAACTCGCGCTCGGGTCCCGATCATGAAGAAGCCGGAGCTTACAGAGATCCGCGGGAACTCCTGGACGACCGGCCTTGATCCAGGCCTCGGGGCTCATCACCGGAAACAGGGCATCGTCCATCAGCGCTTGCGACTTGACACGCGCCCAGGGACCGCGGCCCATCCGTATGGCGAGATCGCATCCAGACTGACGTGGATCTTCGACGCGCTGATCGACGTGAATCGATAACTCGAGGTGAGGATAGCGGCGCTCCAAGGCTGGCAAGCGAGGCAGAAGCCAACGACTGGCAAACGACGGCGCACAGGAGATCGTGACGGCATGCCGCGACCGGCGCTCGCGCACAGCTTCGGCGGCGCTCCCGATGTCTCTTAGCGCACCCAGAACCGTAGTCGCCAGTTGCCGCCCTTGAGGGGTTACGCGAAAGGCTTCGCGCCCGGCGCCTCGCTCGAAGAGTGCGACCCCGAGCCACCGCTCCAGCTCCCTCAAATGCCGGCTCACCGCCGAATGCGATACATGAAGCTCGCGCGCGGCGGCTCGCACCCCGTCTCGCTCGATGGTGAGAGCGAAGGCGCGCATGGCATTGAGCGGCAGCTCATTCATGGTCTCAATTATAGACCGCTGGTCGCGGCTCGGTGACCGGGCTAATGCCCCACACTCGGTCCGGTGTTCGAGCCATCAGAGGCGTCACCCGATGAATGTGCTCCTCGGCGTCAGCGGCCTGATTTTCGTCTCGGCGGTGACGCCGGGGCCCAATAATATTGCGGTGCTCCGGATCGCGGGCGAGCAGGGACTCAAGGCGACGGCTGCCGCGATCCTTGCTGTTGTCTTGGGGAGCCTCGCTCTCCTCATCGTGACTCAGGCGGGCTTGGACTTCGTGGCGGCTCGCCACGAGTGGCTGCGGGGTGCGATCACTGTCGGCGGTGTCGGTTACCTGCTCTACATTGGAGCGAGCACGATCTATCGAAGCGTCGGGACCACGGAGGGCACACTGGCCCCGGCTCGGAAACCTCTGAGCGGCGCGTGGTCACTCTTTGCGTTTCAGTTTGCCAACCCGAAAGCCTGGGTGCTCATCCTGACCGCCGCTGCCGCCGCGCGCCGCAGCGGCAGATCTCCCTCTGATGTACTGATCACACTGGTCGCTCTGTTGACAGTCATTCCGATCACTTGTCTCATGGGCTGGGCGCTCCTGGGGCGAGCGCTGATGCGCTGCGTGCAGGACGCACGAAGACAGGCATGGCTTGCGCGAGCAATGGGAATGCTGCTGATTGCGTCGGCCGCCTCGCTCATCGGTTCGTGACTCAAGCGTATGTCCCCGAATGTCCTCGGTGTGGCCGGAAGCCTCCGTCATGACTCGTGGAACCGGCGCTTGCTGGGCGCTGTGGCGGAGTTGGCGGGCGAGGATCTCCGGTTGACGGTTTACGACGGGCTCGAGCAGATACCGCTATTCAACGAGGACGCGGAGGAACCGACGCCCCCCGGGGTTCGACAGCTGCGTGAGGCCGTTCGTGGGGCCGATGGGCTGTTGATCGCGACGCCGGAATACAATCAATCAATGCCCGGCGTCTTGAAGAATGCGATCGACTGGCTCTCCCGCACTGAGCCGGTGCTCGAGGCTAAACCCGTAGCGGTCATCGGCGCGACGGTCGGGAATTGGGGCACTCGCCTAGCGCAAGCGGCGGTGCGTCAGGCGTTGACAGCGACCGGAGCTTTCGTCATGCCACAACCGATGCTGTTCGTCGCACGGGCGAACGAGCGCTTCGATCCGAGCGGCCGATTGCACGACGCGGAAGTTTCATCGGGTTTGAGGAAGGTTGCGCAAGCGTTCCGGCAGTGGATGGTTACGCACCGGTGAGCTCGGTCCTCGCGCTCGATACCCGACCGGCGGATCCGGGGCCGTCCGCCGAGAACGCCAGGGCTGGCGCTGGAGCCCAGGCGCGGGGCGCGGGTTACGGCTTGGCTCTCAACGCCGCCTTCGCGAGCGCGTCGAGCTGCGTGACCGCGGCGCGCGTGACGCCGAAGATCTGGCGGCGCCGCCGCCCGAGGGCGACCCAGGCCTCGAGTGTGGCGATGCCTTCGGCGCGCAGGCGCTCGAGCAGAGGGAGCGGCAAATCGGCTGGCAGTGCGTGTTCCATGTGGGCCAGTTTTCTTACTTCGGGGCGTTTGCCAAGCGCGATTTAACATCATCTCGTGACAGCTCCTGATTCAGTGACGCGCTTCGCGCCTGACGCACTTCCCCCTCTGAGTGAGCTTGCGAGACGCATTCGCTCATGAATTCAAGCACTTGGAGGGCAACCGTGCGGTCCAGAGCTGGCGTCTGCGGCTCGATACAGCACCCAGACCGACGCGCACAGCGCAACGGCTTGCACTACGAATATCAGGAAGAAGGGACCCAGAGACGCGGCGCCGAGGATGCCCTCCGCGCAATAGAAAGCGCCCACCAGCCCGGCGAGAAAGGCCGGACTTCTGTCTCCTTGGCGCATACGCCACCACGCCCAGAGGAGCAGAAGTCCGAACACCAGCATGGTGCCGCTGACCCAGTACCAGACGAGCGCAAGCAGCCTGATCGTGTCGGGGGCAAGCCCGGCTACGTCCGCTCGGACGTGCTTCGGCCACTGAGATCCGTGACCGAAGGCGCCCAGTGCGATACTGATCGCAGTCAGCAGGAACACCAGCGAAGACACCTTGCGTTTCATCGTGCGGCCGTATGAGTCGCGGTCGGTCCGTCGAAATCGTTGTTACTCATTACCACAGCTGTCGTCAAGACCCCCGATTGACGGACGCCTGGCTGCTTTCCAAGTGCTGCGTTGAAATCGACACGCCGGCAGTGGCATGTTCCCTTCATGCTCCGTTGCCGGCGCCTGCTGGTCGCGCTCCTCGATCCGCAACGGGGTGGCATGCCGCCGGACTCGTCGCGCATCTCAACACCGCTCTGGTGCGCTGGGCCTCGGCGCCCGGCAGCAACGCGCAAGGCGCCCCCCGCTCCACGCCACCTCTGTCGCACGAGGCCCTCGTCGAGGTGGCGCGGCAGTGGCTGGCGGGCGGAAGCGAGTGCCCGGGCACGTGATCGCGCAGGCCCGATAGCTGCATACTCCGTCTCCGGCTCTCGCGGCGGGGCGATCAGCATGGCAACGGTCATCGGGTGGCTCGAGCATGTCGGCGTCACATTCGTGTTCCTGTTCGTTCTCCTGGAACAAGCCGGACTCCCGCTTCCGGCCTATCCGCTGCTGATCATCGCCGGAGCCTGGTCGGCGCAGGGCGGCGCGCCCTACGCGTCCATCACGGCCGTCGCGGTCGCCGCGTGCCTGATTGCGGATCTCGGGTGGTACGTGACGGGACGCCGTCTCGGCAGTCGCGTGTTGCGCGCGATGTGCAGGCTGACCCTCGAGCCCGACTCCTGCGTCTCGGACACCGAGCGAATGTTCACGCGCTTCGGGACGCGGGTGCTGGCGTTTGCGAAGTTCGTTCCCGGGCTCGGTGCCGTGGCCACCGCAATGTCGGGAGTCGTGGGAGCGCCGCTGGGCGGTTTCCTGCTCTACGACCTGATCGGTGCGACGCTCTGGGCGGGCGTAGGCATCGCACTCGGCGTCATCTTTCACGACGCCGTCGACAGCGTATTCGTGGAGCTCGCGGCTCTCGGCCGGCTGGGAGCCATCCTCATCCTGGGTATCTTCGCGGCTTTCCTCACGTTGAAGTGGTGGCGACGCCATCAGTTTTTCCACGAGCTTCGAATGAGCCGCATATCGGTCGGGGAGCTCTCGCGCCTGCGGGAGGCGGGCCGCCCGCTCATGGTGATCGACGCGCGGCCGAGCGAGAGCCGCGCCCGGGACGGGATGATACCCGGAGCGGTCGCCTTCGAAATGCTCGAGAAAGACGCCACTGGAGCCGGTAACCGCGGCGAGGTGGTCGTGTATTGCGCATGCCCGAACGAGGCGACCGCGGCGCGAGTTGCGAAGCGACTCATCTCCATGGGCTTTCACCCCGTTCGGCCGCTCGCAGGTGGTATTCATGCCTGGCTCGATGCCGGCCTCGCCATCGAGCGGCCGCGGTGAGCCTGTGATTGAAATCCGACCCGTTCGACCGACCGACTACGATGCATGGCTTCCGCTGTGGGACGGCTACAACGAGTTTTACGGGCGCGCCGGCGCGACCGCGCTCGATCCGGCGATTACGGAGACGACGTGGAAGCGGTTCTTCGACCCGGGCGAGCCCGTGTTCGCACTGGTAGCGGATGCGGGCGGCTCATTGGAAGGGCTGGCTCATTATCTCTATCACCGCAGCACGACTCGCGTGGAGCCGGTGTGCTACCTGCAGGATCTCTACACGACACCCGCGCGACGCGGTCATGGGATCGCGCGAGCGCTGATCGAGGGCGCCTATGCCGAGGCCCGTCGGGCCGGCTTGAAGCGGGTGTACTGGCAAACCCAGGAGTCCAATACTCCGGGCCGTAGACTCTACGAGCGCATAGCCAGGCACCACGGGTTCATCGTCTACAGCCACGACGTCTGAGGCCCTCACTCACGGCGGCCATCGCGCCCATCGGTAGTTCTCGGATCCGCTGGCAGCGGAGTGATCGCAGCGGTCCCCGGGGTAACAACGGCGATCCTCGGCGCATTCTGCGGAGCGCCCGTTTCAGCCAGGTGCACCGGGCTCACGGAGGCGAATCCCACGATCAACGTGGCCGCCAACCCAAGAAGAAAAAAGAGCAAGTTCCTCATTTCGCATCACCTGCTGAGCTTTTGGCGGCGCCACTCGGTTTCCAGGCTCAACTATGTCAGGCGATGTCGTGGAGACGATTTCACCGCGCGGTCCGGTGGTTTCAGCTGCAATACCTGCCCCTTCGGCGCTCGGGATTGTTTCGGTCGAAACGCCGCGCACCGGGGGCGACATACGCCGTTTACCGCTCCCGCGCAGAGTCGGCGCAACGACCGAGGGCGGTCGATGTCCGCGGAGACGCTCATGAACAGGAACCGATGGCTCGCTCGCGCCACATCAGTGCTGATCGGCGTCGCGCAATTGACGGTGCTCACTGCCGCCGGCATTCCCGCTCATGCCGCGCCGGCTCCGCCGGCAGCGCCGCCGGTACGATGCGACATGCGGCTGCGTGTCGAGCTGACCCCGGACGTCACGAACCCGAGCGATGCGGGGACCCTGAGCTCGCTCCTGCGCGATCATCCCGGCTACCGGCTGAGCTTGCGGAGGCAGGACCTGGACAACGCTTCCGTCATCATGGTCGACCTCACCGGGTCTGGCCCTGACGTCGGTTGCCAGGCCGTGGTCGAGGCTATGCGCAAAGACGCGCGGATCTTTACGGTCGACGTGCAGCGCAGCGTGAGATAGCCGTCGCGCCTCGCGCTCTCAAGTCCGCTTGTCATAACGCCGCGCGGCGATCGGTGGCGCCATTGAGGGGCGCAGTTGGGCCCGCGTGCTCTGTGGCCTGGTTCTGAGTCCTGAGCACTGCGCTGCCGAAGGTCGTCGAGAGCTCGCGACTCTGTGAACTTAAGCAAGGCCGTGGCCCGGATGTGTATCTACCCTCAGACACTGAGGCAGTGCCGGTGCTTCGGCCCCGGCCTCACCCGGACAGGAGGAGATGCTCTCGGTGCCGTCGGCAGGCGCAGTCGGCTGGTTTCTGGTAGTCGCCCTGGGCGCGCTCGCAGCGTACCTGCAGTTTGCCCGTGCGCGTCTCCAGCGCACCGTTCTCGAAGCTCAGGAACAGACCCGCGAGATTCTGAAGACGGTCCAGGAAGGAGTATTCCTTCTCGACGCCGAGCACCGCATCACGGGCGTGTGGTCCGACGCGCTGTCCCGCCTGTTTGGCCGCACGGATCTTGGCGGTCTGTCGTTCGAAGACCTGCTGAAGGACCTGGTAACGCCCGATACCCTGGCTACGGCGCAGAAGTACATCAAGCTGCTCTGGGGCGAGCGCGCTCAGCACCTGATCAAGGACATCAACCCACTCAGTGAGCTCGAAATCGCGCCGGACAAGGCTCGGGGCGGCAGGGAGAGTCGTTTCCTGCAGTTCGCCTTCAATCGCGTCATGGGCCCGCAGGGGGTCAAGCACATCCTGTGCAGCGTGACCGATGCCACTGCCGCAGTCATGCTCGCCCGGGAGACACGGGGAGTGCAGGAATCGCCACAGGATGCAAACGCGCACGTCGAGATGATGCTCGACTTGATTCAGGTCGATCCGCTGCGGCTGGGCGCCTTTCTCATGACCGCCGACACGGGTCTCGAGATCGTGAACACGATGCTGCGCAAGCCGGCGCGCAGCGATGGAGAGTTCCGCGATAAGCTGCACGGTCTCTCCCAGCAGTTCCAGTCGCTCAGGGGCGAAGCCTCGGCCTTGAACCTCAAGAGCATCGCCGCCCGGTTGCAGCACCTCGAGGAGCTGGTGACCGAGTGCAGGAAGGCGCCACGCCTATCGGGGGCCGATTTTTTCCCGATGGTGCTGAAACTCGACGAGCTGCTCGCCCACCTGACGGTCGTGCGTGACGTGGCCACCCGGCTCGCAGTCGTCAAGAAAGAGACGACGGGGTCGACCGCGATCGCCGATGCCGCCGTGTTCGCAAGGAAGCCGCAGTCGGAAGCGGCAAGCAAGACGCCGCGCTCGAAACGGCCCACGTCCGTGTCCGCGAGTCCGCGCGCCGAGTCCGCGACTCGACGTGCCGAGGCGGCGAGCCCGCGTAGCGCGGAAGAGTTCGCCACCCTTCCGGGGATCACGGAGATCCTCGCGAAGGAGCACGAAAAGCGCCTGGCGTTGACGGTCGTCGGCCTGGATAAGGTGCCCGGCCCCTATCTCGCCACGATCAAGAGCTGCCTGATTCACATGCTGCGCAATGCCGCCATGCACGGCATCGAGAGTCCGATAGTGCGCCGCGCCGAGAACAAGGACGAGACCGGCACGATCAAGATCACCTTCGCGGCCGCCGCCGACGGATACCAACTCGTCTTCGAGGACGATGGCGTCGGAATCAGTGCAGAGTCGCTGAAGCAGGCGGCGCTCCGTCAGCAGCTCTTTGGCCTCGAGGAAGCGGCCGCCATGGACAGCCGCGCCGCCGTCGCCATGATCTTCCGCCCCGGGTTTTCCACCTGGAAGAAACCTACCAACGACATCGGCCGCGGCCTCGGCATGGATGAGGTGGCCCGCGCGGTTCATGGCCTGGGCGGCAGGATCGGGGTGAGCACGCGTCCCGGGAAATACACGCGCTTCACCGTCACCTTGCCCGCCGTCGCGGCGGCCCGCAGCGAAGTGGCCTGACCGCGGCTCTCTCCCGTCACGACGGACGACGTGCCGTGACGACGATCACCGGCAACTCAGGGTCGAGCGCGTCGCGGGCAACGGGGGCGGCAGCGGCCCGCACCGCCTGAGTATGCAGTGGCAGGGTGGAAAATGCCGCCCACTCGGTTGCGGTGATGACGAGCGCGGCTGCGAGACTGACTACACGGCTGACGTTCATGATGGCTCTCCTCTAGTGGGTCAGGTGGTTACGACTCGAGTGCAATGGTGAGCGTCGAGGGGAGGCGCACCGTCAAAAGAGCTGAAGGGCCGTTAAGCGCCGCTGAAGGGAGGGTGCAGCCGAGGGCGCCCGGTATTCCGGGCGTATGATCGGCAATCCAGGGGAGGATCAGTCAGCATCGACCCGTGCCGATACGCGCAACCCATCGTGGAAAGAAGGGCGCGACGCCGCCGGAGCCGACGCCCGGGGCGGGCCGGGCTCCCC
>Ga0209350_1000351_pt1 | contig 28001 bp, 22 predicted proteins | sample GraSoi013_2_20cm_2_FD_185822 | JGI IMG/M metagenome (GOLD analysis project Ga0209350, IMG submission 185822) | Grasslands soil microbial communities from the Angelo Coastal Reserve, California, USA - Sample 09_27_2013_2_20cm (SPAdes) (version 2) | ecosystem: Environmental > Terrestrial > Soil >...
GGCCAGCGACGAGGTCGCGCTCGGCTTCATTGACGCGCTCGAGAAGGGGTACACGCACATCAGCCGGCATCCTGCGAGCGGCTCGACGCGCTACTCAGTGGAATTGAACCTGCCGGGGCTGCGCTCTCGGCCTGTCCGGCGCTTCCCGCACATCGTGTTCTACGTCGAAGCCACGGACCGTGTCGACGTTTGGCGCGTGCTGCATGGCACCCGCGACATCCCCGAGTGGATGCAGGGGCCCGGGCGCGAATAGACCCAGATCTCGATTGCTAGCCTCGTTGCTGTCGCCATGGCGCGTCGTCTTTCTGCTTCCCCTCGCGCGGTCGCACGTAGCGCGGCGAAGCGTTCCGCGCTCTCTAATACCGGCTGCGCATCGAGCTCCAACACATCGAGCCCCTCGTCTGGCGCCGCGTCCTGGTTCCCGGAGATGTAACCCTCGCGAACCTGCGCCTGATTCTCCAGGGAGCCATGGGCTGGCACGGTGGCCATCTGCATGAGTATGAGATCGCGCGGCGGCGATATGGGGTAGCGGACGAGGACTGGCCGAGCACGGAGCCGGTGATCGATGAGCGACAGGTGCGTTTACAGGCGCTGGTGGAAGAGGGCACGCGTCGTTTTACTTACCTCTACGACTTCGGTGATCACTGGGAGCACAGCGTCACGATCGAGAGCTCTGTGGCGGCCTCTTCAGACGACGCGCGTATCCGCTGCATCGCTGGAGCGAACGCTTGTCCGCCGGAGGATGTAGATGGTCCTCCTGGCTACTTTGAGTTGCTCGCCGCACTCAAAGACCCCGCGCATCAGGAGCACGCCACCATGCTCAAGTGGGTGGGCGGCTCCTTTGACCCCGCTGCGTTTGTCATCGCCGATGTCAACGAGCGGCTCGCCGCAATCCGAGCGTAACCGATTATTTCGGCAGCATTCCGCATGCACAACTCATGACTTCGGTGGCGCGCCGGGTAGTAGACCGGCAGATACTGCATCTGCTCAAGATGTGGCTTGAAGCACCGGTGGATGAGACCGACGATCAGGGCCGTACGCGGCGCACGACCCGCAGCAGGGACAGCAAACGGGGTATTCCTCAAGGCGCACCGATTTCACCGCTCCTCAGCAACCTGTATATGAGGCGGCTGGTGTTAGGGTGGAAGCGGCTCGGGTTCGAGCGTCGCTTCGGCGCTCGCATCGTCTCGTATGCCGACGATCTGGTGATCTGCTGTCGTTATCAGGCTGAAGAAGCCTTGGCGGCACTGCGGCAGGTGGCCACTCGGATCGGTTTGACGGTGAACGAGGATAAGACTCATGTGTGCCGATTACCGCAAGGACGGTTCGACTTTCTGGGTTACTCTTTCGAACGGTGCTACTCGGAAAAGACGGGCCGATCCTATCTGGGGTCGCGACCGTCAAAGAAGAGTATCCAGCGCATGGTCGCGGCGATCAGTGCGCAAACCGAGCTTGGAAGTGGAAACGGGGCAATGGAGCGGCTACTTGGGCACCGGCAACCGAAAGGGCCGGCAACAGACCAGCCTACCTCCTGTGGCTACCGCGCCACTTCTCGACTCTACCAAAAGTGATCAAAACGGTTTTTTCGGTTTGTAAGCCGTAGGTCATCTGTTCGATTCAGATAGCCGGCACCACTTTATCGCTATGTTTATAGGGCATTTTTCCCGCACGATGCCGCCTTGAACCGCGCGAGCTGGGCAAGATCGCCCACTGTGACGCTCGCGCACTACGAGCAGCACATCGACGAGTTCCGGGGCGGCACGCGCGATCACGACGCCAGCCAGAAAACATTGCTTGGCTATTGATGACTGCCGCCGCGCCGCAGCAGCTGAGCCGGTTCAGCAGAATCCACAGCGAGGTGTTTTACGGAAAAAAAGCCGATAACGTTGGACATTGCCTAGCACTCAGCGTACGGTTCATGGCGGCTCGTGACTCTTTACTTCTTGCGAGTATCTATTGGCTCGGGCGCAATTCCGGCGCCACTCTCGCCAGCCCGCAATCCGACCGGTCCTCCGAACTAGACAGGCATACCGCGGTATCTGTCGCCTGCGGGTTGATCGTATGGACTCTACGCGCGTAGTGCGTCTCCCGGCATCTGCGCGATCATCCCGTCGTATGGCGAGCGCGCCGCGACGGCTCATTCCATAAGCAACTCAAGCGGTTTGTGCGAAGCCGGCGGACACTTGAGGAGTCGTTTTCATGAGTACTCAGCTTCGTAGCGATCTGAAGTCCACTGCGCCCGCCAGAGTTAGTCGGACCGCCATGAACCCATCTGGTGCCAAGGATCTCACGGCCCTGGCGGCGACGTTGTCACCCGTCGGTCGGGCAGCGCGTGAAGCACTGATTGCCACGGCACCGCATCGCCAGTCCGAGTTTCACAAGGATCTCGCGGAATACGTCCGTGCTGCGCCATTGGCGACAGACGCCATCAATGCGGCCACCGGCGCGGGACAATTTAACGCGCCAGCCTCTGCGCTGAAGGCTGCGGAGCTGAGATCCCGAACGGCACCACGGGGGAAGCCCCGCACCAGCGAAGGGTGCCAGGACGATCTGGCAAGCGTGAAAGGGCTCACAGTCGCATTGCGTCAAGCGCGCGATCGATCCGAAACCGCCAGTCGCGCGAAGCACCCCTTGCTGGCTGGAGCCCACCGCGATTTGCGCGAACCATTGACGGCAATGCTGCGGCTCAACAGCGATTGGAATGTTCGAGGGACCGACATGGTGGCGGTAAGACTGATCGAACAACAACGTCAAGCGCTTGAAGTGATGGCCGATCTCATTGACAGCTTCCTGACGATCGCCGAACCCGAGATAGCGCAACAGCCCGCACCGCTCATCACGGACCTTGCGTCGCGATCTGTTGGCAGAAAGCTGCGCGAGGTGAGCGCAACGCCCGAGCCGTGCGCTGAGGAATGGTCAGCCGAATGGTCCTTGATATCCACTCTGGACCGCCCCGGTGTGCCCGTGGCGGTCGGGCCGGCGTCGCGCACGCATCGCGTCCTCGTACTCGCTGAGGACCGAGGGGTTTTGGGCGCATTACGGATCAATTTGTTATGCGCAGGATATCGGGTGTTCGCGGCAGCTACCGCAGACGAAGCGCTCGCCCGAGCCCGGACGGCGACATCGCTCATTGACATCATCATCGCGAATTTAGACCTCACTGGCGAGGATGACGGCCTCGCAGTGATCGACAAGACGCGTCTATTGTTGGGCTACAACGTTCCCGCGGTGTTACTGACGACTCAGACGTCCATAGAGATCGGCAAGCCTGGGCTGGTCGCCGATGTTTTTCTGCTGAGAAATCCTGTCAATCTCGATGAGCTCAACGCCCTGATCGGCGAAGTGCTCAAACGTCCACGGCGCTCTCGCCTCGCTCACCTGAGAACCACAGGCGCGAAGCTCGGTCACGACCAACCCAGAGGTCATCTGCTGACAGACTCTTAAAGTCACATAGGCGGATGCTCATCCAAAGGGCTGGACTGGGCGTGGCTCCCCTTTGTGTTTATGAGGATCCTTGCATGATCACCATACACCCAGAACTCCACACCTTGCGCCAGTTTCAGGGATTGATTCTCCCCGCGCACTCGACGAGTGGCACCGAAGATGACGACGATGACCGAGACGACGAACATGCGGGTGAGAATGAGGCGCCGGTGCGCGCCGTCGACGAGGGCACCGAAACCCCCGAGGAGTTCGAGGTCGACGATAAGGATAAGTTGGGTCGTCCTGAGGCCGATGAAGAGGAGCCCGAGGAAGAGATAGCAGCTCCCGAGAGCGCTGGCGTCGACAATTTAGGACTCCTGCCATAGACAGAAGCACCGCGCCGTCGGCAGCTTTTTCGGGGAATCCACCATTGAAATCCGGTCTTAAGTCACCATTTACACTGAGGGATATCCACTGCTTCAAAGGAGCGTTCAGTTATGAAGATTCGTCCTCTTCATGACCGCGTCATCGTGAAGCGCTTGGAAGAGGATCGTACCTCGCCTGGCGGCATCGTGATTCCCGATACAGCGGCCGAAAAACCCATTCGAGGAAAGATCGTCGCGGTCGGCAAGGGCAAGATCCTTGAGAACGGACAAGTGCGTCCCTGCGACGTCAAGGTCGGCGACAAGATTCTCTTCGGCAAGTATACCGGCACCGAAGTGAAGGTCGACGGCGAGGAACTTGTGGTCATGCGTGAAGAAGACGTCATGGCCGTTATCGAGTCGAAGTAACTCACCCGAAGGACACGGCAATGGCAGCCAAAGAAGTACGACTTAGCGACGATGCGCGCCAACGCATGTTCAAGGGCGTCAACATCCTTGCGAATGCGGTGAAGGCGACACTCGGCCCGAAGGGCCGCAACGCGGTGCTCGAGAAGAGCTACGGCGCTCCGACCATCACGAAGGACGGTGTTTCGGTTGCGAAGGAGATCGAGCTCAAAGACAAATTCGAGAACATGGGCGCGCAGATGCTGAAGGAAGTCGCTTCCAACACCTCGGACGAAGCCGGCGACGGTACGACGACGGCGACGGTGCTCGCCCAGGCGATCATCCGCGAGGGCCTGAAGGCCGTCGCCTCCGGTCGCAACCCCATGGACATCAAACGTGGCATCGACAAGGCCGTGCTCGTCACGACGGACGAGTTGAAGCGCCTCTCAAAACCCTGTAAGGACTCCAAGGCCATCGCGCAGGTCGGTACGATCTCTGCGAATTCCGATGAGTCCATCGGCAAGACCATTGCCGACGCAATGGAGAAAGTTGGTAAGGAAGGTGTCATCACCGTCGAAGAGGGCCAAGGACTTGACAATGAGCTCGAGGTGGTCGATGGCATGCAGTTCGACCGCGGCTATCTGTCCCCGTATTTCATCAACCAGCAGCAGAGTCAGACGGCCGAGTTCGAAAAGCCGCTGATTCTCCTGTGCGATAAGAAGATCTCGAATATCCGCGAGATGCTCCCGCTCCTGGAGGCGGTCGCGAAGGCGGGCCGTCCGCTGATCGTGGTCGCTGAGGACGTCGAGGGCGAGGCGCTCGCGACGCTGGTCGTCAACAACATCCGCGGCATCCTCAAGGTTGCAGCGGTGAAGTCTCCGGGCTTCGGCGATCGTCGCAAGGCGATGCTGCAGGACATCGCGACCTTGACCGGCGGCACCGTGATCTCCGATGAGGTCGGCTTGTCGCTCGAGAAGGTCACCGTGAACGATCTTGGCGACGCCAAGAAGGTTGTGGTCGAGAAAGAGACCACGACCATCATCGACGGAGCCGGCAAGGCTGCGGACATCAAGGCCCGCATCGAGTCGATCCGCCAACAGGCCGAGGAAGCGACCAGCGACTACGACAAGGAGAAGCTCCAGGAGCGTGTCGCGAAGCTCTCCGGCGGTGTTGCGCTGATCAAAGTGGGTGCAGCCACCGAAATTGAGATGAAGGAGAAGAAGGCGCGTGTGGAGGACGCCCTGCACGCAACCCGTGCGGCCGTGGAGGAAGGCGTGGTACCGGGTGGCGGTGTCGCGCTGATCCGTGCCCTCAAGGCGCTCGATAAGTTAGAGGGTGCCAATGAGGATCAGACGGTCGGCATCCGTATTCTCGCTCGCTCGATCGAAGAGCCCCTGCGAAATATCGTTGGGAATGCCGGCGAGGATGCGGCGGTCATCCTGAACCAGGTGAAAGCCGGCAAGGGTGCCTACGGCTACAACGCGGCGACCGGTGAGTTCGGCGACATGCTCGAAGAGGGTATTCTCGATCCAACGAAGGTCACGCGGCTTGCGCTGCAGAATGCCGCATCCGTCGCGGGCCTGTTGCTCACGACCGAGGTGATGGTTGCCGAGGCTCCGAAGGGCGAAGAGCATGCCCATGGCGGCATGGGCGCCGGCGGAATGGGCGGGATGGATATGTAGAAGGACGGACGCGCGCAGCGCGTTCAGACGGCTCTCATAAGCCGTCTTTATGCTGACGTAGCGCCCCATATTCGCGCCAAAGCTTGAGCCCCGCAGAGCGCGAGGCTTTTTTTTGGGACCCGTATTCGCCCAGCGGCGGAGATCTGATCAGCGCGGGTATCTGGGAAACATTGACGAACCGTCGCCAGGGTCCGCGCTGCGCTTGCGCGTCACTCAATTTGCGGCTGTGCGCAGTGGTGGACACGTGGTCACCAGCAAGCCTGACCGGCCATCGCGGGGCGTTGAGTAGTCCCTCGAGGCTTCTTGGATCGATGGGGTGCGAGATAGCCAAGCTGAATAAGCTAGTGATAGTACGACTAAATAAGCTAGTAAATATACGTCACAATAAGCTAATATCGATACGATCCGCCCGGCCTGACGTCCGCTTCGTATGGCGACCCCGCAACAGAAACTAGCTGACTCTCTTGAGGCCCTCCAGACGCTGCAAAAGCAAGGCGTCCTCGCTATACGCTCATCCGATCTGAGCCGCATCCACCGCGAGCGACTCGTCAAAGGCGGCTTTCTGCAAGAAGTGATGAAGGGCTGGTACATCCCCTCACGACCCGACGAAGCACGGGGTGAGAGCACTACTTGGTATGCCTCATTCTGGGGTTTCTGCAGCGCGTACCTCACCGTGCGTTTCAAAGAGAACTGGTCACTCTCACCGGAGCAATCACTTTTCATTCACACGGGCAACCGGACTGTCCCGCGACAGCTGCTCGTGCGCTCACCGAGGGCGCGCAACAAGGTCACCGCCCTCGCTCACGACACCTCGCTCTTGGAGGTCCGTGCTCCCCTGCCATCCGAAGGGCGGGAAGCGATCGTCGACGGTCTGCGTCTCTTCTCGCTGCCGGCAGCGCTCGTGGCAGTCGGGGCTGGACTCTTCACGCAGAACGCCACGGAAGCCCGCACCGCACTTGCCATGGTGCGCGATGCTTCTGAGGTACTCACTATCCTGCTCTCGGGCGGCCACTCCGTCGTGGCCGGCCGTTTGGCGGGCGCCTTCCGCAACATTGGCCGCAACAGGATCGCCGATGAGATCATTCAGGCGATGCGCGCTGCGGGCTATGACGTCCGTGAAAGCGATCCCTTCGAGTCTCAAGCGCCTTTCACCCATCCTCCACGCGCACTGTCTCCGTATGTGATTCGCATGCGCCTTTCGTGGCAGCAGATGCGAGAGATCGTGTTGGAGACATTCCCTGAGGCGCCTGGAATTCCCAAGGACACGGAGGTGTACCTGGAAACGGTCGACGAGATTTACGTCGAAGACGCCTACCATTCATTGTCGATCGAGGGCTACCGGGTGAGCCGTGAGCTCATCGAACGTGTTCGCAGCAGGGCCTGGAATCCCGATGGGGATTCCGCCGACCGGCAGCAGGAAGATGCCATGGCCGCGAAGGGCTACTACGAGGCCTTCAAGGTGGTGAGGGGAAGCCTGCGCCAGGTTCTCAATGACGCCAACGCGGGGCGCGTTTTCGAACGAGACCATGCAGCCTGGTACCGGGCGTTGTTTGCTCCCAGCGTCAGCGCTGGCATCCTGTCAGCCGCCGATCTCGCCGGTTACCGCTCCGGACAGGTCTACATCCGCCGTTCCAAGCACGTGCCTCCGAAACCCGAAGCCGTGCGCGACACGATGCCCGAGCTTATCGAGTTGCTGAAAGCAGAGCCCGATGCAGGCGTTCGTGCCGTACTCGGGCACTTTATGTTCGTGTATATCCATCCCTACATGGACGGAAACGGTCGGATGGGCCGATTTCTCATGAATCTGATGCTGGCGTCCGGGGGCTATCCCTGGACGGTCGTTCCTGTTGAGCGTCGCCACGATTACCTGAAGGCGCTCGAAGCTGCGAGCGTCGGTCAGAACGCACGACCGTTTAGTGAGTTCCTTGGCGGGTTGGTCAGGGACCGCCAAAGGGCAACCGGCACGAAGGCCAGGACGATAGCCAAGCACCCCGCCAAGCGAACCGCGTAGGTGTGCAAAAGTGCGAGGTATCTGAAACGATACGTACCTCGGTAAGCCAGGAGCAGGTCAATGCGGGCATTGGCAGCAGTACAAGTCGCCTTCGCAGCATTCATGGGGCTGTCGATCTCCAACGCAAAATCTCTGGACCATGGTCAAGCCGGAGCTCAGGCGTTGGAGCTGGCCAAACGAGCCATTGCACTACGCTCGGTTCGGGGGCCGGGAAACCAGACGCCAGAAGTGGCCTCCCTGTTCAAGTCCGCGCTCGTGGCCGGCGGTTTCGCCGACGAGGACGTGACGATTACGCCGGTCGATGACACCGCCTTTCTCATCGCACGCTGGAAGGGGTCCGATCCGAAGCTCAAGCCGATCGTAATCTCGGGACACATGGACGTCGTCGAAGCCAGGCCATCCGACTGGGAGCGCGATCCCTTTACGCCGATAGTCGAGAACGGCCTGCTGTTCGGCCGAGGCGCCAGCGACATGAAGTTGGACGACGCATTGGCCGTGGCTGCACTCGTCGAATTGAAGCGGGAGGGGTACAGGCCGCGTCGCGAAATTGTCCTCGAGTTTTCGGGGGACGAAGAGACGACGATGAAGACGACGCAGATGATTGCAGGTGCGCTCTCGAACTCCGAGATGGTGCTGAACGTCGATGGCACTGGCGGGCAGCTGGACCCGCAGGGCAAGCCGCAGTACTTCACCTGGTCCGGAGCCGAGAAGACCTATGGCGATTTTGAGCTGACTGTGACCTCGCCGGGTGGCCATAGCTCGCGGCCATACGAGCCGAATGCCATCAACGAGATGTCCGCTGCGCTCGTGCGGATTGGGGAATACAAGTTCAAGCCGGAGCTGAGCGAGTTGACCCGCGCCTACTTCACGACGGCAGCGCGCTACGAGTCGTCCGAGGTCGCCGCCGCAATGCGCGCCTTCGCGGCGGACCCCGTCGATTCGCAAGCGATTGCGGTATTGAGAGCGAATCCTCAGACCGTGGGCAAGATCGGCACGACTTGCGTCGCTACCATGATCAAAGGCGGTCATGCGCTCAATGCGCTCCCGCAGCGGGTCACGGCCGATATCAACTGCCGCATATTCCCGGGTCATACGCGTGCCGAAATCATGGCCGAACTGCAACGCGCGGCAGGGGATCCGGCGATTCAATTCAAAGACATCTCAGAGGGCAGTGTAGCAACTGAGGCCTCGCCGGTGCGTGCCGACGTGGCGGCCGCGATCACCAGGGCCGTCCATATGAGCTATCCTGAAGTTGCCGTGTTCCCCACAATGTCAGCGGGTGCGAGCGACAGCATGTGGTTTCGCAACGAACACATACCCAGTTACGGGGTCAGCCCGCTTTTTATAAAGGACGCTGACCGGTTCAGCCACGGGCTTAACGAGCGCATACCGGTGGACGATATTCCGACCTCGCTGACTTATCTGCTGTCGCTGTTTCGTGATCTGTCGAAGTGATGCCTGAGTGCAAGCTCACCTGGGACCGATAGCTTCCGACGCCGGGCGGCGGGCTATGTCTTCGTAACAGGCTGGTAGCTGAGCGCAACGACTCCCGTGCCGAATGACTTCGATTCCACGAGCTTGAGCGTTCCCCGTGCCTGGTCCGAGAAAAGGCGCTTCCCGCTTCCCAGCACGATGGGATAAACGAGCAGATGGTATTCATCGATCAATCCGTGTCCCAGCAGCCAATTCACGAGCGCGCAGCTGCCGTGGATCACGATGTCCTGCCCGGCTTCCTGTTTCAGCTCGGAGATCTCGTCCACGGCATTTCCCTTGATCAGCCGTGAGTTGTTCCACTTCACCTCCTTGAGGGTGTTGGAGAGAACATACTTGGGGAGGCTGTTCATGCGATCAGCGAAGCCCCCCGGATCCGTTCTCGAGGGCCAAGCCGCAGCGAAGGTCTCGTACGTGGCCCGCCCCAGGAGGAGCGCGCCGCTCGCGAAGAGCTCGTCGCTCTTGAACTTCATTATTTCGTCGTTCATGTAGGGGAACGACCACTTCTCCGGCGCTTCCATAACGCCATCGAGGGAAAGGAACTCCGTGACGATGATCTTGCGCATATTGCCTCCACTTTCCTGATTGCCCGATGGGTGGTGTTGGTTCGCAAAACCTGATTGGACCGCCCACGAAGAAGCTGCAGCTTGACAAGGTGCCCGCTTCCGATGACAAGCGTGTGGTAGCCGAAGGGCCAGGTCGTTGATGTTGCCCTGTGAATGGATGATAACAATCCGCACCAGCTAACTCAGAAATCTAACGGAGGAGTGGGCAATCATGCGCAATGGGTTCAGCGGAGTTAGGCGTATCGCAAGCACGTCTTTCATATTGGCGCTGTTCGGTGCCGCCGATGTGATACCCGGCACGAACGTGGCATGTGCCGATTCACCGCCGGTTCGGATGTGCAGCGACTCTCCATCGGCCCCCGCCTGTGCCGCCGTCCGCGGCGATCGATCTGAGGGCTGGGCGCCCCAGAGTCGATCGGAGGTGATGGTGCAGCATGGTGTGGTTTCAACGGTTCAGCCACTCGCGGCAATGGCGGGCGCGCGAATCCTCATGCAGGGTGGCAATGCGATCGACGCCGCTGTCGCGACCGCAGCGGCGCTCAATGTGACCTACCCCGCCAATGTCGGCATCGGTGGCGACCTGTTTGCGATCATCTATATCGCGAAAGAGCACAAGGTCTATCAGCTCAACGCCAGCGGCAAGGCACCGAGTGGAGCAACGCTCGCTCATCTGCATGCGCTCGGTTACCAATGGAACCCGGCCAATTGGGGTCCCGGCTCCGGGATGCCTTCGGGCGGCATCTTGACCGTGACCGTGCCAGGGTCTCTCTGGGGCTGGCAGGAGGTGCTCGACCGATTCGGCGCGATGACGTTCAAGGAGGTCCTGCAACCGGCCATTGACTACGCGCAGAACGGCTTTCCCATTACGGAAGAGATTGGTGACGGTTGGCAGTTGCCGAACGCCCTGCCGCTCCAGGGATGCTGTACCCGGCTCGATCCTGACTCGGTCAATACCTACTACATCAACGACGCTCCTCCCGCGATCGGCACGATCTTCAGAAACCCCGGCCTGGCGCACACCTTCCGGATGATCCAGCAGCAGGGCCGCGACGTCTTCTACAAGGGCGAGATAGCACAAGCGATCGTCGCCAAGTCGGACGCGCTCGGGGGGACGATGACGCTCGAGGACCTTGCGAATTACCAGGGCGAATGGGTGACGCCGGCCTCGACCACCTATCACGATGGTGAGTTCGGCCTGTATGGGACGACGGCACCATCCCAGGCGTGGGGCATCATGGAGGCGATGAACATTCTCGAAGCTTGCGTACCCACATGGTATCCGGGCCAGAGCCTGGCGATGCTGGGACCTGCCAATCCGCTTTTTTGGCACGCCTTGATCGAAACGAAGAAGCTGGTCTATGCCGACACCTACGCCCACAACGCCGACCCCGATGTCGTGTCGGTACCGGTGGCCAAGCTGACCTCGAAGTCTTACGCTGCTTCGCTGTGCGGCAAGGTCAACCCCACTCACGCGTCTGCCACTTCACCCCCCAGCTATGACCTTCTCTCCCCTCATGATGGTGCCGCCGTCGGCGGCATCGGCGGCGACACCATCTATCTCACAACCGCGGATCGCTGGGGCAACATGGTGTCGTGGATCAATAGCAACTACGCCGGGTTTGGCTCGGGAATCACTGTCCCCAGGTACGGCTTTATCCTCCATAACCGGGGAGGCCTGTTCACCCTGGATCCGAGGAGCCCAAACGTCATCGCGCCGCACAAGCGCCCCTACAACACGCTCTCGGCGGTCTTCGTCACGCAGAATGGCTTGCCCTTGCTGACCTCTGGCCAACACGGCGGTGATCAGCAGGGCATGGGGAATATGCAAGTGCTGGTGAACATTCTCGACCTCGGTGCGAACATGCAGGCGGCGGGCGACATGGCTCGATTCACCCACAAGCAAGTCTCCAACACGTTGCAATTGGAGACCCGGCTGTTCAACCTGGTGGGGTCGCAACTGATCAGCATGGGCCACAAAGCGTCCACCGCCGGAGGAGGCATCGCCGGTGGTTATCAGGGAATCATGTTCGTTCCCAATCCGGACGGAGGTCCCTTGTCGACGTGCGGTGGCAATGACGCAAACTGCGGCGTGAACGGCTTCTATCGGACCGGATCCAATTTCAGAGAGGATGGCGACTCTATCGGTTGGTAACGCGCCATGACGAACGCATCGCCCGCGTCCGCTTGCGACGATGTCGGCTTCGAGAGGTGCTGACGCTGGCCACGCTGAAGCTGCGCGCGGCGGTCCCGTCGCCGTAAGAAGACGCTTTCCCGCATTGACAGCGGCAGTGTTGAGGCATCTGATTGCCGACGCTCACCGAGCGCGATCAGGACCGCGCCGCACATCGGCGAAAAAGCTGCTCGCGTTCACGTCACGAGCTCTCGTTGGCGTTGGGCGGCATCCGACGGACTGGATAGCACATAGGCAGCTGAAGGGAGTTTTGTGAGCAAGACCAAGGCGAATGAGCCGATCGGTGATGCCAAAGATCAGCTCAACGGCGATCTGGATGCTCGCGGTTTGGCAAGGCAAGCAGTCTCGAACTCGGTGAGCAGGCGCTCGTTCCTCGGTCGCATCAGCGCTTCCAGCGCCGCAGCCGTGGCAGGTGTCGAATTGCCTTCGCTCCTGGTATCCGCACCAGCCAAGGCTGACGGCGGGGACGTTGACCCGTCGCGCAGGGCGCGCTCCTATCAGATCCGGGTCGAGGCGGCTGACGCCCAGCGTAATATTCCCACGCCAGAGCAGATCAACAATGGCGACGAGCGCCGATATGACAACTTCATCGGCAACTACTCCCAGGGCCTGCCCCACAACAGTATCGGCGAAGTTGTCTCGTCTGCGTACCGGGCGCTGCTGACCGCGGTGCACAGCGGTCGGTCGAGCGATTTCGCAAACATCCCACTGGGGGGCAACGCGAAGCTGGCTGGCCCTCAAGGAGGGCTGGCGTTCGACCTGGAGGGTACCGATAGCGGCCAGCTCACCATCCCGCCCTCACCCGCTTTGGCGAGCGCAGAGAGGGCAGGCGAGATGGTCGAAGACTACTGGATGGCTCTGGCTCGCGACGTCCCATTCTCTCAGTATGGTAACGAGCCCATCACCGCGGCCGCGATCGCTGACCTCACCAACCTGACCGTCTTCAAGGGGCCGAAAGCGAACGGTGAGGTCACCGCGAACACATTGTTCCGCGGATTGCGGCCGGGCGATCTGGCGGGGCCCTACCTCTCCCAGTTCTTTCTCCTTCCGGTCAGCCTCGGAACCCTCAGCGTCGCGCAGAATTACAACGCCTACGCCCCTGGCAAGGACTACCTCACTGATTTCACCTCCTGGCTGGCGGTGCAGAATGGGCAAGGTCCGTTCGCTGCGAATGTCATTTCCGGCACCAGTTACCTCAAGAGTGGCCGCGATCTGGGAGCCTGGGTGCATACGGATATCACCTTCCAGGCCTACCTGTGTGCCGCACAGTGGCTGCTGACCCACGGAGCAACCCTGAATCCGGGGAACCCCTACCTGTCTATAAAAAATCAGGCGGGCGTTCAAACCTTCGGAGGCCAACACATCCTCGATTTGCTCGGCGAAGTCTCGAACCGCGCGCTCAAGGCCATGTGGTACCAGAAGTGGTTCGTGCACCGCGCCCTGCGGCCGATCGCCTACGGGGGCTTGGTTCACAACACGATCACCAGAACGGCAGACTATCCCATCCACAGTGACGTGCTGAACTCTTCCGCACTCGCTCAGATCTTTTCCAAACATGGTTCCTACCTCTTGCCGGCAGCATACCCGGAAGGTAACCCGCAGCATCCCTCTTACGGTGAGGGGCATGGTGTGATCGCCGGCGCCTGCGTCACGGCGCTGAAAGCCTTCTTCAACGAGAGCTTCGTGATACCCAATCCCGTGGTGGCTTCCGACGATGGTAAGTCGCTGCTTCCCTACACCGGCTCCGACGCCGGGCAAATCACGGTGGGAGGCGAGCTCAATAAGCTAGCCAACAATGTCGCCCTGGGGCGTGACCTGGCTGGAGTGCACTGGCGCTCGGATGCAGAGCAGGCTCTCCTGCTCGGTGAGGCGGTCGCAATCGGTATCCTGCGCGACCAGCGCTCGACTTATAACGAGCCTTTTGGTGGCTTCACGTTCACCAAATTTGACGGCGCCACGATCACCGTCTGACTCCCATGCATGATCTGTGTATGGCTACGCCCGCAGGAATCATAGGGCCCATGTGCGACGGTTTCCGGGCCCGCCGGCGCGGGTCACCAACATGCGGCGCCGATACACTCCTCGGGCATGCCGTCCAACGCCGCCGACCAAACACCTGAGCCGGAGCAGTCCCGCTCCGTGCCGTTCACCTCTCCCATGGGGAGCACGCGGAACTCAGCGCTCGCCCGGTGTCTGCTCGCGACGCTCACGATGGCGAGCTGCGGTGCCGTGCGGGCACAGACGGATGAGATCCAGGTCTACGATGCCGGGATTGCGCCGGTCGGTGTCTTCGCTCTCACGTGGCACAACAATTTCACCACCAGCGGCGCTCGAGCCCCCGAAAATCCGGGCGGCGTCGTCCCGAACCATTCACTGAACGGGGTCACGGAATGGGCCTATGGGATCACCCACTGGTTCGAGGCCGGGCTGTATCTGCCGCTGTACACCGCAACGTCTGATGGCGCGGTGTTGGTGGACGGCTTCAAGCTGCGGATGCTGCTGGTGAGCCCCGACGCGGCGCAGCGGCAGTTTTTCTACGGCGTCAACTTCGAATTCAGCTTCAACACGCGTCACTGGGACCCGCACCGCTACACCTCGGAGATCCGCCCGATCATCGGCTGGCACCTGGGGCGCCTCGACCTGATCTTCAACCCGATCCTGGACAACTCCTACGATGGCTTTCCAGGTCTCGACTTTGCGCCGGCGACACGCATCGCCTTCAATTTCTCCAAGACATGGGCGCTTGCCGCCGAGGAATACGACGACTTTGGCCCGCTGCGGCACTTCTACGCGAGCGCACAGCAGTCGCACCAGCTCTTTGCGGTACTTGACTACCGTACTGCATCCTCGCTCATGCTCGAGGCGGGCGTGGGCTTCGGGCTGGCCGGCGCAACCGATCACCGTGTACTCAAGCTCATTCTCACGCGCGACCTGAACGCGCCGCGCACGCCTTGAATCCAGGCCAATCTGGCCCGACCGCGACAATTCGCTGGCCCGTCGGCAGGGGTGGTGGTCTGACGCGCCCCGTAGACTCGGTCGCTACGAGGTATCCGCTCGCCCATGAAGCGCAAGCTACGGTTCCTTCACAAGTACCTGAGCCTCACGCTGGCGGCGCTGTGGCTGATGCAGGCGGTGACGGGCGCGCTCCTGGTCTTCCACTGGGAGCTGGACGATTGGGCGGTCTCGGGCCCGCAGCGCCATCTGCACCCCGTGAGGTTCGGTGGCCGCCCACAACACGTCGGCGTGCCGAAATTTAATGCCCCAGCCGGCACAAGGATTTATTAATATTATCAAATACTTGCTAGGCAGGAGTTTCAATCCCTCCTATTTCCTCTCGCGCTTTCTGGATTCAAGTAGTAATAGTTGCTACTATTTCCTACCAAATGTCGTCGATTGAAAAGGTAAGTATCGCGCTACCCTCCGACATGCTCGCCATGGTGAAGCAGGCGGTGGAGGGTGGCGATTACGCTTCAAGCAGCGAGGTCGTGCGCGAAGCGTTACGCGAGTGGAAAGCGCGCCGTGCAGCGTCGGGTGCAAAGACCGCGGAAACGCCACGGCCAACCGATCGCGCACTCGGATTGACGTTGATAAACGAGCGTCGTCGTAAGCTCAATACCCTGTGTCGTCGCTTTACCGTCCAGCGTCTCGCGCTCTTCGGCTCGGCGCTCCGTGACGACTTTGATCCGGCAACCAGCGATCTGGACGTGACCGTTCAGTTCGGCAAGCCGCGCGGTCGATCGCCGGAGCGGCAATACTTCGACTTCAAGAAGGCGCTGGAAGAGCTCTTTGGGCGTCCCGTAGACCTGGTCGAGCTGGCTGCGATGCCGGACTCGCGGCTGAAGCGCTACATCGAGCGCAGCCAGGTCCCGGTGTATGGAAAAGCGGCCTGACGCCTTAATCGAAATCGCACTGCGTGCGTTGCGCCAGGCGCGAAAGTTCCTTGGCGGCCGGACTCTTGCGGCATACCTTGCCGATGATCAATGCCAGTCCGCCGTCGAGCGGCAGCTCGAGATTGCGGGGGACGCTCTTGGCGGGTTGCGCAAGCTGGATGCAGCACTCTTTGCAAGGATTCCAGAGGGCGATCTCATCGTCGCATTCCGAAACGTATTGGCTCACGGCTACGCGACACTCGATCATCGTCGCGTTTACGGCATCGCCACAACGCGCGTTTCCGAATTGCAGTCAGTGCTTGAGAGGATGCTCGCAAAGATCCCGGAAAAGGGGAGGGAGCGGTAAATAGAGAGATCCTCCAGCGTCGCGTGCCGAGACACGGAGCGGTTTGCGTAGCTGCGCAGTTTCCGAGCAGTCGATTTCTGGCACACTATTGGCGCACTTGCTGCCTCAAAGGGTCAGCAAGTGATCGCGGTAGACGCCTGTCCGACTCCGCCAGTCGCCTCAATGTCCAATGTGTTGCCAGTGGTCCGCGAAGAGGTGCGCGGAGAGCCAATAACCCAGAAGGACATTGACAGCGGCACCGACCGTGAACGCGAGAAGGGGACGGAGGCCCGCGCGCGCCAACTCCCGAAAACGGGTCGTCAATCCGATGCTCAAGAAGCAGAAGATGAATGCCCAGGTCCGCAGGTTCTTGAGCGGAGCGACGAGACCTGGTACGACCTGCTTGTCGTAGTCCGCGAGGCTGTACCGGGTGGTCACCGCCGTCAGCAGAATCGACGCCGCGAGAAATCCAAGCACGAACTTCGGGAAGCGCCACCAGATCTGCCGCGCATCGGGGCGTGCACCGGGCTGACCGCGCTCCCAGTACGTCGTTGCAATGATGGCCAGGACGAAAGCCCAGATGCCGATCCAGACGTCACGACCCACCACCTTCATCAGCGTGAAGGCAAAGGTGGCCTGATCCGCGGTTCCGGTGATCCCCGCAACCGTGCCAGCCATGCGCCCGTAGGTCTCCGCGGCCGCAAGCCCCGCGGCATCTGCGAACTCGGACGTGCCGATCCAGGCTCCCGCTATGCCGGCCGGCAGCTCGAGGGCTCGCGCGACGAACGGCAACACAAAGATCATGACGATCGCCCAGAGGATGACCGTCGTGATGGCAACCGGCGCATCCTGCTTGCGTGCGCCGACGGCTCCGGAGACGGCGATAGCGGCGGAGACTCCGCACACCGCGCCACCTGCACCCAGGACGGCTGAGAGTTTCGGCTCGAGACCGAGTCGGCGCCCGGCGAGGTAAATCACGAAGAATGTGACCAAAGAGACAATGGAGGCCTGCAGGATCGCCACGGGGCCCGCCCATACGATCAGCGTGAAGGGCAGCGTGGCACCGAGGAGTACGATGCCGGTCTTGATGTAGAACTCGACCCGAAATCCCGCATCGAACCCGCCTGGCAAGCGCAGGAAGTTCGAGATCGCAAGTCCAAGAGCCAGCGCGACGAGTGGCGGCTCGAGGTTGTAACGATTCGCCTCACTCCATTGCCCGAGCGCCGAGAGCGCCGCTGAGAACAGCACGAGCCACAACGCGAACTGTGCGAGGTAGCGCGTCCAGTTCACGAGGAAGTGCTCGGCGAGCTCGGAGCCGTGTGACCATTTCACGGGTGTGACCGCGATCCATTTCAGGCTCGAGCCGCTCGCAAACAGAAAATAAGCCGCAACCACCAGAGCGAGGCCAAGCCAGACTGCCCACCAGTCCTCCTTGAGCCACAGCTCACGCCAACCCGTGGATTGCGGTAGATCCCGGTCGGCCGGAATTGAACCTTGCGATGCGTTCATGTGGGCCTCCGGATACTTGTGTTTGAATGACACACGCTAGGAGCGGCGGCATGCCCGCTCTGGCGGCATCAGCCTGCGCGTTGCGGGCTGCGGCTCGCCAATAACTTATCGGCACGAGTTGATCGTGAAGGGTTATCAGGCAGTGCCCTATGAGAGGATCGTATTCCTTGCGAGTAAGAGCGCGCTCTCCCTCACGGGGCACCGCGTTGCGCTCGGCGCCGCCTGCGCGGCACAGTAGCGGGGTACGGAAACGGTCGGCCGACGAGGGTATGTCATGCCTACGGTACTGATCACAGGCGCGAGTCGCGGATTGGGATTGGAATTCACTCGCCAGTATCTGGCGGACGGCAACACCGTCATCGCGGCGTGCCGCAGTCCGGACGCGGCACCCGGACTCGCTCAGCTCGCGCGGCGATCGAAGGGCACGCTCAGCGTGGTCCAGGTCGACGTCGCCGACACGCACAGCGTGAGACGATCCGTGACACAGGTGCCGAGCCCCACGGTGGATATTCTCGTCAATTGCGCGGGCGTCACCGGCGCCTCGGGGCAGACCATCGGCTCGCTCGATTACGACGACTGGAGGCAGGTTCTCGAGGTGAACGTCCTGGGTCCAGCCCGCATGAGCGAGGCGTTCCTCGAGCGCGTGGCGCGCAGCGAGCGGCGGCTCATCGTCACGATCACGAGCGGCATGGGGTCGCTCGCCGACAACACCTCCGGCGGCTACATTCCATACCGGACGTCCAAGGCTGCCGTGAACATGGTGATGCGCAGCGCCGCTATCGACCTCAAGCCGCGCGGGATCACGTGTGTCGTCATCAATCCCGGCTGGGTGAAGACCGACATGGGCGGGCCCAATGCGACACTCTCAGCGGAGGACAGCGTGAGTGCCATGCGTCGGGTCATCGCCAAGCTCGGCCCGAGCGACTCCGGGCGGTTCTACAACTACGACGGCCGCGAGTACCCCTGGTGAGGTCGCGGTGAGCGAGTCCACTCAGGGTGTCAGTGCGGCGATGGCGCGAGCCTCGAGGGGTACACCGCTCAACCTCGCAGCATGCAGTGCGGCTCCGATATCCGGAGGTAATCGAGGGGGCGCGAGACGATATCTTGCGCCGCCCTCGAGCAAGGCGCTGAATGGTTTCAGGAGTAGATCCTGAAGCTTGAACATCCCTCCCGAATACGATACCGCGAGACGTGTGTCTTGCGGAACCTGCAAGCGCTGACGGGTAGCGTCTATTATTTCCGCGAGTTCTCGCGCCGCCAGATCAAATAGTTCCTGTGCCTGCACATCTCCCGCCGCAGCTGCCGCGGCGATGACCTTCGACAGCTGCGCAAACTGGCTGCGCTGCATGATGCGCTTGCCGTAGATCGCGGCACACAGGTCCAGATCAGTCTCGAGGCCGAAATGACGCCTCATGGCCGCATGCAACGGTCCGCGCGGCGTACGGCCATCACTCATGCGCGAGAAGAGCCTGAGACCTTCCCGCGCGATCCAGTACGCCGACCCCTCGTCGCCGAAGAGCTCTCCCCAGCCGCCCGCCCGCGCGCGGCGCCCCTCATATTCCCCGTAAGCAATGGAACCGGTGCCGGCCACCACGCTGATGCCATCCTCGCCGGCGAGCGCTCCCGCCCAGCCGCACACCATGTCGTTGTCGCAACGATGCCGATCGGGCGGAAGCGTCGGTGTCGCCACCGCATCGAGCGTCGCAAGCAGCGCACGGTCCTCGCCATAGGCGGGCAGGCCGATGAACGCGAACGTCAGTTTCGAGCCGGCGACGCCGCCGAGCTTCAAGGTTGCCTCGATCCCGCGCGCCAGCAGGGTGCGCAGTCCTTCCAGCCCGATCTGCGGATAGTAAGCGGGACCTTCTTCATGTCTGGCAAGAACGCGGCCGGATTGCTCGATGAGCGCAAAACGCGTCTTGCTGCCACCACCGTCGACACCGAGATAGATTCTCACGGTGATCCGCCGTGGGGATAAATCGAGACCCCCTGAACGACCCGGCTCATGGTACCGGCCGCGCTTGGATTGTCGGGGCGTACGCCCAGCGAAAGGGCGCGCAGCATGGCCAGTGATTGGGAGAATACCGCATAGGGCAGGCAGAGCTCGAGGTCGGACACTTCAGTCTTGCAGTTGGCACTCCCCGCCAGCACTACATCGTCCCGCTGCAACTGTGCCTGCGTGCCGCTCGACAGGACCACGACGCGCCCGGCTACCGCCTCGCGCCGCAGTTCTGCGACCAGGTCCAAATCGTAGCGTCTCGTGTAGGGGTCATTGGACAGGAAGATCACGACCAGCGTTTTTTCATTCAGGATGGCCTTCGGGCCGTGCCGGAAGCCCAGGGTCGACTCCGCCGCCGCCACCACCTTGCCGTCTGTCAGCTCGAGCATCTTGAGCGCCGCTTCCCGCGCAAGCCCCTGGAGCTCGTTGCTGCCGAGATAGACGACGCGTTCGAACCCTTCGTGCACGAGAGCGTTGAGGGTGGGCGTGCAGCCGGCAAGCACCTGATCAGCAAGTGCAATGATCGAACGCAGGCGCGCAGCCCCCGCGGGCGCCACCCTGAACGTCAGGGCGGCCGCCAGGAGCATCCCCGTGAAGCTCGAAGTCATGGCGAAACCTCGGTCGTTGCTCGCCTCCGGGAGCAGGACGACGCGAGCGTTTTTCATGTCGCGCGCACGCTGAAGCAGCGCACCGTCTGCGTTGCAGGTGAAGATGAGATGCGCGCAGCGCTCCACCCGCCGCTCCGCGAACTCGACCGCCGCCACACTTTCAGGGCTGTTACCCGAGCGCGCGAACGACACGATGAGCGTCCGGCAGCGCGATGAGAGAAAGGTGTCGGGACTTGCCACGATATCCGTGGTCGGGATGGCTTCCACGCGGGCCAGCTTGCGCGCCAATGCCGGTGCGAGACACTCTCCGATGAAGGCCGAGCTGCCCGCCCCGGTGAGCACGATCCGTAAGTCGGGCTGCGAGAGCATCGGGCGCAGGAAGTCCTCGAGCCGCGCGGCTTCAGCCGCATGCAGCTTCTCGACTTCGAGCCAGATCTGCGGCTGCTGCAGGATCTCGCGGGCCGTCCAGTGGGCACCCGAGGCATCGATGTGCGCAGCGCTCATCCCGAACCGGTCCAGCGTCTCTTTCATATCCCGGGCCTGCCCGCGACGGCGGCCGCGCAGGCGCGGGCGTAGCCCAACAGGACCCGCGAGACGCCGTCGAGTAGCAGCGCCTGCGGAGTGTTCTCGAGAGCGCCGGCGCGGATAGCCTGGTACTGAAGCGGCAGATACTGGCTGAGAAGCGTCAAGGGAATCGGCCGAGCGCTCAATCTGGCGATCAGCGCGTCGGTGGCGTTTCGAACCTCCGCCGCGCCCCAGTAATAGCGGATGCGGTCGCTGAAGCTGTACTGAAGGTCAGCCGCCTCGCTGTGGGGGGCAGTGTAGTAGGGCTTCCAGTAGCGCGGCTCTTTCCGCATCGCCGTGAGCACGACGTCCTTCAACGACTCGCCTGTGCCTTCCGCAAGCTCCTGCTCAATGTCCGCAAGCGCCCACAGCACCTCACGGAGTGCGAATGTCGCGGCGGGGCCCACTTTGAGAATCGCGAAGTGATCCTTGACCAGCGCGGCAAGGGCGGCGGGCTTCTGGTAGTCCGTGGAATGCGCCTCGTACACAAGTCCGCGTTCGCTCTCGATGCGCTTGGAGAGCTGCCGTGCTTTTGCCGCCTGGTAGTCGATCACCTTGTGATTGTCGAACTCGACGCCCGGCTGCACCACCAGCGCCACCACCCGTTCCCACGCCGCTCCGAGGCCGCGCTCGAGAAACGCCCGCTGGTGCGCTTCGAGCGTCGCCGTCACGGCGGCCGACGTGGTGACGGTCAGTGCCCCGAGTGCCTCGGCGGCGCCTCCCGGGGCGGGTACTTCCGTGCCGATCACATAGACCGGGGCCTCGCCGCCGTTCTTGCGCCAGGTGTCCTCGGCTACGCGGCAAAGCTGCGCCGCGCGTTGCGCTACCTGCGCATCATCGAGCGCCTCGGAATCCCCTGCGCAGCTCATCGAGCAGTCCAGGTGAATCTTGCGAAAGCCCGCGGCCACGTAGTCCGCGATCAGTTGCTCCGAGCGCGCCATCGCCGCCGCGGCGGCCTCGCTGCGCCAGGAGTTTGGCCCGAGATGATCGCCGCCGAGGAGCACCCGGTCCGCCCGCAGCGATGCCCGGGAGGCGATGTCCGCCACGTAGGTGCGGAAACCCGCGGGGGTCATGCCGCTGTACCCCCCGAACTGATTGACCTGGTTCGAGGTCGCCTCGATCAGCAGCCACTGGTCATGCCGCTGCGACTCGCGCAGGGCCGCTTCGATGACCAGCGGATGTGAAGAGCACACCGCGTAGATGCCCTCGCCGCTACCGGCTTTGTGTCGTCGCAGGAGATCGAGCAGAGCCTTCATGAAGTGGTACCCCTCGCCGGTCACTCCGGTTGCAGCGAGAGCAGCAGCGCCCCGCTGAGCGCGAGCATGATCCCGGCGAGCTTGTAGGACCCGGGGAGCGAACCTGCGATCGCGAGCGAGATGACCGAGGTCAGCAGCGGCGCCCCGGCATTCACCAGGGGCGAAACCACGATCGCCTTGCCGTACCGAAATGCGTACACGAGGAAGAGTGCCCCGACCGCGTTCAGCAGCTGGATCACGGCGGCGAGCCAGGGTCCGGAGAGACCGCAATTCACGGGGCCGGAGAAGTCCGTGAGGAAGATGGCGACGGGAATGAACATCAGTCCCGTGATCATCATGTACGCGAAGATGCTCTCGGCGCTCATCGTTGCATTGGCAAGCTTGATGAAGTAAGCCTGCAGACCCCAGGCCACCATGACCGCGAGCGCCAGATAGAACCACGCCCCGTAGTGGTGCGCGCCGGGCCCGGGCGAATAGTCGAACAGGGGCAGCGACAGCACCGCGAGCACGATGCCGGCCACACCGAGCTTGCCGGCGCGCTCGCCGAGGAGGATGAGCGACATCGCAATGGTGATCACCGGGGAGAGCGAGACGATCGGGAAGATGAGGTAGGGCGGTCCGCTCGTCAGCGCGCGGAACAGCAGCATCTGGCCGCCGGCGCCCAGGAGCCCGATCGCAAGGCCGAGAAACACCGAGCGACGATCGCGCTGCAGCCTTGCCCCCGACCGGCGCATCACCCAGACCGCTGGCGCGATCATGGTCAGTGCCCACACACCATACGTCAGCGTGTCCGGGAAGCCGTGCTCGCTCGGAAGGCCGGTGAATGCGCCCCAGACGCCCCACAGCGCCGCGGTAAGGAGCGCATAACGCACCCAGTGACCGTGGCTCATGCGCCGCGCCGGCGGTCGAGGTTCGAGGGGTCGTCCACTTCAACGTCCGCGCAGGCGCTGTCCTTCAGAACCGGTAACTGAAACCGAGCGTATAGGTGCGCCCGTAAGCGCTGTACCCCTGGCCCACACTGCTGCTGGTGCCGGTGTTGCCCGCGCTCCAGACCGCATCGGTGCGGTTGGCCAGATACGAGCGCGGGATTGCGTTTGCGAGGTTCTTGCCCTCAGCGTAGACCTTGAGGCCGGGCAGAAACTCGTAGGACGCCTGGGCCGTGACCCACGAGAAGGTTTTCTGGTAGGCGGACCAGTCCGGCACCTCTGTGAACGTCTGCGCGATGGAGCTGCCATCGTAGTCCCAGCTCACGTTGGTGCTCAGTCGTCCGTTCTCGTAGAGAACGCTGAGGGATGCACTGTTTGGCGACACCGCCTCCAGCTGCCCGACGTACTGCCCCTGCACGTAGGCGCGGCTCCAGGTGCGGGTGTACTGCCCGTGAACACCGAAGCCGCTCGGGAAGATGTGCTGAAAGGCAAACTCCAGGCCCTCGACATACGCCTTGTCGCCGTTGATCGGGGTGAAGATGGTGTAGAGCACCGGGACCGGGGTCGTGCTGCCATTGAAGAAGCCCTGGACGCCCAGGTCCACGTTGTTCTGCGTGCCGGTGGTGATGAAGTCCTTGATGTCCTTGCCGAAGACTGCGAGCGTGAGCGCGGATCTCGGCTGGTAGTACCACTCGAGCGAGAGGTCCGCGGAGTAAGCGCGGATGGATTTGAGATCGGCGTTGCCGGAGTAGGTGATCTCGTAGACCCGGTTCAGAGAATTATCGGTACGGGTCGGCGCCAGCTGATTGAGCTCCGGACGCGTCATGGTCTCGGAGGCGCCGAAGCGCGCCTGCAAGTTCGGCCGGAACCGGTAGACGAAATTCAGCGCCGGCATTGGCAGCGTGTAGGAGCCGATGGACGCGGTCGGCGTTGGTGGGCTGTAGACCACGAACGCCGGATCGGTGGGGTTGGCGGGGTTCGCGATCGTGACGGACTGGATCTCGTTGACCGCCGTGCCCGATGAGGTACGGGTGTGCACCACCCGTAACCCGAGGTTACCCGCCCAGTTGCGCCCGTTGAAGGATGCCTCGAGGTAGGCGGCGGTGGTGTTCTCGCGTACCGCGTAGGAGTTCACCGCATCCAGCTGCGGCAGCGTCAGGGCGAAATCGTAGTTGGGCGCTCCCGGGACGTAGAGGTTTGGTTTCCCGTTCAGGCTCTGCAACGCGGCCAGCAGCGAGGGGATGTTGAACACCGCGACCGTGGTCGGGAACTTGCCGCCGGCCCCCTGCATGTAGTTGGGGAACGTCATGGTCGAGATGACGTTGTAGCCGAGCAAACCGTAGGTGATCGGAGGGGCGCCCATGGGTGTGGTGTAGAAGTCGTACTGGCTCGAGCCCCCGGTCCAGTCGTTGTTGTAGTCCTCGCGCGTCTTCTCGCGCCAGGTCTGCGCCAGCCCGAAGCGCAGCGCCTGGAGTGCACCGCCCTTCTCGAACTGATACGTGCCGTCGAGCGTCGTGCCCGTCACCTTGTCGTGGATCGAGAAGCCGCTCAGGCCGGTGTAGTGGGCGGTCCAGTAGTTGTTGTTCAGCTGTCCGGCGGCAAGCGCTTTGGCGTAGTCCTCCCCGTTCGGCAGCGTCACCGCGATGTCCGGCAGGCCTCCGGGGACGTTGGTCCAGGAGATCGTGTCCTGGTTGTACGGCTGGGTCGATTCCAGGCCCGAGGTTACGAAGGCATCCTCGCCACCCTCCGGGCGGTTGGCGCGTGAGCGATACAGGTCCCACGCGAAGGACAGATTCGCGGCGGGTTCCCATTTCGCATTGAGGCCTATGAGGGAAGTGGTCACCCGTCGATCAATGGTCTGGTTGACGATCTCGGGCGTGAACGTGCTCGCGGTGAAGGACGTGATGAGGCCGTTCTTGACCACGACGTTGGTCCACTCGGGTTGGCCCTGGGCGTCGTAGTTGAAATCGGGGTAGTAGGCCTGGTTGAAGGCTACCTGCGGATCGCGCAGGCGCGTGTACACGCCGTCGAGGGTGACGTGCAGCCGATCGTTCGGCTGCCATTCGAGCGTGCCGGCGAGCGCCTCGCGCTTCTTCTCATCGATGACCGAGCCAAATGAGATGCAGCATTCGCCGATCACCGGCCGGCTGTCGGGTCCGGACAGCGGCCATACACCTGGCATGGAGGGGTCGTAGGTGTTGTAGTTGAGCGCGTCCGTGCGCGTCTTGGTGTCGGAGTACACGGCCCCGAGCAGAAAGCCGAGCGTACCGGCGGAACTGGTGTCGCTCACGAAAGCCGACGCCTTCCTGCCCCGGAACACCGACATGTCGTTGTAGTTGCCCTCGAGGCGCACGGCGGAATGCAGGCCGGGAGCAGCCAGCGGGCGCAAGGTGCGCATGTTGACGGTGCCGCCGATGCTGCCTTCGAGCGCCGAGGCCTGCGCCGACTTCCGTACGTCAGCGCCGGTGATGAGGTCCGCGGGCAGAATGTCGAAGGCGAATTCGCGCCCGTCATCGTCGGTGGCGAGGATGCGGTTATTGAGCGTCACGATGTTGTATTGCGCGCCAAGCCCGCGCACGCCGACATACAGGCCCTCACCCCCGGTGGTGCGCGTGATGGAGACCCCGGTGATGTGGCGCAGCGAGTCTGCGACGTCGTCGTCGGGAAAGCGCCCGAGCTCGATCGCGTTGATCGAGTCCACGACGATCTCGGCGTTTTGCTTCTCTTCCAGCGACTTTCCAAGGCTCGCCCGGATTCCCGTGACCACGACGGTTTCGAGCTTCGGTTGGTCGCTAGTGTCGGAAGCGCTCTGGCCCGCGGGCGTGTCCGCATCCACAGCCCCCGCGGCTACATTCACTCCGAGGCTCACGCCCAGAAGCAGCACCGCTACAGATGCACGTCCTCTTCGCAGATTCATTTTACGTCTCCCCCGGCGCCTCCCCCGGAGCCGGCCTTATTATGTAATACGTAAGTAAATGAAAGGTAAATTCCCCGCGTTGCTTTTTCGTTTTATTTCCTACACTATTTCGAATAGTTTCGTATCTGTCAAGGCCGCACTGGCGGGGCTGGGGCATCGCGCAGCGCGCGTGACAGGCCGCGAAGGGCGCGCGCCAGAATGGCCGAGAATGGTGAAGGCGTGAGCAACCATCGCACCACCCGACGTCGATTCCTGCAGCTGGCCGCCGGTGCCACCGTGGCCTCCCAGACTCCCCTTGCCGCGGGCGCGGGCGAGGTGCGCGAGAGGCGCGCGGAGTTGAGCGACGGCGTCCTCCTCATCGAGTTCGATCCGACACTGCGCTCGCGTCTTTCGAATCTCGGCGCGGGCCGCAGACGCGCAATCACCCCCTGGACGAGCAGCGAGTACCTGCGGCTCTCGGGCGGTGAGCCGCTGGATCATTTTGTGCTTCGGGAAAGCACGCGCGAAGCGGCGGACGGTCCGCACGGCAAGGGCACGCGTCTGAAGCTCCTCGGCGTCTCGCCCCAGGGAATCGAGAAGCGGGTCGAAGTCACACTCGTCGGGCGCTATCCGGGCGTTGCCTTCTATCGCGTCGCGTATCGCAACCGTTCTTCCGCACCCGTGGCGCTCGCCGGCTGGACGAATTCGGGCTGGAAGCTGTTATCCGCCGCCGCGCAGGATTTGCGCGGGCCGCAGTTCTGGTCCTACTGCGGCAGCACGCATGCCGACCGTCGCGACTGGGTGCAGCCGGTCACCGCCGGATTCGCGCAGGACAACTTCATGGGCATGACGGCGTCGGATTACGGCGGCGGCACGCCGGTGGTCGATGTGTGGCGCGCCGACTGCGGGCTCGCCGTGGGTCACCTCGCCACGATCCCCAGGCTCGTCTCGCTGCCCGTCAAGCACACACCGCAGGGCGCCACACTCGCCGTGAGTGCGCGCGAGGCGCGCGTGCTCCAGCCCGGCGAATCCCTCGACACACTCGAGACATTTGTCGCCCTCCACCGCGGCGACTACTTCGCCGCGCTTGCGAGCTACCGGCGGATCATGGCGGAGCGTGGCGTGAAGTCGCCGCCCTCGCCGGCGGCCGCTTATGAGCCGATCTGGTGCGCCTGGGGCTACGAGCGCGAGTGCACGGTGAAGCTCATCGAGGACACGCTGCCGAAGGTCGAGGAGCTGGGCCTGCGCTGGGCGGTGATCGATGACGGCTGGCAATCGAACGTGGGCGACTGGGACTTGAACCGCGCCAAGTTCCCGCACGGCGCCGCAGACATGCAGCAGCTGGTCGCCAGGATCCGCGCGCGCTCCCTGAAGTCGCGGCTGTGGTATGCGCCGCTCGCCGCGGCCCCGGGCTCCGACCTCCTGCACGATCACACCGACATGCTGCTCCTGGACAAGGACGGCGCGGTGCAGAACGTCTCCTGGTGGAACAGCTTTTATCTGTGTCCCGCGTACACGCCGACGGTGGATCACACCGTGGCGCTGGTGCGCCGCTTCATGGGCGAGTGGGGATTGCAGGGACTCAAGGTCGATGGCCAGCATCTGAACGGCGTGGCCCCCTGCTACAACCCGGCCCATCACCATGCGCGTCCCGAGGAGTCGGTGGAGAGGCTGCCGGAGTTCATGCAGGAGATCTACCGCACCGCCACGACGCTCGACCCCGAGGCGGTGGTCGAGGTCTGTCCCTGCGGCACGGCCTATTCCTTCTTCAACTTTGCGTCGATGAATCAGGCGCCGGCTTCGGACCCGGAGTCCTCCTGGCAGGTGCGGCACAAGGGCAAGACGCTCAAGGCCCTCATGGGTCCCAGCGCGGCCTTCGCCGGTGACCATGTCGAGCTCA
>Ga0209350_1000352_pt1 | contig 27892 bp, 25 predicted proteins | sample GraSoi013_2_20cm_2_FD_185822 | JGI IMG/M metagenome (GOLD analysis project Ga0209350, IMG submission 185822) | Grasslands soil microbial communities from the Angelo Coastal Reserve, California, USA - Sample 09_27_2013_2_20cm (SPAdes) (version 2) | ecosystem: Environmental > Terrestrial > Soil >...
CACGAGCACGGCGATCGCGGCGGCGGTCCTCCTCGATCTCGGCCTCATGCGGCGGCCGATCGCCGAGACGATCATGGGAGCGGCCGTCGTCGACGATATCCTAAGCCTGATCATCCTCTCACTGGTTGTCGGAACGACGCGGGGCCAGCTCGACCCAGTGGCTCTGGGCATCCTCGTGGCGACCGCCCTGGCGTTCCTCGGCGTCGGTATGGCCGTCGGCCTCTACTTCTTCCGGAAAGTCGTCGTGCGCATCCAGGTCGAGGGCATGAAACTCGGGCTCAAGCACGGCGGTTTCATCATCGCGATGGCGATCACCTTCCTCTACGCCTTCGTCGCGGAGGTGGTCGGGCTCTCGGCGATCGTCGGTGCGTTCCTCGCAGGGAGTCTGTTCGGGAGCACGCCCCTCCGGGAGGACTTCACCGAGGGCGCCGGTTACCTGGGAGCCGTCTTCACGCCGATCTTCTTCATCTCTCTCGGTCTTCAGGTGGACCTCCCGGCCGCCGTCGGGAGCGCGCAGCTCCTCCTGTTTGGCGTGGTCCTCACGTTTCTCGCGATCGTAACGAAGGTCGTCGGTTGTGGGATTCCGGCGTGGCTTTCGAAGATGTCCCGCCAGGAGGCCGCGTCCGTCGGCTGGGGCATGACCCCTCGCGGCGAGGTCGGGCTCATCGTCGCGCTGTCGGCCCTGAACGCCGAGGTGATCCGCGATACGCTGTTCTCCGTGATCGTAGTCGTCATGGTCCTCGTGTCCGTCCTCCCGGCGCCGCTCTTCAAACGGTCGCTCGCGAACGTGGATCGGGAGCGTCGGCAGGCGGAGTCTGCCGGGACGGCGGATCCTCCCTAGGCCCGCTCGACGAGCTTGCCTCGTACGACGTCGACTTTGAGCAACGTCTTGATGCGGATGCCCAGCTCCTTCTCCATCCGAGCCTTCTCGCGGGTCTTCTCGAACACGATGAGGATGTCCGCAATCTCGGCGCCGAGGGTCCGCATGGCTTTCACGATCGCCAAGAGAGTCCCGCCAGTCGAAATCACGTCGTCGACGAAGACGACGCGGTCGCCGTGGCGGATGTTATTGATGAACATGTCCGTCTTCGAGTACCCGGTCGTCTGCTTCAGGGACACCTCTCCCTCGAGGCCGTACTGACGCTTCCGAACGAAGACGTAGGGTTTGTGGACGCGCGTCGACAGGCCGGCGGCGAGCGGGAAGCCCATCGACTCGGCCGTGACGATCTTGTCGCACCGGTTCCAATCGCCCATGCGCACGAGTTCGGAGAGGACCTCGTCGAGAACCTCCGGGCGGCCCAGTGGGATCCCATCCGTGATCGGATGGACGAAATACTCGTAGTCCCCGAAGCGCACGATTGGCGACTCGGCGAGGCTCGCGCGCAGGCGGTCGAGGGCCATTTCAGACCCTCGAGACGAGAGCCCGTGCGACCCCCGCGGCCTTCTCGAGGATTTCCGCCTCGCCTCGCACCCGGCGACCCCGCATCAATAGGACGCCATCGCAGATCATCGTGTCCACGATGTTCCCGTGGGCGGAATAGACCCAATTGCTGAGGTCATCGTGGCGAGGCGTGAGCTCCGGCCGGCGCGGATCGACGAGGATGATGTCCGCGAGGCGGTCGACGCCGATGAGGCCGGCGTCGATGCCGAGGGCTCGCGCGCCCCCGAAGTTCGCGAGTTGGAACGCCTCGATCGCGGGCATGACGGTCGGATCATGATGCGCCCACTTCTGCAGGAGGGCCGCGACCTTCATGGTCTCGAACATGTCGAGGTTGTTGTTGCTCGCCGCGCCGTCTGTCCCGAGGCCCATGACGACCGCGGCCTCTTTCATCGCGGCATAGGGCATCGCCTGCCCGGTCGAGAGCTTCATGTTCGACGTCGGGCAATGGGCCACGCGCGTGCCGGTGCGGGCCAGGAGTTCGATCTCGGAGGGGTCGAGCCAACATCCGTGGGCCGCGATCACGTCCTTCGCGAGGAACGAAAGGCCGTCGAGGTACTTCGCCGGTCGAACGCCCGTCTGCGTGACGCAGTCGTCGACCTCCCGCTTCGTCTCGGAAAGATGAATGTGAATCAGAGAGCCGGTCTTGTCCGCGAGTTCGCGAATCCGGAGGAGCGAGTCTTTCGACACCGTGTAGATCGCATGGGGCCCGAGCACCGGCGTGATGCGGTCCGTCTTCAACGCCTCGATCCGGCGGTTCACCTCGTCCGCGGTCCGCAGCTGCTTCGCGGCCCGCTCCGGGTCGTTCAGGTCCACGATGCCTTCGGCCAGGAACGCGCGGAGCCCCATCTCCTTCACCGCCTTCGCCGCGGCGTCCATGTGGAAATACATGTCGTTGAAGGTCGTCGTGCCCGTCTTGACCATCTCGAGGCAAGCGAGCTTGGTGCCCCAGTACACGTCGTCCGGAGTGAGCCTCGCCTCGGCCGGCCAGATCTTCGTCTCCAGCCACGTCGTCAGCTCGAGGTCGTCTCCCCAGCCTCGGAAGAGGGTCATCGCGGCGTGCGTGTGCAGGTTCACGAAACCCGGGAGCGCGATCTTCCCTTTCCCGTCGATCACCGTGTCCGCTTCGCGCTTCTTACCGATCTCGGCGATCCGATTTCCTTCGATGTATACTTGGGTGACGTCGCCTTCGACCTGCACGTCCCGGATGAGGATGCTCATCGGATTCGCTCCAACGCCTTCCCGACGACGGTGCGCGTGAGGTCCGCGTTCTGTCGCTGTGTCTCCCGGATTTTCTCGAACGTCAGCGGCTCGTCGACGATCCCGTTGCAAAAGTTGTCGACCGTGCACAGGGAGGCGTAGGGGATGCCGAGTTCGGAAGCAAGCGTCGCCTCCGAGGCCATCGTCATCCCGACGACGTCCCCGATCTTCTTGAAGTGCGCGACTTCCGCCCGGGTCTCGAGACGCGGGCCCGTGGTCTGCACATAGGTCCCGCCATCGTGAACGGTGGCCTGCGCCTCTTTCGCGGCGGTGACCAAGGCCGCCCGCACGGCTCCGTCCAGCGACGGCGTCGCATGGACGACCTGGTCGTCGTAGTATGTGGGGATGTCCCAGTATCCGATGAAGTCGTCGGGGACGACAAAGGTGCCGGGGTGGATCGTCTTCTTTAAGGAGCCCGTGGACGACGTGGCCAGAATGTGCGTCGCGCCGATTTCTTTCATGGCCCACAGGTTCGCGCGGTGATTCAATTTGTGCGGCGGAATCCGATGGTCTTTTCCGTGACGCGGCAGGAAGATGACTGTGACCGCGCCGCGCTTTCCCATCCGCGGCGGATCGCTAGGCGCGCCGTGCGGCGTGACGAGGAACTTCGCCTGTTCGTCCTCGAGTTCAAACGCATCACCGAGTGCAGACCCCCCGATGATCCCGACGACGGCCGGCGCCATACCGGGCGGACGAGAAGCCATCGCGCGATAAAGTTTCCGTCCCGCCGCTCCTCGGTGACAGCCAGGTGCACGGGACTCGACCGGGCGATAACGACCGGGCGACCGATTGCGCCCAAATGAGTCTCAGGTGCGATAGTCGATAGGATACGTATAAAAACCGACCTCCGGATGGCAAGGTGGTTCCATGTGGCGGCTTCCGTGGCCGCTCCTGCTCGCTTTCAAGGAGGACGAGCTTCTCAAGGACCTTCTCTTCGGGAAGAAGAAGGACCTCGAGGAAGGCCGCGCCTACCTGATGAAGGAGAAGAAGCCGGAGAAGGCCCTCGCGGCGTTCCAGCAGGCGGTCGATGCCGGCTGGCGTCCGATGTACATCACGCGCCAGCATCCGAACCATATCGTCCGGCGTCGCGGCGACAAAGACATTCGCGTCGTCTGGCTCTCGACGACCTTGGGCAAAGACTACATCGATCCGCACAATCTGAACAGCCTGAGCAACTTGATCGCGAACTTCGTGACCGACGGACCCCGCGCTGTGATCCTGCTCGATGGGATCGAGTACCTCATGATCAACAACGACTTCGCGCGCATCCTGCACCTCCTCGAGTACGTGAACGAGCAGATCGCCTTGCATCGGGCGGCGATGATCCTCAGCGTCGATGAGCGGGCCTTCGACGCGAAGGAACTCGCGTACATCGAGCGGAACACGGTCACGCTGGAGTAGTCAGACTTTATACGGAGACGGGACATCGCTTCGTCCCTCCATGTTCGAGATCGAGGCGCGGGGCGGTCTCGGTCGGAAGGGGATCTGGACCCGCAGTGACCGCAGGCTGACGATGCCTCTCGTCCTGTTCGTGCATCAAGGTTCCCGCGCGGCCCCGTCATATGCCGAAGGGTTGCTCGTCGCCGACCGGACGGAGGATCCCCGATTTCAGATTCGCATCGGTGGCAGCTTCTTCGCCCCGCGGCCGGCCGGCGATCCGGACGATTTGCCCCCCGGGAAGGGCACCCCGCGATCGCTTTCCGATCTCGAGATCCCGCACGAGACCGTCGCCGGCGAGTGGGCCGTCGTCGCGGGCGAGTCGGATCTCGTCGCCGCCAAGTCGGCGGGCGGGGTGTTCCTCGCGAACGGACCCGAGTTCGAACGGTCCCCGCGGGAGTTCGTCGCGGCGGTCCGCGCAGTGCGTGAAGCCCTGGGGCCTTCCAAGGTCGTCGCGGTCACCGGCCTGGCCACCCCGTCGAACCTCGCCGTCCTGGTGTACGCCGGAATCGATGTGGTCGACTCGAGCCGGATGATGCTGGACAGTGCCCGCGGTCTCTTCCACACCGCAGACGGCACGGTCCCCGTGGCCGAAGCGGATCGCGATGCGTGCGGCTGTCCGGCCTGTGCGGCGGGCGAGGCCCTCGCGGCCCACAACGATCGGGCGCTGTACCGCGAGATGCTCCTCGTGCGGAATCACCTGATCCACGGTCGACTCCGCGAGCTGGCGGAGCGACGCCTCGCGAACGCTCCGTGGAACACGGCGATCGTGCGTCATCTGGACCTGCGGGAGTACGGCTTGGTCGAGGCCTACACGCCCGTCGCCGGTGGGGAGATGCTGGCGTACGCGTCCGAATCGTTGACGCGGCCGGAGATCGTCCGGTTCCGCCGGCGGATCCGGGAGCGGTATGGGAAGCCCCCGTCGTCTCGGGTGCTCGTGCTGCTCCCATGCTCCGCCCGCAAGCCATATTCGACGAGCCGCAGCCATCGGCGGTTCCGGGACGCGATCCTGTCGAGCGCGGATCCGTCCGCGGTCCACGAGGTCATCGTCACGTCGCCCCTGGGCCTGATTCCCCGGGAGCTCGAGCGATTCTATCCCGCGGGAGCGTACGACATCCCCGTGACCGGAGATTGGAGCCGTGACGAGGCCGCGATGGTCACCGACGACCTTCGGGCTTTCCTCGCGGCGAACCGGTACGATGCGGTCGTGGCCCATCTGGGCGCGGAGGCGCCGATCGTGAAGGCGGCCGTCCCGGACGCGGTCCTGACCGCGAAAGAGCGGCCGACATCGGACGAATCCCTCTCCTACCTGACTCGCGCACTGAACGACGCCACATCGTCGTCCGTCCGAGTCGCGAAAGGCCTTCGCTTCACCGAAGAGATGTCGAACATCGCCCGCTTCCAGTTCGGCGATGCAGGGCTTGGACTGGTGAAAAGCGCCACGTTTCGCGGGCGGGTCCCGGACGTACGCGTCATCCGCCAGGGCGTGCAGCTCGCGATGTACACGGGGCGCGGCATGCTGTCGCTCACTCTCGCTGGCGGCGAAATCCTCTCCCATGCGGAGGCGTACTGGGTCGAGATTGAGGACTTCCTCCCGAAAGGAAACATCTTCGCCGTGGGTGTGGTCGACGCGGCGCCAGAGATTCGACCCGGAGACGAGGTCGTCGTGCGCCACCGGAACGAAGTGCGTGCAGTCGGCACGGCGCGCCTGAACGGTCGGGAGATGGTGGATTTTCGGCGCGGCGAAGCGGTCCACGTACGCCATGTCGTCGCGGTACCTCCATAAGGTTATGGGGAGTCGCGATATCGGCGCCGCGGATGGCGCTGCTCCCGGATCTCACCGCGGCGGCCCTCTACGCCCTCGTCGTCTTCTTGCTCTTCCTCGGACTCCTGGTCGTCTTCGTCGAGACGATTCCGCCACGCCTTCTGATGGTCATCATCCTCGCGGCGATCCTCTTTGCCGCGTGGCTTGCGTGGGTTGGCGAGGCGGGCGTCTCGTTTCTGGCCCTCGGGCTCGCGGCGGCGCTCCTCGCGAACCACGCCTTCGAGTGGCTCACGACCCGCTGATCCGTCTCAGAGAATCGGATCGACGGGAGGGGGGTTTGCCGGTTGCGGGATCGGCCCCGAGGGTCTGGGGCCCAGGGCGAGGACCAGCAGGAGGAAAAGTCCGACTAGATGAGCGATTCCGGCGATGACGAAGAAGAAGACCAGGCTCGAGAATGACGGCCCGCCGCCGAATCGAAACCCGAAGAAGATCCAGAGGTTCCCCGCTAAGGACGTGGTCCAGCCAACGAGGATCGAGACGACGAAAAAAGCGAACAGGACGGGCGGTTGCCTTCGGTACCGCTGGATTCCGCATCCAACAAGAAGGAGCAGAGCGGTAGGACCGGTGCTCGGGATGATGAAGGAGGCGAGGGCGAAGAGGTCGCCGGATACGTTGACTCTTAGCACCGCCACCGCATACGCGACCGCGTACCAAACCCCGAGAATCAGCAGCGTGATTGCCCCAAGCGCCAAGATGAGTCGGTCCGTTGGGTCGGTCGATCGGGGATCGAGCAAGCAAGCACCCCGGATGGTAATTGTCGACCCGCTGATGTCAGTTGCGGCGGAGGCGGCCGCGGTCGGCGAAGATCTCATCTGATTACTTTCGGCCCCCAGCCGGAGTACTTTCGCACACCTCTCCCCCGTTCCGCATCTTATACCGCGGGGGCTTTCGGACCATCGTGGCAAGCGCGGTAATGATGGCTCCGATGAACGAAATGTACGCGGGAGAAGACCAGAGCTGGCAGGACGTCTACGCCTCGTACGGATGCTCGCTCGACTTCGATGTGTCCGACGACGACGGCTAACGCTCACAACCCATCCATCCCACCGATCGGCGGAGAGGGTCGCCTCCACGACTCCGCCGGTCCCCCTATTTTTCCGGCGCCGAATTGAGTGCGTGGGGCGGGAGTTGAACCCGCGTCGTAGGCTTGGAAGGCCAACGTCCTACCGCTAGACTACCCACGCTCGGCTGGGGGACTCGACCGCGGATACTTGAGTCCTTCCTCAGATCATGCTTTCGGCCGGTTGGACCCTTCCTTGAGAAGTGCCTCGAGCTCGTCGATCGCCGCGAGGAGATCGTGTACGTCCTCGCCCTCGTTTTCCAGATCCCGCGCGATCCGTCGGGCGTTCGGGATTGTCTGTTTCGTGAGCCACTCGCGCGTTTCCTTCCGGAGTTTCGTCGGCTTCGGCCGTTCCACTCCCTTGCGTGCCATCGTGCCATCCCGTCTGACGATTGTCAGTCCGAATTCATGTCGCGCGTACTTAGCGCGATTGTCACAACGCACCGGGCGTTGACGAACTGCCGATTGTCTACGGCACGGGCCCTTGGCGATATCTATAAGTCATCCACTTTCCATGTCGGCCACTTGTCCGACGCGGCCCTGAATTGACCGCGCCCCGCGGGATGGGATGATAGGGATGGCCCTCTTCCAAGGTCTCCTCGACCGAGAAGGACGAGTGCTCGACAAAGCGAACCGACTCGCGAAGTCCGGTTTTGCGGCGCTCGAGGTGGACGCGCACAGCCGCGCAACGATCGCGTTCGTCAAGGCGCTCGAGATCCTCGGAGCGCAAGAGCCGCGGGCGCGAATCGAGGATTTTCAGGAAGCCTATGCGACGATCGGGTCGGGGCTTCTCCGGGTCGGTCGGATCGAGTCCGCCCAGACCGCGGCCACGCACGCGCTGACTGGCAACGGAGGAGACCTTCGAGCCCTCGGCCTCCAGGGAGACATCTTCCTCGCGCAAGAGCGCGCGTCCGATGCACTCGGATATTACGACGCCGGATTGCGCGTCGATCCGAAGGCCAAGGACCTCTGGGAACGAAAAGGGGACGCCCATGTCGCATTGGAGCAGCGGCCAGAGGCGATCCGCGCGTACATGCAAGTCGTGAACCTCGACCCCGATGATGTGGAAGGATATCGCCGGGTGCTGTCGCTCGTCCCCGACGATGCCGAGCTCTGGGTGCGAGCGGGAGAGGCCCATCGCCGGGGAAACGAACTCGACGAGGCTCAGGCGGCGTTCGACCGCGCCCTCCGGATCAACTCGGAGACCAAGGAAGCCCTGGAGGGAAAGGCGCTCACCTACCTCGCCGCGGGAGAGTCGCAACGGGCGATCCGGTGTCTCGACCGCGTGATCCAGCTGGACCCGTACGACCCGGATGCGTGGCGGCTCCGCGGGGACGTCCTCGGGGCGTCGAACCAGAACGACGAGGCGTTGCGATCCTACGACGAGGCCCTCCGTCAGCGAGACGGAGACGCGGCCGCGTGGACGAGCCGGGCCGAGCTGTTGCGCAAGACGGGCCGAAGCATCGATGCGGTCAGCGCGTACGACCGCGCGATCGGCCTAACCCCGAAGACGCTCGCTCCCCGGGAAGGGCGGCTCGAGGCGCTCCGGTCTCTCGCTCGATGGGACGAGGTCGTCAAGGAGGCTTCGAAAGTCATCTCCCTCGACCCCCGCCATGCGGGTGCCCTATATGCGAAGGCCCACGCGTGCATCCAGTTGAACCGTCGGGAGGAGGCGGTCGCGGCCCTCGACGGGTTCCTCGCGGTCGAGCCGCGGTCCTACGACGGGCTCGAGGCGAAGCGCGATCTCCTTCTGCGGACCGAACAATGGTCCGATCTCGTCGTCGCATGCGACGCGATCCTCGCGATCCAGCCGCACCATCCGCGGGCCTTGAAAGACAAAGGACGGGCCTTGCTCGCCCTCGGCAAGGCGGAGGAGGCCTACACGACGTTCGAGACCCTCCGGGTCGTCGCGCCCGACGACCTCGATGCGCTGCGGGGCCAACGCGACGCGCTCCGACATTCGAAGAACGCCAAGGTCCTGCTTCGGACGTGCGAGGCGATCCTCCAGAAGGATCCCGCGGATGCCAGCACCTGGACCGCGCGCGGGGAGGCCCACCAGACCCTGGGTCAATCAGAGGAAGCGATCACCGCGTTCGACACCGTCCTCCGGCTGGATCCCCGGAACACGGACGCCTCCGCGCGGAAAGCGGCCTTGCTGTTCTCGCTCGGACGCTACGCCGATTCGGTGAAGGCGTTCGACGTCGCGATCGAAGCGAACCCGGCCTCCGCGGGCCTGTGGTATGAGAAAGGACGCGCCCACTATCGACTCAACGCATTCGCGGACGCGGTCGACTGCCTCGATCGGGCGACGCGGTACGCGCCGGGAGACGTGAAAGGCTGGTATCTCTTCGGCCTCGCCCTGGAGGGCGAGAAGCGCTACGAGCAGGCGGTCGCCGCGTTCGACCGCACCCTCGCACTCGACGTGAATCAGGCGAAGGCGTGGCTTGGCAAAGGGACCGCGCTGCACTGGCTGAAGCGATACGAGGACGCCGCGACATCGTACGGGAAAGCGGCCACCCTCGACCCGACGATGGTCCCCGCCCTCTTGAAACAAGGGGCGTGCCTCACCGAATTGCACCGGTATGAGGAGGCGATCCCGGTGTACGAGACCGTGCTGGCCAAGAATCCGAAGGAGACCACCGCGCTCGGGGGGCTGAGTACCGCCCTCGAGGCACTCGGACGAACGAAGGAGGCGTTCGATGCCGCCATGCGATTGACCTCCGCCGAGCCCAAGGACGCGAACGGATGGGCGCGACGCGCGCGCCTCGCGAAGGCCACCGGCGATTCGAAGGACGCCTTGGCCGCCATCACGAAAGCGTCCTCGATCGCGCCGGACCACACGGACTACCTCCGGACGAAGCGCGACTTGTTGCTGGCCCACCATTCGTTCAAGGCCGCCGCCGAGGTCGGCGAACGGCTCCTCGAGATCGATGCGCGGGACACCGAGGCGCTGCGGGAGCTGGCGGGCGCCCTCGAAGGGACCGGAAAGACGGATGCCGCGCTGGAGGCCCTCGACCGGGCGAGTCGTGTGGATCCGATGGACCGTCGGACCTGGAACGCGAAGGGCGCGCTCCTAGGCCGGCTCGGCCGGACGGAAGCGGCGCTGACCGCGTACGATCAATCCCTGAACCTGAATCCCGGGGACCGCGGGGCGCTCGCCGCGAAAGGGCGAATCCTGTTCGACCTCGGCCGCGTCCCCGAAGCCCGAAAGGCGTTCGAGGACGGATTAATCCTGGAGCCCAATCACCTCGACTTCCTGAGTGGGAAAGCGATGTGCCTCGCGCAAGAAGCCCACTTCGACGACGCGCTCTCGCTCCTAGCGGTCGTCTTCCAGAAGGACCCGAACCACTACGACGCCTACCGGACGAAGGGATTGTGCCTCCTGCGGTCCGGCCATGCCGCGGACGCGTTGCCGTGTTTCGACTTCGTCCTGAAGGCGAGCCCGAAGGATGCCCGCGTGCTGACGTGGAAGGGCGAAGCGAACGAAGTACTCGGCCGGAATGCCGAGGCGTTCGCCGCCTTCGACTCCGCGATTGATGCGGCTCCGGAATTCGGCGAGGCATGGCGGGGCAAGGGTCTCCTCCACGTGAAGATCGAACAATTCCCCGCCGCCGCGGACGCCCTCGCCCACGCGACGGTCGCCCGTCCGGCCGACAAGGCCCTCTGGTACATGCGAGGGTTTTCCGAGGAACGGGCCGGCGAATTCGATGCCGCGGTCCAGTCGTACGACGAGGCATTGCGGCTCGACGCCCGAGACAAGGTCACCTGGAACAGCAAAGGTCTCGCCCTCGTTCACCTGAAGAAGTTCGACGACGCGCTCCGATCCTTCGACGCCGCGCTGGCCCTCGATCCCGCGTATGAGCCGGCGCAGTCCGGCAAGAAAATCGCGGAGGACCGGATCCACGTGGCGAAGATCGAAGGCTTCGCGGAGGCCGTCGTCCGGTTCGAGAAACACCTTTCGCGGCCGGCGACCCGGGACGAGGTGTTCCGTTATTGTTCCGTTCCGCTTGAGCAGCTCGACGAGGTCATCGCGTACGTTAACGAGCCGGCTCTCCTGGCGCCGGACCGGATCGAGGCCGACGACCTGCGGAAGTACGAGGCGGTGGGGGCCGCCGTCCTCCGGACGGTGGAGAATGCCCAGAACCTGAACGCCTTGCGCCTCACGGACGTCAGCTCGGTCCTGCCCCACGTGGACTTGGAAGAAGCCCGGACGATCTGGGGCTACATCGACTGGGTCCGGGACGCGCCGCTCGAGCCGACGCCGGAGTGGCACAACGATGACCTGATCCGGCAGGCGATGGACCTCCCGAAGGAGGAATGGAATCTCGTCGACCTGGCGAAGGAGCTGCACCTCGGGCCGTTCGAAGCGAAGAAGCTCGAGGTCTCCCTCAAGATTTTCGAGGGCGGCGGCTACAAGATCTCGACCCGCGGGGCGCCGGAGATCAAGCGGAAGAAGACGAAGCCTCATGTGACGCGGGAAGCGGAACTCGAAGTCGACGAGGAGCCGGTCGCGGTGACGAAGAGGCCCGCACCGCCGAAGTCCGCTGCGAAGCCGCCGGACGATGGTCCCCCGGCGAAGTGCGACCCGCATCACGCCCCCGGGGTCGAACGGCACGCATGCGGAGCGTGGCTGTGCAAGGGCTGCGTGGACGCCGGAGGTACGTGCCCCGGATGCGACGCGCCGCTCCCGAAGGCGGAGGAGCGCGAAGCGAGGAAGAAAGACCGCGAGGCGGACTTCAGCCGCCTGTAGGCGGCCGACAATCGGCTACGGGTTCAGGGCGATCATGTCGTCGATGAACGACCGTGAACTCTCCAGGTCCACGCGGTAATTGTTGTTCGTCGACTTGCACACGCTGTCGCCCCAGCTCGTCACCGCGACGATGTATTCGACGTGGGACGACGGATCGACGAAGAACGTAGGCCCGCCGGAGTCCCCGAAGCACGTGCCGCCATCTCCATGATGGATGTTCTGCGACATGTAGAGCCATGCTTCGTGCAGGTTTCGGAAGCTCGAGGTCGAGATCTGACGGTCTCCGGTGAGCACGAAGTCTTGGTTGAGTCCATATCCGACGTTGATAAAGGTCGCGCTCCTGAGGTCACCCGTCGCGGCAAGGCTGTCGAGATAGCCCGCGGACGCGGGCACACCGAAGGTGACGCCTGCCACCGCGTCCTCCAAGATGATCACGCCGAGGTCGTGCGGATTCGACGTCGGGCCCCAGTTGTAATCGGGATGGTTGTGGTATCCGCTCACCGCGAGACGCACCGCGCCCTCCGCGTACACGTTCGGCGCGAAGCTGATCCGGAGTCGACTCGCGGGGAATGCGGCCGCCGTGAGCGCGTCGGTACAGTGGCCAGCGGTCAGGAAGACGCGCGCGGATACGAGCGTCCCAGAACAGAATTCCCCCACGCTTCCGTCCAGATGAACGATGAGGATCGCGCCCACGTTCGGGTGGGTCGTGTCGATGTTCCCCCAGGTGATGGCGGAAGCAGGCGACCCCAGCGCCATCAGCCCAAATACCGCGAGAACCCCACAGACCTCGAACACGCGCCGACGCACGAGCCTCACCCCCACCACCACGACCCCCGGAGTGGATGGTCGGAAAACACCATAAGCTTTGGCCGGGGACGACGATCCTGGGAGACGTCACTCGAACGTCCAGTGGTCTCGTTCCCGCAACAGGTCGCGGCAGAGGTGGGTCGCCTTCCCGCGGTGGACCTGCATGAGGAACGCCCCCAGATGCTTGCACATGAGCCGACCGGTCGCCCGGTTCGTCTTGAAGTCGACGCAGTCGTGCTCGACCCGTTTCTCCTGTCGATCAATTCGCACCGAGTACTCCTTGACGCGCCCCGCGAGGAGCGTGTCCGTCTCCTTATCGACGGAGACCAGAGACGGGTCGATCGCCTTCGCGGACGCCAAGCGGTTCGTCCCCAGGAAGACCTGCAGGAGTTCCTCGAAGGTCATCTTGTCGATGTCCTTGTTCATCGGCACATCCGCCTGGATCGTGCCCGCCTCGTCCTCGATCTGGCCGCCTTTGATCTTGACCGCGACGCCGAACCGCTCGAGCGCCTCGTTGATCTTCTTGTCGATGTACGCCTGCTCTTCCGGCGTGTACTTCGCGCGGTTCCGAGGTTCGTTGAAGTACCGTCGCGCGGCGCGAGCGTGGAACGGGGTGTGCACCGGATACTTCCAGTTCGCCGGATCGCCGTACTTCTCTGGGTCCTTCGGATAGCCTTGGGGCGGGCCGAGGCGGCCGTCTCTCTTGCGGCCCGGTTTCACCGGGCGGACCATGCTACCGGGAACGGGCGGTTCCGCCATAAGCGTTCTTTGTGGCCGGATCCTGGAAGCCCGGCCGAGCGCGTTTCTTCACGCCGTCTCTGCCATCGGCGCGGTCCCCGGCTGGTCGGCGCGACGGGTCACGCGGCGTGCGACAAGTGTGAGGACGATGAGCGCCGCGAAACCCGCGACGCCCGAAGCCGCGTCGGCCCATGGGACCCGGGGAGGAATCCCGGCGTTCGAGTTCAGCGCGGCGGATCCCATCACAATGGTCGCGAAGACCTGGGCGGCGATGAGGAGCGCCGCGAAGGCGCCGGCCCAGATGACCGCGAGAATGACCGCACGCCGTTCCATCCTCCGTGAGACGGCCGAGAGGGACCAGCCTGCGAGAAACATCAGGTACCACCCCAATGCGATGGGGACCGCCCCGACGACGAGTCCGGCGGCAAGCCCCATGGCGGCACTCGGCGGGGTCCCTGAAAACGCGAGGAACGTCACGACGATGAGGACGGGGATTACCAAAACATAGGCGACGACGATGTAGGCCGCGAGCCTGACCGCGGTCACGTAGTACTTCCCGACGCGCCAGACCAGCCTCCGGCCGACCGCCGGGATGAAACGCATCATGCCCGAGACCCCAGCCAAGATCAGGAGGAAAGCGGCGATGGGGAGGATGCATAGGGCCGCATTCAGAGCCAGCAGCGGGGCCGGCATGTCGATCAGGCGGACACCGGGTCCGGACGTCGGAGGAATGACCAGTTCTCCGATCCCCGCCCACGCGACGAACAGCATGAGGACCGAGAAGCAGAAGAGCCCCCAGAAAAGGGACCGCGCCGGATTGGGATGGATCGTCGCCGCGCGATCGGCATTGAGGGCCCGTTGCATTAGCCGCTCGAGGACTTTCCCGCCCCCCAGTCCGGAATGGTCGTGAACCGGGTTTAAGTTTGTTCGGTGCCGCCGGGGCTAACATGTTAACCCGGAACTCAATTGCCGCCCGATGCGAGAGGGGTCCGTGACGATTGTCGGCCTCGGGGATTCCACGACCGCGGGCACTCCCGGTTTTCGCTCTCCGCTCGAGGCGCCGCCGCGAGGGGACGGGAATCCGGAGAGCCAATACGCGCACTGGATGATGCAATCGCACCCCGAATGGACGGTCTTGAACCGGGGGATCAACGGCGAGACCTCGGAGGAAATTCGGGCGCGGCTTCCACGAGATGTCCTCCGGGTACATCCGGCATACGCGATCGTCCTCGCGGGGGTGAACGACATCTTCCGAGGCGACCGACCGGAGACGGTTGAGCGTCACCTCGCCGCGATGTATGCGGACATCCTCGACGCCGGGATCGTGCCGGTCGCGGCCACAGTCCTCCCGTACAACATGGCAACGGCTCGTTCCTCCGGAGACATCCTCACCCTCAATGCGTGGATCGAGAACCTGACGAAGGTCCTCGGGATCCTGTTCTGCGATGCCCACGCCGCCGTCGCGGATCCCGGGGATACGAACCGCTTGCGGGGAACTCCGGACGGTCTCCATCCGGACGTCGCTGGGTATCGGGCCATGGGCGAGGCCCTCGCCCGAACCATCGAAGATCACATTCGCCGTTCGGGCTCGCGGTAGGGGCCTGCCTCCGGAAGGACCAAATGGTGTTCCGGCTTGCGGGCGGTCGATGGACCGCGCGGGTCGGGCGCACGTCCTCGGATTCGTCGTCGTGCTCGGGGTCGCGCTCCTTCTGCACTACGGGCTCCTCCCGGTTTTGGGCCGACGGGTCGTGATCCGAGAGACGCCCGCGTACTTCCTGGCGTTCGCACTGGTCCCGGTGGCCCTGTGGCTCATCCCGGCCTTCTCCAAGGTGCTCGCTCGAGGGGCGTTCGAAACCCACCGAAAGCTCTTCGGCAAGGGTGGTACCTATGTGCGCCTCTCGGGTTCGGAGCCGATCCGGCTGTGGGACACCCTCCTGATGTCCATCGGGCCCTTCGCGATCGATGTCCTCGTGATGGCAGAGATTCTGTTCCTCCAGGGGACCGCCGACCTTCGTCAGCTCGTGGTCGGCTTCGTGGCGTTCCCGATCCTCCTCCTGGCCGGTCTGCTGACGTCCCTGCTCCCCGGTGCGTGGCTGCTGGACGCGCTCGATCTGCGACTCGTCCATCCCGCATGCGGCGAGGTGATTCGGCCTGCGGAGTGGTTCGAGCGGACCCTGGGGCCCGTCGGCGCGTTGGCGATCCTCGCCGGTTTCGTCACGCTCTTGCACACCTCCGGGTTTTCGTACGAGTCGGCGCTCTTCCTCCTCGGCCTCTGGGCGGTGCGCCTCTTTCCCGCCGTATTCGGCGCGGTGTGCGTCTACCGACTCGCGATCGAACCGCAAGTCCTGCCGAGCCTGGACGCGCGGTACGCGAAAGCGGGGATCGAGATCCGGAAGGCCTTGCCCTCCGTCCTCACCGAATGGGTGGCCCCGAAAGCCCGAACGTCCCGGAGTCCCTCGTGACCCAGAGGATCGGATTTCTGGCTCACGCGCGACGCACCGGGATCGTCGGAGCGACCGGTTCCCAGAATTCTTTCCGCGTGTCGCGGAGCGTCGGTCGGAACGTCCGCGCGGTCGGAACGTCCCGGAGGTCGACGTCGGCGATGACGGTGGACTCGACGAAATCCTCCGCCCGGCCGAGGTTCTCCCCGCGTGGCCCGATCGCCTGCGTGCCGCCCTGGAAGACGATGTTCAACTCCGTCCCGACGAGGTTCGTGTACACGAGGGGCATCGCGTTCTCGATCGCCCGAGCCGGGAGGATCTTGTCGAAGAACGGCTTCGAGGTCGCGGGCGACGCACTGATGATGGCGAGCAACTCAGCCCCTTCGATCGCATACGCCTTCGCGAGCTCCGGGAAGAAGGAGTCGTAACAGATTAGGAGGGCGATCCGCCCGATCTTCGTGTCCACGATCGTCAGGTCCTCCCCGCGCGCGAAGTACAGGCCCTCCTCGAACGGTCCGAAATTCGCGGGATAGACTTTGCGATACGCGGCGACCTTGCCGTCCGGGGCGACGAGGACGGCGGCGTTGAAGAGCCTCTGTGTGCCCGCCTCCCGCTCGGGCATCCCAAAGAGCACGTGGGTTCCATGCTCCGCGGCGATTCCCTGGACCGCTCGGACGGACGGTCCCTCGAGAGGTTCAGCGAGTTGCGCGAACGCGTCGCGGGCCATGTACCCGGTGAGGAACAGTTCCCCGGCGAGAATGAGATCCGCCTTTGCCCCGGCGACGGCTTTCTCGAGTTTCTTCAGGTTTCTTGCCTTGTCGCCGACGGCGGGATCCAACTGCGCAAGGGCAACCTTCACGCGGCTGGAACGCTTCGGCTCCGGGAAAAACCTTCGGTCGTCGACCTCGGCGGAATCGACCTCGCAATGTTTATGTTGGTCCCACCCTTAGCGCGGCTCCGCGCTCCCGTAGTCTAGTGGCCAAGGATAGAAGCCTCTCGAGCTTCTGACACGGGTTCAAATCCCGTCGGGAGCATCCCCGCGCGGGGTTGCATCCACGCCCCAGCCCCGCGGAACTCCGGAAGTCGTTATGGAAGAACTCGTTCACGCCCCGAAGCCATCGAGGGCAACGACATCAAGTTGATTGGGGCGTCCTTCTCCATGCATCGAGCATCACTCCTGCAACCATAGTCGCCACGATAATCCCAAGCAGTGCGGCAACGGTGTATTGCCACACGGTTTCGGTCCGATCTCCGATTTGGATGACTTGCAGCTCGACCAGTAAGAAACGCACCGAGTCAGCCAGAATGAGAATCGGGAGAAGGACCACCACTCGGGAGGTGTGCTTCCCACCCTTTTCAGGTAGCGAGTGTCTCAAACGGAAGAACCACAGAGCCAGATAGAGGATGGAACCTGCCAACCCCGCGTAGTGCCCAGCCAGCACCCACAAGGGAAGGTCGGTCATGGGATCACCACATTTAGAGACATGCTACGTCCCCACACCACCACAACCTGCGAACGCAACATATTTGTAACGTTTGCGTCCAGAGCAATCCCGGAATCCGACTCGATCCAAGTCACCGAGGAGCTGTCCCGGACCGTATGCTTCCTCTAGGGCGCCGAGTACCTCTCGGTGAGAGTCTTCGTCCCGTTCTCTCCCTCGATGGCGTACCGGCCCGCCGCCCAGGCGATCTCCGTCCCCAGGGCGTCCACGGCGTACAGGGTGTTATACCAGGGGAGGTCCGGGGCGGGGACTTCATTCAGAGACATCCCGTCCCAGTGGAACAGCCATGCGTCCCCCGACGCCTCGCCGACGACCCAGGCGAAGTCGCTCGCGACGACCGAGACCCCGTAGAAGTTCGTGGAAGAGTAGTACTCTCCCGGGTCTAGGAACGTGAAGTCCGTGATCTGGGTCCACGCCGCCCCGTCCCAGTGGGCGGCGAAGGCCACATGCCGGATGCCGCCTTCGAAGCCAGCGTCGAAGACGGTCGCTCCGACCGCCAGCAAGTCGCCGGAGGACGTCCCCGAGACGCTCCTGAAAAACGATCCGTAGCCGCCGCCTCCCAGCCCGTCGGTCGAGATCGCGCTCCAGGCCGCACCATCCCAGTGGAGGGCGAGCGGCGCGTAGGGGTTCGTCGAATTGCCCGAAACCCCGACGGCCCAGATGTCGTCCGCGGAGTACGCGGCGATTCCATAGAGCTCGTTGCTCGCGAATTCCGCATTCGGATTCGGGCTCGGGACCCGGCTCCAGCTCCCGCCGTCCCAGTGCAGGATGAGCGTGCTCGACCGGTACCATCCGGCGCAGAAGCCAACGGCCCAGGCGTCGCTCGCGGACACGGCCGCCACGGCCCTCAGCTCGTTCACGACGGCGCCCGGGCTCGGGGAGGGCACGATGCTCCACGCCGTCCCATCCCAGTGCTCGACGAGGGTCCGCCCGGGGACGGAGGCGACGTCCTGAGAAGCTCCGACCGCCCACACGTCGTTCGAGGACGTCGCGGCGACGCCGTAGAGCCGACTCCAGTCCATGGGGGCGTTCGGCGTCGCCACGATGCTCCACTCGCTCCCATCCCAGTGGAGGGCGAGGGTCTGGATGGAATACTGCGGCCCGCTCGGGTTGTTCGCGTACCCGACCGTCCAGACGTCGTCCGGCGCGATCGCCTCAATCCCTTGGAGGGTGTTGTCGACGATGATCGACGGCGACGCGGACTCAACGTTCGGGCTCGGAACGAACGTCCAGGTCCCGACGGGCCCGGAGGACGAGGGATCGGACGCCCCGACGGCAGGCGTCCACGCACCGTACGCGTTCGCGGATGGAGTACCGCAATCGTCCCCGGATTGTACAGAGAACCGGATTGGGTAGTCGTCCGGGTTCGCGTTCCGGGAGAGGTCTCGGCACCGCACATAGAACGTGAACGTGCTCCTGTCCTCGAGTCCCCCGACCGATGTCGCGTGCGATGTCCCTCCGGTGCTCGAGAAAGTGTTCTTCATCCGAGTGTACGCAACCCCCGCCGTCGTCGAGTACCGACACGTTGCGGCTTCGTCCGTGTTCAAGGAAAGGGTCGTGGAGGTCGTGCGCGCCGGAAGGGTCCCCGTCGGCGAGCCGTCGGTCCGTCCGGGAGGCGTGGTGTCGCTTCCGCTCCTCCCGGCCTCTGTAACATCCGGGGAGACCGCAAGGATGGCGGCGAGCAGCACGAAGCCCGCCACGGCGACCGCTGCTGCCATCCGAAGCCCGCGCCACTTCACCGTGTTCATGGGAGCTGCCTCTCTGGCGCGATACAGGCTGAGTGTTTCGACTTTGTTCAGAATCTCGCCAGAAACTCGCCCTACTGCTCGGACCTGCGAGAGTGCCTGGGTACCCCCTCGGCCGCAAAGTCCGCGCATGCGGAGCCTTGCAGGGCAAGCGCTCAGTCGCGACCCATAATCGTGGCCACGTCCGCCACGTTGCCCTCGACATCGGCGAGTGTCCACCAGGCCGGCCTCGTTCCGTTCGACGAGGCTCGCCCATTCACCCAAAGCCTTTAAGGGACTCGCCGGTTCGGTCCGCTTGACTGCGGGTTATGGTTCGGCCGACGATTCGGCGGAAGAACCTCTTCCTTTCATACCTGGCACGCGCAAGGACTTTGACCCGGGCGTGGACGAAGAGGTACACCGGGATTGAGGCCGTCATGCTCACCGGCGGAGTGTCCCGCGGGTATGCCGATGAGATGTCCGAACTCGACCTGACGTTGTTCCTCCGTCCCGCCACGTACCGCCTTTGGATCGAACGGTGGCAATCGCCGTTGCCAGAGGGGGACAACCTCATCGGCTCGTGGGCCGTCGACCTCTATTACGCCTCGATTGCACGAGAGCGCAAAGAGGCCTGGTCGCCTCTGAAGATTTGGGATCGATCCTTCGCCCGCGTATTGTACGACCCCGGAGGGCGGCTCGCCGCCCTCCTGCGGAAAAAGGTGCGCTCCAAGCTGGAGCCATGGTCCCTCCACGAAGACGCGGTCGAGGCGGACTGGTACTGGGAAATGGCGCTCGACTGGATCCATCGCACGGATGTGATCGCGGGCCATCACTTGCTCAACCGTTCGTTCGACCACTTCCTCGGTCTCCTCTTCCGGGCCCAGGGAGAGCTCATGCCGTTCGACAAATGGACGTTCCATCTGTCTCGAAGCTTGCGGTTCCTTCCTCCCGGATACGAGAGGGAGGTCCGTGGATGGCTGTCGGTGCGCGCCTTCACCCGCTCCGACATTGAACGACGCGCGCGACACGCGAAACGCGTGTTGAGGTGGTGGAAGGCCACGTTCGCCGAAGCCTGGCTCGATTCCCGGGCCCGAGCCGCGATCGATCGCCTTCGTCGCGGTCCCATGAACCTGACTGCGTTCGACCGTCGAATCGGGGCCCGCGAGCTTCTCCGTTTTCCACTCCGTTCCGTCGCGGCGGTCGAGAGGCGACGCGAGGGATGGTTTGTGCACCTCGATTCCGATCGGTTGGAACAAGTGCTTCGAACGGGCATCGCCGTGATGCATCCCTACCAGCTCGATCGCTTGAGGAACGCGGTCCGAGAGCTACCGGGCCGATGACGTCGACGTCCGGCAGCCCGCCCAAGACCCTACACGAAAACCATTCCTCTCGGCAAGCTTTAGAACCTGTGAAATCAGCTGACATGGTTCCTCCAAAGGGGATTGGAGAACCCGAACCCCATGCCAATGTACCTCGCGGACTCGGCCCCAAGGCGACCGAGTTCTTGCGATGAGTCATGGGCACCCTTAATACCCGGTGAGAACTTTGCTTCGACGACAATCAATCACTAATTGAGGAGGTTTCTATGAGCCCAACGAAGGACACGCAAAAGTCCGCCAAGAGCACCACCGCGATCAAGGAGAAGTTCAAGGCATTCACGGACGAGGAACGAGCCGCGATGAAGGAGTACCTCCAAGAGCGGAAGGCATCCGCGGGCCGCGGCCCGCGCGCGGACAAGGCGGATGGGGAAAGCGCCCTGCTCGCGAAGATCGCCGAGATGCGGGAACCGGATCGCGCCATGGCCAAGCGGCTCCACGCGATCATCAAAGCCATCGCGCCAGGCCTCGCGCCGAGGACCTGGTACGGGATGCCCGCGTATGCCAAGGACGGCGAGGTCGTCTGCTTCTTCCAACCCGCGCAGAAGTTCAAAACGAGGTACGCGACGCTCGGCTTCAGCGACGCCGCGAACCTCGACGAAGGCGCCATGTGGCCGGTCGTCTTCGCTCTGAAGGAGTTGACTGCCACGGAAGAGGCAAGGATCAGCGCGCTCGTGAAGAAAGCGGTGAGCTGAGGCCTGGTATTCTCTCATTCTCAGGACCATGCTGACCACCGCACGATGAAGAGACGCCGTTGGACAAGCGGCTAAGATGGCGGTCCCCATCCGGACGGGGGAGAACCTCGGCTCGAGTAGCAGTTGCATTCCGCCCAGCGAATTCAGGCCGCCAAGTCTATGAGTCGAAGGGATACTGGCGACGCTCCTTGATGGACGACCGCAAGCTAAATGTCGGGGTCGTCCCGGCGGTGATGACGATCCGAACCCGCGAGGTCGGAAAGGCTTGGGCCACGCGATCGCTCGGCATCGCCCTTGCCCTGTGTCTGTCCCTGACCGTCGGCGGGGATCTGAGCGTCCGCGCCAGCGCGGAGCCGTGGTCCGGGATCCTGGACCCCTCGCGGGCGATCGACTGGAGCCACGCCGGCATCCCGGGCGGCATTCCGAACCGCGCAACGATTTGCGCCTCCCTCGACCCCGTGAGCAGCGCGGCGGAAATCGACGCCGCGATCGCGTCGTGTCCGCCTGAACAGGTCGTCTTCCTCACCCCGGGGACCTTCACCCTCTCTGCCGGACTCAACATGAAGAGCGATGTGACCCTCCGCGGCGCCGGGGCAAACCGGACGAAGCTGGTCTTCACCGGCACCACGCCGTGTGACCGCGGTCCCCCGCCCTACCCGGTCATTTGCTTCAAGGGGAGCTTCAGCTGGGCCGGAGGCGTGGAAAACTCCGCGGATTGGACCGCCGGCTATGCGAAAGGCACGACGGTCATCACCCTGAGCAACACGCCGAACCTGCGGGCGGGGGAGAGCTTCCTGATCCTCGATCAGGTCGATGATGCGGCCGACGGCGGGGATATCTACAACTGCGGGATCGCGAACGGCTGCGTCAGCCAAGGCAGCGACGGCATGCGGACCGCACCGGGTGGCTACCGGAACCAGCGGCAGATTGTCAAGGTCACGGCGATTGCGGGCAACCAGGTCACGATCACGCCCGGCATCTACATGCCGAACTGGCGCAGCTCGCAAGCCCCGCAGGCTTGGTGGCCGACGACGGTCCTGCGACGCGCGGGCATCGAGAACATGACGATCCAGCCGGTCGACGGAGGGGGCGGCATCAACATCCAGAACGCGATGGAATGTTGGATCACCGGCGTACGCTCCGTCAAGGTGGCGCCTCCGGGCGGCCCCGGCGGAGGTCGCAACCACGTTTGGTTGACGATGACCCGCGGAAACGAGATCCGGAGCAACTACTTCTACGGATCCGGCGGCCAATCGCAGAGCTACGGAATCGAATGGTATCCCGGCTCGGACAACCTTGTCGAGAACAACATCTTCCAACACGTGACGTCGCCGATGCTGGTCGGCACGGGGAGCGGCGACGTGCTCGCCTACAACTTCGCGATCGACGATCTGTACACCCCGGGCGGCGGCGGGTGGATGCAGCCCAACTACGCCGGCCACAACGGCGGCGACGCCATGCTCTTGATCGAGGGCAACGACGGCCTGGGGGCGGGAACCGACAACATCCATGGCACGCATCACTTCCTGAGCTTCTTCCGCAATCACTTCCACGGCGACCCGAACAAGACGGCGAACACGGCGACGATGCACCTGTGGCGGTACTCGCGGTTTTTCAACATCGTCGGCAACGTGCTCGGGCGGCTCGGATACTACACGACGTATGAGACTGACCTCGGCACCGATGACGTCGACATCTATTCGTTTGGCCAGCCGGACTCGGGTGCGTCCGGCGATCCGCGGACGCGGGAAACCGCGATGCGATGGGGGAACTACGACACCGTGAGCGCGAGATCGCGCTTCGACGCCGCGGAGGTCCCGTCGGGGTTGACGAACTTCGCGAATCCCGTTCCGGCGAGCCAGGTGCTGCCCGCCTCCCTCTATTTGTCCGGCAAGCCGAGTTGGTGGGGGACAATGCCGTGGCCCGCCGTCGGCCCGGACGTCGCGGGCGGGGACATACCCGGGTACGACGGGCACGCCTACCAGATTCCGGCGCGTCGCTGTTACGAGAATGCGGCGATTGATCCCGCGTATGGCAGCAGCAACGTGACCATCTTCGATCCCGCAGTTTGCTATGTGACCGCCGTTCCACCGCCCAGGACGACGCCGGGCTGGTGGCCGGAGACTCTCTTCGGGATCGGTACCGGAGTCCTCATCGTCGGCGTCGTGTCCGCGATCGCGCTCTTCCTCATTCTTGCGGTCTGGCGTTCTCGGCGCCGCCGGTCCGAACAAGAGACCGAAAGCGAAGCGTCGTCCGCGGGGCCAGAGGACCGAAGAGACTGAGGCCTTCCTGCGGTTGATCGACGTCCCGTTTTCAGGGGGACTCTATGCTTCACGCCAAGACCTAGCGAGACTGCTTAGTCGCGGCTCATCGCCGTAGCCACGTCGGCGAGGTTGCCCTCGGCGTCTGCCAACGTCCACCACGCGGGCGCGTACTTGTCGGTCACGAGCTGGCCGCCCGCGGCGATCGCGGCGGCGATCCGCGCCTGGGCCTGGTCCGGCGGCACCCAGATGTCGAGGTGGATCCGGATGACCTGCGGGTCCGGCGCGTCGATCTTCTGGAACCAGATGGACGCCCCGCGACCCCGTGGGTCGACGAGGTCTTCGGGGCTGTCGTCGCGGTCCTGGTAGCCCAGCACGGCCCGCCAGAATGGCTTCACCTTGGGAATGTCAAACGCGTCGATCGTGACTTGGACGGTCTGCACGATAGATGGGTCGGCGGGGACGTCCAGCTTGCGCGCAATCGCCGTGATCTGCCGAGCCAGCTCGAGGTCGCGCTCGCTCAGCCCATAGTAGACGGGTGCGACGGTGATCAATCGCACGATCACGCCGTCGTGCCGCAGGTCAACGTCCGGGTGGTGGTCATCGAGATTGGCTAGCTCGCTGATGGCGTTTACGAGGCGGGCGCCGGCCGCGAACGAGCCGGTGCGGAAGTACGCGCACGCTCCTTCGCCTACCACTCGCCAATCCTCGACGCCATCGGACTCGCGGAACTTCCGCATTGTGATTTGGTCGCTCATGGTCTTACCCTCACCCGTTGAATGCGCGAAGGTCCGCATGCTATAAGACCATTTACGGGCCGAGGAGGATCGCCCAGGTCCACCCGAAAAAACGAAACTGTTCAGACCGTCGGTTTGGCGCTCGCCTGGAGAAAAATCGCTCCGGTTCAAATCCCGTTGCGGGAATACTCATGTGGGTTTACTCCTCAAAGGCGCCGATGGTCCACCAGTTACAATCTCAGGTCTCACGGGTTCACCATCGCTCCCGGACGCTGCGTTCGGCGAGCTCTCGCAGGAATCCGTTGCGACTCACTCGATTTCCCAATCCTCGCCGTAGCACAACGCGCCGACCTTCTCGGCGACCCGCTGCGAGGCAAGGTTCTCCCATGACGTGCTGTAAAGAGGCAGAAGTCCTCGGCGGCGGACGGCGGTCGCCCACGCGGAGACCGCTGCCGTGGCGTAGCCCCGGCGCTGCATTGCATCCAAGGTCTCAAGGCCCGCTTCGGCGGCCAAGGGAGAAAGGCGAGCGCAATAGCAAATCGAGACGGCGCTTCCATTGACGACCGCGGCGGTGACCGGTCCGATATCGACGTCGGCCCTCAGGTGCGGGAGCATCCACGGAAATCCGGCCTCGAGCATGCGGCCCTCCTCCTTCGTGATCAGCACGGCGTACGGGGGCGCTTCCGTCCCTTCGGGAATCAAGTATGCGGGCCCGCGATACTCCCGGGTGATTGGGCCCAGCCCCTCGAGCGCGGCGCGAATCTCCGGAGCGAAGCGTGGCGGACGCCTCAGGTCCTTGGTCGACGGCTCGGATCGGCAAAGCACCTCGAGCCGACGTGTCTGCTCGTCTGGAAGGTCGTCGCGAAAGAGCCAAACGTTGCCATCACGCCTTCGCCCCATGAAGAATCGAGGCGCACCACCCGGGCGGCTCCACGGTCGACCCAGGGATCGGATTCGTCCGTACGCGTCGCAGTTGAAGAGGGTCGCGATGTGAATTCGCATCAGCTGCTCGTCTGATTCGGCGCTCACGATTCCAGACCCTATTCATTCGGAGGCGCAATTCGTCGACCTCGAGGCGTCCCCATCTCCGGCGCGGGCGAAGAGCGTCCCGAGCTTGCCGCCCATCAACCCGGAACCCAAAATCCCAACCCGCATGTTACCCGTCCTTCCTCGATCGGACGAAGACTTGATAGGTGACGGCGTCCCAGGCGTTGTGAATTCCAATCAGGAGCAGCAACAAGGCAGCCGCGCCGACGAGGAAAAGGGATGGGCGCGCGTAATACGGAGCCGCGGATGCCGAGATCGCCAGAACTGCGTATGCCGTGAACGGAAGCACGACGTGAAACAACCAGTCTTCGAACACAGGCCGGTATGCGCTTTGCTTGCGCATGCGCCGGGCCGCGATGACGACGTACGCGACCCCGCCGAGACCCAATAGTCCCCAGAGAACTGCGACAACGGTGATTTCGTCCCATGGCGCGCTCACAATCGCCGAGAGCAACAGCACGAGTCCAAAGTGAACGACGCTCGGCGTTGTGAAGGCGCTGCCGGCTTGCGCTTCCACTTGGCCGATCGGCCTTGAGGCAATGAGCGTAATGACGACGAACTGCAATCCGATCAGGGCGCCGGCAGACGAGCCGACGATGACGTAGAAGTTCTCCCATCCCTCGATTCCTGTCATGTGCCGTCGACCTCCCTCGCACCCGGAACTCGCCTGTACTGCTCGTCGCTGACCTTCTCCATCCAGTTGACCACCTTGCCGTCGAGTTCCTCCTGGATGGCGATGTGCGTCATCGCGCTGTTTGGCGTGGCGCCGTGCCAATGCTTCTCTCCTGGCGGACAGGAGACCACATCCCCGGGATGAATCTCTTCGACGGGTCCTCCCCAGCGTCGCACGAAGCCGCGGCCGGCCGTCACGATGAGCGTCTGACCCAGCGGATGGGTATGCCAGGCCGACCGGGCGCCGGGCTCGAACGTGACGCTCGCGCCTTGCACGCGGCCCGGAGCGCTTGCTCGGAACAGCGACTCGATGCGCACCTGGCCGGTGAACCATTCCGGTGGTCCGTCGCTCGACGATCGCGAACCGCTTCTCTTGATGTCCATGGCCGTCACTCGCTCCCCTTGCTCAGGCTCCAATGCTCGCGCAATCGATGACGAACCGGTAGCGCACATCGCCCTGCAGCATCCGCTTGTACGCGACGTTGATTTGGTCGCCCCTGATGATCTCGACGTCGGCGACAATTCCGTGTTTGCCGCAATGGTCGAGCATCTCTTGCGTTTCGGGAATCCCGCCGATGTTGGAGCCGGCGAGACGCTTGTTCCCGAAGACGAGGGAGCCCGCCTTGATCGAGGCGGGGGACGTGGCATCGGGAGGTAAGCCCAGGAGCACCATGGTGCCGAAGCTCCGAAGGAGGGCCAAGTGCTTGTCCAGATCGTGTGGCGCGCTGATCGTGTCCACAATGAGGTCGAACTTTCCTGCCAGCGGGTCAAGCGCGCCGGGCTCCTTCGTGGCCACAAACGATTCGGCGCCCAACCGAGCGGCGGCTTCCTCCTTCCCGGGCGACGTGCTGAGCACGGTGACGTCGGCGCCCATCGATTTTGCCAGTTTGACGGCCATGTGGCCAACACCGCCCAAGCCCATGACGGCGACCTGGTCGCCTGGCTTGCAGCCGAATTGGCGCAGGGGCGAGTACGTGGTGATGCCCGCGCACATGAGGGGTGCGGCGCGCGAGGGGTCCAGCCCCTTCGGGACTCGCAACACGTAGCGCTCGTCGACGACCATGCGCGCCGAGTACCCTCCATACGTCCGAGCCTTCTGGTCCTGCTCGAGGCTGTCAAACGTGAACGTGGCACCCTTTTCGCAGAACATCTCGTGGCCGGCGCGGCATTGCGCGCAGGCTCGGCACGAATCGACGAAGCAGCCCACGCCGACGAGGTCGCCCTCGCGGTAACGGGATGCGCGGGCCCCTTCGGATACGACTCGGCCGAGGATCTCGTGGCCTGGCACGATCGGAAACTGCGTGTTCCCCCAGTCGTCGTTCACCTTGTGCACGTCGCTGTGGCAAATGCCACAATAGAGAATTTCAATCTCGACATCGTGCGGTCCCGGGTCGCGTCGCTCGATCGTCATGGGCGCAACCGGCGCCTTGGCCGCGAGCGCGCCATAGGCAGGAGTCTTGTTCGTCATGGCCGAGGGAGAACCGCGCTCGGGTAAGACTCTTGTGCAGCCTTCCGGATGCAAAGCGAAGAGGTGCGGTCGAGGGTGTCCGCTCAAGCGAGGCGACGTTGCAATGCAAAGAGTCTAGTAACGCAGAAACCTGAGTCCCGCCTCAGGGCCGTCGTCATGAACGACACAACCATCCCCGCGGCTCCTCGGACCGGAACGCCGCGACTCCGATTCGTGGTCCAGAAACACTGGGCTAGAAGCCTTCACTATGACTTCCGATTGGAAATTGGCACGGCTCTGGTCTCGTGGGCGGTTCCGAAGGGGCCAAGCAAAGATTCCAAGGTAAAGCGTCTCGCGATTCATGTTGAGGACCACCCGCTCGATTACCTTCTGTTCGAGGAAACTCTCCCTGAAGGTGAATACGGCGCGGGGGAAGTCATCGTGTGGGACTACGGCGACTTTGAGATGGTCGGACCGGCAGGAATCGACGCGGCGGTGGCGCTCCGAGACGGCATCATGCGATTCGCTCTGTACGGCACGAAGCTTCGGGGTCAATGGACGGTCCTGAAAACCAGAATGGGAAAGGGAACTCGTGAAAATTGGCTCTTGCAGAAGGTGGATGACGAATTCGCCGAGGCAGATTACAACCCGGAAACCGAGCCCGCATCCGCGTTG
>Ga0209350_1000353_pt1 | contig 27866 bp, 23 predicted proteins | sample GraSoi013_2_20cm_2_FD_185822 | JGI IMG/M metagenome (GOLD analysis project Ga0209350, IMG submission 185822) | Grasslands soil microbial communities from the Angelo Coastal Reserve, California, USA - Sample 09_27_2013_2_20cm (SPAdes) (version 2) | ecosystem: Environmental > Terrestrial > Soil >...
AGCGGGGAGCGCACGTCCGGGTCGCCGCCGGCGGATCGGTGCAGGAGACGACGGCGGCGACGAGGATGACAATGGCGGCAGTCGCGAATCTCATGGCTAAAGAGCCCGGGCCTACGGCTGACTATATACACCTCCTGACCTATTGATACCTCTCGAGACCGGGCAACGTCACTGGGATTGGGCTCGTCGTCTCCCGCCGACTCAAGGGCCGGTGCAGATCGTGGGACCTGCCGTCTGGGTCGCGATCGCGGTGTGGTCATCGGACCCGGTGTTCCCCGGCTGATCGTCGCTGTACGTGATGGACGCCAGGCCCGTGGTCGGAGAGACGGCGATGCCGAAGTCGTCGAACAGGTCTCGGTTGCCGGTGCACGAGATCCCTCCCTCGCACACGCCGCCGAGGTGGATCACCGGCGTGGCCGCCACCTGCGTGAACGTGCTGCCGACGGCCGCCGCGTTGACGTTCTGGGCGAAGAACACGAACCACGTCGCCGACGGTGGATAGTTGTCCGGCGCCGTCGCGCCATCGAAGAACGACGTTCCGTACCACACGACGTTGAGCTGACCGGGAGCGCAGGCCACGCTCCACGGCATGATCGCCGTGGCGGAGGGCGACTGGTTGATCTGGATCGGCCCCGTCCACGTCTGCCCGCCGTCCGTCGAGAAGCTGTAGAAGAGATTGTGGTCGTCGGTATAGACGACGTAGACCGTGCCGGCCCGATCGATGCTCACGTTGACGAACTGGTGCCCGTACGACACCGCCGTGTTCGGGTTCACGTACACGGCATGGTCGGTGAAGCTCTGGCCGCCGTCGCGCGAGACGCCGATCCAGACGGCGTGGAAGGACGTGGGCAACGCGGCCTCGGCAGCGTTGGCGATGCCGCTGAATACCTGATAGATGGCGTGGCTGTTGGGATCGATCGCCAGGTTGCCGATCTCGTTGTCGTCGATCAGGAACGCGTGCGCGACGTCGATCGCCGTGCCGAGCTGGGTGAAGCTGGCGCCAGCGTCGAAGCTACAGTTGACGTCGATGTTGAACGTCGCGATGTCGTGGTAGGAGACGCACACCTTGGTCGCTTGGTCGGCCGCGATCCACTCGCGGTCGTCGCCTGGAACGATGGCGCTGAGGACGTCCTTGCTCCAGCTCGTCCCGCCGTCCTGGCTGGTGCTCACGGTGACATTCGCCAGGCTGAGGCTGGCGACGTAGAGGTTGGGGATGCCGTTGGCGTTCGCCTGCGGCGCGGTGCTCAAGTCCGTGTCGCCACCTCCCGGCGCCACTCCCCCAGCCGACTGGGAGATCTGGTTCGGAGATTGGAGCGCCCTATAGTGCAGGCCGCCGTCGGTGGACTTCCACGCGAGCGTGCCGCTGGAGAGGCCAAGCTCCGAGGAGACGTAGAACGTCCCGGTCGCGTCGGCGCGAATCATGGGCTCCGCGGCGCCGTTGGTGCAGCCGGTCGAGCCCGGGCAGACGGTGCCGGGCGCGGCCCCCAGCTCGAAGTTCTCGAACGTGAACGGTCCCGCGCTCACCGAGGTCACTGCGGCCACGGGGCGCTTCGCAGCGGGCGAGGAAGGCGGACTCGTGTCGCAAGAGGCCAGGAGCAGCGTGCACGCCAGGGCGGTCACGCCGCGCGGAACGTCGATTCTCATGGGTAGCCTCCGGATTTTGGTCGAAGGGTCTTGCTCACCACGACGTGAGGCGCAAGTTTCGCACCTCCTTGCTGCGCGGGGGCCACGTCGCCGATTTCAAGATCGCTACGGGGCACTGTCGCGGTTACGCAACTTCCGGTGTTGCGGCCGCTCGGCGGCGCAAGTCCATCCGACACGTCCTCCACCCGCGGGGGGAAGAAGATGGGAAGGCGTTTCTAACGTTGACAGCTGTGCGGCTGCGAGGTATTACTAAAGTATGACGAAAGTCAGACGAAAAGTGGCCGTGAGCCTCTCACCGGACGTCCTCGCTGCGGCGGAGCGGTTGCGCAAGCAGACCGGCGAGAGCCGCAGTGCGGTCTTCGAGCGGGCCCTCAACGGCCTGCTCGCCGCGGTGCAGCGGAGCGAGCGCACCGGGCGCTACCTCGAGGGCTATCGCCGCTACCCGGAGCGCGGTGGGGAGGTGAAGGCCGCGCTCGCTGCCGCGCTCGAGGCGCTGGCCGCGGAGCCCTGGGATGAGGCGCGGTGAGGTCTGGTGGGCGCACCTGCCTGCGCCCGTGGGCCGCCGCCCCGTCGTCCTGGTGTCCCGGGATGAGGCCTACGCCGTCCGCGACCTGGTCATCGTCGTGCCGGTGACCACACGGGTGCGCGGAACCCCGGTGGAGGTCCCCCTGGGCCGCGACGAGGGCTTGCCACGCCGCTCGGTCGCGAATGCCGATGCATTGACCACGGTCCCCAAGCGCACGCTGAAGGAATATGCCGGCGTGCTTGCAGGGGACAAGTCGGCGGCGCTCGACGCGGCGCTGCGGTTCGCGCTCGGGCTCGAGTAGCGCCGCCGCGCTCATTGGGTCATGGAGCTTGGCGCGTGGCGGCTGCAAACCCTGGGCCAGCCGCTACTTGTCCGCTACGTGCTTGGCCGTCACTCGGCGGGAGAACCCGGCGGGCCACCGGACAGTCCTGGTTGAGGATATGGCCGCCGCAGGATAGTTTGCGCGGCTCATGCGGGCGCCCGCGATCGATTCCGTGATCCCTCCCAAACCGATCCGCATCACCGACGTCCACGTCCACGTTCAGCCGTGGCGCGAGCTGAAGCCCGCGGCGCTCGCGGTCATGTGGCGCGGCAAGGACGTGGATCGCGACCGCATGATCCAGGTCATGGAGGATCCTCAGGCGCTGCTCGAGGTGATGGATCGCGCCGGCGTGTGGCGTGTCGGGCTCGTCAACTACCCTTCCCCCGACGTGATGGGCTTCACCGACGCGGCGAACGCCTTCTCCGCTAAGTATGCCGCGGCTAACCCCGAGCGCCTGCTGCCCTACGGCGGCGTGCACCCGCGCTTCACACGCGACGCCGCGGGCGACGTGGATCGCCTGGTGGACCTGGGGATCCGACTGGTGAAGATCCATCCGCCCCACCAGCGGTTCCCGGCGAACGCCTACAGCGACGGCCTCACGGCGCTGGGGGATATCTACCGACGCTGCGAAGAGCGCGGCCTGCCCGTGATGATCCACACCGGCACGAGCATCTTTCCGGGCGCGCGCTCCAAGTACGGCAATCCGCTCGAGCTCGACGACATCGCGATCGACTTTCCCGACCTGACGATCGTGATGGCCCACGGCGGGCGGCCGCTGTACATGGAGGAAGCGTTCTTCGTGTTGCGGCGTCATTCCCGAGTCTGGCTCGATGTCTCCGGGATACCGCCCGCGCGCCTGTTGGAGTACTTTCCGCGTCTCGCGGAGCTGGCGGACCGGGTCGTGTGGGGCACGGACTGGCCGAGCCCGGGGGTGAAGGACATGCGCGTGAACATCGACCAGTTTCTGGCGCTGTCCCTGAGCGACTCGCACAAGAAGGCCATTCTCGAGACCAATGCGCTGGCTTTGTTCCCTGCTGCTCGCTAGTCCGGCGCTCGCCGCCGCGCAAGGCTCCGATTCTCCATCGCTCCATTTCGATTTCGCCGCCGTCCCGGCGACGCGGGATTCCTTCGTGTTTCACTTCCACGGCCAGGAGCGCGGCTGGGCCGTGTGGCAGTTCGAGATCCGGCCGCTCGAGACGACGCAGCAGCTCGTGTACACCGCGCGCTCGGAGTTCCGGCCCGTCGAAGAGGAGCAGGAGCGGGTGGTACTCGACCGGCTCACCGGCGCCCCCCTCTCGACGTTCCACCGCATCGACCTGTTCTCGCCGACGAGCGATACGGTGATGATGGAGCACGACCTCGAAGTGCGGCACGGCGAGATCTCCGGGCGCCGCCGCATCGGCACGAAGAGCGGCGACGTGAAGATCATTCCCGTGAGCCGGCCCCTCGCGCCGGGCACGGTGCTCGGCGACTACGTGTTCATCGCCGGCGCGGTGACGAAGCTCGCGCCCGGCGACTCGGTCGGCGTGCCGGCGTACAAGGAGTTCGCCGATTCGGTCACGACCCTGAGCTTCGTGGCCGAGCCGCCGACCACCATCCGCGTGCCCGCGGGCCGGTTCGACGTGCAACCCCTGAAGAGCGGCAACTTCCGCATCTTCGCCACGCGGACGGCGCCGCGGCGCGTCGTGAAAGGCGAGACGCTGGATGGCGCGTTCGCGTTCGAGCTGGTGCACTCGGGGCCGGTGGTTCCCGCGCCCGCGTCAGAGTGAGGGGATTCATCGATGCGTAACGGCCGAAGGGTTGGTGCGGGCGTCCTGGGCGCTTGGCTGGTGTGCGGCGGTTGGCTCGCTCCCCCGCTGGCGGCCCAGGCCGGCCGGATCTCCTACGAGGCGTTCACCCTGCCCAACGGCTTGCACGTGTTGTACTCCGAGGATCACTCCACGCCGATCGTGTCGGTGGACGTGTGGTACAACGCCGGCTCGCGCAACGAGCGGCCTGGCCGCTCGGGGTTCGCGCACCTGTTCGAGCACATGATGTTCGAGGGCTCCGCCCACGTGAAGAAAGGCGAGCACTTCCAGCTGATTTCGCGCGCCGGCGGCACGGAGAACGGCAGCACCGCGGAAGACCGCACGAACTACTATGAAACGATTCCCTCCAACCGCCTGAATCTGGCGCTGTGGCTCGAGGCGGACCGCATGCGCTCGCTCGCCATCACGGACGAGAACTTCCACAACCAGCGCGAGACGGTGAAGGAGGAGCGCCGGCTGCGGGTCGACAACCAGCCGTACGCGCCGGCGTTCATCGACGGCATGACCTGGCCGTTCGATAGCGCCGCGTGCTTCGCCTACGCCCATACGGTCATCGGATCGATCGACGACCTGAACGCCGCGCAGCTGCCGGACGTCCGGGCGTTCTTCGACAGCTACTACGCCCCCAACAATGCCACGCTCGTCGTGGTGGGCGACTTCCGGCCGCTCGAGCTGCGCCGCTTCGTGAACCAGTACTTCAGCGAGATTCCGCGCCACCCGGACCCGCCCCCGGTGAGCTGCGCCAGCCGGCTCGCGCCGGGCGCGGCGCGGCGCGAGGTCACCGACGCACACGCCAATCTGCCGGCCGTGATTCACATCTACCGCGTGCCGCCGCACGCCGATCCCGACACGCCGGCGCTCGAGCTGCTCAACGTGATCCTCGGGGAGGGCGAGAGCTCGCGCCTCAACGTGGCCGTCGTGCGGCGCGAGAAGGCGGCGCTCGGCACGCAGGTGGCCATGAACCCGTTCGATTCGCGCCGCGGGCCGGGTGTGCTGCTGGCGCTGGCCATCGCCAACCAGGGCGTGGATCCGCTCAAGCTCGATACGCTGCTCACGGCCCAGCTCGACAGCGTGCGGGCGACCGGCGTCACGAGCGAGGAGCTCACGAAGGCGAAGAACACGTTCCGCGCGGGGTTCATTCACGAACGCGAGACGACGCTCGGCAAAGCGGAGGAGCTGCATCACTACGACATGTTCCACGCGTCCCCGGCCGAGATCAACGGCGACCTGGACCGCTTCCTGGCGGTCACCGCCGACGACATCCGGCGGGTGGCGGGCAAGTATCTCGATCCGGCGAACGCGCTCGTGATCATCGTGAAGCCCGCGACGAGCGGAGTCGCGCAGTGAGGCGCGTGGCCTGTCTCGTCTTGGCCTGGGCCTCTCTGTCCGCCGGTCCGGCGCTCCGCCTGTCCGCCCAGGCGTTTCCCACCACGCCTCCCAAGGCCACGCGGCTCGCCCCCGTTCGGTTCCCGCCGTTCAAGGAGACGATGCTTCCCAACGGGCTCGCGCTCGTCGTGATCGAGCACCACGAGCAGCCCGTCGTGTCCGTCAGCCTCGCGTTCCGGGCGGGCGCCATCTGCGACCCGGCCGGCAAGGAGGGACTGTCCGAGCTCACCGCCGAGCTCCTCTCCAAGGGCACCGCGACGCGCACCGAAGAGCAGATCGCCTCGACCATCGAGGGTGTGGGGGGGCACCTGTCGGCGAGCTCGGCGGAGGACTTCCTCACGATATCGGCCGACGCCCTGAGTGACCAGCTCGAGCTCGTGTTCAATCTGCTAGGGGACGTGACCCTGCACTCGACCTTCCCGACGAGCGAGCTCGAGCTGGCCCGCACGCGCGCGATCTCGGCGCTCGCGCTGCAGCTGTCGCAGCCCGGCGCGGTGGCGCAGCGGCTCTTCGAGCGCGAGATCTACGGCCGCAACCCGTATGGGCGCAGTCCCACACGCGACAGCTACAGCGCCGTCACGCCCGAAGACGTCACGCACTTCGCTCGCGAGCGCCTGCGGCCGGGCGGTGCGCTGCTCGTGGTCGCCGGGGATGTGACGGACACGCAGGTGCGGGACCTGGTCGACAAGGCGTTCGCGGACTGGCGGGGAGCTCCGCCTCCCGTCCCCGCCCTGCCCGCTCCCGTCACCCGTCTCGCGGCCGATATCCTGCTAGTGCACCGGCCGGGCTCGGCGCAGGCCAACATCGTGGCCGGCAACCCGACGATCCCGCCGACCGACCCGGTCTATTACGCCGGGCGCGTCGCCGCGCAGGTGCTCGGCGGCGGAGCGGATTCGCGGCTGTTCCTCGTCCTGCGCGAGCAGAAGAGCTGGACGTACGGCGCCTACGCCTCGCTGCGCCGGCACCGCGGGCTGGGCTACTGGCAGGCGACCGCCGAGGTCCGCACCGACGTCGCGGACAGCGCGCTGGTCGAGCTGCTGCATCAGATCGACCGGGTACGGACCGAGCTGATTCCCGATTCGGAGCTCACGGCGGCGAAGGGCTTTCTGGTCGGCTCGTTCCCGCTCACCATCGAGACGCCGAGCCAGATCGCGAGCCAGGTGGCGAACGCGAAGCTCCTCGGGTTAGGGGATGACTACCTGCGCTTGTACCGGGAGCGTCTGAGCGCCGTCACGGCCCTCCAGGCCCGAGCTGCGGCCGCGCGGCTGTTCCGGCGCAATGCCCTGACGATCGTGGTCGTGGGGGACGGTGCCAAGCTGTACGACCGGCTCAAGGCCATCGCGGCCGTCCGCATCGCGGACGTGGACGGCAAGGCGCTCACGCTCGACGATCTCAATCCAGCGGCGGCGAGCGTCACGCTCGACCCACGCCAGCTCGAGTCCCGCACCGACAGCTCGCAGGTGGTTGTTCAGGGGAAGGCGCTGGGGTTCGCGGTCGCGGACATCACGCGCGCCGGCGACTCGGTGGTGTACTCCGAGCACGCGGGGATGGCGAACGGACTGTTCGAGCAGCGGACGACCGTGGTGTTTTCCGCGGCGGATGCCGCCGCGCGTCGGCTCGACCAGGTCATGATTCGCCAGGGGACGAAGGTCGAAGCCCACCTGGTCTATGCCGGCGGGCGCGTGAAGGGCAACAACCTCGTGCCGCAGCCCGACGGGAGCGTGCAGCAATTCCCGGTGGACACGGCGGTGCCTCCGGGGATCGTGGACGAGAACGTCGCGCCGCTCGTCGGATCGGCGCTGGTGCTCGCCCCGGGCCAGACGCTCCGCCTCGCCGTGTTCACGCCCAGCGAAGTCGCGACGAAGGTCCTGACGTTCAAGGTGGGGCCGCCGGAAACGGTCGTGGTACCCGCCGGCACGTTCCAGGCGTACCGGGTTGACGTCACCGGGCCGAAGGTGCCGCTCGTGCTCTACGTCAGCGTCGACTCGCCTCACAGGGTCGTGAAGCAGGAATTCGTCGGGCAACCGGCGGTCATCGAGCTCGTGAAGTAGCGCAACGGAGAGGACATCCAGCGTGCGACGATCGTTGCTTCTGCTCTGCGCCCTCGCGGGCGGGTGCGCGACCGGAGCGGCCCGTGCCACCCGCGAAGCGGGCCCGGCTCCCGCGCCCGCCCAGGCCCCAGCCCCGGCCAGGCAGGCGACGGGCGAGTCGAGCAGCGTCGATCGGCAGCAGTACCCGTCGACCTACCAGCGTCATCCGAATCCGCCGGTCTTAATCCGCAATGCGACGATCATGACCGCGGCCGGCCAGGAGATTCCGAATGGGTCGATCGTCCTCAAAGACGGGCGCATCGTCGCGGTGGGCGCGAAGGTGGACGCCCCTGCCGACGCGGTCGTGGTGGACGGCACGGGGAAATACGTGACGCCCGGGCTGATCGACGAGCATTCCCACCTGGGGGTGTACGCCGCCCCCGGCACCGACGCCGAGTCCGACGGCAACGAGGCGACGAATCCGGTAACGGCCGAGGTGTGGGCCGAGCACTCGTTCTGGCCGCAGGATCCGCAAATCCCGCTGGCGATCGCGGGCGGCATCACCACCATTCAGGCGCTCCCCGGCTCGGCCAATCTGATCGGCGGCCGGAGCGCCATCCTGAAGCTCATCCCGGCGCGGACGGTGCAGGAGATGAAGTTCCCCGGCGCCCGCTATGGACTGAAGATGGCGTGTGGCGAGAATCCCAAACGGGTGTACGGCCAGAAGGGCGGGCCGGCGACGCGCATGGGCAACATGGCGGGCTACCGCAACGCGTTCGCCCAGGCCGAGGGATATCGGCGCAAGTGGGACAAGTGGAACAAGGATCATCAGGGCGATTTGCCCGATCGCAACCTCAAGCTCGAGACGCTGGCCGCGGTGCTGCGCGGCGACATCTACGTGCAGAACCACTGCTACCGGGCGGACGAGATGGCGCAGATGCTCGACCTGGGCCGCGAGTTCGGCTTTCCGTTCCGTTCCTTCCACCACGCCGTGGAGGCGTACAAGATCCGTGATCTGCTGACAGCAGCCGGCACGGGCGCGGCCGTGTGGGCGGACTGGTGGGGCTTCAAGGAAGAGGCGATGGACGGGATCAAGGAGAATGCCGCGCTGCTCCAGCAGGCGGGCGTGCGCGTCAACATCCACTCGGACAGCCCGAGCGGCATTCAGCGCCTCAACCAGGAGGCGGCCAAGGCGATGTACGCCGGCATTCGCGCCGGCATCCCTGTCACGCGCGACCAGGCGATCCGCTGGGTGACGGCGAATCCCGCCTGGGCCATCGGGCTCGATTCGCTCATCGGGACGCTCGAGCCGGGGAAGGTCGCAGACGTGGTCGTGTGGTCGGGCGACCCGTTCTCGGTCTACTCGAGGGCCGTGCAGGTCTACAACGATGGCTGGCTCGTGTACGACCGCAACGATCCCACCCACCAGCCGCGGACCGATTTCCAGCTCGGCCAGACGCCGGGTCCCGGAAGTGACCGATGATCGCGCTCCTGCTCGCCCAAACCATCGCCATCACCGGGGGGACGGTGTACCCGGTGTCCGGTCCCAAGGTCGCCAACGCGACCGTGCTGATCCGGGACGGGAAGATCGTGGTGGTGGGCGCGGGGGTGACGACGCCGTCGGGCGCCACGCGCATCGACGCCACCGGCAAGTGGGTGACGCCCGGCTTGATCGACGGCGCCGGCCAGCTGGGGCTGGTCGAGATCGGGGCCGTCCCGGGCACACGCGAAGGCTTCCTGCGCGGCGACACGATCGCCGCGGCGTTCAACGTGGCCGAGGGCCTGAATCCGGCGTCGATGCTGATTCCGGTCACGCGCATCGAGGGAGTGACGACCGCGCTCGCGACCCCGCTCGGGAATCTGGTCGCCGGGCAAGCGGTGTTGATCGATCTGGCGGGCAACACCATCGAGGAGATGCTCGTCAAGACTCCCGTCGGCATCGTCGCCGACCTGTCGGAGAGCGGGAAGAACGAGGCCGGTGGCTCGCGCGCGGGAGTGGCGGACCGGCTGCGGCGCGCCTTCCGCGACGCGCTGCTCTACGAGCGTCGCCGGGCGGACTTCAATCGGGCGCAAATGCCGCCGCTCCCGGAGTCGCCGCCGGACCTGGAGGCGCTGCTGCCGATGCTCCACGGGCAGGAGGCGTTGATCGCGAACGCCAACCGGCGGAGCGACATCGAGACGGCGCTGCGGCTGGCGCGCGAGTTCAAGCTGAAGCTGGTGCTCGCGGGCGCGCAGGAGGCGTGGCAGATCGCCGCGGAGCTCGCCCGCGCGGACGTGCCCGTCCTGGTCGAGCCGCTCGACAACATCCCGTCGTACGACGCGCTCGGCGTGCGGTACGAGAACGCCGGACTCCTCGCCAAGGCGGGCGTGAAAATCGCCCTGCTGGAGACCGACACGCACAACGCCCGCAATCTCCGCCAGGAGGCCGGGAACGCGGTGGCGTACGGCATGAGCTGGGAGCAGGCGTTGCGCGCGGTCACGCTCTCCCCCGCGGAAATCTTCGGCGTGGCCGATCGCTACGGCTCACTCGAGGCCGGCAAGGTCGCCAATGTCGTGGTGTGGTCGGGCGACCCGTTCGAGTTCACGACCGGCGTCGAGCACGTGCTGATACGCGGGAAGGAAATTCCCTTGAAGAGCCGCCAGACGGAGCTGTTGGAGCGGTACCGGCGACTGCCAGTCAAGTACTAGACGGGTAGACGGGTAGACGGCGAGCGGTGAGTAGGAACGGAAGTGGCCAGGGAGAGCTGTTCCTGGCCGCTTTTCGCTGGCAACCACTACCCGTCTGTCCGTCTACCCGTCTAGGTTTTCGGATAGACGCTTACCTGGTAGCGCTTCTTGTTCTTGTGCTCGAAGCGCACCTGGCCGTCGACCACGGTGAACAGCGTGTCGTCGGAGGCCCGGCGCACGTTCAACCCGGGATGGAACTTGGTGCCCCGCTGCCTGACGAGGATCGTCCCCGCCGTGACGTGCTCCCCGGCGAAGCGCTTGACGCCGAGATACTTCGGGCCGGAGTCGCGGCCGTTGCGGGAGGAGCCGACACCTTTCTTGTGAGCCATTTACGCCTCAGTCGCCCTTGAGCTTCACGTCGGCGATCTTGATCTCGGTGAACTGCTGGCGATGCCCGCCGTGGCGCCGGTAGCCGGTGCGGCGCGCGAAACGGTAGATCTTGATCTTCTCGCCCTTGCCGTGCCGCACGATCTCGGCCGTCACCTTGGCGCCCTTGAGCACCGGCTTCCCCGCCTGCACGTGCTTGCCGTCGCTCGTGAGCAGCACCTGGTCGAACGTCACCTTGCTCCCAGGCTCGGCGGCGAGCAGCGGGACCTTGATCGTGACCCCGGGCTCGGCGCGGAACTGCGCCCCTCCGGTCGAGAAAATGGCGTAGGTCATGAGGGCGGAACTCTACTCGTGGCTTGAAGTTCGGTCAAGGGGGTACGCAGTGCGCGGTGCGCGGGAGCAACCGCGCACGGCATACCGCGTACCTCAAGCCACCGCATACTGTTCTGTGACGTCGCGGCCCGCCGGCTTCGCCATCATCCGGAACTCGTCGAGCCGCATCATCGGGTCGTCGCGCACCTCGAGCTCGAGGCCGGTTTGCTTTTCGAGCTGGCGCAGGAAGTTGGGCTCCTGCTCGACCAGGTACAGCGCCACATCGGGATGCAGTCGCACGGCGAGCTGGCGCTCCTTGTGCTCCGCCCCGGCGCGCTTGAGCGAGCGCTCCATGCGGCGCACCACGACTTCGGGCCGGAACACTCGTCCGGTGCCGTTGCAGGTGGGGCATTCCGCCGTCATGGAGTGCCACAGCGAGGGCCGCACCCGTTGGCGGGTCATCTCGATCAGCCCCAACTCGGAGACGGCGAACGCCTTGGTGCGCGCCCGGTCGCGACTCAGGTGGGTGCGCAGCTCCTGCAGCACCTTGTCGCGATTGCCGCGCGACTCCATGTCGATGAAGTCGACGACGATGATGCCACCGATATCGCGCAGCCGCAGCTGGCGCGCCACCTCGCGGGCGGCCTCGAGGTTGGTCTTCACGATGGTGCTTTCGGGGTCCTTCTTGCCCGTGTAGCGGCCCGTGTTCACGTCGATCGAGATGAGCGCCTCGGTCGGCTGGATGATCAGGTAGCCGCCGGTGGGGAGCTCGACGCGCGCCTTGAACAGCGCCCGGATCTCCGCCTCGACGTCGTACTCGTCGAACAGCGGCGTTTCGGCCTCGTACAACTTGACCCGCTCGATCAGGTCGGGGTCGACTTGCTTCAGGTACTGGACGACTTCGTTGTGCAGCATCTTGGAGTCGACGAGCAGCGAGTCGACCTTGTCGGAAAACAGATCGCGGATGATGCCCTTGGTGAGCGATGTCTCGCGCTGCAGCAGCGCCGGGGCGCGCACCGACCCCGACTTGCGCTTGATCTTCTTCCACAGCCCGTACAGGTGATCGATCTCGCGCTTGCAGCTCTGCTCGGTCAGGTCTTCGGCGACGGTGCGGATGATCCAGCCGCCCGAATCCTTCGGGACGAGCTTCGAGACGAGGTCGCGCAGCTTGGCGCGCTGATCACGATTCTCGATCTTGCGGGAGACGCCAACCTTGGACGCGAACGGCATGTAGACCAGGACGCGGCCGGCGAGCGAAACCTGCGCGGTGACGCGCGGTCCCTTGGTCCCGATCGGCTCTTTGATGACCTGAACGAGCTTCGCTTCGCCGCGCTTCAGCTCGTCGCTGACGTTGGGCAGGCGGCGTCGGGAGGAGCGCCCCCCCCCCCCCCCCCCCCCACCCCCGTTGCCGTTGCCGTCGTCCTCGTCGTCGTGATCGGAGGGCTCGTCGTCCTCCTCCGCCTCGATCAGGTCGGAGGCGTGGAGAAAGGCGCTCTTTTCGGCTCCGATGTTGACGAAGGCGGCTTGGATTCCCGGGAGCACGGCCTCGACCGTGCCCAGGTAGATATCGCCCACCATGCGGCGGGCGTCCGGACGATCCACCAGGAGCTCAACAAGGCGGTCGTCCTCCAGGATCGCCACGCGAGTCTCGCGCGCGGTCCCGCTGATCAGTATTTCTCGTTTCAAAGCAGGTGCCCTCGACCCCGGTCGGCCAACAGCCGGTCAGGATCCTGCGATTGGTCCAGCAGAAACTCATGCCGCTGAGATCAGTCTCGGATGAGTCGAACCGATTGGACGAGCGTCGCCTGGGCGACGCTGGGACGGCGCCAGGGAGTGACAGCAACGCACGAGTCCAATGCATAGCCTAAATATAAGCGGCCTTGCAACTTACGTCAACCGGGGTGAGATTTATCAATATGGCGCCACAGTTCGCTTCTTTCCTCAGGGGGGTGCTCCTGACCGTCCTCGCCAGCGGTGCCGCGTCCACGCCAGCCGCCGCCCAGACCATCCAGTACCCGCCGGCCCCGAAGAGCGACGTGGTCGACGACTATCACGGTACCAAGGTCCCCGATCCCTACCGCGGGCTGGAGGATCCCGACGCGCCGGCGACGCGCGCGTGGATCGAGGCGGAGAACCGGCTGACGGAGGCGTATCTGGCCGGAATCCCCGCGCGCGAGCGGATCCGCGAGCGGCTGCGCCGGCTGTGGGACTATCCCAAGTACGGCGCGCCGTTCCACAAGGCCGGCCGCTACTTCTATTTCAAGAACGACGGTTTGCAGAACCAGTCGGTGCTCTACACGCAGGCCGCGCTGACGGGGGCCCCGGCGGTGCTGCTGGACCCGAATCTCCTGTCGGCGGACGGGACGGTCGCGCTCTCGACGCTGGCGGCGTCCGAAGACGGCCGGCTGGTCGCCTACGGGACGTCGGCGAGCGGCTCCGACTGGGAGGAGTTCCGGGTGCGCGACGTGGCCACGGGGCGCGACCTCCCGGATCATCTGCGCTGGATCAAGTTTTCCGGGGCGTCCTGGACCAAGGACGGCGCCGGTTTCTTCTACAGCCGCTACCCGCAGCCGGGCGACAAGGCGCTCAGCGACGTCAACCGGTTCCAGAAGGTCTACTACCATCGGCTCGGCACGGATCAGACGCAGGACGTGCTCGTCTATGAGCGACCCGACCAGCCCGATTGGGGCATGAACGCCGAGGTCACCGACGACGGTCGCTACGCGGTGTTGCACGTCTGGCTCGGCACCGACCGGCGCAACCGGGTCTACTATTTCGATCTCAAGGATCCGAAGCACCCGCGGGTCACGGGCGACGTGGTGCGGCTGCTCGACGACTTCGACGCGAGCTATGCCTTCGTGGGCAACGACGGCCCGGTGTTCTACTTCCTCACCGATCTGAACGCGCCCCGCAAGCGGGTCATCGCGGTCGACACGCGCCATCCCGAGCGTGCCCGCTGGCGCGAGGTCATTCCTCAGGGCCCGGACGTGCTGGAGGAGGTGCATATCATCCACGACGTGTTCGTGACGAGCGCCATGCACGACGCGGCGTCCCGGCTCCGGCTGTACACGCTGGACGGCCGGCCGATGTCGGAGGTCGCGCTGCCCGCGCTGGGCACCGTGGGCTCGATCACGGGCGAGCGGCGCGACGCCGAGATGTTCTACGCCTTCACGTCGTTCCTGTATCCCACCACGATCTTTCGCTACGACTTCGCGAGCGGGGCGACGAGCGTTTTCAAGGCGCCGCAGATCGACTTCGATCCATCGGGCTACGAGACGAAGCAGGTGTTCTACACGAGCAAGGACGGCACCCGCGTGCCGATGTTCATCACGCATCGCAAGGGACTGAAGCTCGACGGCTCGAACCCGACGTACCTGTACGGCTACGGCGGGTTCAACATCAGCCTCACACCGAGCTTCTCGGTGGCCACGCTCGTGTGGCTCGAGATGGGCGGGGTGTACGCCGTGCCGAACCTGCGGGGCGGCGGCGAGTACGGCGAGGAGTGGCATCAGGCGGGGATGCTCGACCGCAAGCAGAACGTGTTCGACGATTTCATCGCGGCCGCGGAGTACCTGATCGCGCAGGGGTACACGTCGACCCCCAAGCTGGCCATCGCCGGCGGGTCGAACGGTGGGCTGCTGGTGGGGGCGGCGATCACGCAACGCCCGGATCTATTCGGCGCCGCGCTCCCGGCGGTGGGAGTGATGGACATGCTCCGCTTCCACAAGTTCACGATCGGCTGGGCCTGGGTGACCGACTACGGCTCCGCCGACAGCGCGGCGCAGTTTCCCTATCTGTACAAGTATTCGCCGCTCCACAACATCCGGCCGGGCACGAAGTACCCCGCGACGCTCGTTACGACGGCCGATCACGACGATCGCGTGGTGCCGGGCCACTCGTTCAAGTTCACGGCGACGCTCCAGGCCGCGCAGGCGGGACCGCAGCCGGTGCTGATCGAGATCGAGACGAAGGCGGGACACGGCGCGGGCAAGCCGACGAGCAAGGTGATCGAGGAGCAGGCGGACCGGATGGCGTTTCTGGTGAAAAATCTGGCGGTGGAGGGCGGTGAAAGGCGGTGAAAGGCGGTGAAAGGCGGTGAAAAGCGGTGAAAGGCGGTGCCTGGGTTGATCGTGAGTTGAAGGCGGAGATGAAGATTCACCGCCATGGCACCGTACGAGCGCTTCGCAGCCTGGAGGGAGTGTCATGCTCTCGCTCTAGAGGTGTACAGGGCGACACGCAGCTTTCCGAAGGAGGAGCTTTACGGGTTGACTTCTCAAGCGCGGCGAGCGGCGTTCTCAGCGGCAGCGAACATCGTCGAGGGATCTGCTAAGCGTGGGTCCGCCGAGTTCCGTCGGTTTCTCGATATCTCGCTCGGCTCGCTCACCGAACTCGGATATACCCTTAGGATTTCGCGGGAGCTCGGAATACTCGCGGAGGAATCCTGGGGTAAGCTCAATGATCTGCAAAGTCGCGCCCGTTTTCTCACATGGAAACTGTACGCGTCAGTGGCGAAAACTGAAACAGGCGCACCCGTAGTTACGTCCACCGCCTTCCACCGCCCTCCACCGTCTTCCACCGCCCTAATCCACCAAGTCTCCTAACAATTGTCGCGCGATTACGATGCGCTGAATCTCGCTCGTGCCCTCACCGATCTCGCAGATCTTCGCGTCCCGCATCATCCGCTCCACTGGGTAGTCCGTGGTGTAGCCGTAGCCGCCGTGCAGCTGGACGGCCTTGGTCGTGGCGCGCATCGCCAGCTCGGACGCGTACAGCTTCGCCATCGCCGCCTCGCGCTTGAACGGCTGGCGGTGCTGCTTGAGCCAGGCGGCGTGGTACACCAGGTGCTTCGCGGCCTCGATCTCCGTGGCCATGTCCGCGAGCGCGAAATGCACGCCCTGAAAGCTCGCGATCGGGCGGCCGAATTGCTTGCGGGTCCCGGTGTAGCGCAGGCACTCCTCGAGCGCTCCCTCGGCGATCCCGAGCGACAGCGCGCCCAGGCCGACGCGCCCACCGTCCAGCGTATGAAGGAATTGGCGGAAGCCGTTGTTCAGCGAGCCGAGCACGTTTTCCTTCGGCACGATCGCGTCCTGGAACACGAGCTCGCGCGTGTCCGAGGCGCGCCAGCCGAGCTTGTCCTCCTTCTTCGCCGCCAGGACGCCGGGGCACTTGGGGAGCGACGCGTCGTGGCCCACGCCGACCCGTTTCGCCTGCTCCAAGTCGGTCGTGTCTTTGGTGACGATGAAGGCGGTGATGCCGCGGGTCTTCTTGGCAGCCGGGTCGGTGCGGGCCGTGACGACGAAAATCTCGCCCACGCCCGCGTGCGTGATGAAGATCTTGGAGCCGTTCAACACGAAGTGGTCGCCCTTGTCCACCGCAACCGACTGGGTGCCGCCGGCGTCCGATCCGGCCCCCGGCTCGGTCAGGCCGAATCCGCCCAGCACCTTCCCCGCCGCGAGCAGCGGCACAAACCGCTGTTTCTGCTCGTCCGTGCCGAAATCGACGATCGGCGACGTGCCGAGCGTCGTATGGGCGCTGACGGTGATGGCGTGACTGGCGTCGACCTTGGCGAGCTCGTGGATGACGAGGATGTACGAGAGATAGTCCATGCCGGACCCGCCCAGCTCTTCCGGCCACGGAATGCCGAACAATCCCAGGTCGGCCATGCGCCGGACGTTGTCCCACGGGAACGCGCTGTCGCGGTCGTACCGGGAGGCGCTGGGTTTCACGACCTGCTGCGCGAAGTCGCGCACCATGTCGCGCACCTGAAGATGATGGTCGGTGAAGTAGAGGGAGTCGTGCATGCTGTAATCTAGTTGCACGTTCCAAGACGCCAAGTTCCAACAACAGGCGATGGACGACGATTTCGTGCAACGTGGCGTCGTGCCGTCGTGTAACGTCTCACCCCGTGGTCCCAAACCCCGCCGCGATGCAGTTGATCGACAACAGCAGCGCCGGCCGGGCGTCTTCCTGCCCGGCGCGATAGCAGCGCAGCAGCTCGACCTGCTGCCGGCTCACCTGATTGAGCAGCGGCAGGCGGCGCTCGAGCCGCCGCCGGAACTGGGGGAAGCGTCCCGCGAGGTCGCCCGATCCCACGAGCCCCCGGATCACATCGCTGGTGCGGTGATACTCGTCGGCTACGAGCGAGAATATCTCGGCGCGCCCCCAGTCGTCGGCCACCAGGGCGGCGTACTCGCGCGCGATGTCCAGGTCGACGTACGCCAGGGTCTTCTCCACTTCGTCCACGATCAGCCGGAACAGCCGGGAGTCGTTGAACATCCGCGCGAGCAGCGCCGCGCCGCGGCTGCCGCGAACCTCGAGGAACGTCGCGAGCCCCGTGCCCACGCCATACCAGCCCGGGATGAAGTGGCGGTTCTGGGTCCACGCGAACACCCAGGGAATGGCCCGGAGATCGGCGAGGGTTCGGGCGCCGAGGCGCCGGGCCGGGCGCGAGCCGATGTTCAACAGGGCGATCTCCTCGAGCGGACTGGCGGCCTGGAAGTACGCCACCAGGCCCGGGTGGTCCACGAAGCGACGGTAGGCGGCGTGCGCGGCGCCCGAGAGGGCCTCCATCGCCTCGTCGAACTCCGTCGTGGGCACGAGGGCCAGCTCGCGCTCCGACTTGAGGGAGTGCTCGAGCACGCTCGCCGCGAGCAGCTCGGCCTGATATGCGGCCGTGCCGCGGTTCGCGTACTTGAACGACACCACTTCGCCCTGCTCGGTGATCCGCAGGCGGCCGCGAATCGAGCCCGCCGGCTGCGCCGCGATCGCCCGCCCGGTCGGGGCGCCGCCCCGGCTCACCGAGCCGCCGCGGCCGTGGAAGAAGGCGACGGGAACGCCGCAGGCGCGGCCCAGCCGGGTGAGCTTGAGCTGCGCCTTGGCAAGCTCCCAGTTGGACGACAGAAACCCGCCGTCCTTGTTCGAGTCGGAGTACCCGATCATCACCTCCAGCACCCCTCCCTGCTCGCGCACGCTGCGCCGCACCACCGGGATCTGCAGCAGCTCCCGCACCAGCTCCGGGGCGCGCCGCAGGTCGTCGATGGACTCGAACAGCGGGACGATCGGGAGCGTGCAGCTCTCGGTGCCGGCGGCGTCGGCAAACAGGCCGGCTTGCTTGGCGAACAGGTAGGCGCCGAGCACGTCGGAGACGCTGTGCGTCATACTCAGCACGAAGCTGCCGATCGCCTCGCGATCGAGCCGATCGCGCGCCTCGCGGATCAGCCGGAACATGCCCGCCGTTTCGGCCGCGGCTCCGTCCGCCGGGAGGTCGAGCGGCGGGCCGGCGCCGAGCGGTCGCGCCAGCTCCCCCTGCAGCCAGGCGCGCCATTCCGGCGACTCGAGCGCCGGCGGTTCCGCGGGGCTGCGGGTGTGCCACAGCGCGCGTAGCGCCTCGTTCAGGCGCGTGGAATTCTCGCGGATGTCCAATCGGAAGGTGCTGAACCGGAAGGCTTCCACCTCGCGCCGCACCGGCCGGACGAGCAGCCCGGCGGCCGTGGTGCACTGGGCGTCGGCGAGGCCCGCCTCCAGCGTGCGCAGGTCGGCGATGAGGTCGTCCGCCGTCGGGTAGCCCGCGGCCTCGGCGGGGGTCTCTCTCCGCTCGGCGCACACCAGAGTGGCGTCGAGGCGGCGCAGCACGCAGGTGAGGAACTGCCGGAACACCTCGCCCGGATTGCGGCGCGCGATGGCGTCGCCCTGGCCGGATCGCTCGAGCTGGCGCGCGAGCGCCTCGCGGAACGCCGGGGAGATCACCGCCGCCCGCTCGGTAATGCTCAGCGTCCCCAGCAGCTCGGCGAGCCGCGCGCGGTAGCGGCGCAGACTGGCGACGCGGTTTTCGCACAGGGTGCGCCGGGTCGCGTCGTTCGTGACGAACGGATTGCCGTCCCGGTCTCCGCCGATCCAGCAGCCCAGCTGGAAGAAGGGCGGCACCTCGAAGGACGCGCCGGGGTAGGCGCGACCCAGCGCCTGCTCGAGCTTGTCCACGAGCTCGGGCACGATGCCGAACAGGTTCTCATTGACGAAGTACAAGCCCCAGGCAAGCTCCTGCTCGACCGTCGGCTTTTCGAGGCGCAGCTCGCCGGAGAGCCACAACAGCTCGATCTCGGTCCGAATGGTGTCGATCAGCGCGCTGCGCTCCCGGGGCGTCCAGCGCGGCGCTTCCAGATCCACCAGGCGCCGGTAGATGCGGCGGTGTTTTTCGAGCACGGTCACGCGTTTGGCTTCGGTGGGGTGTGCCGTGATTACCGGCCGCACCTGCAGCCCCGCCACCAGGGCGCGGACTTCGTGCGCCGGCGCGCCGGCCGCGGCGGCCGCCGCGATCACCTGGGCGAAGGTGCCCCGCACCTGCTCCGGGCCGCGCTCCACCTCGCTCTGGCGCCGCTGGCGCATCGCGGCGTTCTGTTCGGCGATCGAGAGGAGCTGGAACCAGGTGCCCTGCGCCTGGATCGCGCGACCCACCAGCTCGGCGGGAGCACCCGCCGGGAGCCGCTCGCCGCGGAGCACGAGCTCGATCTCGGGCTCGTGGGCCCGGATCACGTCGAGGAGGCAGTCGTACAGCAGGTCCGCCGTGCGCTGCAGGTAGTCGGGCTGGCTCACACCACGCGATCGCGCGGGGCGGCGCCTGAGAAGAACGCCTTGAGGTTCTCGAGTGCGCGCAGGCCCATCGCGACGCGGGTTTCCTGCGTGGCGCTGCCCAGGTGCGGCAGGAGCACGACGTTTTCCATGGTCAGGAGCTCGGGCGAGACCTGGGGCTCGCGCTCGAACACGTCGAGCGCGGCGCCGGCGATCCGCCGGGCTTTGAGCGCGGCGACGAGCGCCGCCTCGTCCACGATGTCGCCCCGCGCGGTGTTGATCAGGAACGCGGTCGGTTTCATGAGCTCGAGGCGCGCCGCGTTGATCAGGTGGTGCGTCTCGGGTGTGGCCGGCGAGTGGAGCGACACGAAGTCGGCTTCGCGCAGTACGTCTTCGATGGTGCGTTTCGCCACGGCGCCGAGCTCGGCGACCAGCTCGGCCGGCGGGGGGTAGGGATCATGGAAGATCACGCGCATCCCGAACCCGTGGTGCGCCCGGCGCGCCACCGCCCGTCCGATCCGTCCCATCCCGATCAAGCCGAGCGTCTTGCCGCTGACCTTGGTGCCGAGCAGCTGGGTCGGGCGCCACCCGGTCCAGGCGCCGGCGCGCACGTGCCGCTCCCCTTCCCCGGCGCGCCGCGCCACCATCAACATCAGCATGACCGCGTCGTCGGCCGTGTCGTCGGTGAGGACGTCGGGCGTGTTCGTGACGACCAGCCCGCGCGCCTTGGCGGCGGCGACGTCGATGTGATTGAATCCCACGCCGAAGTTCGCGAGGATCTTGGTCCGCAGCGGCTCCACCTGTAGCACCTGGGCGCTGAGGCGGTCGGTCACGGTGGGCAGCAGCGCGTCGGCGCTCGTAAGCGCGGCCTGCAGCTCGGCCGTGCTGAGGGCGTGATCGTCGACATTCAAGCGAGCGTCGAATTCCTGCGCGAGCCGCTGCTCGACCGCGGCCGGGAGGCGCCGCGTCACGACCAGCGTCGGCCGGCCGGTGCGCGGCGTGGTCACTGCCGGGCCAACACGGGCTGCGACGCCCGGCGCCGCAACGCCTGCGCGGCCGCGGCGCCCAGCTCCGCGGGGCTGGGCGCCACGATGAGCCCCGCCGACCGCATGATCTCCGCCTTCTCGGCGGCCGTGTCGCCGAAGGCCGAGATGATCGCGCCGGCGTGGCCCATGCGACGGCCCTTGGGCGCCGTCAGGCCGGCGACGTAGCCCACCACCGGCTTGGTCATGTGCTCCTGCACAAACACGGCGGCGTCGGCTTCCTGCGGTCCGCCGATCTCACCGATCATCATCACTGCCTCGGTCTCCGGATCGGCCTCGAACAGCGCCAGGATGTCCACGAAGGAGCTGCCGTTGATCGGGTCGCCGCCGATGCCGACGCTCGTCGTCACGCCGACGCCCAGAGCCTTCATTTGGGACGCCGCTTCGTAGCCGAGCGTCCCGGACCGGGTCACGACCCCCACGGCGCCGCGCGCGTAGATGTGGCCGGGCATGATGCCCATCATCGCCCTCCCGGGGCTGATCAGCCCGGCGCAGTTCGGCCCGATCAGGCGGGTGCGTCGCTCCTTCGGGTAGCGCCACAGGTAGCGCTTGACGGTCATCATGTCTTGGGCGGGCACGCCGTCGGTGATGGCGACGACGAGGCGGACCCCGGCGTCCGCCGCTTCCATGATCGCGTCGGCGCAGAACGGTGCGGGCACGAGGATGAGGCTCGCGGCCGCTCCCGTACTCGCCACCGCTTCCTTGACGGTGTTGAAGACGGGCCGGCCGAGGTGTGTGGTGCCGCCTTTGCCCGGCGTGACGCCGCTCACGACGTTGGTGCCGTAGGCGATCATCTCCTTCGCGTGGAACGTGCCCTTGTCGCCGGTGAAGCCCTGGACGATGACGCGCGTCTGTTCGTCGAGCAGGATGCTCATGCGGGCTCCTGACGTGCCGCCACCACGCGCTCGGCGGCTTCCGAGAGCGTATCGGCGGTGCGAATCGGCAGGCCGCTGTTGGTGAGGATGCGGCGGCCTTCGTCCACGTTGGTGCCTGCGAGGCGGACCACCAGGGGCACCGCGACCCGCACCTCGTGGACGGCCTGGACGACTCCCGCGGCTACCCAGTCGCAGCGGTTGATGCCGGCGAACACATTCACCAGGATCGCTTTGACCTTGCGGTCGGAGAGCACCAACCGGAACGCCGCCGCCACGCGATCGGGACTCGCGCCGCCGCCGATGTCGAGAAAATTGGCCGGCTCGCCCCCGGCGTGCTGGATCATGTCCATCGTGGCCATGGCGAGGCCCGCCCCGTTGATGATGCACCCAATGTCGCCGTCCAGGGCGACGTAGTTCAGCCCGTGCTCCGCGGCTTCCGCCTCGCGCGGGTCCTCCTGCGCGAAGTCGCGCAGCTCGGCCACGTTGGCCCGGCGGAACATCGCGTTGTCGTCGAAGCTCATCTTCAAGTCGAGGGCGAGGACCTGGCCGTCACTGGTGACCACCAGCGGATTGAACTCCACCATCGTGGCGTCGAGGTCGCGGAACGCGCGATAGGCGCCCAGCACGGCGGCCGTCGCCTGGTTCGCCTGTTGGGCGCCGAGGCCGAGGCCGAACGCGAGCTCGCGCGCCTGGAACGACCGCATGCCCACCGCGGGCTCGACAACCACGCGGAGGATCGCGGCGGGCTCCCGCTGCGCGATCTCCTCGATCTCCATGCCGCCGTGCGGATGGGCCACCACCACGATGCGCTCGTGCTTCCGGTCCAGCACGAGGCCGACGTACAGCTCGCGTTCGATCGGGAGCGCCTGCTCCACCAGCACGCGATGCACCGGCAGTCCTTCGGGACCGGTCTGCGTGGTCACGAGGACTTTGCCGAGCAGGTCCTTGGCGGCCTGGCGCACGTCGGCGTCGGTGGCGCACAGCCGCACGCCCCCCGCCTTGCCGCGAGCCCCCGAGTGGATCTGGGCCTTCACCACCCAGCGGCTGCCCCCGATTTCCGTGGTCCGGTACACCGCCTGCTCCGCGCTGTACGCGACGCCGCCCTTGGGCACCGGCACGCCGAAGCCCGCGAGCAGCTCTTTCGCCTGGTACTCGTGGATGTCCACTGCTCAGGCCCGGCTCGTCGGTGTCCTCACCCCCTGTCCCCCTCTCCCTTCGGGAGAGGGGGAACTCGCCACGTCCCCCCGCTCCGGCACGGAGAGGGGGTCAGGGGGTGAGGACCGGATCGCGGCCGCGATGTCGACGATGTTGCGTGCCATGCGGGCGGATGCGGCGTCGATCATCCGGCCATCGAGCTGGGCGGCTCCACGGCCGGCCCGTGCCGCGTCGTCGAGGGCACTCAAGATGCGGCGCGCGCGCTCGACCTCGGCAGGCGGCGGCGTGAACACGTCGTTCGCGAGCGCGACCTGTGACGGATGAATCGCCCACTTCCCCTCGTAGCCGAGTGCCGCCGCTCGCCGGGCCGCCGCGCGGTATCCCTCGGGGTCCTTGAAATCGCCATACGGTCCGTCGATGGCGCGCAGCCCGTAGGCGCGGCACGCGGTCACCAGGCGCGCCAGGGCCGCATGCCACTGATCGCCCGGGTAATCGGGATTGAGGCCCCCGATGCTCACGGTGCGTGCCCGCAGGCTGGCGGCGAGATCCGCGACGCCGAAGTGCATGGCCTCGAGCCGGCGGCTGGCCTGCGCGATCGCCTCCACGTTCGCGAGGCCCAGCGCCGTCTCGATCAGGACCTCGATCCCGATACGGTGCGGGATGCTGCGAGCGGCCTCGATCTGCGTGAGCAGGGCGTCCACCAGGTACACGTCGGCGGGAACGCCGACCTTGGGAACGAGCACGACGTCGAGCCGGTGCCCCGCCTGCTCCACGACGTCCACCATGTCGCGGTACATGTAGTGTGTGTCGATGCCGTTGACGCGCACCGCCACGGTCTTGCCCCGCCCCTTCCAGTCGTGCTCGAGCAGGCCCGCGACCACGTGCTTGCGGGCCTGCTCTTTGTCGGCCGGGGCGACCGCGTCCTCGAGGTCGAGAAACACGACGTCCGCCTCGCCGTCGAGCGCCTTCTGAAATAGCGCGGGCTGCGAGCCGGGGACCGCCAGCTCGCTGCGCTGCAGCCGGGGGTTGGCCGGCTCGTACCGGGTGAAACTCATGCCCTGACGGCGGTCCGGGGCGACGACCTCCCTGCGGGCGTCTGGACGGCATCGGTTGCGGGCGGAGCGGTGGGGTGCGGCGGCAACGGTGGCGCCGTGCTGCGGTAGTGCTCGGCCGCCGCTGCGACGCCCGAGCCCGGCGTCACCTGAATCCCGACGTCGCGCAGGGCCATTTCCGCGCCGGCGATCGCGCCCAACAGCATCAGCTCGTTCAGGTCACCGAGGTGGCCGATGCGGAACAGCTTGCCCGCCAGGCGAGCGAGCCCCGCGCCCAAGGCCAGGTTGTAACGGCGGAACGCCACGTCGATCACATCCGCGGCATTCTTGCCATCGGGTACCATGATGGCGCTGACCGTGTTGGAGTACCACTTGGGTGCCTTGGCGCAGAGCTTCAGACCCCACGCGCGCGCCGCGGCGCGCACGCCCTCCGCGAGACGCGCATGGCGTGCGTAGATGACGTCCAGGCCTTCTTCCATGATGATGGCGAGTGATTCGCGCAGGCCGTACAGCATCGGAATCGACGGCGTGTACGGGAAGTATCCCGTCGCGTTCGCCCGAATCATGTCGCCGAAGTCGAAGAACACGCGCGGGCACCTGGCCTGCTCTCGGGCGGCGAGCGCCTTGGGGCTGGCACACACGATCCCGAGACCCGCCGGCAGCATCAAGCCCTTCTGCGAGCCGGTGACGGCGAGGTCCACCTTCCACTCGTCCATCCGAAAATCGATCGATCCGATCGAGCTGACGCCGTCGACGTAGAGCAGCGCGGGGTGCTGGGCGGCGTCGATGGCGCGGCGCACCGCGCCGAGGTCGCTCGTCACGCCGGTGGCGGTTTCGTTGTGGACGATCAACACGCCCTTGATCTCGTGTTGACGGTCCTGGGACAGGATCGCCTCGATGCGGTCGACCGGCGCGCCCTCGCCCCACTCCACATCGATGATATCCACCCGCATGCCGTGTCGCTGCGCCAGGTCGATCCACAGGTGGCTGAACTGTCCGTAGCGGGGCGCGAGCAAACGGTCGCCGGGCGACAACGTATTGACGAGCGCCGCTTCCCAGCCGCCGGTCCCCGTCGCGGGAAAGATGAACGGCTGGCCGGTGGTGGTCTGGAACACCTGCTTCAGGTCGCGGAACAGGCCGGTCGCCAGGTCGGGGAACGCGGACGAGCGGTGATCCTCCATGGCGCGGTGCATCGCGCGCAGGATCCGCTCGGGCACGTTGGTCGGTCCTGGGACGAAGAGGAAATTACGGCCGGGCATAAAGTCGTCCTCGACGAGAGCGAAAAACAAAGCGAGAACCAGCGGCTCTCGCTTCACGTATTCGGCTAAGCTACGCGCTGACCCCCGCGCCGCAACCACACGGATGGGTGGGGGCCGGACCCCCTAAGGTAAGGGGCGGCAAAGTCCTACGCCGCAGACGTCGCAGCCGGAACAGGCCACCGCGCGCTCTCCAAAATATGCGAGCAGCGTGCCGCGGCGGCAGGTGCGCGTAGCCAGATAGCGTCGTACCTCCGCTGTGGCGTCGTTCCACCCGCAGTCGAACCCATGCCACAGCAGCACACACTCGGAGCGGCGCCCGTCGCGACCGGCGCGCCCCGCTTCCTGATAGTAGCCCTCCAGCGTGCGGGGCGGCCCCCAATGGACCACGCGACGCACGTCCGCCTTGTCGATGCCCATTCCGAACGCGCTCGTCGCGACGACGATCGGTGCCTGACCGCTGAGGAAGGCTTGCAGCACCCGCCGGCGCATGCTCGGAGTGAGCCCGGCGTGATACGGGGCCGCACGGACTCCCATACGCAAGAGCGCCCGTGTCAGGAGTTCCGTGAGGCGGCGCGTCGGAGTGTACACGATGCTCGACCCCTCGGTGACGCGCACCAGCTCGCGTACGCGCGCGAACCGCTCGCGATCGTCTCGCACGCGCTCCACCCGAAACACGAGATTGGGGCGGTCGAACGACGTGAGCACGGTCTCCGCGTGCGGGATGCGCAGCACCTGGAGGATCTCCGACCGCGTGCCCGGCGTCGCGCTACCGGTGAGCGCGATGGTCACCGGGTCGCCAAGCAGGTAACGAAACCGATCGAGGCGACGGTACACCGGCCGGAATTCATTGCCCCACTCGACGATGCAGTGAGCCTCATCGACGGCCAGCAACGACACCGCGCGCCCAGCCCGTGACAGTGGTCGCACCAGGGCCCCGAGGCGCTCCGGTGCGCAATAGAGGATGCGAACCTGGCCGCTCACGGCCCGGTCCAGGATCAGACGCCGCTGGTCGGCCGAGAGCAGGCTGTTCAGGTAGGCGGCCGCAATGCCCCGGCGGCGCAGCGCCCCGACCTGATCCTGCATCAACGAGATGAGCGGCGACACCACGAGCGTCAACCCGGCGGTCATGAGCGCGGGGAGCTGGAAACACAGCGACTTCCCCGCCCCCGTGGGAAGTACGGCTAGGACGCTCCGCCCCGCGAGCAGCGGGCCGAGCACTTTCAGCTGGTGGATCCGGAGCGCCGGATGGCCGAACCGGTCCCGCAGAAGCACCCGGGCAGTGGCCAGCCCGCCCCGAAACGGAGAAGCCGCCGGAGACATGGGCCACGAACTAAAGCGGGCCCCGCGCGATGTGCGGGGCCCGAAGCATGCGAGCGGCGGCGAAACTATGCGGCTACGGGGGCGCTCAGGCCTTGTCGCTCCAGTCCACGCCGTAGCTACTGCCGCATTCCTGGCACGCCACCTCGCCGGGACGCCCCGTGACGTGCTGGCGCTTGTGACACCCCGGGCACACGAGATGGGGCTCGTGCACGACGCTCCACGCCTTGGGTCGGTCGCCCCGGATTTCCAGGGTGTCCTTTGGCACGCGGATCTCGACGCGGTTGACATCGAGCACTACCCAGGGCTGGCCGGGCTCTTCCACCACCCGATACCACGCCCCGCGCCGCAGGCCTTCTTTTTCGGCACGATCTCCCCGGCTACGAGCCCACCCCTTGTCGGCCATGCGTATCACTCCGGCTCCTCGGTCGTCCGGTCCCGCACCAGCACGAGGATTGCCGCCTGCGGGACGACCAGATACTTGGATCCCTCGAAGGTGATTTCCACCGCCGCCTTCCGGAAGAACAGCGCGTAGTCGCCCACTCCGGCCTGCATCGGCAGGTACTTGACGTCGGGTCCGTGAATCTTCCACGGCTCGTCGTCCATGCTCGCCGGCTCGGTCATGGGCGTGCCGGGTCCGGTGGCGATGATGCGGCCCCCCTGCACCTGGCGGGTCTCGACCGCCGTCGGCGGCAGGTACAGCCCGACGTTGGTGCGCTCCTCCCCCTCCTCGGGGGCGATCAGCACGCGGTCCCCGACGACGATCAACCGCTTCGGCGCCTTGTCCGGCATGGGGCTCAGTATACCACTTCCGCGGCTCGACCGGGGATCCCGGTCGAAGGCGTGCTCGGGTTCACGTGCCGGAAACGTGATGTGGATCACGCGCACCGCTTGACAGGACAGGGCGCCGCACTATTAATGCGCGCCTGTATTGCACCTGCCGCGGCGTCGCCGCGGCGCCACCCACGGCGGCGCCACTCGTCGGCGACCGCACTTCCGACTCCGCATCCCCGTGAGGGAGCACAGCCATGCAAGGCCCACTAGGTACCGGCCAGACCGAGCAATGGAGCTGGATCCTCCAGACCGTCTCGGGTTGGGTCTGGAGCGGCCTGTCCTGGATCGTCGATTGGCAGGCGCTCGTGTTCCGATGGGTGTTGTACGGTGATTCCTTCTGGCAGGTCGTCGGGAAGTTCTTGTTGCTCTTCTTCCCGGCGACGGTGCTCGTCGCGGGCGTGTGGGGCACGATGGTCTCGCTCTACACCATTCCGTTCCGTTCCGGTCGCGGACGGTTTCTGGCCGCGCTGCTCATGTCCTGGTGGGACGCGGTCCGCATGGCGTGGTTCTACTGGTTCGGCCTGGCGCGGTTCCTCCTGGTGTTCGTCGGCTGGATCTGGGGTCTGCTCCGGCTCGGTGTGGGGTTGTTTTGGAGAACCCTGAAAAACCTGGTCACGTCGCCCTTCGCGATGCTCGATTCGAGCTCGCGCCAGCCGGGCGTGCCGTGGATCGCGTTCCTGCTGC
>Ga0209350_1000354_pt1 | contig 27845 bp, 28 predicted proteins | sample GraSoi013_2_20cm_2_FD_185822 | JGI IMG/M metagenome (GOLD analysis project Ga0209350, IMG submission 185822) | Grasslands soil microbial communities from the Angelo Coastal Reserve, California, USA - Sample 09_27_2013_2_20cm (SPAdes) (version 2) | ecosystem: Environmental > Terrestrial > Soil >...
TCTGTTTCCTATCACCAGCAATGCGGCATCCCTGGGTATCACCAACCCCCCCGCCGTAATCTATATCTTATTGATCCCAGCCCTGTTTTCTGCCAACCCTCTATGGGCGGCAGTTCAACAGGCATTGTTGACGACGGCAGCAGCTTTGCTCACCTACATTTTCACTCGTCGCTACTATGGTCGGCTTGCAGGCATTGTCGCTGCCCTGCTCTATGCCACTGCTACAACCACTATCCATTATGGACGTTTTATTTGGCAGCAAAACATGATGTCTCCTTTTGTGATCCTCTTCATGTTCGCATTGTATTGGGGCGTCGTCGATCGGCGTAAGGGCTGGTTTGCTCCCGCCGTTCTTCTCCTCGGTCTGCTCTTTCAACTGCACCAATCTGCGGCTTTGTTAGTCATACCTCTGTTCGTTGCTGTCGTTCTGGCTCCAAAAACTATTCGTTGGCGCGATATTGTTCTGGCCTTCGTTTTACTATTCATTCTCTACTTCCCATACATCCTCTGGGAGGTGTTTTCCAAAGCTTCAGACCTCCATGCCTTCTCTAACTTATCACAGCACGAAGCTACCGGCGGCAACGAAACGCTTCGCTTTTACAGGCTATTCCTTAGCCCCTATGGACAACAGCCAACCATTGCTAGCTCTGTTACCCTCAAATTCGTTCCCTGGCTATCGTGGCTCAGATATGCTATCCCACTCTTACTTTTTGCTGGCATTGCCACGGCTCTGTTACTTCTTGTGTTCTCCTTACTAAACCAGGCGCGTGCAACCGGGACTCCCGACCCCATAACATCCGTCCGAAGCGGCATGCGTGGATGGTGGGCAAACTTTAATGCCAACCCGTCTCTAGGCGGATTTGTTCTTCTTCTGACCTGGCAAATACTACCCGTCCTGCTTCTCCTGCGGGTTACTATTATCTTGCAGCTCCACTATTTCATTTTTCTTATGCCTGGACCTTATATACTCATCGGCCTTTTTATTGCGAAGGTCGTCGAATTATTCCGGCGCTACCAGCCAGGGTGGAGCTTTCTTCGCTATGCAGTCTACGGCCTCGTTGCCCTCGTTGTCATTGGACAACTATTAGGGAGTGTGGCCTCGGTTATTGATATTAGCAGTGGTAAATTCGATGATCGCACCTTCTACATACATTACCGCAATGATCTGAACTCTTTGCAGCAAGCCGTCAATGAGGCTGACCAGCTCGCCCAGCAGCGTCATTTAAACCACGTCTATATCACTACCGATGACTCCACTGCGACAGCGTTAGGCTATCTCTCTGAGCAGATGCAAACACCCGTGACTCTCTTCAGTGCAACGAACTGCCTCGTTCTGCCTGCACCTGCTGATGGCCCGGCTGTGCTCCTGGTAGGTCCATATGATACACTCACCCATGCGCTTCTCGGTCAATATGCGAGCGCGACTCTCGTAAATGAACCTGCGCGTCCTGGTGGTAAACCCTTTCACCTGTATGTGGTCACTCCTTCAGCGGCACAGACTGCTCCTGGTACCAATGCCTTTGGTAACGACTTACAACTCTATAAGATGAAGACACAGAACCTGGGCAGCAATAGCTCTTCATGGATGGTGACTCAATGGAATATCTTGCGACCTGTACAGCCGGCTTTGCGCACAACCTATAATTACACTATCACAGCGCAACCAGGCGGAAATAACAGCTCCTTGCAACCAAACACCTGTAGCTTTACAGGCATGCGCGCTGGGGATCAATTGCTAGATGCTATGGCACTCCCCAACAATAGTGTCGCGCCAACCTCTGTAACTGTAGGCGTCCAATCCTCTACCACCGTACCATTTAATCCAACGCTTGGTCCCATTCATTTTGAGACGTATATCAATCAGGAAACACCATCAACAATACTGCGCACTCCTTCCGGGGGAAACACCATCACCATACCGGCTTCGTAACGAATAAAATAGCGCCCGCGTCCTCAATGTGTCTGAAAAAACACTAGCTAAAGCTCCACTAGACTGCTACAATATGTCTTACAAAGAGCAAGTACCATTGAGAAGGGAAGACCAAAGTGAACAATAGAAAACGTAGGAGTAGGAGAAAGCTGCTTCCAGACTGGGACATGCCCTCCGATCCAGTGAAAGCCGTATTCTGGTTCTTTCATTGGTCATTACAAGTACTTGTGCGTTTTTTCTGGATCCTGATACTTGCGGCGGTCTTCTACGAGAGCTTCGTCAACGGCCTCGTTGGGGGCATTGTCACCTTGCTTGTCGGTTTAAGCGTCTGGTTCGGCATCGCCTTAACGCTCTTCGTCTTCAACATAGGCGCCAACGTCTCTCGCACAGTGGCGGATGTAAGCAAGATGCAACAAAGCTTCTCTGGCCGCCGCCCCTTCACCCAATTTTCGGAACCGGGTTTCGATGATAGTAAAATAGTTGAAGGTACTGTAACTGATTTAGAAGAGGAGCGCAGAAAACGCAGGAGAGAATGAATAGCTTATTCTTCAACAGGTACCGCGACCCCGTTCTTTTCCTCCCATGCCTGCCATGCTTCATCCCCTGATCCTGGCACGTAAGAGAACATCAGGACGCCTTCTCCTTCAATACCATAGTCACCTAATGCCGCAGGAAGCACCATCGTTTGCCCACGAGCAAGACTTAGGCTATACCTCAAAACGCTGCCATAACGTACTTGTACTTCACCACTGAGAGCGGTAAGAATAATACAACTTCCTTCAGTCGATCCATTCATATAGCCCGAAACAGCGTCTTTTTGCTGCAAAGTGATCTCACGAGTCACAAAATATTGACAGGCAACCAGGCAGCGATCTTCATACCCATTTTTGTCAGCCAATGGTACCGGTTGAACTTTAATGCGTGGTGACACATTATAGTTTGAAACTTCTAACGATTTATTGATATGCAACTCTCGGGGGATACCATTAGCCGTGAGGCGGCCATAATCGTACATTCGATAGGTAATATCAGAGTACTCTTGCAATTCATAGAGCAAAATCCCGCTGCCTATAGCATGGACTGTGCCGGCCGGTACGAAGATGACATCGCCGGCTGCGACATATTCCTCTTGCAGCAGGTTCTCCAGCTTCACATCTTCAATTGCTTTGCGTACTTGTGTGGACGAAGTGGGGACTTTGAAACCATGTACGACAGTTGCTCGAGGTTCCGCTGCTAGAATGTACCAAAATTCTGTCTTCCCTAGCTTGCCACCTTCAAATGTTGCCGCGTAATGATCATCTGGATGTACCTGTACTGAGAGTTTGGCGTTGGCGTCGATAAATTTTGCCAACAGGGGGAAACGATGGCCAAAGATTGTGATAGTCTGCTTCCCGAGCAGCGCTATCCCCAAATCCTCTACAAGCCTACCCAACGTTTTGCCCTGGTATGGCTCGTTCTGGGCTACTGTATTTATCTCTGTCTCCCAGGACTCGCCAACGGCAATGTCAGGCGAAGGCAGCCGTTTCCATCCATAAAGACCTAACCTTTGACCACCCCAGATCGTTTCATGTAACGACCCTTCCAGTAATATGGGATGTAAACTCTGCACAACACACTCCTACGTAAACGGCAAATATCGATGTGACGAACCAGCTTTGAATAGCTAATGCCATCTGCCAGGTTGATCCACTGCTTTCTAAAACAAGATATCAGTTTGCCAGCATTGCTCCCTCGATCTGGCGACGGAGCCTTTCACGCATCATGATACCTTTAATGCGATGAATTTCACGTCCGCCTTTGAAAAAGATAATGGTAGGAATTCCGTCTATTTTCCATTGGTTGGTAATTTCCACGTTTGTATCTGCGTTGAGCCTGGCAAACGTCACACGCCCTTGATATTCTTTGCTGATCGCCTCAAACTCCGGGTCCTGTATCTTACATGCTGCGCTATTCTCTGCTGAAAAGTTCACAAGAACCATCTGCTGTGCATTCAGCACCTTTTCAACAAAATCCTGGTCTGATACATCGATGTAGCTGTCTGCCATCATATTCCTCTTCATCTTTGCGAAATATACCTATGTGTCAAAAGGGTATCACTTCGTTCGAAAGGATGTCAAGAAAAAGGTGGTACATCGTGATGATGATGATTCTGTGTTAGCGGACAGCATGGCCTCTCATGAGGCTAGCAGCATCTCTGCATCCTCTATCACATAACGGTACCCCTGCTCCGTCAGGAAAAGCTGGCGATTCGCAGAAAACTCCTGGTCGCGCGTGTCACGAGTGACAATTGAATAGAAGTACGCCAGGCCACCATCAATCTTTGGACGTAAAATGCGTCCCAACCGCTGCGCCTCTTCCTGTCTTGATCCAAATGTACCCGATACTTGAATGGCAACATTGGCATCTGGTAAGTCAATCGCAAAATTCGCCACCTTGCTTACTACCAGCCGCTTGAGTTCGCCTCGCCGGAATTGATCGTACAACTTTTCTCGCTGTCTATTGGCGGTTTTCCCGGTGAGCAGAGGTGCCTCCAGTTCTTCAGCAAGCACCTTAAGTTGATCAATATACTGGCCGATAATCAACACCTGGTCATCGCGATGCCGCTCTGCCAGGTAGCGCGTCACCGTCAGTTTGGCGGGGCTTTCCGCGGCAAGCCGATACTTTTCCCGCTCCTCTGCAACGGCATAATTCAATTGTTCATCCTCGGTCATGCTCACACGTATCTCGTGGCATTCAGCAGTAGCAATCCAGCCCTGGCGCTCCAGTTCTCTCCAGGGCACATCATACTTCTTGGGGCCGATCAGGCTGAATACATCTGCCTCTCGTCCATCCTCGCGTACCAATGTCGCCGTGAGACCCATACGCCGGCGAGCCTGAATTTCGGCGGTAACTCGGAAGACGGGCGCCGGGAGGAGGTGCACCTCGTCGTAGATGATGAGCCCCCAATCGTAACTGGTGAAAAGAGAGAAGTGTGGGAAGTCAGCATCTTCTGAGGGGCGGTATGTCAAGATCTGGTATGTGCTGACCGTGATAGGGCAGATATCTTTTCGATCTCCGGTATACTCTCCAACCATTTCAGGGGGAATATCAGTTTTATCAAGAATTTCATTGATCCACTGGCGCACCGCGATAGTATTGGGTGAAAGAATCAAGGTAGCGCGTTGGATATCAGCCATAGCTGCTAAACCGACAATAGTTTTACCTGCGCCACATGGCAGCACTACGACTCCGCTCCCCCCGCTAGGCGCCCCTCCAGCATAAAAAGCTGCTGCAGCGGCATATTGATAGGCGCGCGGTGCGAACTCATCTCCTTGCAGTGTCATATCGCGCAGTTTCACTGGTAATGGAGAGCCATCGGTATAGCCCGCCAGGTCTTCAGCGGGAAAACCAATATGAATCAAGGCTTGCTTAATATGCCCACGCCGCGAAGCATCCACCTGGATAGTATGGCTGTTCAACTGGCGCAAGATATAGGGTTGCGTGCGTTTATGATGGTAAACCTCGGCCATCAGTGCTACATCGTTCGAGGTAAGTAGCAATGCGTCGCCTTCGCGAATCAACTTGATGCGGCCGTAGCGGTTCATATACTCACGAATATCAACAGCAATATTCATGGGAATAGCATACTTGCTATACTGTGTAAGTAAGTCCATGACCTGCTCTGCTGTCATACCACCCGCGGCTGCATTCCATAGCGAAAGTGGTGAAAGACGATAGGTATGTATATGTTCAGGTGATTTTTCTAATTCTGCAAATTGTGCCAATGCATCTCTTGCCTCGGCATGTTGTGGATGATCTACCTCTAATAAAATAGTCTTATCACTTTGTACAATCATTGGGTTGGTTGGATTCATCTACCATTACACTCCCGGCATTACCGCCCATTTCTTCAGATATTTGATAATAGCATTGATAGTCGGTTCTTCATATCCCCTCATCAAGTGACGTGCTCCTGTAATAACATTCATCCCTTTGGGGCCACTCTGCTGCTCCACAAATGGTTCAAGCTTATGACGAGGGCAAATTTCGTCAAACTCACCGGTAACAAACAACTTTGGGCGTTCAAAGGCTTTTGGAAACCCATTAGGTACCCGGTAAAGCAGAAGGCTGATCGCTACGACGGTTCGTATACGAGGATCATAGGGCGCATACATCAACGCAATATTTGCGCCAAAACCCTGTCCAATCACGCAAACTTTAGCAGTATTCGCTCCTGCCTGTGCCATGGCTACATCGATGGCACCCGCGAGATCAAGTGGCTCCATCCTTCCATCGGTCTGCTGTCCCTGGCTATTCCCCACTCCACGAAAGTTGAATCGTAAAGCAATCATCCCCGCCTCTGCCGCCAATCTCCGCGCCAATCTCTCTGTCAGAGTATCATTCATATCGCTGCTGGCTGGCTGCGGGTGACAAAGTACAATGATGGGGACTTTCTCCACGTTCCTGGGTTCATGTATTACTCCTTGCAGGAGTAATGGCGGCTGTCCCTTGCTATAAAACGTGATCGCTCGCTCAGTCTGTGCCGATGATAAAGTCATCTTTATTCCTTCATGTAAACCGCTACTTCCATGTGTAACACATCTTATCGCACCCCTGACTCTGCGTCAAGCAGGTGTGCAGGGAGCTTTGCTCTCTGACCGCGATGAAGAAAGCCTGGAAATTTGCAATTTTAACTGGTGAAAGCAAATTAAAGGTAATTTGCATCTTCAAGCACTTTGCATATGCGAAAAATGATGTTATACTAGGTAAAACATAAGCAAATTTCTTTTCGTTCTTTTATATCGTGTGTTGGGTCAGGTAGCACATATCCTGTATTTTTCGTTAGCTCGTTTCATCGATGTAGCGAAGGCGAACAAATCACAAGCTCAGAGAGATGGGATAAACCGGGGGAAGCGCAGTATTATTTTATTATCCCCTTCTCTCCTGCTACGCTCCACCTGTTCGAACATCCTTCTGGGGGATGGGTTTCAACAGGGAACAGTTATTATTGCTTGCAGCGATGACGCTGCGCTATTGCCAGCACTACATATATGCGAGGTTCTGTGTTAGAGCCTGTTATGTTTGTGTGCCCGGCAGAGTTTGTAGCTAACAAACCTGAAAGCAAACTATGATATATATCCATTTTTCATGGATTATATGTTTCACAGCCAGATAAACAGCAAAAGTATGAAGGAAGTTCAATCTCTACGCTGTCGAATATGGCTTTTGTGAAGTATCTATTAATCATAGTACTTGTGAAGTGTCGAGGTAGGAGAACATATGGTCAACATTTTAGTCGTCGAGGACGAGCAATCGATCACGAAGTTACTGAAAGAAACGCTACAGATCGAGGGATATCAAGTAACCATCGTCCTTAACGGCGAAGATGCTGTACAATTTGCGCTTCGAGAAATTCCGCATCTCATTATTCTGGATGTTATGTTGCCGCGTAGGTATGGACTATCAGATATGGATGGTTATGATGTGATATTGAAGTTGCGCAGCCATCCGAAAACTATGCATATTCCTATCATTGTTTTGAGTGCTTTTGGCGCACCTGCGGACATAATTCGTGCATACGAGAGAGATGTCGATGGCTTCATCACAAAACCTTTCGATTTGGAAGAATTACTTGCACGAGTGCGTAGGCATTTGCGCCGTGTTCAACAAAGCTGCCTCTCTCCCCTTACTGGTCTGCCTGGAGGTTTACAGGTTGTGCGAGCCATCAATTACAAGCTCGGTAATGTGGACCCGTGGAGTATTCTCTATCTCGACCTGGATAATTTCAAAGCCTATAATGACGTCTATGGCTTCCTGACAGGCAATGAAATGATACTTCTGGTGGGCCGTATCTGCCAGCGCGCCGTCTACGAGTACGGCAACTCCGATGACTTTGTCGGTCATATCGGAGGAGATGATTTCATCGTCGTAACTACTCCTGAACGCGCTGAAGCCCTTTGCGTGAATATTTCTGATAGTTACAAGAAAGAAAGCGCTTCACTTTATCACTCAGAAGACCTGATACGTGGCTCCATTAGCGGTGTAGACCGCAAAGGTCGTCCCTATCAATTCCCGCTGGTTTCGTTATCTATTGGCGTTGTCAATAATCAATTATGCAGGCCACACAGTATCCAGGAAGTCAGTTATCTCGCCGCCGAAGCGAAGCGTAATGCCAAACTATCTACCAGTAACATCAGCTACATTTCATCACCGCGCGACAAAGTTAACTCCGAGTGCTCTTCTACCATTTCTTCATCCCTTACTAACCATGCGCTTCCTTTTTCCTTTAGTGGCCTCACTTTGGATGACCTGTTCTATTTTTCCGAAGAAGGTTCCATGGCCCAATACGAGCAACAGGTCCACTGATGACCCATGCTTCCCTTGTTGAGGGAGGTTTTGTTGCAGCCCGCCGAAAAGTGCTCACGCCTTGTCTCTTTTTGCGCCCTGTGGTACTCTGAGATATCGGAAGAACGCACCAATCGGGGCGACTAACAAAGAGGTGAGTATTACGAGTCGGGAAGAAAAACAGGTACAAGAAGAGAACAAATCTGATGAGCAAATGCTCAGCGAACAGGAAATCTCAGCGGCACGTCTTGCTCTTCGCGAAAATGCGAAGCGTGTATTGCGAGAGAGTGGCCTTGCGCAAATGCTCCAGGAAATCAACAAGAATGAGCTGAGAAGAAGAGGACAGTTTGAGGAATATGACTCCATGGTGTTGCTCAAGTGGGGGACAGGCTATACCCGTCGTCATATTTGGGTAGAGATCAAAGGAAATACTATTCTCTTCAGGCTCTCCCCGCATCGCAAATGTACCAGCCCTGTTCCTTTATGCGACGGTGAATATCACACATTTACCAGTCAAATGTGGGCTGACAGTGACCTGCTGCGCTTAGAACTCTATAAATATTACAGGAAACCAGTTGCTGAAAGCTCGGATGATTAAACTCCCATCTGGCAATACACTGTAGCCTCATGGCTAAAGAGGGTCCAGTGTAATAACCTGCACGACGCCTACTTTATTGAGGAAACGGCTGATCGCCTGGTAATATTGATCAGCATAAAAATCTTCTCGATCTGCCTGGCTTGTCCAACTCAAGATATTGAGGAAAATAGAATCGTGTCCATATGGGGAGTCACCTCCACCAGAAGCACTTGTTGCCGGGAAAGCGTGAGATGCTATCGTATCTTCCTTCGAGCCACGAGCCAAAAATGCGAATGACAATATCGGTCGCACCACCTGTCTTCGTAAGCCCTCTATCCAACCTCGTTGGGCTCGATCAGCCTCGTCTGGACGAATTGTCCCTAAATGTATCGTTGCCAGGATTGGCTCAGCCGCGGGACGACTATAGCCCCAAAGATAATGCATCAACCATTGCTCAGGAGGATTTATCAATAGCCCGGTAGCCGACCCCAGGAGCAGTTGCTTTGGATTGTACCGATTCCGGGCTTTTTGCCAGCACTCCTCGTCTTCCCACGTCGTCAGCATGAAATAGTACGATTCATTTCCTCTGCTGCGATAAAAACTTGCACTGACTAATCCCAAAGCGTTACGTATCGTGTCAGAAATTAAATGTATCCGTGCCAATCCCTCCGCATCCCTATCCGGCATTATATGTGCCAGCGTCACAACCAGAAGCTCCATACCGCCATACTCCTCTCCTAAGTTACTATACACATAGTATCATCTGGCCATCTCGCCTTTGCCCCTTGAGCATACCTCTTCTATCGAGTATAATCTTAGCACGATAAAAATCTCACCCTTCGTATCAGATCTAACGATCAAACTTTTTCATCGACATCTGTCGGAGTCGTCTAACTCTTAGCAGCTCTCACTTCATCCAGTAACAATGAAAAGGAGTTACTCTACAATGCTTGACCCAGAGTCGAACCGCAATGCGGTGGAGTGGAAACAAGCCCGACTTGAAGATGCCGCCATCTGGGTCTCGGTGACCCGGCGTAGTGCAGACCAGATGCCCCTCGAAAGCGAAGAATCCCAGATAGCTCGCTATAAAGAAGAAGATGCAGACCAGCAGGCGCAGCGCTACTTGCTCTGGCGCGACGATACACCTGTTGGACGACTTCGCTTCTACGCGAACGGTGATACTGCCCTGTTGGATGGACTGGTGCTCCTGCCAGAAGCAGGCGGCAGCGTTGCTGCGCAAGTTGTTTCAGAAGCGCTGGTACGTTCTGCAGCCCTGAATAAGCGCCATCTCAACGCGACCTATCCCGCCGCCTACATTGCCTCATTTGCCGCGGCGGGTTTTCAAGAACTACGCCGCCGCACTGGTATGATAGCATCTACCCAGATATCATTACCGCTCTCACCATTACCTTCTTCTCTACGTGTTCGGCAATTGTCGCATGATGATATAGATCAGATAGGTACTCTACTGCAACGAGCCTATAGCGGAGGCCCTGACAACCTCCACCCCGACCTGGCAGGCTGGCGAGCCGAAGTGCGTGCCATCCTGGATGGCCGCTTTGGTCCGTTTATTCCTGAGTGCAGTTTTGTCGCGGAACATACCCTTGATCGCTTCCACCTGGCCGGTTCGATCATGGCCCATCTAGAACGCAATGTCCCTCGTATACACCACCTGGCTGTCGCTCCATCCTTCCGCCACGTCGGCCTTGGCCAGTACTTAGAGCTGAAAACCATGCAACGCCTGCAAGAACTGGGTCACTCCACCGTCATCCTCTATGTGACGTTAGGTATACCTGCCTTCAACCTGTATCACCGTCTGGGTTTTATCGAAGCTGGTCCAACCTATATCGAAGCCGAGCGGAAAATCAACGTTTAAAGGGTGATTAACTATTCGCAAAAGATCGCAAGGCAAAGGTAATTTGTTGCTCCAATGTCAGTCCTTGATCCTGGGGAATCTTCCCTAATGCCGCTTGCGCTTCTGCCGCTGTATAACCTAGCCCCATCAATGCTTCCAAAACCTCCGACTGTGTTTTGCCGGAGGTATAGCCACCTGGACCTCCACCTAGCCCTGCCAACGTCGGAAGTTTCCCTTTCAGTTCGAGTACCAGCCTGGCTGCAAGACGTTTCCCAACTCCCGGAGCTAATGCCAATTTTTGCTGATCCTCGTCGGCTATTGCCTTGAACAGCGTGCGTGCGTCCATAACTGAGAGCAATGCTAGAGCAACTTTAGGCCCGACACCACTTATGGAGATAAGCTGCTCAAATGCGTTCCGCTCTTCTTCAGCAAGAAAACCATACAGCGACATTCCATCTTCACGCACATGAAAGTGAGTATGAAGTGTAACCTCCATACCTGTTTCATTTAACCGCTGCAGCGTTGAAGATGGCGCAAAGACGCGTATGCTAAAACCACCAACACGAATTATCGCCTGGTCTGCTCGACATGCTTCCAGGATGCCATGAATGCTCTCAATCATCTTCCCTTGTGCCTTAACCTCTTCTGTACATTGCTAAACGCCTATTTGCCGGAATGGGTAACTTATCCATAATTTGGGTGGTCAGGATTGTCATGAAAGTAATGGGGCTGAGTGAGTTACCTGCCAATCTATACAGCGCCGTCTCACCTGAGTTTGAGATAACTGTTCGTGAGTATGCTAGCGGTGTGCAGGTGACAGATAGCCACGGCAGCTGCGTCAGCAGCATCATCTGGTCGGGGAATAGCCGGAAGCTTCAGCAGAATACGTACCATCTCTCCCACCTGCTCTTTCCCTGCACTTCCATAGCCAGTCACAGCCTGCTTGATCTGCTTGGGCGTATACTCCGATATCGGAAGTCCCCCGTTTGCCAGCGCCAGCATCGCAACCCCGCGCGCCTGCCCCACAGTCATGGCAGTACGGGCATTTTTTGCGAAGAAAAGCTCCTCTATCGCGGCTTCCTGGGGGTGATAGATGCCAATGATCTCGACCAGGCCTTGATAAATTTGTTGAAATCTTTCGGCTAATGGCATGCGCGCAGGTGTTGTAATCACATCACATGCTATCATACACAGATCATCACCTCTGGCAGATACGACTGCATAACCCACAATAGCCGTTCCTGGATCTACACCCAGTGCGATACGCGGCGTAGTAGGTGGTGATACATCACCCATTACTCGATCCTTTCGCCATTGCCCGGTGAAATAAGCACGAATAGCTTCCCGTATTAACCCTCGTAGGAGGCGGCAAACTCTTCTGGGAAGTCCGCGTTGGTATACACATTCTGCACGTCATCCAGGTCTTCAAGCTTTTCCACTAAGCGCATGACTTGGTGCGCGACCTTCTCATCAGCCAATTCCAGCCTGGTCTTTGGCAGCATAGTACTTTCCGCCTTCACCACTTTGTACTTTTTCGCCTCGAGTGCCTGGCGGATCTTTTCAAGATCGGATGGATCAGTGTAAATCGTCATCACCTCGTCACCAGCCCCTACAGGGTCGACATCATCCGCCCCAAGATCAATGGCCTCCAGGGTCAGTTCATCGGGATCATGCCCTTGTAATTCTACCTCGAGAATTCCCTTTGCTTCAAATAACCAGTCAACACAGCCATTTTCACCCAGATTTCCACCGTTGCGGTTGAATGCGTTACGTACCTCCGCAACCGTGCGATTGCGATTCTCTGTTAAGGTAGAAACCAGCATTGCTGTTCCCGCTGGTCCATACCCTTCATATGTGATCTCCGAGAGTGCAGCCCCTTCTGACCCACCAAGAGCGCGCTTGATGGTACGCTCAATATTGTCCATCGGCATGTTGGCGTCCCGTGCACGCTGAATAGCTATGCGCAGGCGAAAATTTGCATTGGGGTCACCGCTTCCACCCTCTCGTACCGCTACAACAATTTCTCGTCCCAGGCGAGTAAAAAGTTGCCCTCTTCGAGCATCGTTGACTCCTTTGGAGCGTCGAATCTGCGCCCATTTTGAATGTCCTGACATATCAATGCCCCCTATTCTATTTTAGAAGTCGCAGTTATAAAAGAATACATCAGCCTACGCCGGATGGTGTTTAGAGCTAAATCTGTTGGAAGTATTGTAACATGGGAACGTGCCGAGCGTCGAGTGGGGATGATGTCTTTAGGCTCTTTTCTCCTTTTCCCTCCTCTATCCCGCTCCTGACAGTTTTTTGCTACTGTACCTATTCAGCTTATGCTATACTACGACTACAAACATTTCAATTGGCCTGTGTAGGACCCACCGAATTATTTCTTACCGCCGCAGATGGCAACTACTTATAAGAAAATCTGCAAACCTTGCAGAATACAACACAAACCAACAAAATGTCGTAATACATAATGAAGAAGCAAATCGCTCAATCGACGACAAAGAGTCAGAAAAATACAGGTGCACGCCAGGGCCTGGGACGAACAGGTGAGCGTCTCGCCGCCGAGGAGCTCTCACACCAGGGGTACCGTATCCTGGAACAGAACTTCCGTTGTTCCTACGGAGAAATAGACCTGGTAGCAGAGGATGAGCACGACTTGATCTTTGTGGAGGTAAAAACACGCAGGGGTAATGCGTTTGGCCTTCCAGAAGAAGCAGTCACACTTCGAAAACAACAGAAAATCGTGCAGGTAGCTTCCTACTACCTTGATCTGCATGCATGCTCGGACCGGTCATGGAGGATAGATGTTGTTGCTGTACAATTAAGCAGAGGCGGCAAGCCGGAAGAAATACGCGTCTACCAGCACGCTATCGCTGAATAAACTAGCATCTTAAGCCGCGGAAAAGAGGTACCATTGGACCCGAGCCTTCATCGCATCCTCTCCTGCTTCCTTCCCGGTAGGTGGTTCAGCGATCTTCTCTTTTTGGTGAGCAGAGAACATCACTTTACATAACAATACGAAATGCCAACATAAATAGAAAAGGGAGGCAGAGAAATGGCCGACTTTGTAGAATCAGCGAAGAATTTTGTCAGCTCAGCGGTCAGCCGCACAAGTTGGGAAGCCCAGAAACAATTGCGTGTTCGGGGTAAACAAAACGAAATCGATAAATTAATGGATCAGCGTCGCCAGCTACTCGATGAGCTTGGACAGATCGCGATGACGCAGTTCCAGCAAGGAACCCTCTCCGATCCACAACTCTCTCGGGTATGCGCGGGCATCATGGAGCTTGATCATGATGTGAAGAACAGGGAGATGCAGCTACAGGATATTAAAAAGGACACCTACACACCAGAGCAGCCTGTCGCAGATTATAATCCCCCACCTTTCACACCGCCATCATCGTCACCGGGTCCAAAGCAATCAGCCGGCCCAACTATTCCAGGTAATCAGGATCAGGTGATCTGTCCCACTTGTGGGAATCCCGTTCGCGCCAACTCGCTCTATTGTCGTAGCTGTGGTGCCAGACTGCGTTAACCACATAGACAAAGCATGGTATAATGAGAATTGTCACACCCTTTCTAGCGGGTAAAAGTTTGTTTGCTCCCCTGAAAGGAAGTTGATAAAGAACATAGGTATCTAACGAGAAATGCGTATAAAGGTGGCATAGTGACCAGGTCTCAGCAAGAAGCGACGAGTACACTCGACATCATAAGTCATAGTTCTGCTCAGACGCAGCGTCTGGGAATGCGGTTAGGCGAATTATTGCACGGTGGAGAGCTGATTTTGCTTGATGGACAACTGGGAACAGGGAAGACAACCTTTACGCAGGGATTAGCCAGGGGAATGGGTATCACTGAAATTGTCAGTAGCCCGACCTTCACCTTACTCAAAGAGTACCAGGGACAACCAGTCTCCATTATGGAGCCCAGGCAGAACACCTTACCGCAGCAACCATCATCGCAGCAACGTATAGGCCCACCCCTCTATCACTTTGACCTGTATCGGTTAGAAAACCCTGAAGAGATAATAGATCTCGGTTTCGAGGACTACTTCTTTAGTTCCGGGGTCTGCGTAATTGAATGGGCAGATAAGGCCGATCTGCTCTGGCCAAAAGAACATCTGCGTATTCGTCTGAAAATGATGAGTGAGACCAAGCGTGGACTAGTCTTAACTGCGACAGGGCTTCGTTACTGCGAACTGTTGCAGCAATTCCAGAAAAATACATATGCTACTACTAGCACTTGACACCTCAACTCGCCAGGCTAGCCTTGCCATCTGCACGGAGGATGAACTGCTTGGCGAATATACCTGGCACGTGGGAAATAACCATAGTGTAGAGTTATTGGATCGCATTCGGCGCATCGTTGTTGAATGTAATAAAACCATGCAAGAAATTGATGTTGTGGCAGTTGCTACTGGTCCTGGCTCGTTTAATGGCGTGCGTGTAGCAGTATCAGCCGCCAAAGCCCTGGCTTTTTCCTTGCAAAAACCCATCGTAGGCGTCAGTACCCTGGATATCATTGCCGCTCAACAACAACATTGGCACGGCCCAATCTGTTCAATTATCGAAGCAGGACGTTCTGAACTTTATGCCGCTTGTTATACATTTGATAAGACCAGTAACAGTAACGGCGACATCGTCTATTCTATGTACCAGCTCAGTGATTATCTCCTGTTGTCGCCACAACAGCTAGCCAGCTATCTCCAGGAACAGGCCGGTACCTGGTTTGGTGTACCTGGCAAGCGGGAATTACCAGTGTTTCTCTATTGCGGTGAAATAAGCCCTGCGTCCCGCCAGGCATTGTTTGCGCAGATGCAAGAAGAGTGTGCCTTCGTCAACAGCCTTCAGTCAACCAGGAAGGCTTCAGTGCTGGCGATGCTGGCTCTGCAACGTCTACATGATGGCAAAGAAGATAACCCAATGCGACTCGAACCGCTGTATCTACGGCGTCCTTCGATTACAACCAGTACACGTAAACAACCGCTACTTGGCGGAATATCAAAAAGACCGCCAGGTCACAGTCCGACAGGACCAAGTGAGACAGAAAGGGAAGAGGGTGCGTTACGTCATTGAGCGTATGACGATGTCAGACGTGCCTCGCGTCATCGAAATCGAGCGCTTAGCCTATCCTTCAACCTGGCCTCCCAGTGCTTATCGTAAGGAGTTGCAGGATAATCGATGGGCGCATTATATTGTGCTGCGCGATAGAAAGATTGTTGAAGAGCGTGCAACAGTACCGGCCCAGGAAGTTGAAAAACCTCGTCGCATGTTCCCGCTATCGCTCTTGCCCGGTCGTCCCTCCGCCACTGTTCCAACCCCGGACCTGGCCTCAATCATCGGCTTCTCAGGTTTATGGCTGATGGTGGATGAAGCCCACATCACTACCATTGCTATGCATCCAGACTATCGCCGTTTGGGGTTAGGCGAATTTATGCTGGTAAGCCTTATCGATATAGCCTATTCCATTGGTGCTAAGTGGGTGACATTGGAAGTGCGCGTCTCAAACTATAGCGCGCAAAATCTCTACCGCAAATATGGCTTTCGTGAGGCAGGACTGCGCCATCGCTATTATAGTGACAACCAGGAAGATGCCTTGATTATGTGGACCGACGAAATTAACTCAACAAGTTATAAACTGCGCTTTCAGGATATGAAGGCGAAGTTGATGAGGAAGCTTGAAGCACAATAACGCCTGTTTTGAACCTTATCTCTTAACAGGCAACATGGAACCATACTATGCTTGTACTTGGAATCGAAAGTTCGTGTGATGAAACGGGAGCGGCCATTGTCAAAGACGGCCGCTACTTGCTCTCAAACGTCGTAGCCTCCCAGATCGAGATTCATAATCGGTATGGCGGGGTTGTACCTGAGGTTGCCTCGCGTCAGCAACTCTCATCCATTATCCCTGTCATTGAAACAGCGCTGGATAATGCTGCCTGCTCGTGGGAGGAAATTGACGCCGTTGGAGCAACTTTTGGTCCAGGACTCGCCGGATCGTTACTGGTAGGTTTAACCGTGGGAAAGGCTCTTGTACTGGCAAAAAACCTGCCCTTTGTTGGCGTGAATCACCTTGAAGCACATATCTACGCCAATTGGCTGCGTAAAGGCACACTCCCGCCCGAAAAAGATTCAGCTGGCGCCCCCTGGGATTTCAATGAAGGTGACCCCATGTTCCCTTTAATTTGCCTCGTCGTTTCTGGAGCGCACAGCGAACTCGTGCTCGTTAAGGGTCATGGACAGTACGAATTGCTTGGGCGGACACGCGATGATGCTGCAGGAGAGGCCTTTGACAAGGTAGCGCGCGTCCTGGGGCTTGAGTATCCCGGTGGTCCATCTATTGAGAAGGCTGCCCTGCGCGCCGAAGAGGAATTATTGCAGCAAAAGAAGCCCGTTGAGCTAGCTCGTTCTGCCTATCGACTCCCGCGCGCTTGGCTCCGCGGCACCTATGATTTTAGCTTTAGTGGCCTGAAAACCGCTATGCTTCACCTTGCTGAAGGCGCAACTGCTAACCAGTCTCCTCCTAAGACTTATGAAGCTGGAAAGAACTCGGGCACTGTAAACAGACAGCGTAGTCAGTACACTCATATAGGTATGCAAGCAGCGCAGAAAGGGTCCACTAATGTAGCTCTGTTAGCCGCCAGTTTTCAAGAAGCTGTTGTCGATGTGCTGGCGGTCAAAACGCGCCTTGCTGCACAGGAATATCATGTGAAGCAGGTCGTCTTAGCTGGTGGAGTCGCTGCTAACCTCAGTCTTCGTGCAAGGCTTGAGCAGGAACTTCTCCCGCTCAGAATACGCCTTAGTTATCCACCGGTCGAGTTCTGTACTGATAATGCCGCCATGATCGCCAGCGCCGCTTACTTTCATCTCTGTCAGGGAGAGCAGAGTGGTCTTGATCTCGATGTCCAACCTGGTCTGAGCTTACCTTTTCGGAAAAGTGAATAGTAACATAACGAAGTGAGTAGAAGTATGCCGAAACAAAAAACCTATGCTATTGGTATTGACCTTGGGGGTACGAAGATCCTCGCCGCTGTTGTTGACATAACAACTGGGGAAATCATTGCTTCAGCCCGTAAACGTACTCGTGCTGAGAAGGGACAGGATTTCGTAGCAAAACGTACTATTGAACTGACGCAAGCGGCCCTCAGTGCTGCAAACCTTCCTCAGGATGCGTCCATCATCACTGTCGGCGTTGGTGCGGCAGGGCAGATTGACCGCAAAGCCGGCGTAGTCGTCGATGCTCCAAACCTGGGCGTCAAAAATATGCAACTGGCCGACATTCTCGGCAGACAATTCGGCAAACCTGTTCGCGTTGGCAACGACGTTGAGGTAGCAGCGCTGGGAGAACATATCTACGGGTCAGGACAAGGTTTCAACAACTTCGTCTGTCTCTTTGTTGGTACCGGCATAGGTTCCGGCATCGTGCAGAATGGACGTCTGTATCCAGGGCTGACCGGTACAGCTGGCGAGGTCGGCCATATTGTCATCCAGGCGGGTGGTCGTATCTGCGGCTGTGGTGCCCGGGGTTGCCTCGAGGCCTACGCTTCACGTACCGCTATTACCAAAGCAATTATGGCAGAAATTCATCATGGGCGTTCCTCGATACTGGCTACTGATGCAGCGCTCCAACTGAGAGAAGGTGAAACGATCATTCGTTCAGGATTACTCGCTAACGCCATCGCTCAAGGCGATAGCCTTGTCATAGAGATCGTCACTGAGGCTGCTGATTACCTCGGTTATGGGCTAGGTTCCGTCATGAACTTTTATAATCCCCAGGCTATTATTCTTGGCGGAGGTGTTATCGAGGCGATCGACCTGTTATTTGAACGGGCCGTCTACCGCGCTCGTAATACAGCTTTATCTGCACCTGCGCTACAAACAAAAATTATCAAAGCCAGGCTTGGCGACTTTTCTGGCGTCGTTGGCGCGGCCTGCCTGGGTTCAGAAGCGGTAGGGTTTCAATTTCCCCTCTCGTAAGGAGGATCAACCTGGTGGCCCCATGGGGTCAGATCATGGTAAAGGTATGGACGCAGAATCTCCCCACATTGATGTACGGGCTGTGCTTCTAGAAGATGCGCAAGCATTGCACGAACTCGACTACAGCTTTGAAACTGATCGGATCTATACCCTTAATGTACGGGGGCGATTAACGCCAACTACAGGTACCGGTTCTCTCTCCCTGGCAAAACAGACACTCTCTTTCGAATTGGTGGAGACACCTGTTGATCCACCTCTCTATAAAAGCTATCGTGAGTTTGAAGGAACGCCGGCTGACGTCGAAGCCAGGCTGTGCAATGTTGATGGCGGATATGTAGCCCTCGCTAACGAACGGTTGGCAGGGGTAATATTACTCAACGTAGAGGAATGGCGCTCACTGACCCGTATCGAGAATATCATCGTTGGACGCCAATTTCGTCGCTACGGCATCGGCTCATTACTTCTGAACTGCGCGTCGGACTGGGCGCGTAATCATGGCTGCTGGGCTATCCTGCTGGAGACGCAGAATGTGAATTACCCTGCCATTCAATTTTACTTACGCAATGGTTTGGAAGTCTGGAGCATCAACCAGCACTACTATCCTCCTGGCCCTGTTGAACATGAAATAGCCATTTTTATGGGTAAGAGGCTCCGTTCAACTCCCTGAAATGGAAATTTTTGCCTCAAAGGTAAGATAGTTCATCGTGTCACTATCTTACCCTTTCGACTACACGTTCGCCAACTCTTCCAGTTTGGGGAAGAGTGGTGAAGGAACTGGCAGCGTCGTACCTGCGGGTACTTCAGAAGTTCTCCAGCTACCAGCGCTTACATCGCCCTCAAAGCCCAGCAAATTGTGCAGCTTCTGTGAAGAGAAAGGCAGGTATGGGCTGAACATCACTCGTAAGCCGCTGATGACTTGCAGCATCACATAAAGCGTTGTCCCCGCAGCATCGCGATCAACTTTGATCTGTTTCCACGGGGCCTGCTCATCCAGGTAGCGGTTCGCAGCTCGCGTCACCGCCATTGCCGCGTTCAAGCCATCCTTGAAGTGACAATTGGCAATATTGTGTCCCACCACAGAGAAACCACCGTCTACCTCCGCTAATATCTCCCGGTCTGCTTCTCGCAGTGTTTGGGGGTAGGGTACAACTCCTCCAAACTTGCTCTGCAGGAAGGTAAGAGTGCGGTGGACAGCATTTCCATAGTTGGCCACGAGTTCATCGTTGTTGCGCCGAATCAGCTCATCAAACGTGAAGTCAGTATCGCGTCCCTCGGGTGCTGTGGCCGAGAGATAGTAGCGGAGCGTGTCCGCATTATACTGGTCTAAGACGTCGCGCGTCCAGATAACATTACCTCGACTGCTGGAGGCCTTAGCGCCACTCATGGTCATAAATTCGTTCGCCGGCACATCATACGGCAGGTTTCGGTTGCCATATCCCATCAGTATCGCTGGCCAGATAATTGTATGGAACGGGATATTGTCCTTACCAATAAAGTAGTACGACTTGACCGGCGGATCGCACTGACCGGGAACCCACCAGGTTTTCCATGCTTCAGGCGTTCCCTGACGCGCCGCCCATTCGACCGAAGCCGAAAAGTAGCCAATCACCGCGTCGAACCAGACATAGATGCGCTTTCCCTCGTACCCATCAAGTGGTATCGGCACGCCCCAGTCCAGATCTCGCGTAATTGCGCGCGGTCGCAGGCCTTCTTTGAGCCAATTCATCGCAAAATCGAGTGTATTGGGCCGCCAGTGCTCCTTGCCCTCCAACAACCATGCCAGTAGGGGCTCTTGCAACTTGGGTAAATCCAGGAAAAAGTGATCTGTTGGCAGAATCTCCAATGCTCTGTCCTTACTGCCGCAGAGGCGACAGCGCGGGTTGATCAGATCTATTGGGTCAAGTGTATGGCCGCAATTATCACACTGATCACCGCGAGCGGCTGGATAACCGCAGTTTGGACACGTTCCCTCAATATAACGATCTGGTAGGAAACGAGCATCCGTTGGGCAGTAGGGAGACTGCATAGTGTCTTTGAAGATGTACCCTTTGTCATACAGCGTAAGAAAGAAATCTTGCGTAATGCGATAGTGATTTTCCGTTCCTGTCTCAGTATATAAATCCCAGGATATACCCAACCTGTCCCAAATTTCGCAAATCTGACGGTGATAGCGCGCTACGAACTCGCGTGGACTGATGCCCTCTCGCTCAGCATCCACCAGAATTGGCGTGCCATGTTCGTCACTACCTGAAACCATCAAAACCTTGTTCCCTGCCAATCGATGGTAGCGAGCGAAAGTGTCTGCTGGCAAGTATGCTCCTACGATCTGCCCGACATGCGTAGAGCTTTTTGCATAGGGCCACGCCACACAGACCAGAATATGTTCATTCATAATATTTCCTCAGTTCCCGATATATCGCGCGTAAATAGAACGGGCGATCTGCTCATCATCGGTCCCCTTGATGATCGCACGAGCATCAGGAAAAACAGTTAGTTCATAAGAATCCACATTGAAGCGGAGTAGGAAATCATTATAACGTACCTCTCCAACTGGCCGCAACCGTTCAGCCAATTCTGCTAGACTGAGCGTAATTCCCCGTTTTCCGTTTCGGACTTGCACCGCGTCACGCCCGCAGAGGCTCGTACTGCTGCTCCCACTCAGCTCATCGAGAAACTCAAAATGATATTGTCCGCAGGCCGGGCAATTCTCCTGGCGTGGCAACTCGATCCGTTCACTCGTATTTTCCCAAACATCCATCCAGAACATCGACCGGCTCATCTTCTCGCTTTTCAGTAGAATCTTGATCGCCTCGGTGGAAGCTACGCCCGAAATCGCCCCTACTATCCCGTTCAAAACCCCCGCTGTATCACAGGTTGGCGTAGTTCCTGGGAGCGGCATCTCCGGGAAGACACAGCGAAGGCAGGCTGTATCACCGGGAACAATATTCATTGTTACGCCGTAGGACGCAATCACACCGCTATAGATCCAGGGGCGCTTGTGTTTGATACATACGTCATTGAGGAGGTAACGAGTCTCAAAGTTATCTGTTGCATCAAGAACCAGGTCCGTATCGCGTACTAATGCCTCAATCCCATCTGCATTGATATCTTCAACCAGTGGCTCGATCGTTGTATCGCTATTGGTACGGCGCAGTTTCTTCGCTGCTGCAATCGCTTTGGGGAGACCCAGCGCGATATCTTCCTCATCGAAAAGAATTTGTCGTTGCAGGTTATTGAGTTCAATATAATCACGGTCAGCAATTACTATTCGACCAATACCCGCGCGGCAAAGATTGTTAGCCAGCACAGTCCCTAGCGCACCACAGCCAATAATTGTAACTGCTGAGGAACGCAATCGTTCTTGTCCCTCTTTCCCTATCGGTCCAAAGAGCGTTTGCCGCGAGTAGCGATCAATAGCCACCATTCTCTCTTCTCCTGATCTAGTAGATATACGCGTACAACGTATTGTAGCATAAAAACTACCATCCACAAGTGAGAAAGCCCCCGGATAATCATCGGTTGGCAGCAGCACATAACTGTGTTACAATGCAAGAGGTGAAATCATTCTTTTTGAGACAAGTAACCAGTACATTGTATAAGGACGTTAAAGGTGATGGGAATGCAATGAAGAAAGTATTGGTTATCGACGACAACCCGACTATCGTAGAATTAATAAAATACGCTGTAAACCTGCAAGGTACATATGATGTTGTCGTTGCCTACGATGGTGTACAAGGTTTAGAACGTATCCTTATTGAACATCCAGACTTCGTGATCATTGATGTAAAAATGCCTCGTATGGATGGTTACCAGCTGGTGCGCTGTCTGCGTGGTGATGCTCGTACCTCTGATATCCCTTTGATTATCCTGAGTGCCATGACACGAAATGAAGATCAAATGACAGGAATGCTTTCAGGTGTCGATGAGTATCTCACTAAACCTTTTAAACCAGCTGCACTGAATGCAGCTATAGAACGTGTCCTACGATTGACGCCAACCGAACGCCAGCGTCGTATGGATTACCTGGTCCAGACACAGACCGACCGGGAATAAGCATAGTGTTGTATACAGCCATTATTGCAGGACTATGCTTCACGATAACGAATGGCTTTAGTTTAGAGTGCTGCAATCCTTCATGTCCCGTTGTAGAGGTTGCAGCGCAGAGTATTCACTGAATAGTGCGTGATCCACAGCCTTTACGCAGATTACACATTCTCTTAGTGGATAGTGATCCAATTGGACGCGATAGAATAAAGCAGGCGTTAGGGAATGGGTTTGCTGTGCGATGCGCTTCGTCGCAAGCAGAAGCAATGGACTGCCTTGAAACAAACCTTCCTGATGTACTGATATGCGAGATATTACTTGGTCAGGAGAATGGCTTAGATCTCTGTCGTTCTATTCGCAGCACTCCCTCTCATCGTCATCTGCCGATCATGCTGCTTACTTCCCTCACCACAATTCAAGATAAAGTAGCTGGATTTGAGGCGGGAGCTGATGATTATGTCGTAAAACCATTCGATGCTCGCCACCTGGTAGCACGCATTCGCTTGCTCTCGCGCATAAAGCGTCTTGAACTTCCCGACAAGACATAACTACTGGGGATTCTTAAAAAGTACAGAGTCCAGGAATCCAGCTAGTCTATCTACTATCCGGGGAAATGGCAGGCCGCGTAATGATTGTACTGTTTCTCCTCTAACGGCGGAATAACCTCGCGGCAGACCGCCTGGGCTTTCCAGCAGCGTGGATGGAAATTGCATCCGCTAGGTGGATTCACGGGGCTTGGCACATCACCTTCAAGAATGATACGCTTACGCTTTGACTCTATTTCGGGATCAGGAACAGGAATGGCCGAAAGTAATGCCTGTGTGTAAGGATGCAAAGGCATCTGATACATCTCTACGCTTTTTGACAACTCGACGACGCGCCCCAGGTACATCACGGCTACCCGGTCGCTGATATGCTTCACCACTGAAAGGTTGTGTGCCACGAACAGGTAGGTCAGGCCAAATTTGCCTTGCAGGTCTTGTAACAGGTTGAGCACCTGTGCCTGGATCGATACATCGAGTGCAGACACGGGCTCGTCAGCCACCACTAACGAGGGACGTAGAGCCAGTGCGCGAGCAATTCCGATACGTTGTCGCTGGCCACCGCTGAACTCGTGTGCGAAGCGATTCATGAAGAATGGATTCAATCCCACCACTCGCAACAGATCGGCCACCTGTTCCTCAATTTCCTTCGCATTACCACGATTGAAATTTTTCAGAGGCTCCGCGACAAGCTCTCCAACCGAAAAGCGCGGGTCAAGCGAGCCAAAGGGATCCTGGAACACCATCTGCATCCTGGCGCGCTTCTGCCGTAGCGCGCCGGGGGAGAGTTTTGTGAGCTCATCGCCTTCGAAAACAACGCTGCCTTCCGTCGGTTTGACCAATTGCAAAATCGCGCGTCCCGTGGTTGACTTACCACATCCACTTTCGCCTACCAGGCCAAGCGTCTCGCCGCGCTGGATAAACATGTCGACACCGTCCACCGCTTTCACGTTAGCAACGGTGCGATTAAAAATGCCCCCTTTTATAGGGAAATGAACCTTTAAGCCCTTGACATCGACCAGGGTTGTCCCGGTCGTTGCTGGCATTGTTATCTCTTGTGCCATAAAAAAAACCTTTTCCCTGGCTTAATCTGGATAGAAACAGGCCGCTACTTGCTCTCCGCGGCCTACTGGCTTCAACTCTGGGCGTTCCTGCCGGCAGCGATTCTGTACCTTAGGGCAGCGTGGTGCATAAGGACAACCAATGATCTCCCTGGATAAATCGGGCGGCTGTCCCCCAATCGGGGTCAGACTGCTGCCATGTTTCTCATCCATGCGAGGAATGGATCGCAAAAGTCCTACGGTGTATGGGTGTGCAGGCGTCGCAAAAATTTGCTTGACTGGAGCAGACTCTACCAGGTGTCCCGCGTACATGACGTTGACATGCTGGCATGTCCCAGCAACCACTCCGAGATCATGGGTTATCAGCATGACAGCGGTGCCAAACTCTTTCGAAAGGCCACTCATCAGTTCAAGCACCTGGGCCTGAATAGTCACATCGAGCGCCGTTGTCGGTTCATCCGCGACGAGTAATTTCGGGTTGCACGCCAGTGCGATAGCAATCATCACGCGCTGCCGCATGCCACCACTAAACTCGTGTGGATAACTCTTTGCCCGTTTCTTTGCGTCTGGAATACGTACAAGGTCGAGCATCTCAACGCTGCGTTTCCAGGCCTGGTCATTGCTCATGTCCTTGTGGTGGCGTTTGACCGTCTCTGCAATCTGATAACCTACAGTAAACACCGGGTTGAGTGAAGTCATTGGGTCCTGGAATATCATCGAAATTTGGCTGCCGCGCAGGTCCGTGAGTTCGTCTAAATTCTTTTCCAGGATATTCTCACCGTTGAAGTTGATCTCACCCCCTACGATTTTGCCAGGAGGGGTGGCTATCAGGCGCATTATCGAGAGGGCCGTAACGCTTTTGCCGCAGCCGCTTTCCCCTACAATCCCTAACGTTTGACTTGGCTTGATCACAAATGAAACATCATCGACCGCTTTGACAACCCCTGAGCGTGTGAAAAAGTAGGTTTTTAAATTATTTACTTCCAGCAGATTCTCTGCCATTTTTTATCTCCACTCACTAATCTTTTGATCGAGGGTCAAAGGCATCGCGCAGGCCATCACCGAAGAAGGAAAAGCACAGGACAATTATTGCAAGCACTCCAGCGGGTAGCAGGATTTCCCACGGGTGACTGGATACGAGGTTTTGGGCCTGGGAAATCATTAGACCAATACTGGAGCCTGGTGTTTGCACACCAAGGCCGAGCAGGCTGATGCCGGCCTCCGCGACGATTGTATTCACCATATTCAGTGTTGCTGCGACAACGACGATACTGAACAGGTTGGGAACAATGTGGCGCAGAATAATTCGCGTATCGCTGGTGCCCGCTGTACGCGCTGCCTCAATAAACTGCTGCTCCTTGAGCTGGAGCGTTTGACCACGTACATAGCGCGCCATCAATGGCCATGCCACGAAGGCTAGCGCCAACGAGACCAGGAGCAGGCGTGCATTTCCATTTGCGCCAATAATCGGGATACTGCTCAAATGCGTATCGGCCCATGCACCAAAGATTCCGGCGACTAAAATGATGAAGAGCAATCCAGGAAAGGCAAAAATGATGTCAGTAAAGCGTGCCAGCACCTGGTCGATCCACCCGCCATGAAACCCAGCCAGCACCCCTATGAGGATACCTAGAGTGATATCCACTACCTCTACTAGCACGGCAATACTGATCGAAATAAGGAGTCCCTGCATCAGGCGCGCAAGCAGATCACGGCCGAGGTCATCTGTTCCCAACCAGTACTGTGCTGATGGCCCTTCATCCTGCCGGTCAAGTTCCTGGTGGTAGTAGCTGTGGTAGACCTGCGGACTTATCGTTCCGTTCAATGCACTGTCATAAGGACCACCAATATGCTGGTAGATGAATGGTCCAAAGATGGCGAGCAGCACGAGGAAGCCAATTACACCTACACTCGCCATAGCGCGTTTATCTCGTCTCAGCCGCCGTAGTGAATCTTGTAGGGGCGTTGCGGGTTTTTCCTTTTTTTCCGCCAGTTCCTTCAGTTCGTTCTCGCTGAGCGCGGTAGCAAGGTCATTTTCTGCCAGCACCGTTAAATCTGGGTCTAATTGCAACGGACTTACTACGGAATCAGGAGGCATGTATTCGTGGCCGGTAATCTCTTGGTTCTTATCCTTCGTATCCATGGACTTGCCTCCTATGATGCCTTAATGCGCGGGTCCACAAGTGTGTACAAAATATCCGATATCAAGTTGCCGATGACCACTGCTACCGCCAGCAAGACCGCCGTGGCCTGGATGACTGGATAGTCGCGGTACTGCGTCGCTTGCAGTGTCGTCTCTCCGATACCTGGAATGTTGAAGAACTCTTCGAGGAAGAATGTCCCCGTCACAATAAGGCCGAGCGAGAGGCCGAGGATGGTGACCACGGGAATAAGCGCGTTGCGCAGCGCGTGGCGGTAGATGACGATGCGTTCGCGCATCCCTTTTGCTCGTGCGGTACGCACATAATCCTGGCGTAAGACTTCGAGCATACTCGTGCGCGTGATACGTGCGAGATAAGCTACCAATGACAGCGCCAGTATCACAATTGGACCTATTTTGAACTGTATGTCTGACCACGAGTAATGCCAGGCATTGCCCCAGTTCGCAACGGGCCACTGGGCACCTGTACCATTGTCAATCGCTACAACGAGAACCTGAAAGAACACGGCGAAGACGAATACCGGCAGCGAATACATCACCAGCACGATACCCATATTGGTCGTATCGATCCAGCTATTCGCTTTCAGCGCGCTGATAATGCCAATCGGGATTCCTACTAACACCTGCAGCATCAGCGCCCAAAATCCAAGTTCCGCCGAGATCGGTACGCCATCTTTCAGAATATCCCAGACGGGCCGGTTCTGAATTTGATACGAAAGCCCAAAGTCAAGCCTGAAAAGGCCCGTTAAAAAATGCCAGTACTGCACGAAGAAGGGTTGATCCAGCCCGTACGCGTGCTTCAACTGCACATAAACCACTGGATCATAATGGCTCCCCATCATCGCCCGTATTGGATCACCGGGGGCGAAATACCCCATTACAAAGGTAATGAAGGTTACACCGATCACTACAAAGATGAGGCCGATGAACCTTTTGATCAAGAATTGAACCATAGTATACCCCTTGCTCCCTTGTAAGAGGTTGTAATTGTTTTCAAGACGGCCCGCTAACCATCTCTATTCCAAAATTTCATCGCCCATCTATCGTCTCTGTTATAAATATACGTCTATGAAACGGCACCTTTTCACAGACAAAAACCGGTAGGTGAAAATAACAGGCGTTACATAAGCGAACTTTTAACTAATTTTAAGTGACATTTCTCCTAATGTCAAGCAAAACACGGCGGAGTAGCGGTTTCACCATCTTGATGTAGACACCATACATCTCGCCTAGTGGGCTGCGATGTAGACGGCGCCCCAGTCATCGGGTGGCGTAAAACCTGATGAATTGAAGACCAAACCCTTGACATACGGTTTGACCACCAGGCTGCGTGTCACCTGATTGACTGGCAACCAGGCGACATCGTTGACCAGCA
>Ga0209350_1000357_pt1 | contig 27813 bp, 25 predicted proteins | sample GraSoi013_2_20cm_2_FD_185822 | JGI IMG/M metagenome (GOLD analysis project Ga0209350, IMG submission 185822) | Grasslands soil microbial communities from the Angelo Coastal Reserve, California, USA - Sample 09_27_2013_2_20cm (SPAdes) (version 2) | ecosystem: Environmental > Terrestrial > Soil >...
TCGAAGCGGGCGAACGCACGGCGGTAGCCCGCGCGCTTGCGGAGGATCGTCGACCACGAGAGGCCCGCCTGGGCGCCCTCGAGCGTGAGCATCTCGAAGAGCCGCCGCTCGTCGTGCACCGGGCGGCCCCACTCCTCGTCGTGATAGCGGACGTAGTCCGGGTCGGCGCCGGCTGCCCAAGCGCAGCGGCGCTTGCGGGCGCCGGCAGCGGTGCGCGTGCTCAAGGCTCAGGGCTCGATCAGAATCGGCGTGCCATCGGCCACGGCTCGCCAGACTTCATCGATGTCACGATCCGTCAGTGCGATGCAGCCGGCGGTCCAGTCGCGCGTGATACCGAACCGGCCGAGCGCTCCCCACCCGTTGCGCAGCCCGTGAACCATGATGAGCCCGCCCGGGCTCGCTCCACGGCGGTAAGCGGCGGCCGCGTCCCGGGCGGACGGGTAGGAGACATGGAGCGCCCTGTGGAAGGAGCTGTTCGGGTTTCGATAGTCGATGATGTAGCGGCCCTCGGGTGTGCGGCCGTCGCCCTCGCGCTCCTTGCGACCGACCGGATGGGGCCCGAGCGCCACGGAGTAGCTGCGAAGCAGCTGGCTCCCGCGGTAGAGCTCGAGTGTGCGCGTCGCCTTGTGCACGACGATGCGATCGGCGCGGACCCCGTCGGCGAGCCGCGGCCGCGGCCAATGCGCCCACAGCGGCGCGCCGATGAGCGCGAGGAGAACGCCGGCGAGAATCGCGCGCCTCATGAGTCGATCACGTCCACGTGCCCGTCGATCGCGTTCCGCTACCGGGAAGGCGCGGCAGTATAGGTTCAGTTCAGGGACGACGGCATCACCCGCAGCCGCCAACACGCCGAAGCCAGAGCTGCGGCAGCTGAGTCCCGACCGTCGCGCTCGCACGACGATAGTTCCATCTTCCCACCGCGGGTTCAGACCACAGTAACAATCCACGGTTCTCCTTAGCGCCCGGTTGGCCGGAAGGCACACAGCACTGCTGCCTCTCCAGCCTCAACTCGGTCGCGACAGTGCTGGCTCAAACCGTCACGCCGCTCGGGAAAGCAGAGCGGAGAGAGGATTCTCGATGAATTGCATTGCGGTTGCGTCCAGATGCGTACTGGCTGCCGCCATGATGGCGATCTTTCAAGCCACGACCTGGTCGGCTACCCCGCCGGCCAGGCAGAAAGATCGCGTGGCTCCGGTGGCCAACCCCTGTGCCCGCCTGACTGCCGGAAGCGTCGTCGAGAACCCACCGGCTCTCTTCAGCCGCGGCGGCGTGCTGTCGGTCGATTTCTCGTACCAGACGACTACGGATCTCGACGGTCGGTCGCTGTTCTGCTTCATGACACCCGACGGCCTCGAAAACCCGACGCTCCATGTGCAGCCGGGCGATCACCTGCAGATCAACATCACGAACAATACACCCGCAACGCCCGTCGAAATGCAGGTCAACCCGCCCCATTGCGGGGCGTCCGCCATCACCGATTCGTCGGTGAGCCTCCACTTCCACGGGACCAACGTTTCCCCGACCTGCCATCAGGACGAGGTGCTCCATACCGTCATCAATTCAGGCGAGACCTTCGCCTATGACGTTCTCATCCCCAAGGATGAGCCGCCCGGTCTGTACTGGTACCACTCGCACATTCACATGTACGTCGAGCCGACCCTGCTCGGCGGAGCCTCCGGCGTGATCGTGGTCGAGGGGATTCAGAATCTCGTGCCCGCTCTCGCCGGGATGCCGCAACGGATCCTGGTGGTTCGCGACCAAGAGGTCGCCAATGCGCCCGAACCCGGCGGGAGCGTGCCTACCAACGACATCACGCTCAACCATATTCCCATCGCCTACCCGCAACTCACCCCGGCCATCATCCAGATCCCCTCCGGGGAGAGGCAACTCTGGCGCGTATCCAACTCGAGCGCGTCGGAAATCCTCGACCTGCAGGTGCGATACGACGGCACTCCGCAGCCGCTGCAGATCGTCGCGCTGGACGGCGTGCCGACGGGATCACAGGACGGTACGCGCCAGGGCACCCCCATCCACGCGAAACACGTGCTGATCCCCACTGCGGGCCGCGCGGAATTCATCGTGCAGGGACCTACAGCCTCGGTCGGGACCGCCGCTCTGGTGACGCTGGCTGTCGACACCGGCCCCGATGGCGATTCTGACCCCGAACGGACTCTGGCCACGATCCAAACGGCTTCGGCGCAAACGGCTTCCGCGCGAGCGCCATCGGCGCAGCCCGCGTCGAGCGCCGCAGCGGACAATGCCGTACCGGCGCAGGCCGGGGCGCCGTGGAAACAGCGATTCGAGAAGCTTGCGGAGGCGCCGGTAACGGCGCAGCGCACGCTCTATTTCTCGGAAAACAACCCGCTCGGGCAGTTCTTCATCACGGTGGAGGGAGCGACGCCCAGGCTCTTCGACCCCAACGATCCTCCCAGCATCGTGACCACGCAAGGCGCGGTCGAGGACTGGACCATCGAGAATCGGACGCTGGAGAACCATGAGTTTCACACCCACCAGAATCACTTTCTGGTGCTCTCTCAGGACAACTTCGAGGTCAATGGCACGCGGGCGGACCACAGGATCGAGGGGCAGTTTCTCGATACCGTGCAGGTCCCATACTGGGACGGCAACCCGACCCATCCGTTCCCGAGCGTCACGTTTCGCATGGATTTCCGGGGGCTCGACATCGGCGACTTCGTCTACCACTGCCACATCGCTGAGCACGAGGATAACGGCATGATGTCGATCATTCGGGTCATCCCCGCTCCGGCGGCGGCCACCTCGACGCCGACCGCCAGTCGGAGAACTGCCCGATAGGCCGCCGCCGCCAGCCGGCACGCCGAGCCGAACCCCGCAAGCCTGGACTCGTGCGGGGCGGTTCGGCGCGCCGGCGTCTCATCCGCAGCGTTCTCGCGAGTCGCGCCGGCGGAACGGGATTCTTCCCGAGCCCAGCCGCTACGCTTGAACCCCGAGTCGCACCCGGCGGCACTCACGTACGCCCGAATCCCACAACCAACTTACGGGGTGCCAGTCATGCGTCAATTCATTGCGCCGCTCAAGGCAGCGGCACTCATCGGGATTGCTGCGGCGGCGACGATCGCGCGTGCCGCCGGAGACGAGTCGGATCGCAACGCTTACGTGGTCACTGCGCTCGTATCGAACCTGTCGGGCGCCGCCGCGCACCGGGATCCGGTGCTGCAAAACGCCTGGGGCATCGCCTTCAGCCCCGCAGGCAGTCCCTTCTGGGTCAATGACAATGTCACAGGCTGCTCGACTCTCTACACCGGTGACGGCACCAAGCTGGGGCTGCAGGTATCGATACCCTTGCCGGGAAACGTCGTGGCCCCCGGCTCCTGTCAGCCGGTTGATCCGAACAATCCGCCGAACCCCACTCCCGCGGCACCGACCGGGATCGTCTGGAATCCCTCCGCGGCGTTCCTGGTTCCCGGCACAAAGATAGCCGCGGTGTTCATCTTCGCGACCGAGGACGGCACCCTCTCCGCCTGGGCTGGAGGGTTGAATCCGTCCAACACCGCGGTGCTCGCGGTCGACAACTCGGCGTCTCCGACGGCGGCAGCGGGGGCAGTCTACAAGGGCCTCGTGTTCGGCTTGAGCGCCAAGGGAGGATTCCTCTATGCGACCAACTTCCGGGCGGGACGGATCGATGTCTTCGGTCCGCCGGGCGCAGACGGTCAGTTCACGCCGGTGACGACGGGCGGCGGATTCGTCGATGCCGATCTGCCGGCTGGCTACGCCCCGTTTGGTATCGCAAACATCGATGGCGACCTGTTCGTGACTTACGCCAGGCAGAACGATGCGAAACACGACGACGTCGCGGGACCGGGCCACGGCTTTGTGGACGTGTTCGACACCGACGGTCATCTGCTGCGCCGCTTTGCCAGTCGCGGGTCACTCAACTCCCCCTGGGGCGTGACGCGCGCATCGTTCGCATTCGGCCGCTTCAGCGGCAGGATCCTGATCGGGAACTTCGGCAATGGCAGAATCGGCGCGTTCAACAACGACGGTACGTTCGCCGGGGAGCTCGAGGACGCCGACGGCAACCCGTTGGCCATCGACGGCCTCTGGACGCTGACTCTCGGGGGCGGCCGCGGATCGAGCTCGGACTCCCTCTACTATGCGGCAGGTCCCAACGACGAAGTGAACGGATCGTTCGGCACGATCGCGCCGGCGCCCGGCGAGTAACGCACCCGACCGCAGGCAGCGGCCGGTGAACCTAGGCCCTGCCTGCGGCGGCTACACGGGTCCGTACAGTTCGCGGACCAACCCAATCACCTTGGCCTTGACCAACTCCGCATTGACTTCTGCGATTGTGTAGTCGCCTACGCCGCTACCGCCACGACTGCCATAGGTATTCTGCTCAAAGTGGATCCGCTGACTCTGGCGATCCGGCCTGGCCCGCAGGTACGGGTAACCCCCGAGGCCGTGACCAAGGCGCGCGTGCCTGCTGACAGGGATATCAATCCGTGCATCGCCTCCGTCAGTCAGCACTCTCGCCGCCACACCTCGCTCGTTGAGTGCTTGAGCCATCTGCCGGAGGGCAGGCGCAATCACACTGGCCAAGCAAGCTGTGGCCGCTTGAGTGAAGTCCTCCTCGGTCACGGTCTTGCCGGCTGCTTCATTACGGGCCTGTTCCACGCGGGCCTTGTGGTGGGCGAAGATGGCGTCAAGCTGCTGTTCGATGTCTTTGGCCATACGCGATGCTCCGACATGATGGCTTGCATCTGGCTCAGATCGAGGTGATCGAAAGCGCTCTGATCTTAAAACTCCCCGATTATTGATGCGCTGCAAACTCTGCGCGCCACGGCCCCGGCTGGGAACATTCGGCCGAATAAAGACTCCCGAGGAATGCTCGCGCGTGAGGATCGAGGAGTATCGCGCCCAACTCCGCGATCCCGCGCAACGACAGCAGATCAGGGAGGAAAACCTGGCGGGCACCCGGCAACGGGCCGAGGCAGACGGCGGCCTACAGGACCTGCACCGAGCTGGGCGTGGAAGTCGCGGCGCCGGGCCGCGTCCGTGTAGGGAGCAGGCTGCATTCACGAATGACCGAAACGCGAAGGTGAAGGCCACGCTCGCCCAGCCAGCCCGAAGGCGCGCCGCTCGAGGCAGCCGGGGGTGAAAACCCGCCGAACACGGTGCAATACCCGCCTTGGCACATCGGTGGAAACCCCGATATGCCCCTGCCGAAAATCGATGTTCACTGCTCTGGCAGTCGAACAAGACCAAGCCCGGCTGTACAGGGAGAGTATGTATACCGAGGCAGCCTTGCCGGAGAGCGAGCTACGAAAGCGCGTACAGCAGCGCATCAAGGAAGGTCGCCTGCCGGTAGCGTTCGTTAGGTTGGTCAACGACGGTGCCGGCGCCGGGGGACACGCCTGTCCGGTGTGTGATCAACCGGTCAAGCGTGACAAAGTCGAGTACGACATCGACCCGCGCAACGCCAATCACCACCTGGTCTTTCATTACCCGTGCTACTTGATCTGGCAGCGTGTGTGTGCGCGGCGTATTCGCGCGGGTGAACGCGCTGATCTCGGCGATCAACAGCGCTGAGCAGGAATACGCCGCCGCGACGACCAGGTAACTGCGGCGCGCAACCACGGGCGGCCGCGCGGAAGCCGCACGTGCTTCCAACTTGACTCGGGGACTCGCCGAGTTGTCGAACTCCCGCGCCGCCTGCGGCGGCGGCGGACCTTCCGCAGATGCGGCACCCGCCTGATCCGACCGGCGGTGCCGCATCTGCGATTCGCGGGCTTTATCCTGGGGCTCAGTAGCCCAACCCAGAATCGTCCGAGCCGCAGGCGGTGATCTCATCCGGCGGCGTGCTCGGGCCGGTGTTCGAAGGGTTAGGCTTGTGCAGCTCGATATGCCCGCCCGCCAGTACCCGCGTCGACACGATGACAGCGCTGATACCGGTAAAGGGCGGGCTGACACCGGTCAGCTTCAGTCCGAACTTGTCCACTCCCCTGCCATCGCCTGGGCTCGGATCGGAGTTGTCCTCCGTTCTGGCCCTGAACTTGACCGTGCCAAAAAGGTTGGTGTCGGCCGTGCCGCAGATATCGCGGACGTTCGAGCCCGGGGCTGGCTCGAAGTATGCGTCGATGCTGTCGCTGCTCACGTGCAGGCCGGCGTATTCTCCGGTCTCGTCGTGGTCCACGAAGTTCACATGGCCGAAGAACCCGTCATGCTTGCATCCTCCGACCAAGCCGAAGTTCGCGTGATAGCCGTTGTCCGTGATGACGAACCCGCCGCCGGTGGTGAAGTCGCACGGAAATGGAACGATATGGGCTTTCGCGGCGGGAATGCCGGTGAAAATCGCGACGGAAGCAAGGAATCCCGCGACGACCAGTGTCAACACCAGCCTGGTGATCGTTCTTCGCTCTTTGCTCATGGCCTTATCCCCTCCACTGGGAAACTTGTCCGTTCAACTAGCTAGGAAATGGACGCTCTGGCAGAGGCCAGTACCACATCGGCAATTCCGTTGAGAGTGACGTGAATAGCGTTCACCACAGGACTGCCGGTTGAGGAGATGGTCTGTTCATTGAGGATTATCTGGCCGCCCGGGATCGCGATGAGCTGATTCGGACTTCCCGTCACGGCGACCGGCATCCCATTGATTACCAGGTTGTCGATGTAGGCCCTGCCGACGCCCGCGCCTCGCAGCACTTGCGAGGCCTCTGCGACAAGCGAGTCAGCCGCAATCGTGACCCCGGCGAGGGTCAAACCGACGTTCCCCATCGAGGCCATGGAGTCAACCTGATCGGCATAGCTGTACGTAGCTGCGTTGAGGACTCCAGTGCTCAGCACTAACGGGATGCTCCCGGTCAGCTGACCCACATCGCTTTCGGCGTTCGTGCCCGAGATTCCGGTGCTGGCAAGGCTGCTCGAAGTCGCCGTTCCCAGCAGTCCCAGAAGCACGACCTGCGCAGCGCTCGCCTGTCCGCTGGCGGTAGTCTGCGCTTGGCCTGCCGTCGGCCATGACGACAAGCCCAAGCCCGCCAAAAACAGTGCACCCGCTATTGTTGCTGGGCGGTGATGGTTCTTGCGATGCATACGCTTTTCCTCCTCCTTGGCTTTCCTCGTTGGTCTTCCTCGTGACTTACGCCGTCGTGTCTTGCGGCCGTGAGCGTGGCCTACGGTTCAGATCGGACAGCGCAACAATGAATCCCGCAGAGTGACGGCCCGCATAAATCCGGCAACTGTCGGCCCGGTTGACTTGAAATGAGACCGAGACCTTAGTTCAGCAGAACACGTAGCCCAGCACCGGCGGTGGTAGCGACCTTCTACGTGCCGGGCATGCGTTATCTCCACAGGAGGCACTCTTAGTATCGCCACTATTTTTTCACCAGTGTGTCGTGTGGTAGATCCATCCGGACTATCACATCCAGGGCGGGCGACGAGTGCGCGCGCCCAGAGCTCTGCGTCCCTCCGTATGTCCGGCAGGGTCTGTTCTCGCGCTCCATCAATAACGACGACCTCCTGCCGAAGATCCGCAAGCCTGTGCTGATTGCGCATGGCGCTGCGGATGCGGTCGTCAAACCCGCCGTCGTCGCTCAGCACAAGGGGGCGATGCCTCATGCGCAAGTCCAGTTGATGGCAAATACTGGGCACGCGGCATTCTGGGACGACGCGTCAGGCTTCAATGAATGCCTGCACGCGTTTTGCGAGACTCTGTAGAGCTGTCGATCAACGGCGGCCGGGAGCTCGGGGCCCAACCGAGTTCGGACCGGCTTGGACGCGAGAGCCGGGCGACGCTTGGGAATTGTTTGCCCGCGAGGGTCGGGATCAGCGCGGGAACATAACATAATAATAGTTTGCAGGTACCTTGCTGAGGTAAAGCAGGGCTTTGCTTGAGGCGTTGAGGCGTTGAGGCGTTGAGGCGAAGCGGACCTGCATGCCAACCGCGCGCCAGAAGGAGCGGCGCTCGCCGTTGACATAATTCAGAACGACGACGGCCGCACGCTGCCTAACTGCTAGAGCAGCTTATGCAGGACGCGAAGCAACCATTTTGGCGTGAGGTTCGGATTCAGGTAACGGCCGGTCTGATCGTTACAGCTGTCGCCGCATGGCGCTGGCAGAACATCAAGCCGTACCTCGCGACCGCGGGGGCACTCATCGCAGCCGCCCGGTCGGCCGTCGCGTATTACCTGGCCGGCAGCGTGCAAGTTCGTCGATGGCTGCTGCTCGCGCTGCTCGGAGCCTGCGTCGCATTGCCTGCAATGATCACGCGATCTGTCTCCTGGTGGCATGCCAGGAGAAGTGAGCGAGAGCTCGCACTCGTTGTGCCGCACGACTTCAGCCCAACGGTCTTGCAGCGGGCTGTGATCGTCCTCATGCTCGAGAACTATCCGCACAGCATCAGCGCCGATGACGCAGCGCTCTCGATAATGGGCCGCATACCGGGCCAGCATGTGACGCGGGCTCAGGCCGAACTGGTGCTCGAGGAACTGTGCCGGGTCTATCTCATCGCGCCCGAGCGCAATGGCCGGTATCGACTGACCGGCGCGGGCCGTGACTGGACCCTGGCGAATCTGGACAAGCCCTGGACGCCTTGAATGTGCGGCTGGGTGGGCAGGTGACGTGTGGCGATACGATCCGACCAGAAATTTTCGCGCGCCCGGAGAGATTACTCGGCGCTGCGCGCCTCGCCCTTGCGGGCGTTCGCCGCCGACCGCAGAAAGCTCTGCCGGATTCGATCCCGGTGTTGCCCTTCCTGATTCATGGGTAACACCCATTCCGGAGAACATCACGAGCCGCGTTTACATACAGCTCGAGGAGGCCTCGAAGCGCACCGCGGTCGATGCTGTCGAGCGGCTCATGACTGGTAAGCCGGAGAAGGTAACGAAGATTGCTGGGCGGAAGCGGCACGCATGAAGGCCTCGCGCAGCAAGCCCACCGATGCCACGACTGCAAGGACGACGACGGCGGCACTGTGCCGATGCCGGCTAAGGATCTGTAAAATAATAACGTGTCCTATTTGGAAACTGCGCGTCCCGGTCCGGATGATCTGTCCCCTCTTTGCTCTTGCGATTGGCTTGCAAGTTGTAATCCATGCCCTGAAGCAGCGTCCCGACCGACGTGTGGCTGATCTCTATATGCTCTTTCGCCAGCGCTCGCGCCAGATGCCTGAGAGCATGAGGTACCCTCCTCTGTAGCTGTCAGGGCTCTGACAGTTCCGTCCAATTGGTCCGAATTTGGACAAACTCCTCAATTTCGTCAGGGACCTGACAGCAGCCGGCGCGGGTACTATTCCGTGCGCTCAGTAGTTTTCCATCGCGCTGAGCGCGACCCCGGGGGATGAAGCGCGCGAGCGGTGGAATTTGGGCGGCTGTGGCATATGCTCAGCCCGGCGGTGGGAACGAGGTCGGTTTGTGCTTGGTGCCACGAGCCCGTTCAGTAGTTGGACCCGAGACCCTGCGCGCACCCCGGATTGTTGCCACGGGCCGCCAGGCCCCGCAGCACGATTAATAGACTTCGATGACTGGGGTCTCTCCCGCCGTCGTCTGACAGAGGAGACCGACGGATGGAAGTACTGTACCCGCGTTGCGCGGGAGTTGACGTTCACAAAGACCTGGTCGTGGCGCGGGCGCGCTGCGTAAGCGAGCCGCAGGTCGATGAGACGCGCAGCTTCGCCACGACCACCGCCGCGCTGATCGAACTGCAGGAGTGGCTCAGTGCTCACGCAGTCACGCACGTCGCGATGGAGGCGACCGGGGTCTATTGGAAGCCCGTGTGGCATCTGCTCGAGGGACACTTTGAGCTCGTGCTCGCCAATGCTCAGCACATCAAGAACGTTCCGGGCCGCAAGACCGACGTGAACGATGCGGCCTGGATCGCAGACCTGCTCGCCCACGGGCTAATTTCGCGCGCCCGGAGAGATTCGAACTCCCGACCCTCAGGTTCGAAGCCTGATGCTCTATCCAACTGAGCTACGGGCGCGGCGCGCGGATTCTACCCGGGACGCGGGGCAGATTCCCCTCCGGGCGCGCCTGCGCGCAGAATGCGCCGTGGATCGACCCGAGGGGTTGTCCCCATGAGCCTGTTTGATCTGTCGGGCAAGGTGGCCCTCATCACCGGCTCGAGCCGCGGCATCGGCAAGGCGATCGCGATGCAGATGGCGCTGCACGGGGCGCGGGTGGTCATCTCGAGCCGCAAGCTCGAGGGCTGCGAGGCGGCGGCCGCGGAGATTACCGCGGCGGGCGGCACGGCGTTCGCCCACGCCTGTCACGTCGGGCACAAGCCCGAGCTCCAGGGGCTCGTCGACGCCACGGTCGCGAAATGGGGTCGCATCGACATCGTGGTGTGCAACGCGGGCGCGAACCCGCACTTCGGCCCGTCCGCGAGCCTCACGGACGAGGTGTTCGACAAGATCATGCACACCAACCTCCTGAGCAACGTGTGGCTCAGCAACATGACGCTGCCGGCGATGGCGCAGCGCAAGGACGGAGCCCTCATCGTCGTCTCCTCGGTCGGCGGCTTCGTCGGCAGCGCGATGCTCGGCGCCTACTGCCTCTCCAAGGCCGCCGACATGCAGCTCGCGCGCAATCTCGCGGTGGAATGGGGACCACACAACATCCGCGTCAACTGCATCGCTCCGGGCATCATCCGCACCAGCTTTTCGCGGGCGCTGTGGGCGGATCCGGCTCGCGCCGCGGCCTTCGCGCGCGCCAATCCGCTGCGCCGCCTCGGCGATCCCGACGACGTCGCCGGGCTCGCGGTGCTGCTCGCCTCGCGCGCCGGCGCCTTCATCACCGGCCAGACGCTCATAGTCGACGGCGGCGGCCTGATCGGCGGTGGTGAGCCCCTGACGTAGGGCGCCGCTGTCAGGTCACGTCTTCTGAGGAGCACGTGATTTCGACGCGAGGTAGCCGATGGTGAGCAGCCCGAACCACACCGGCGCCACGTAGAGGGCCACCCGGTTGTCCGGATCGCGCCACAAAAGCGCGCTCACCGCAACGAGAAACGCGAGCACCGCCCAGTTGGCGAACGGCGCGCCCGGCATGCGGAAGGGGGCCGCGGGCACGCGGCCGGCGAGCACTGCCCGGCGGTAGTTGAGATGCGATACCAGGATGATCCCCCAGGTCCAGAACGTCCCGACGAGCGCCACGCTCGTGACCCAGATGAACACACGCTCGGGAACCATGTAGTTCAGGGCTACCCCGAGCAGCATCACGGCGGCCGAGGCGTGGATCCCGGCGGCCGGCACGTGCCGCGGGCTGAGGCGCGCGAAGGGGCGCGGTCCGTGGCCGCGCTGGGCGAGCGCCCAGAGCATCCGGCCGGTGCTGAAGAGGCCGCTGTTGCAGGAGGAGCTGGCGGCGGTGATTACGACGAGATTGATGAGGCCCGCGGCCGCCGGAACGCGCAGCTTCTCGAACACGAACACGAAGGGACTCACACTCGGGCTGAGCTCGTTCCACGGCACCAGCGCCATGATTACGATGAGTGCGCCGATGTAGAAGATGAGGATGCGCAGGATGATGCCGTTGGTCGCCCGCGGCAGCACCACCTTGGGATCCTGCGCCTCGCCCGCGGTGACGCCGATCAGCTCCACACCCACGTAGGCGAACATCACGATCTGCATGGTGAGCAGCATCCCGCCGACGCCGTAGGGCAGGAAGCCGCCGTGCGACCAGAGGTTGCTGAAGCTCGCGCCGGCGCCGAGATCCCCGACGTGGAACACGATCACCACGACGCCCGAGACGATCAGTGCGACGATAGTGACTACCTTGATGAGCGCGAACCAGAACTCGAGCTCGCCGAACATGCGTACCGCGAGCAGGTTCGAGCCGTAGAGCGCGAGCAGCGCGACGAGCGCGGGCAGCCACTGCGGCACGGCGGGCAGCCACCAGCGCACGTAGACGCCGATGGCGGTGAGCTCGGCCATCGCCGTCGCGATCCACGCGAACCAGTAGGACCAGCCGGTCACGAAGCCCGCAAACGGGCCGCAGAACTCGTCGGCATAGGTGGCGAAGGAGCCGGCCACCGGGCGGTAGGTGAGGAGCTCACCGAGAGCTCGCATGATGAAGAAGATGGCGATGCCCCCGAGCGCATAGGCGAGCACGAGGGCGGGACCGGCGTTGTGGATCGCCCTGGCGGAGCCGAGGAACAGCCCGACGCCGATCGTTCCGCCGATCGCGATGAGTTGGATGTGCCGGCTGCGAAGCCTGCGCGAGAGATCGGACCCTGGTTGCGACATGAATATTCCCCTGTGAGCCTCAAGGCGGCGGCGGCGGCGGCCCGAGCAGCGCGTACCGCCGCCCCTGCGGCAACTCGTAGCGTCGCACGAGCGCGGCGGCGCCGGATGCCGTGAGGCTCCCGGCGACACCGTCGCTCTCGGGAGGCGGCGCATGGAAGTGCTCGAGGTAGCGCGTGAGAGCGCCACGGGCGTGGCCGGGAACGAGGATCAGCACCCGCGCCTCGCGCCCCTGGTCGCTGAACCAGCGGGTCACGATGGCGCGCGAAGTGTCGTGATCAGATGTCAGGATGGTGAATCGCGTGTCGAGCCCGTGATCGAGCACGGCGATCGTCGTCTCGTCCGGATCGAGCAGCGCGAGCGGCGCTCGCGCGCAGTCGGCGTGGATGCGCCGGGCGAGCCCGGGCAGATCCTGCCAGCGGTCGAGCACCGGCAGCAGCGCGAGCGCGCTGAAGCTCACCGCCGCCGCGTAGGCGGTATAGCTCCAGAGGAGGCTGCGCTTGAGATCGCCGCGCTGCTGCGACCGCGTGGCGAGCAGCAGTGCCGCGATCGCCGGAACACCGGCGCCGAGTGCCGCCGCGAGGCACGCGAGCGGCGGACCCGCGCCCGAGAGGATCAGGAGGGCGAGCGCGGCGAGCAGCACGCCGGCGAGCGCCGCGACCAGAACGCGCGTGCCGGTCACGGCGAGCCGGTCGAGCCGGGTGGCCGCGCGCTCGGCCTCGCGGCTCCACAGGCCTGCGAGCGCGGCGAGCCCGAGGATCGCCGGCGCGGCGTAAATGTCGCGCGCGGTCGCGGCCAACGACAGCAGAGCAAGGAAGGGCAGGCTCGCACCGAGCGCGAAGCGCCACGCCGTGCCTGCGGCATCGCTCTCGCGCACGCGCCGCCAGGCGTGCACGAGCGCCGCCGCCACGACCGGCGTCCACGGCAGCAGGTAGAACGGAAGCTCGAAGAGATACTTGCCGGGTGCGTTGCGATGTCCGAGGGTGTAGTCGAGGGCGGCGGGGGAGTCGATGCGGGTGAAGCGTCCCACGACGTTGTTCCAGAAGAGCGCCCGGAGCGCGTCCGCGCCGTGCTCGCTGCGCGCGACCGCGAGAACCCACGGGCCGATGATCAGCCCCTGGAGCGCGAGCCCGGCATAGAGCTCCCAGCGGCGCAGCTCCGACCAGCGCCGCTCCCACACGATGAGAGTGAGGAGCGCCATCGCCGGCACCAGCCATCCGGGCGCGCTCTTCGCCATGAATCCGACCGCGGCTCCGAGGTGCATCAGAGTGTAGCCCGCCGCCTTCGCCGGACCGGGCGGTGCGCGAGTCCCTCGCCAGGCGCCGAGCAGCGCGAGCGCGTTGCCGGCGAGGAGGCAGGCGTCGGGGGCGAGCCACACGCCGACCCGAAACGCGGTCAGGGCGCTCGCCGCGACGAGCGCCGCGATCAGCGCCGCGTCGGCCCCCGTGTCCATGGCGAGCGCGAGCGCCCCCACGGCGACTGCCGTGACCGCCGCGTACAAGAGGTTCGGGGCGCGTTCCGCCGCGGCCGAATCGCCGAACAGCGAGATCGCGGCCCCCGACATCCAGTAAGAGAGCGGCGGCTTCTCGAGAAAGGGTGTGCCGGCGAGCTGCGGCAGGGTGCGATCGCTCTGGCGGCTCATGCGCCAGGCGATGTCGGCCTCGCGCGGCTCGTCAGGGGTCCACAGCCCGCGGCCGAACATGCCCGTAACCCACAGCGGCGCCAGTGCCAACACGATGAGCACGGCCACCGAACGCGCGGATGGATGCGGCGCAGAATCCAACAGCCCCCCTCACGGGACGACCCCGCAGGCGGGCATTATGCGGACCTTCGGGCTATAGGGAGTAGCGCACGAGCATGCGCACGCTGCGCGCGTGCTCGGCCGACCAGTGCGTGAACACCTGGCAGACCTGCTGAGTGGCGCCCTCGGGCGTGCTCTGCGAATATTTCTCCGCAAAGCGCGCCTGGCCGGATTCCTGCCCCGGCACGAAGCGGTTCGCGCTCCACGGCGCATCGCTGTCGGCGAGTCGGCTGAAGAGCTGGACCTCGGTGACCTTGGCGCTGCCCGGGATGGTGGCACACAAGGTGACGGGGCTCGCTTCGGCTTCGGTGCACGCGCGGCCCGCCTCCGCGGATGCGGCGGGAGGCGAGGCGGTGCCGGGCGCATTGATCACCAGCGCCGGCCGGCACGCGGCCACGGTCGCCGCGACGACCACACCGTCGGCGCCGATCTGACGCAGCACCGCGTTCTCGATCTCGGCCCGGGCTCCCGCGCGGGTGAGCTCGAGCTGACTCGCGGTGCGGCTGATCTCCGCCACGCGCGCCTGCAGCTCCTGCTGGAGTGTCCTCTGGGCGAGCCGCTCGCCCGAGGTGAGCCACTGCGAGAGCGCGAAGCCCGCCACGGCCGCAGCGCCCACCACGATGAGCAGGAGGATCGTCTGCACGCGGTTCTTGCGGCGGCTGGCCGATTGGCCACGGGCGGCCTCCCTCAGCAGGGCGGAACGCAGCTGCAGCAACGAGGCCGACAGCGTCGCGGTGCCCGCGATGATGGCGGCAAGCACGGAATCGGACATGGGGATCGACATCTTAAAGCTCCCGGCGGCAACGCTACCACGGTCGCCCGCCGAGGCGCGGCGCGAGGGCGGAAAATCGCGATACTGGTCACAGGCGGCGCTGTTGCCTCAGTGCGACGCGAGCGCGGATGCGCGCGGGAGGCTCTCGAGCCAGCCCTCGAGGGGACGGGTGTCGTGCCCGAGCAGCTGCAATCCGAGCTTGGTCCGTCGCCACAGGATGTCCTCGGCCGTGCGCGCGAACTCCTCGCGGGTGAGGTACTCGACCTCGCGCTCGTAGAGCTGCGGCAAGAGCTCCCGCCCGAGATCGGCGAGCGAGCCGGGGGGCCCGAGCACGCGCTCGAGAAGGGAACCATAGGCGTGCGCGCAGCGCAGCCGCAGCCGGGCGGGGAGGTAGGGGTAGCGCCGCTCGACCGTGCGCAGGAACACGGCGAAGCTGCCCCGCGGCAGCTCGCCCCCCGGGAGCCTGGCGCCCGACGTCCAGGGCGGGCCGCCGGCGCCGAGAGCGGCGACGAGACGGTTCACCGCCTCTTCCGCGAGGCGCCGATAGGTGGTGATCTTGCCGCCGAACACGGACAGGAGCGGCGCCGGCTCGCGCTCGAGCTCGAGGGCGTATTCGCGCGTGACGCTCATCGGATCGCGCGACTCATCGGCAAGGAGCGGGCGGACGCCGGCGTAGCTCCACACGACGTCCGCGGCCGCGATCGGCTGGCGGAAGTAGCGGTTGGCGAGCGTGCACAGGTAGGTCACTTCCGCGGGGTCGGCCGCGACTGCGGCCGGATCGCCGCGGAAATCCACATCCGTTGTGCCGAGGAGCGTGAAGTCGTGCTGGTAGGGAATCGCAAACACGACACGCCGGTCCTCGTTCTGGAAGATGTAGGCGAAGCGATGCGTGAAGAGGCGCGGCACGACGATGTGGCTGCCCTTGACGAGGCGTGTCTGATGCGCCGCCCGGATCGGGGTGCACGCGGCGACGAAGCGGCTCACCCAGGGACCCGTGGCGTTCACCACCGCGCGCGCCCGGACGAGCCGCTGATCGTCTCCCGCCGCGAGCGTCGCGCTCCAGATGCCGTCCTGCGCGGTCAGCCGCTCGCAACGGGTGCGCGTGAGGATCGTGGCGCCGCGCGAGCGCGCATCGAGCGCGTTCAGCACCACGAGCCGCGCGTCGTCGGTCTGCACGTCGGAATACACGAAGCCGCGCCGGTAGCTCTCCTTGAGAGGCTCGCCCGCGATATGCCGGCGCAGGTCGATGGAGGAGGAGGCCGCCAGGCGGGTGCGCCGGGCCAGGTGGTCGTAGAGAAAGAGCCCTGCGCGGATCATCCATGCCGGTCGCAGATGCGCGGCGTGCGGCATGATGAAGTGCAGCGGACGCATGACGTGCGGGGCGGCGTCGAGCAGTACCTCGCGCTCCTCCAGCGCCTTGCGCACCAGCGCGAAGTGATACTCCTCCAGGTAGCGCAGGCCGCCGTGGATCAGCTTGGTGCTGGCGGAGGAGGTGTGCGCGGCCAGATCGTCCTGCTCGCAGAGCAGCACCGTGAGGCCCCGCCCGGATGCGTCGCGCGCGATGCCGGTGCCGTTGATTCCCCCGCCCACGACCAGCAGGTCGTAGGTCGGCGCCGCCCGCTCGCTCACGCCCGGCGCGCCCGCTGGCCGTAGTAATCCGGATAGTCCTCGGAGAGGCCCTTGAAGCGGCGATGAATCCACAAGTACTGCTCGGGCGCGACGCGCACCTGTGCCTCGATCATACGGTTGAAGCGCGCGGTGTCGGTCACCGGGCAGTCACTCGGGAAGTTCTCGAGCGGCGGATGGATGGTCGCCCTGTAGCCCTGCGCTCCAGGGAGTCGCTGCAGGAAATACGGCAGCACCGTGGCCCCGGTCATCCGTGCGAGGCGGGGAGTGAGGGTGTTGGTGGCAGCCGGGATGCCGAAGAGCGGCACCATCTGGGCGCCTTTCTTGCGATAGCTCTGGTCGGGGGCGTACCACACGCACTCGTTGTTCTTCAGCGCCGCGATGAACGCGCGGATGTCGTCCTTCGGAATCCCCTGGCCGCCGTGCGCGCAGCGGAAGCGGCTCAAGGCGTAGGCCAGCACTTCGTTGCGCGTCGGCCGGTAGAGGAATCGCACCGGGGCCACCGATGCCAGTGCGCGGCCCGCCATTTCCATGGGGGTAAAGTGGGCGGTGAGGAGGATGACGCCCTGGCCGCGTGCCACGGCCGCCCGCAGATGCTCGGCGCCCTCGACGCGCACCATGCGGGCGATGCGCGCAGGCGGGCTCCACCAGGCGAGCGGGATCTCGAGCAGCGCGATGCCGAGGCTTACGAAGTGCGCATCGAGCAGCCGCTCGCGCGCCGCGGGGGAGAGCTCCGGGAAACACAGCTCGAGGTTGCGCCGTGCGGTTCTGACGAATCCGATCGGCAGGCGGCGCAGGAGCTTCCCCAGCAGCCCCCCGAGGGCCACGATCCACGGGAATGGCAGCAGCGCCACCAAACGGAGCAGCCCCAGCCCGGCCCACGTGAGCCAGTAGTGGGGCGCGAGCAGCCGCAGTCGCATTGCACCCCCTGTAGGTCCGCGTGCACGCCTCGAGCGCGCGAAGAATAACCCATCCGAGCACGGCAACTGTGATCCAATTCCCCGGATGAGCCGTTCCGCCACGCGATATCTCGAGGTGCGCCTCGAGCACGTGAGCCTGCACCGCGCCGGTCGAAGCGTCCTGAAGGACATCAGCTGGACCATTCGGCCCGGGGAACGCTGGGTGTTGGCTGGCGCCAACGGGGCCGGAAAGACGCAACTGCTGAAGCTGGTCGCGGGCGCTGTCTGGCCCACGCCTTCGACGCGCGCGATCCGCCACTACCTCCTCGGCCGCGAGCGCAGCAGCACCCCCGCCGAGGTGAAGGAGCAGATCGCCTATCTCGGGGCCGAGCGCCAGGACAAGTACCAACGCTACGGCTGGAACATGGCGGTCGAGCGTATCGTCGGGACCGGCTTGTATCGAACCGATATTCCGCTCGATGCGCTCACCGCATCGGACCGGGGGCGGATCGGTAAGGCGCTCGGGCGGCTCGCGGTCTCTCAGCTTGCGGCGCGCCGCTTCCTTTCGCTGTCGTACGGGGAGCGCCGAGTGGTGCTGCTGGCGCGCGCGCTCCTGTCACGCCCGCGCCTGCTGCTGCTCGATGAGGTGCTGAACGGGCTCGATGAGATCAATCGCGCTCGCCTCAAGCGCTGGCTCGGGCGGCAGAAGGGGCCGCTGCCGTGGGTCCTCGCCACGCACCGGATGGAAGACGTGCCCCCGAGTGCGACTCACGCACTGGTACTCGATGATGGACGAATCGTGTACGCGGGTGCGCTGCGTGCGGCCCCGCTCTCCGAGTGGCTCGAAGCGCCGCACCGGCGCGCGGCGCTCCCTAAGCGCTCGCGCGGTGCGCAACGCCGCAGCGGGCGCACTCTGGTCCGCCTGGATCAGGCGCGGGTGTATCTCGAGGGCAGCCGCGTCCTCGAGGGGGTCTCGCTCACGGTGCATGCGGGCGAGTTGTGGGTGATCCACGGACGCAACGGATCGGGCAAGACGACACTGCTGCGCACGCTCTACGGGGATCACGGGGTCGCCGTCGGCGGCACGATCGTGCGCGCGGGCGCGGCCGCGGGCGTGCCGCTCGAAGCGTTCCGCAAGCGCGTGGGGCTCGTCGCCCCCCACCTGCAGGCCGACCACCCGCAGGAGCTCACGGTGGAGGAGGTCGTGCAGTCCGGGCGCTACGCGAGCCTCGGACTCAACGAGCCGCCAACCGCGGCCGATCGCGCGGCTGCGCACCGCGCGCTCGCCGCGCTCGGGCTCACCCCGCTCGCCAGGCGCGCGCTCGGCGAGCTGTCCTACGGACAGGCGCGACGCGTACTGTTCGCGCGCGCGCTGGTGCGGGCTCCCCGGCTGCTGCTGCTCGATGAGCCCTTTGCCGGCGTCGACAGCCTGACCCGCGGCGCCCTGTTCGAGCGCGTGCTCGAGCTCGCCGCAGGCGGCACCGCCGTGGTCGTGAGCGCTCATCGGCCGGGCGAGTGGCTCAAGTCGGCGACGCACGAGCTCGAGCTCGCCGCGGGCCGTGCACGCTATTGCGGTCCGATCCGGACTGGCCTCGGGTCCGGTCGCGCGGGCGCAGGAAGCGCGCGGTGAGGGCGCACCTTCTGCGCTCGAGGCCGGCGTTGACGGCGGCGCTGCTCCTCGCGGGGGCGATCGCCGCCGGGGCGCTCCTCTCGCTCGGCCATCGGGCTTTGGGTGAGCGGCCGCGCGAGCGGGTCGCAGGCGGCAACGAGCCCCCGGCGCCGCGGGTCGCCCCCGAGCTCGAGTCGCTCGATGCGCGCGCCCTCGAGGAAGCTGCACATTACGCGAGCCTGCACGACTCGCAGGCGCTGATTGTCAGCCGTCACGATCACATCGTGTTCGAGCGCTACTGGCACGGCAGCGGCTTCGATACCCTCTGCGATGCGCAGTCCTTCACCCCGTTGCTCGCCGCGCTCGCCACCGGGGTCGCGATCTCACACCGCCGGATCGGCCGGCCGGACGAGCCGATCGGCGCCCTGATCGCCGAGTGGAGAGACGACCCGCGCGGCGCCATCACGGTGCGCAACCTCCTTGAGAGCACGAGCGGAGCGCAGCTCCTCGCCCTGATCCTCGAGCGCGCCACGCGCGAGCGCTACGCGAGCTATCTGTCCGAGGCGCTCTGGCGGCGAATCGGGGCGGGGGACGCCTGGCTCGAGGTCGACCGTCCCGGAGGGACGGCGCGAGCGGACTGCTGCCTGCTCGCCCGGCAGGGCGACTGGATCCGCATCGGGCAGCTGCTGCTGCGCGATGGCAACTACCGCGGCGATGAGGTGATTCGGCCCGGCTGGGTGGCGTTGCTGCGCACGCCCAACCGCGCCGACCCGCGCTTTGGCGCGTATCTGCGGGTCGGCGGGCCGGCCACGCCCGGTGGCGGGGGGTACGCCGCGCGTGACCTCTACGTGGTCTCCGGCGAGGGCGGAAATCGGCTTTGGCTCGTGCCCTCGCTCGAGATCGCGATCCTCCGGACCGCCGCCGCGGTCGATGCCGGGTGGGACGAGACGCGGATCCCCAACCGCATCATTCGCGGGGCACGCGATTTTCTCCCGCCGCCCGCGCCGGCCCGCGTCGACGTGTCGGCGCTCGTTCCGGGCCACCAGCCCTGAAGGCGTGGGACCGTGCGCCGACGGCTGGCCGCGCTCTTCGGCTTCTGCGTCATCGATATGCTCGGGTTCGGCATCCTGATTCCGCTGGTGCCGTACATGGCCGACCGCTTCGGCGTCCCGCCGCAGCTCATCACGCCGATCCTCGGCAGCTATTCGCTGTGCCAGCTGCTCGCCGCGCCGCTCTGGGGGCGTCTGAGCGATCGCTACGGACGGCGGCCCATCCTCATGAGCAGCCTCGCCGGCGCCTGCGTCTCGTACCTGCTGCTCGGCTGCGCGCGCAACATCGGGTGGCTGCTCGCCTCGCGAATTCTGGCGGGTCTCATGGCCGGCAACATCGCCGCGGCCTTCGCCTACGCTTCCGATGTGAGTCCGCCGGAGAAGCGCGCCGCGACGCTCGGACTCATCGGGGCGGCCATCGGCGTCGGCTTCACTCTCGGCCCGCCGCTCGGGGGCGTGCTCTCGGGGAAGGATCCCGCGCGCGCAGACTTCCTCGCCCCCGCGTTGGTTTCCGCGTTCTTGAGCGTGCTCGCGATCCTGCTGGTGAGATTTGCGCTGCCCGAGAGTCACACCGCCGAGCATCGCCGGCTGCATGCCGGTGAGCCGCGACGCGGGGCGCTGCGGCTGCTGCGCGAGCGGCCCGCGCTCGCCACGCTCGCCGCCGCGACCCTCCTCGTGACCTACTCGCAGTCGATCCTCGAGTCGATCTTCGCCATCTTCGCGATGCACCGCTACGGTTTCGGACCGCGCACGGTCGGTCTGCTGCTCTTTGCCGCGGCACTGCCGGCGCTCGTGATGCAGGGCGGGGCGGTGCGCATCCTCGCTCCGCGCCTCGGCGAGGCGCGCCTCGCGATGTGCGGGGTCTTCGTCTACGTCGCTGGCCTCGTGATCCTCGGCGAGGCGCCGGCGCTCGAGGCCGCCATAGCCGGGCTGGTGTTGTGCGGCATCGGGCTCGGCGCCTACAACCCGAGCGCGTTCGCGCTCGCTTCGAAGCAATCCCGCAGCCATGACCGCGGGGCGGTGCTGGGTGCGTACGCGGCGAGCGCGAGTCTCGCGCGGGTGATCGGGCCCTTCACCTCCGGTCCGATCTATGCGCTGCTCGGGGCCGCGGCGCCCTTCCTGATCGGCGCCTGCGTCACGCTGCCGGCGGCCTGGCTGGTGCGCCGCGTGCGCGGGACTTAAGGGGCGGTGGAGCGAGTCAGCGCCACTTCGATCGTGCCCTCGACGATGCGCACCGCGTGGGTCGGCAGCGGCACCTCCGCGGGCGGCGCGAGCACGCGCCCGTCGCGGATGTCGAACGACCCGCCATGCAGCGGGCACACCACGCGCGTCGCACGCAGCCGTCCTTCGCACAGTCGCGCGTGGGCATGCGTGCAGATGTTGTCGAGGGCGAACACACCCTCGCGGGTGTGACAAATCAGGATCTCGCGCCCGCCGATGAGGCAGGTGCGCATGCCCCCGAGGGGGACCTCGGCGAGCTTCAGCGCGGCTTCGAACTGCGGCATGGGATCTTTCTAGAAGCTCAGAACTCCATCTCGGTCTCGAATATCGACACCGCCTGGCCGCTGATCCAGACGCTGCCGAGCGCCTCCCCCTTGAATTCGAGCTCGACCTCGACCCGCCCGGGCCGGTGGAGCGATGCGCCCTGGATGCCGGAGAAGCGCACCCGGTCGCCGCTGCGATCGAGCAGCCGCAGCTGCGCGAGGTACGCCCCCAGCAGGCCGTGAGCGTTGCCGCTCACCGGATCCTCGGCGATGCCGAGCGCCGGGCAGAACATGCGCGACTCGGTCAGATGGTCCGCGGCACCCGGTGTCAGGGTGAAGACAAAGTAGCCGGCCGCGCCGATCTGCGCCGAGAGCGTCGTGAGCCGCGCCAGGTCGGGTTTCAGCTGCTTGAGGGGCTCGGGCCCGCGCACCCCGATCAGCAGCCGCGCAGCGCCCACACCGACGATCCGCAGCGGTATGCGCGGATCGAGGCTCTCGGAGGCGAGCGCCAGCGCATCGAGCACGGCGAGGCGCTCGCGGTCGTTGAGCTCGCGCCCGATCGTCGGGGGGCTGCGGCGGATCGCGATGCGGCGTTCCGCATCCGTGCCGCGCACCTCGATGTCGACGATGCCGGCCTTGGACTTCTGACGCTGCCAGCGCGGCGCATCGAAGCGCCGCGACAGCACGTACTGGGCAGCCACGGTGGCGTGGCCGACGAAGCCGGCCTCGGCGCGCGGGGTGAAGAAGCGCGCCCGCACCGTGTGATCCGTGCCGTCGGGGGCGAGGATGAAGGCGGTCTCGGCGTTGTTGAGCTCGCGCGCGATGGCGAGCATCTGCGCCTCGGAGAGCGCATCGGCGTTCAGCACCACACCGGTGGGGTTGCCGGTGAAGGGCTCGCGGGTGAACGCATCAACCTGATGGACCTGGATCCTGCGCGTCATCGTGCCTCGCCCGAAAGGGGTTCGCCCGGGCGGTCAATTCTAGACCGCAGACGCGATCATAGCCGCAGGGCGCACTCCGGGCGTGCAATACTCATGCACAGGTCTCAAGGCCAGGGCGAGCGTCATGGACATCGGGGTCGAGATCAGCCTGTACCCGCTCAAGAGCGATTTCGTTCCGGAGATCCGCGCGTTCCTCGCGCGGCTGCACCAGGACCCGCACCTCAAGATCGTGACCAACAGCCTGAGTACCCAGGTGTTTGGAGCGTACGAGGAGGTGATGGAGGCGCTGCGACGGGAGCTGCGCCCGACGTTCGAGACGGTGGCGAAGGAATCTCACAAGGCGGTGTTCGTCATGAAGGTCCTCGGGCCGCTGCCGCAGGCGTGAGCCGTCCGGCATGGGCTGGCGGGGCGCCCGGCGAAGCGGCAAACTAGCCGGCCGGGGGCACCTCCGCCTCAAGAAAAAATCCCGAGCGGTCACCGAGGTAAGTGCATGGCGCTGATGCGAGTCGTGGATCGCGACGGAGTTGAGCACGAAGTCGAGGCCAGGACCGGTCTGAAGGTGATGGAGAACCTGCGCGAGCTCGACTACGGCGTGGCGGCCATCTGCGGCGGCATGTGCTCGTGCGCCACCTGTCACGTGTACGTGGATCCGGAGTGGCAGTCGCGGCTGCCCGAGATGATGTCGGATGAGCGCGAGCTGCTCTCCGAGCTCACCCACTACCAGCAGAATTCGCGCCTCTCCTGCCAGGTCGAGTTCACCCCGGAGCTGGCGGGGCTGCGGCTGCGCATTGCGCCCGACGAGTAGCCGCGATGGCCGCCGCCACTGTCGAGGTCGAAACCCGCGGGGCCGTGGCGGTCGTCACCCTCAACCGGCCGCAGAGCGCCAACACGCTGAACCTGCAGATGGCGATGGACCTGCTCGCCGCCGCCATGACCTGCGCGCGCAACGCCGCGGTGCGCGCGGTGGTCCTCAGCGGCGCCGGACGGCATTTCTCCTTCGGCGGCGACCTGCGCGGCATGGCGGGCCACGAGCGCGCGGGCGGCGACTACGTGCGCGAGCTCACCACCTACCTGCACGCGGCGATATCGCACTTCGTGCGCATGGACGCCCCGGTCGTCGCCGCCGTCAACGGTACCGCCGCGGGTGCGGCGGTGGGGCTGGTCGCCATGGCGGATCTCGCCGTGTGCGGCCGCAGCTCGCAGTTCAATCTCGCCTACACCAACGTGGGCCTCACGCCCGATGCCGGCACCTCGTTCCTGCTGCCGCGGATCGTCGGTGCGAAGCGCGCCATGGAGCTGCTGCTCCTGAATCGCGTGCTCTCGGCCGCCGAGGCGCTCGGCTGGGGACTGGTGAACGAGGTCGTGGACGATGAGCAGCTGCCCGCGCGCGCGCTCGAGCTCGCCGAGCAGCTCGCGCGCGGAGCGCGCGGCGCCTACGGCGCCACCAAGCGGCTCATCGCGCAGTCCCTCGGCGCCTTCGAGTCGCAGATGGTTCTCGAGAGCGAGACCATCGCGGCGCATGCGGTGAGCGCGGAAGGGATGGAGGGGATCGGCGCGTTTCTCGAGAAGCGCCGCCCGCAATTCCCCGAGGCGCCCGCGCCGCTGAAGCCGCAGAGGGGGTGAGCGCACCGCCATGGGGTGGTTCTTCCTCGCCCTGGTGGCGGCGCTCGGTCTCATCCTGGTACGCGTCTACGTGAAGCTGCGCGCCGCGCGCAGCTCGCGTCGCGAGAGCTGGGACGAGCAGATCGTCGGGCGGCTGCGTTCGCAGGGTTACGCGCCCTTCAACGACTACCGGGTCGATTTCTTCCTCGCGCTGCCGGATGACGCCGCCTGCCAGGCGGCGCGCGTGCGGCTCGAGCCGGAGTTCAGCGTCGACGTGAAGCCGCTCGAGAACGATACGGAGCTCTTCTTCAGCCTGCACGCCACCAAGACGATGCGCCTCATCGTGCCGGACATCCAGGCGATCAGCCGCCGCCTGGGGGCGCTGGCGGCCGAGTACCACGGTCGCTACGACGGCTGGGCGGCGTAAAGCACCCCACGAAATCAAGCATTACACGAACGGCAGGTGATCGCCGTCCATCAACGCTTCTCGGTCTGGCGCTTGACCGCTTCGGCGGCGGCGGCGACGGCCTGCGGATCGCCGAGGTAGCGGCTGCCGAGCGGCTTGAGCTCCGCGTCGAGCTCGTAGAGAAGCGGAACCCCGGTGGGGATGTTGAGCTCGACGATCTCGCGCTCGGGGATCCGGTCCAGCATCTTCACCATGGCGCGCAGGCTGTTGCCGTGCGCGACGACGAGGACGCTCGCGCCCGAGCGCAGCTCGGGAGCGATGCGCGCGTGCCACAAGGGCAGGACGCGCGACAGCGTGTCGGCGAGCGACTCGGTGGAGGGAAGCTCGCGCGGATCGACGCCGGCGTAGCGCGGGTCAAAGCGCGGGTGGCGCGGATCGTCGCTCGCGAGCGGCGGCGGCGCAATGTCGTAGCTGCGGCGCCAGATCTTCACCTGATCCTCACCGTGGCGGGCGGCGGTCTCGGCCTTGTTGAGCCCCTGCAGCGCTCCGTAGTGACGCTCGTTCAGCCGCCAGGAGCGCTCGACCGGGATCCACATGCGATCCATCTCATCGAGCATGATCCAGAGCGTGCGGATCGCGCGCTTCAGCACCGAGGTGAAGGCGACGTGCGCGGCGACACCCGCGCCGAGCAGCTCGCGGCCCGCCTGGCCGGCCTCGGCGCGTCCGGCGTCCGAGAGATCCACATCGGTCCAGCCGGTGAACAGGTTCTCCAGGTTCCAGGCGCTCTGGCCGTGACGGACCAGGATCAGTCTTCCGGGCACTCGAGTTACCCCGCGAGCCTGCGCACCGACTCGACGCCGACGGTGAGCGTGGCGAAGTCGCCGGCGCCCGCGGCACGCATGTCCGCGAGCGTACGCTGCCAGAGCGCCAGGTCCTTGCCGGCCGACTCCGCCCAGGCGCTGACGCGCGCCTCGGCGCTGCCACGCTCGCTGCGGGCCAGCACGCGCTCGCTCAAGCGCCGCTGGACGCGCAGCGCCGCATCGCGCAGCCCGGTGCGGGCGATCGCCTGCCACGGACCGTCCACCGCGAGCTTCTCGATCCGTGCGCGCAGCCAGTCGAAGCCGATGCGGGTACCGACCTCGAAGTAGACGCGGGCAGTCTCGGAGACGCTCACGCGGTGCGCGGCCGAGATCTCGACGATATCGAGCGCGGCGTTGAGCGCCTCGAGGCTCGCGACGCGGGAGGCGAGCGGCGGCGGCATGCCGCTGGCGGCGAGGCGCGCGCGGCTCTCCTCGAAGCGCGTGAGCTCGGCGCCGGTGAGCGCCTGGGGGATTTCCGCCTCGAGCGCGCGCACGCCGGCGCGGAACTCGCCGACCGCGGCGTCCACCTGCAGCGAGCTGCGCGAGGTGAGGAGCCAGTAGGTGGCGTGCCGGAGCAGCCGGCTGGTCTGGAATGAGCCCTCGTACTGGAGCCCCGCCGGCACCTTGTTGTCGAGCGCCTCGATGTGCTCCCAGAGCGCGCGCATGGCGAAGATCTCGCGCGCCGCGCTGTAGGCGCGCGCCACCTGCGCCGGCCCCGCGCCGGTGTCCTCCTGGGCGCGCGGCACGAAGGTCGGCCCCATGCGGTTGACGAGGCTGTTGGTGGTGGCCGTGGCGATGATCTCGCGGCGCAGCCGGTGGCGGGCGATGGCGCGCGGAAAGCGCTCGCGCACCGGGGCGGGGAAGTAGCGCTCGAGCTCGGCGGAGAGGTACGGATCTTCCGGCACGTCGGACGCCAGCAGGTGATTGTTGAGCCAGATCTTGCTGTAGGCGAGCAGGATCGCCAGCTCCGGGCGCGTCAGCCCGATGCCGCTCTTGCGCCGCTCGGCGAGCTCATCGTCGCTCGGCAGGAACTCGAGGGCGCGGCTGAGCTCCCCGGAGCGCTCGAGCGAGCGGATCAGATGCTGGAATTCGGGCAGCCGGGCCGCGGACTGTGCCTCGAGCGTGCTGAGCGCCTGGCTCTGCAGGTAGTTGTTGCGCAGCACCAGGGATGCGACCTCGGAGGTCTGACGCGAGAGCAGGCGGTTGCGATCGCCGCGCGAGAGCTTCCGCTCCGCGACCAGGGGATTGAGCAGGATCTTGATGTTCACCTCGACGTCGGAGGTGTTGACGCCGGCGGAATTGTCGATGAAGTCCGTGTTGAGGCGGCCGCCGGCGAGTGCGTACTCGACGCGCCCCCGCTGGGTGAGTCCGAGGTTACCGCCTTCGCCCACCACCTTGGCGCGCAGCTCGCGGCCGTTGATGCGCAGCGCGTCGTTGGCGCGGTCGCCGACCTCGGCGTTGCGCTCATCCTGCGCCTTCACGTAGGTGCCGATGCCGCCGTTCCACAGGAGGTCGACCGGCGCCCGCAGGATCGCGCGCATGATCTCGTTGGGCGTGGCGCTCGCGGCTTCCAGGCCGAGGAGCGCGCGCGCTTCCGCCGGCAGCGCGATCGATTTCGCCGTGCGCGCGAAGATGCCGCCCCCGCGCGAGAGCTTCCTGCGGTCGTAGTCGTCCCAGCTCGAGCGCGGCAGGGCGAAGAGGCGCGCCCGCTCGGCGAAGCTCGCGGCGGGGTCCGGGTCCGGGTCGATGAAGATATGCCGGTGATCGAAGGCGGCCTGCAGGCGGATGTGCCGCGACAGCAGCATGCCGTTGCCGAACACGTCTCCCGACATGTCGCCGACGCCGACGACGGTGAAATCCATCTTCTGCGTGTCGATGCCGAGCTCGCGGAAGTGCCGCTTGACGCACTCCCAGCCGCCGCGCGCGGTGATGCCCATTTTCTTGTGGTCGTAGCCGGCGGAGCCGCCCGAGGCGAAGGCATCGCTCAGCCAGAACCCGTACTCGGCCGAGATGGCGTTGGCGATGTCGGAGAAGGTCGCGGTGCCCTTGTCGGCGGCCACCACCAGGTACGGATCATCGCCGTCGTGGCGGACGAGGCGCGGCGGCGGGACGATCCGCCCGGCGAGGATGTTATCGGTGAGATCGAGGAGGCCGCGGATGAAGGTCTGGTAGCAGGCCACGACTTCGGCCTGCACGTCCTCGCCTTTGCCGGCCGGCGGGCGCTTGACGACGAAGCCGCCCTTGGCGCCGACCGGAACGATCAGGGTGTTCTTGACGTTCTGCGCCTTCATGAGGCCGAGGATCTCGGTGCGGAAATCCTCGCGCCGGTCCGACCAGCGCAGGCCGCCGCGCGCCACGCACCCCATGCGCAGGTGCACGCCCTCGACGCGCGGGCTGTAGACGAAGATCTCGAACTTGGGTCGCGGGAGCGGCAGATCCGGGATCTTCGCCGGATCGAGCTTGAAGGCGAGGTAGCTCTTCGGCGCGCCATCAAGGCCCTGCTGATAGAAGTTGGTGCGCAGCATCGCCTGCACCAGCGTCAGGTAGGCCCGCAGG
>Ga0209350_1000360_pt1 | contig 27694 bp, 23 predicted proteins | sample GraSoi013_2_20cm_2_FD_185822 | JGI IMG/M metagenome (GOLD analysis project Ga0209350, IMG submission 185822) | Grasslands soil microbial communities from the Angelo Coastal Reserve, California, USA - Sample 09_27_2013_2_20cm (SPAdes) (version 2) | ecosystem: Environmental > Terrestrial > Soil >...
CCTTATCGCACTGAAACCCCAGAACTTCCAAGGCGGCAGCAAATCCTTGTCGCAATGACCCAGTTGGCTGACTACAACCGCCTACAGGGAGTGAGAATGAAGTTGCGATGTACAATTGTGTCGTTGCACGGAGAGACTCGGTTTGTTCGAAAGCTTCAGTAGAGTCTGGGCCATGCTTTCGCCGTAGAAGAGGCGCGCGCATGAACAGTGTCGAGAGGCTCTTGGAAAAGATGAACCTTGAACGGCGGAGTCTGCAAAGAGAGACACCTGAAAAGCTCTCTTATATCCAGTTCGAGCCGGAGGGCGGGGGAATCGTGTTGAACGCCTCCGAACAGGGTCTCGCTTTTCATGCCGCGAATGCGGTGCGTCAGCCCGGCCCAATTCGTCTGTCTATTTCGCCCAATCCCACGCAGCGGCTCGAGCTCGCCGCTGAAATTGCTTGGATGGATGACGCGAAAAAGTTCGGAGGTCTGCGCTTCACGGAAGTCACTGCGGAGGCAAAGAATGGAATTCGTCAATGGCTGGCAGAAACAGCCGAATCGGTGACTCCGGATACCAATCCTGCAGGTGCGTCGGATGCCCCAAAGGATGAAATTGATCTTCGCCCGGTAGCATGGAAAAGCACACCCAGCCGACCACGGATAGTTTCGAGTCTGGAAGGTGCCAGACGCCCTCTCGCGACGCATGCCCCAGTATCAGCGCCTCGATTTTCGAATATCCCGCCGACCGCGCGCCTGTCAGCGCCATTCTCGCAGAGAAGTCAGACGCCTTCTTCTCTCGCGCCGCTGGTTCGCGGTGTCGCACTGGGGATTCTCTTTTTTGCCCTCGTTTTCGCAGCCTTCTTGTTCTTGGGAAATGTTCGTCAGGGCGTAGGGAGCTCGCTCATCCGTTTTGGAGAGAAACTCAAGAGCGATTCGGATGCACCAACGGAAGCCTCTTCATCGTCACATGTTCAGACCTCGGACCCTAGCCCCGGCTCTGGAGGCCCTCTGCCTATCCCAGACCTAACTCGAGAGGCTTCCTCAACGGAGACGCCGGATGAATCCCGCCCTGCATCATCTGCCGCATCAGCCACTGAAGCAGGGAATCCTACGGACACTCGCAAGACAGATCTTCCGGTTTCCCGATTACATTTTTCGGACACGCATTCGAGGAGTGATCGCAGCGCCCTTGCACAACAGCTGTGGTCTGCAGTAGAGGCTGGGGATAGTTCTGCGGAGGCTGCCCTTGCTCAGCTATATCTGACGGGCGACGGCGTTCCAAGGAGTTGTGAACAAGCGCGGATCCTATTGCGGGCAGCGTCGAAAAAAGGCAACACCGCGGCCGGACAGCAGCTGCGAAAGCTCAACAATAGCGCTTGCCGATAAACGCGAACATTGCGGGGATATCGGGGTCTAGGGTTTCATTGAAGCGCAAACCGTCTCTCCACCGGACCGACACACCGGTCCGAGCCTTTAGCTTTAAGGCTCCACTAATCTCCGGCGGACTGCGTAACGCACAAGACTCGCGGTTTCGTGGATATCAAGTTTTTGCATAAGTCTCATGCGGTGTGATTCGGCCGTTTTTACGCTGATACCCAGGAGTGAAGCAGCATCTTTTGTGGATTTTCCTTCCGCAATCAGCTGCAACACCTGTCGCTCGCGCACCGTCAAAGGATCGACAGGCCTATCCGATTTGGACCGATAGGCTTCGACCACTGCGCGTGAAATCCCCGGGCTTAGATAGAACTCTCCTCTGGAAACCTGCTGAATTGCGTGAATCAGATCGCTCGCGACTTGATTTTTCAGCACGTATCCTTTCACGCCGGCTTCCAGCGCTTCATAGATGTACTGATCCTCTTCATGCTGCGTCAGAAGGATGGCTTTCGTTTTTGCACAGCACCGGCTCAGTTCGCGAGCCGCAACTATGCCGTTGAGCGTAGGCATGCTGATATCCAGGACTGCTATATCCGGGTGGTGCGTTTCCGATAAACGGACTGCATCTTGTCCATCGGACGCTTCCGCCACGACTTGAAATTTCTCACGTTCCAGCAATGATCTTAGACCTTGGCGCACCAGCACGTGGTCATCTGCGAGTACGATTCGAATTGGCATGGCTATCCTCCAATGGAAGTCGAATGGAAAGCTCGGTTCCGTGGCCCGGGCGGGATTCGATTTGCAGTGTTCCGCCAATCGCGCTAACACGCTCTTGCATGGCAACTAGGCCTAGTCCATTTCGGTGCGACGCGGTCTGAACCTGATGGGGATCAAATCCCACTCCATCATCTCGGATCGAACAACAAAGCCCGTGATGTTCTTTTCGTGCACGGACCCAGATATTCTTTGCCGCTGCGTGCTTGACGGCATTGTTCAGCGCTTCTTGAACGATGCGATAGAGCGCCGTCTCGATCGGTCCTGCCAGGCGCCCGGAAAAGATCGCGTCTATTCGAATTGGGATGTTGGCCCGCTTCGAAACTCCGTCCGCCAGAAACTGGATCGCCGGGACCCAGCCAAGATCATCTAGAATCGTTGGCCGAAGTTCGTGGGAATACCGTCGCAAGTGCTTCTCAACTTCATTCAATAATTCCCTAATCCGCGTAACTTGTCCTTGCTGGGCCTCGGGCAGTTCCAAGGCCATTTCCGCCAGCGCGAGGTGAACAGCAACGAGTAGCTGTCCGGCCTCATCATGCACAGCGTATGCGATCCGCTTGATCTCCTCCTCAAGCGTTTCGTTCAATTGGCGTAAGGCCTTCACGGCATCCTGAAATCCGCGGTGCGCCATCTCATAGGGAGACAAGCACTCGGCGAGAAACTCGGAGCCTGCTCGGATGGATTCTTCCCGCTGTTTGTCACTCTCGGCATCGCGAATCAACGCAAGTACAGCTTGGTGATGCAGGGAAGCCATCTCGATGAGACTCTTTTGCTCGTTAAGCGCTCGACGGCCGAGCTCGTACGCCCGGCCCAGCGCGAGCTCGCCTCCCCCTGCCGCATATTCACGCAAGGAAGAGCGGTATTCGTCTTCAAAATTCGTTTGCGGGCTGGTCTTGCCTCGAACTGCGGTCTTCATGGATTAATACCCGTTATTCGTGTAACTAGAACAAGCGCATCGTCATTGCCGCTCCGATACTGCTCGAGAATTCTATCCGCGGCTCTTTGCGGATTCTCCCGGGCGGAGAGTGATGCCGGGAAATCGCTCCGGATTCCATCTGTCGCAAAAAAGAGTGTGTCTCCCTTCGCAACGGGAATCACCGTGGCTTGAAGGGCCGGTAACTGGGAACCGACAACGCCAGCTCGCAGAAGAAGGGACTCCTGCGCATTTCCATTTTTCGCATCCGAGCGCATCAGCACTCCATGCACATTGCCGACACCGAGCCAGGTCATCATGCCGTGTTCAGGGTCAACAAGAGCAAGGCTCAGAACAACGCCGCGAGTTGACCGGAGTTTTTCGTGACAGCGTTCTACGAGGGAGATAATTGGTTCGTCGGCACAGCTTCGGATAAGCGCAGCCGCAGCCTTGGAGACGCTGGCGGCTTCTTCACCGTGTCCTATCCCGTCAATCGCCGCGATCAGAATTCCGTTGCGGTTGCAGCACACCAGATGATGATCGCCAGATTCTCCCTGGCCCGGAAGGACGTACTTGGCGACACCATATTCGACCATCGGCTCTCTTATTGTCTCCACTTCTTCACCGCCACAGTTGTTCCCTTGCCGGGTTGGGAAGTGATCTCGAATTCGTCCATCAATCGGCGTACCCCAGGTAAACCGAGTCCAAGGCTTCCAGAAGTGGAAAAACCATCGCGCAGTGCCTGACGAATATCGGCGATCCCTGGACCTTCGTCCGCGGCTATGACGGCAATGCCTTCACGGTTATGACCGTTCACCTTCTTGATGGTGATTTGTCCCTTGCGCGCGTAAGACACGATGTTTCGGGCGAGTTCTGAAATGGCAGTGGCAATCAGCGTGGCGTCACCTGAAGAAAACCCGAGTTCATTCGCCACCACCCGCCCCTTCTGGCGGGCTGAGACGATATCCTGGTCGGAGTTGATTGCCACCCGGATTTCCCCAACCACACTATCGCTCACTTTCAGTTTGTGACCTTGAACTTCTCGTTCAAGTACGCCAAACCCTCTTCCAAGTCCAGCGCAGTCGCAACGCCTTCCAGCGTTAAGCCAAGCTGCACCATCGCAAAAGCTACTTCGGGCTGGATTCCAACGATAACTGTCTCTGCGCCGCGCAGCCGGATCATGTGAGCAATCTCGCGCAACGTCCGCGATGCAAACGAGTCCATCACGTCCATCGCGGTGACATCGACGATAACCGCACGCGAACGAAACTTAACAACCTGCTGGACTAAGCCCATGCGCAGTTGGTTGAGGTCCGCGTCGGACAGAGCGGCCTGAAATGTTGCGATGAGGAACGCGCCCTGCTTGAGAATCGGAACTTCCACGTGGCCCTTCCTCTGCTTTGTCTAGCTTTGTTCCGCCAGAGTCGCAACCTTGTATCCCAAGAGTCTTTCCGCCTGCTCGATGCCACCCTGCAGGTCGCCGACAGTATTCATCTTGCCGAGGTCCACACCGATCGTCACCAGAGTTTGCGCAATCTCTGGCGAAAGCCCTGTGACGATGACCGTCGCGCCGAGGAGCCGCGACGCCTCAACCGTTTGCACCAGGTGGTTCGCCACTGTGACGTCCATGGCCGCCACACCGGTGATATCAATCACCACGACTTTGGCGCGGTTCGTGCGAATTCCGCGAAGGAGCTGTTCCGTCAATTGGCGGGCACGCTGCGGGTCGATAACGCCGATGATAGGAAGAATCAAGAGTCGCTCACGAACTTGCAGCACGGGAGTGGAGAGTTCGCGGATCGCTTCCTGTTGCTGGCGAATGACGCGCTCGCGCTCTTGTACGAAGCCGACCGCCACCGTGTTTGCGATGCGGTTGGCCGCCGGCTCATAAGCGTCCAGAATGCGGTTCAGTTTCTTGAAATCATTTTGGTATTTCGCGAAGAGAGACCGCGCAAGGACGTCGCGCAACAACAGGACGATCCCCACGACTTCATGCGTTTCAACGCCTCGGGGAATGATGCGTTCGGAGAGATTTCTCGCATATGCCTGCAACGCTTCGAAGGCCTCGGTTTCGAGAGCTTCCACGTAACTGTCGTACACCGAGGTCGCTTCCGCGAAGATCTCTTCTTTGGTCATCGCGGTCAGCAGGCGCGTCTCCGAGATGCGCACCACCCATTCTTCGCGCAATTGGGTTCGATTTTGCCGGAGGTGAGCCACTAGTTCCCTTAGAAGTTCAGATGGTTCTTCGTTCCGCTTCGATTCGGGGGGTACGGACGCAACATCACGTTTCGAAATCAAGGTTTTTCTCCTCCGCTCGAACAAGTTCTATTTCGGGTCGATTCGGCTGAAAGCACAGAAACCTTAATAGTCAATACCATCGGATACCCGCCTTCTCAATCAAGTTAAACCCCGCATAGGCCCTCAGGTAAAGACCTTAATTGTAGGTACCCGCTCCCGAACCATTCCTGCGAGAAGTAGCTGATTGCCCCGTTTTCCCTATGGACTTTGTTCCTCAACAGTATAAGGGGATTTTCGTCCCGCAAAGCTATAAGGGGATTCCCCTATGCGGCTTTGGACAGTGTTTGTCGCTCAGATGGGGGTACTCACCGGATTGTTGCGCTGCCCTCCGTGGGGTATTTGCTATGTGGAGGATTAATTCCTTAGAGATTTCGAACTACTGGCCGGTTCGACTATTGGGGGGACGGATGAGGATTGCTGACCAGGTGCATGTGAGGGCGTTAAGGAATTTGCAAAAAGTCTATGAGTTGAAACTGCTGCGGTCGCTCTTGTGGCTGGCTCTGGCCGTATTCGTCGGTTTCTCCGGGGTTCCGGCCGCTGCCCAGTCGTACGCTTACGTGCCAACTCACAAGTCGAATTCCGTCTCGGTGATCAACACCGCAAGCAGCTCCGTTGTCGCCGTCGTCCCCGTTGGGGTTCAGCCACTCCAGGCGGCCATATCGCCGGACGGGGCGTTCGCTTACATAACTAATTCCGGGTGGTTCCTTGGCAACCTCGGCAACAACGACGTCTCTGTCATCAGCACTGTCACAAACTCTGTAGTGGCCACCATACCCGTTGGACGCTTCCCCGTCGGTGTAGCTTTTGCCCCAAACGGGGCTCTTGCCTACGTCGCAAATCAGAATTCCAACGACGTTTCCGTGATTAACACTGTGACACAAACTACGGTGGCAACGATCCCTGTTGGGACGAACCCCTGGGGCGTGGCTGTCACGCCGAACGGTGCATTCGCATACGTTACAAATCAGGCCACGAACGACGTATCGGTGATCGATACTGCATCTAACAGCGTCGTCGCTACCATTCCGGTAGGAAGCAACCCCGTTGGTTTGGCCATCACGCCGAACGGGGCGTTTGCCTACGTTGCAAATTATTTGTCATCCAGTCTCTCGGTGATTAGTACGGCCACCAACACTGTTGTGGGGGCGGTTTCGACGCCGACTTATCCCATCGCCATTGCTATCACTCCAGACGGGGCCTCCGCATATGTGGCCACGAACGGAGACAACATCGTATCCGTGATTAGTACTGCCAGCAACACAGCGACAGCTTCGGTCCCGGTTGGAAGTATTCCGAGAGGCGTGGCCATTACTCCAGACGGAGCCTTCGCCTACGTCTCGAACAGGATGTCCGACGACGTCTCTGTAATCAGCACTGCCACCAACACGGTTGTAGCAACGATATCGGGAGTGGCGCTTCTCCCAGAAGGCATTGCTATAAAGCCATGACACAGACTCAGCGCGAGTGCCCTGCGGAAGGCAGCAGAAAAATTGCCATGAATTGTGGTTCACGCAAGAAGTCCGCTTGCCTGGGAAAATCTACACGCTTTGTGCTGTCTGCACAGTTCAAAATTGCGCCACGACTGCGCGCTACACTTTTGAAATTTCAGCCTATTACCGGAATCAACGGAGGTATGGCCGCAAACTTGCTTGCGTAGCCTCCGTGCACGTTGAGACTCTCCTGTTTTGTTTGAGAGGAATAAAGACTAAAGATGATTGGTTCTTGCACAATCGCCGATGCTTTCTGGCAACAGGCCAATCTCTCGGAACAATGGGCCGAGTTATCGGAAAGTGAAACCATACGAAGAGCTCAGCGTGGAGACTCCGATGCGTTTGAGCGAATCTATCGTGCGCATTGCCGACGCATCTATGCCTTGTGCCTGCGCATGGCGGGAAATTCAGCCGAGGCGGAGGACCTCACTCAAGAAGCATTCTTGACGGTTTTGCGCAAGATCCAGACATTCCGCGGCGACTCGGCTTTTTCAACCTGGCTGCACCGGATTGCGGTAAATCTAGTTCTGATGCGCTTTCGCAAGAAAACCTTGCCGGAAGCCTCACCAGAGAATATGGATGAATCGGGGAGCAATCGGTGTGGCCGGCGCGAGGAACTCGGTGCCCCCGACTTGCAATTGACTGGATCGATCGACCGAGTCAATTTGGAAAGAGCGATCAAACAGTTGACACCATGTCACAAATTGGTCGTCGAACTCCATGACATCCAGGGCTACAAGCACAAAGAGATCGCCCAAATCATGGATTGGTCCATCGGGAATTCGAAGGCCCAGCTTCACCGGGCCCGCAGGCGCCTGCGTGAACTCTTGCAGGAAAGTCTTCATTTGGAATGGGCGGCGCCCCATGCGTGCAACTGAAATTAGGCTCGGCGCGAATGCGTGCGGCCTGTTATAGAAGCAAATTCCGCCAAATCTCCTACGTCAATTACCTGGACAGAAGCCGCCCACTTGTCGACTTGCTCCCACTTCACGACACAGTGACTTGTCCGGCGGCCTGCGATGACGCCTGTCGCCGGGACGAACTTGGCTCTGTATTTGTCCACGTCCGACGTAGTTCTTCGGCCCGACTGATAACGCGCTCGATAAGATCGGCCGACGGCTGCGATTTCTTGGCAGTCGACGGGCTTGTGCCATTAGGCGAGATTTCCAGCTGCTGGAGCTTCTCGTAAACGGGTTTCATTGCCCGCTCCGGGTTGCGAAAGAATTCAGTCCCGCGGATGCGAGCAAAGATCCACCCCATGCGTTCGAGGACCGCCTGCCGGTCCATATCTTGCGGGAGTTTTTCAAGCGGATAGTAGCGATCGCCATCGCACTCGATCGCCAAGCGCCTGCCGTTGCCCTCCACGACCAGGTCGATTCGGAAAGCGCCAACGCGCCAATGCGGCGCAACTCGATATCCGGCAGCCACGAGGCGTTTCATGACCTGCCGTTCGAAAGGAGATTGCGTGCGCTTTTCTTTTTCCTCCAGTGCGTGCATTAGCCGGCTGGGGTCTTGGGCGTGCTCGATGAGTTGGCGGCGCAGGTCGTCGGGCTTTAAGTCATTCTGCGGGCTGAGTGAGTGGACAACCCACATCTGATCACGTGCCCGGCTAGCAGCAACATTGAAACGCTGCTTGAATAATTCCTGGTCACGAAGGGAGAGTGGACCTCGTTGCGCAGTGTCCACCAGCGAGATGAAGACAATATCGCGCTCGTCACCCTGGAATTGAGCTGCGTTTCCGCAAAGAAGGCGATGGAGTTCGTAACTATCCGGCGAGATATGTTTGCGGAGCAGACTATCGATCTCAAGAGCTTGCTCGTCGCCGACCAACGAAACCACGCCAAACGTTGTTGGTTGGCCCGCGTCATTCGTCTTGTATTCGGGCTGCTCCATCGCGGCGGTGAGCAATGAAGCGACGCCCAAGGCTTCCTGGCGATTGATCTTGCCGTCCCGGCTGGAGCCAGCCACCCGATACGCAATGGTGTGCGGGCGGAGATGGACACGGCTGGCGTCGCGCAACGGCTTGATGCGGTGATCGTAAGAAATCATGTTGCTGAATTGGATGATCTCCGGCACGCAGCGGAAGTGTTCAACCAGGCAGGTCGTGCCCCCGAAGGATTGTCGCGCGAGGTCATAAATAGAAATTTGGCCGTCGTAGAGATCAGAATTCGGAATTCCAGGCAGGTATTGGAAGATAAGGTTTTGAATAATCCCGAGATCCTGACCAACCGCAGAGGGGCTCACCTGCTCGTGGTCGCCGACGACGAGGACAGTCTTCCCGAGGTAAAGAGCCACTAGGGCCATGACGTCACTCTGGCTGGCTTCATCGATGATGACCACGTCAAAGCGAGTTATGTGTGGGTCGAAATTCTCCACCACACGGGAAAGCGGCATCACCCAAACAGGGACAGCGCTGCGGCACTCGGACATCTTCCTTGCAGCCTCCGCTCGTAGCAGTGAAACGCGGATTCCGTGGCCTTTGCCGATGCGCCGAATGGTGTCCAGCCAGCCCACTAGTGCCTGCCGCTGCCGTGGAGAAGTGCGCCGAGCTTGAGCCGACCAGGCGCGCTTGTCTATCAGGCCTACAGTGACGCGGCGCAGTTGCTCTCGGAGTTTTTCGCTTTTTGTCTGGAGAACTTCGAGCGAAACACTGGCGCGACGATCTAGTTCGTCGTTGATTTGGCGCCAAGTCCATGCACCAGCCGGATCGCGAGGCGGTTCACCACGGCCGTGTACGCTGGTTCTATTGCGGATGGCGCTGGCCCACGCAGGAGCGGCGCTTTCGAGTTTGCTTAGCAAGGCGCGGCGCAAATCGAGGTCTGCCTGTCGGCTTTTAAGTTCGAGTAAACGCTCGTAGGCGTCTCGGTATTCGCCGGAATCCTCATCACTCACGGCCGCGAGAAGTTTGGCGGTCGCCTTCGACGATTTGGCGACCCGCACGCCAAACTTAAGACCTGCTTTAAGATCGCGTATCTCTTTCTCAAGCTGAAGCAGCCTCAGTTTCTTGAACCGCGAGTCGAGGATAGTGAGCAGGGAATTGCTCACCGCCTTGCCGATACGCAGCAATTCTCCGTCGGGGCCGACAATGGCAGGTTGTTCAGCAAGAAATTTCTCCCAGCGAAAGCCAAGGTCCTCAAGTTGCTGCTGGAGCGGCCGCCACGTGTGGCTGTGCCAGCTCAGGCAATCCTCGATCGAATCGCAATACTGCAACAGCGTTTTTTCGATTTCTTCGCCCATCTCGCTGGAGGGCGGCGTACCCAGGGTTGCCATCTGGCGATCCCACCGGCCGGACAGATCTTCGCGCAGGTTCTTGAGACGCGCACGCCTGCCTAAAGCTTGAAAATGTTCAGCCAAGCGCGGGTGTGTCTTGTTGACTTTCGTCGATTCGATGAATTGGCTCCAGGCCCTGTGTGTAAGGAGTGTGACGGAACCGAGCTTGCCGCCATTGTCCAGATGAGCGACGATTTCGCCCGCGATGCGAACTTGATCTTCGCAGGACATGTTGTCCGAAAGATGAGGACCATGTTTGACGAAGGATTCCTGAGACTTGGCCGCTTCGCGATGTACGACTCGTATGAAGCTGACCAACTGGTCCCAGGGCTCGCGGTGCGCGTCGCCGTGCTTTCCGGCGTAAACCGCGGCGAGTTTCCACTTCTCCTTCCCGGAAAGCGGTTCGACAGCTTGTCTCAAACTGGCGGAGAGAACCTCCAGCTCCTCGGGCGAGCCTTGCACGGAGCCGGATTGCCAAAGGTCCGGGCGGAATTCCAAATCCTCCATGCTTAAACGATTTCGTTCGCTAAGGGAGGCTTCGAAGTCCTCTGGACCAGGAAGATCGCGAAGGTCCGGAAGATGGCCGGAAAGCTCACTTTCGTCTTCACGAGAGAGGGAAACATTCGTGCGATAGAGGTCCGTGAGTTCGGCCGGAGAGAGGGGCACAGGAGCAACTGCTGCAACCGGGCCCGGAATCCAGCCCAGACTTTCCTTTTCTTGCGCGACTTTGCGAGCGGCATCGGCAGGAGCCCACGTCTTTCCTGAAATGACGATATCCCGATACTCATCCGCGCGGCCGTCCGAGAGTTGGTTGCGAATTTCTTCCAGTTTTTTCAGGAGGTCCAGGCGCTCGGCTTCCAATTTCTTTGCTTCCATCTCCAGCGAACCAGCATCGGCTCGCGATAGTCTTTCCGCAATCGAGCCCACGGCGCTTTCCAATTGTTTGCGGCTGTCCAAATCACTTTCGAGCAAGCTTACGCACAAGGGGCGCAACTCAGGGACGATATGATGCCGCACCATGCGTAATGCCTTCGTCGTATGGCTGGTGACGAGCACACTCTTTCCTTGGGCCAGCAAATGACCGACTAGATTCCCGATCGTGTGAGTTTTCCCGGTGCCGGGCGGGCCTTGAACCAGCACGCCTCCATACTCCTCCAGTTGCTTTGCGATTCGCACCTGTTCCGGATTTGCAGGTTTGCTCAGAAGGACTTCGGCGTCCGCCTCATGGTACTGACCACCAGGGGCATCGACTTCTCCAAGTTCCGCCGCCGGCGATTCTTCTCCAACGATATTTAAGAGAGACCAGGGCAAGTCTTCGCGAACTCGCAGGTCCGAAAGAATGCCTTCGATAGCGGCGGCGAACCCCAGGGTGCGCGCGCGCAGAAATAAAATGGGATCGCGCCCTATCCGCGGATCGCTCTGGTCCTCGCCCGGCGCTTCATCCTCGATAAGCTCCCCGCGCGGGGACAATTGCACTACCAGCCGCTTCAGGAATCCCGAGGTCGATCCGTTCAACAGAGGATGAAATCCGCCCTGCTCCAGGTCTTCGCGGCACCGGCCTATGGCCCGTCCGTCAACATCCGCCATCGACTGAAAAAGCGCGGAATAGAGCTCCACGGGGTAATCCGCTTCAGAGAGCGTGAATTCCGGAACAGCCGCGTTGAACTGTAGTTGGAGCCGTTGCAGCAGAATCGGATGGTAGATGTTGCCTTCGGGCCGGCACCAGCTCAGGATTCCGTCACCCAGAACAAGCTCGACACGCTCCGCCTCCCGGTCGATGCGCCCATACAGGGCGTACAAAGCTTCAAATATCTTCATGGCGGCACGAGCGGGCTTTTCGTTCTTTGCCCACTCATCGCGCGAGAGCTTCCACCGTTGCAGGGCTGCGGACCTTGTCCTGTCATCATCAAAGTTCACGATGCGTGGATTGCCTGCCGTATCCGGTTGCTCTTGAGTTTGGCGCACGAGGATCTCTTCAGAGGGATCCTCCCACCCCGGCTCAAGCCAGGCAGCAAGTCCATTGGGAGGCTCAGGAACTCGAGTATGCGATGGGCGCTGTACCTTCAGAACGAATCCCTCGCTGTTGTCAGCCGTGGCTTGATTTTCTTTGGCCTTGGCTCTTGAAGAGCCAGCCTTGGCGGCCCCTCGTTTTATGGAGGGATGGTCGGGTAGGTTGCGTAACCAAAGGCTCCAAAGCTGCTCGCGAATCTGGCGCTTGGCGGGGTTACGGTGCTGGTTGAGTGCTTCCAAGTAGCGGAAGACGCGTGTGAGCTTGTCGCGGGCAATCCGGAGCTTGTCGGGGTCCATGTTGGCTGCCTTTTAGGGACACCTGTATTGGCTGGTGGTGGCTGCTGGAGGCCCCAGAATATCAGCGTCCGCTGGAGAATCTCAACGTCCTAAATTAGGTACAACACAGAGCAGAAATATTAGTTGCAAGCAGAGTTGGGAACCTAGGATGGCGCCTTCATTTCATGTGTCCTCACACTCTTAAAAAATGTTCAACGCTTGCGTTGAATCGGTTTAATATTGTGTATGCCGGGTTCCTCGTATCGAAAACTCCGGTCGATAACCATATAAACTTCGAATTCGATTGAGGAGATCTATGCCACGTTCGAGGAAATTCTCAGCCCCCCTGTTGGAGGGGTTGTTCGCATCACTCTTGTTTCCAATGATGGTTGCCGGCGCGCCCGAAGCCCAGTCCGGAAGAACCTATCTGCATCGGAATTGGCAGATTCAGTCTTCCTGTGAGGCGGCGGCAACAGGCGAACAAATTTCCTCGGCCGGGTTTGATGCAAAGACCTGGCATAAAGCCGACATTCCGGCCACGGTTGTCGGTGCGCTGGTGACGGATAAGACCTATCCCGATCCAAACTATGGAACAAACTTGAAGTCCTTTCCGGGGATGAATTATTCCGACAAAAATCTCTTCGCCAATCAGGACATGCCGGAGGGCAGCCCCTTTCGCTGTTCGTGGTGGTATCGCACGGAGTTTACTCCTCCCTCGGAAGGGGCCAAGAAAACGGAATGGCTGAATTTTCTCGGCATCAACTATCGGGCCAACATTTGGATCAATGGGCACAAGTTGGCCGACGCGAACGACGTGGCAGGTACTTACCGCTCGTACGAATTCGATGTCACCAAATTCTTGCAACCCGCGAGAACGAACGCCATCGCCGTTGAAGTGTTGGCTCCCGGAAAATACGATTTAGGAATCACCTGGGTGGATTGGAATCCGACACCGCCTGACAAGGACATGGGGATTTGGAAGGAAGTCTTTCTAACGTCAAGCGGAAATGTCGCGGTGCGGAATCCGTTCGTGGCTTCCAAGCTGGATGCGGAATACAAGACCGCCGAACTGACTATCAGCGGGGAAGTGCGCAACGTTTCGAATGAGCCTGTGAAAGGCGTCCTCCGCGCCGAACTCGATGGGAGAGAACTGAAACAGCCTGTGGAATTGGCCGGTGGGGAATCGAGGATCGTGAAATTTACTCCGCAGAAATTTTCAAAGCTGAAGTTAAGGCATCCGAAGTTATGGTGGCCGTATCAAATGGGAATTCCGCATTTGTATGCGGCAAAGCTGTTATTCGAAATAGGCAAGCAAGTTTCAGACACGGCGAGCGTGACATTTGGAATACGCGAAGTTACTTCCGAACTAACGGAAAAGGGATACCGCTTGTTCAAGGTAAACGGAAGAAAAGTGCTGATTCGCGGGGCGGCCTGGGCGCCGGACCTTCTCTTCCGTTGGTCATCGGAGAAGCTCGATGCGGATCTGGCCTACGTGCTTGACATGGGCATGAACACAATCCGATTGGAAGGGCGTCTCCATCGTGACGAGTTTTTCGAGAAAACGGATCACTTAGGTATTTTGGTCATGCCCGGTTGGACGTGCTGCGATGCCTGGGAACGCTGGAAAAATTGGAATGGCGATCAGAACAGAGTTGCAGCAGCCTCGTTGCGTGACCAAATCACCCGGCTGCGAAATCATCCAAGCGTTTTTGTGTGGCTGAATGGCAGCGACAATCCGCCGCCTGCGGAAGTGGAAAGTGTGTACCTAAACATCGAGAAAGATTTGGAGTGGCCCAATCCGATCGTCTCCTCCGCTTCAGAGCAAAAGGCAGCGGTCAGCGGAGCGTCCGGCGTAAAAATGACCGGCCCATACGAGTATGTGCCTCCGGTGTACTGGCTCGCCGATACGCGAGCGGGCGGCGCCTATGGCTACAACACGGAGACAAGCCCGGGGCCGGCGATTCCTCCTAGACAATCATTGGAAAAATTTATCCCCAAGGATAATCTCTGGCCGATCGACGAGGTTTGGAATTATCACGCGGGTGGCGAGCGCTTCACGACGATCAATGTTTTTACCGATGGACTCAACCGGCGCTATGGCCAAGCATCGTCACTCGATGATTACGAGCGTAAGGCCCAAGCAATGACCTACGACGGCCAGCGGGCCATGTTCGAGGCCTATGCGCGGAACAAATACACGTCTACTGGCTTGATTCAGTGGATGCTGAACAACGCATGGCCTTCCCTGATTTGGCATTTGTACGATTATTACCTCGTGCCGGCGGGCGGGTATTTCGGCACAAAAAAAGCTTGCGAGCCGGTCCACGTGCAATATTCGTACGACGACAATTCCGTCGCGGTGATCAACGGAACTTACTACACGCTCAAAGGTGTGAAAGCTAGCGCGAAGATCTATAACATCGATGCTAAGGAAAAAGCTGCCCGCGAAACAATACTGGATCTCGGCCCGGACAGCGCCACCAAGGCCTTCGATCTCCCCAATCCGGACGGACTAACGCCGACCTACTTCCTGAAGCTGGAACTCCATGATTCCGCTGGAAAATTGGTCAGCGAAAACTTTTACTGGTTGTCGACAAAACCGGATGTGCTCGATTGGGAGAAACGAGCGGACACCGTTTACACGCCACAGAAGGAGTTCGCCGACCTCACCGGTCTGAACGACCTTCCTAAAGCAAGAGTGGCAATCACGAAGACTGAGCACATGAGTGGAACCAGCTCCACCCTCACAGTAGTAACCGAAAACAAGGGCGATAGCGTAGCGTTTATGGTTCATCCGCGCCTCATTCGAGGCAAAGGAGGGGACGACGTCACTCCCATCTTCTGGAGTGACAACTATTTCTCCTTGCTACCAGGCGAGAAAAAGTCCCTCACAGCGAAATTTGATTCCTCTTTACTTCAAGGAGCTTCGCCTGAACTGGTGGTTGATGGCTGGAACGTGGAACCAACGGCGCCGTAGCATCGGGCGGGGTCACTGGAGCTATGAATCGATAGCCAATCCGAGGGAGCGTCTCTACGAAACGAGGACTCCGCGCTGAGTCTCCGAGCAGATCGCGAAGTTTGTTGACTGCGGTGTTCAAGCCGTGCTCGTAGCCGACAACTGTGTTGGGCCATAGTCTTTCCTGCAGTGCGCTTCGGGTAATCACGCGCCCGGCATCCATCAGCAACATTTCCAAAATCTGGAACGGTTTCTCTTCCAAACGGATGCGCATTCCATGCTTGCGAAGCTCGCGCGACACGAGATTGACCTCGAACGCACCGAAGCGAACTAGGGCGGCCATACTCTGAATGTGGTTCATTGGTTGTTCTCCGCGATTACCCTGCTCGAAGCAGGATTACCTGCCCATCCTTATTCCGTCGGGAATTCCTCTGGAATTGACCTATCCTTAAGTGTTCCCGGGCGGGGCTCCGCATGTGGGAACAGACTTATCCCCTTGCTGATTTATTCCCGGCTACCTCATTTTGTCCGCGTCCGGAGATCATTTTGCATTCCGCGCAACCCTTAACCATACGGCTCTCATCCAATGGAGTAGAATGGGGCGGGTACGTTGGGCCTTCATGAGAGTCGGGAGATCACCAGGTTTTGTGGTTTCCATTGGAGAGGGAACAATGCGCAAATTAAATCGCTTTCTCGCCGTGATGGGGCTTGGACTGTTTATGGTGGCCGCAGCAACGGCGGACACGCTTGAATTGAAAGACGGCCGTGTTTTGAAGGGAAAGTATCTCGGCGGCACGCAAGCGGTGATGCGCTTTGAGATCAATGGGGAAGTTCAGACTTTCAATACCACCGATCTTGTAGCGCTCACCTTCACGGGCAGTTCCGGTCGTGCCGTTCCTGCCGCGGCTCCAGCTGCGGCCATGCCTCCGGCGCCTGCCGCGAACATGGCAAGCCCTGATCCCGGTGGGGCTATGACTATCCCCGCGGGGCAATCCTTGCTGGTGCGAATGATCGATGGTGTTGACTCCTCCAAAAATCACGTCGGCGACGTCTTCCACGCCAGCCTTGAAACGGACCTGACCATTGGCAATACCGTGGTTGCGCGCAAGGGGACGGATGTCTACGGGCGGTTGGCCGAAGCCAAAGAAGCGGGCCACATGTCCGGTAGCAGTGAGCTGCAGCTAGAGCTCACCCGCATGGTGATCGATGGCAAGGACTATCCGGTCGTCAGCAGCGACTACAGCTTGAAAGGCAAGGGCCGTGGCTCTGACACCGCGAAAAAAGTCGGCGGTGGCGCGGTAGCTGGCGCAATCATCGGAGCGATTGCCGGCGGCGGCAAGGGCGCGGCGATCGGTGCGGGCGTGGGCTCGGCGGCTGGCGCAGGCGTTCAAGTATTGACGAAAGGCCAGCAGGTGAAGGTGCCGAGCGAGACGCTCCTGGAATTCCGCCTGCAACAACCGGTAACACTCACGGCACAAAGATAGAGTCCCGGTCCAGTCGCGGTGCGCTGGCCGCCCGCCGTTGTCGGATTGGAACCATTCGGCCGAAAATCCCTCTTGCCACTCCTGCTGTTAGTGAGTAAGCTACCCCCTCTAGTGGGGAGACCATGCCAAAAGAAAAGCCTCGAGTGAATATCGGACAAGTGATCAAGAGCTATCGGAGCCAGCGCAGTCTGTCGCAGGGCGACATCGAGCGCCGCACCGGATTGCTGCGCTGTTACCTTTCGCGCGTCGAAAACGGGCACACTGTCCCTTCTCTAGAAACGCTCGCCAAAATCGCGGAAGCCATGGACATTTCCCTGGCGGATTTTTTCCCTGGCACGGAAACGCCCCGCGACCGCGAAACGCAAAAAGCGCTGGGCGAGCTCTCGCAGGACGAAATTCGCTTCCTGGCCGAGATCAAGAAGTACAGCACCACGCTTTCCGACGGGGACAAGCGGCTGGTGCTGGCCATGATTCGCAAGATGGCTACCTTGATTCCGCCGCCCGTGGCGAAGAAGTTGATTGTGCGCCGTCCAACTGCGTAACCGGACGCGCCGCGCAAGCATCGAAATCATTGATGTCATCAAGCTAAAAAGATGATTGGCTAGTCCGAAGGCTATTCGGTATCCTTGCAACGTAATGACTTCTATCCAATTGACCGGCGTTTGTTGTTGTCCGCACCCAACGGTGACGGCCGCCGCGTCTTGTTTGGATGGGAAGCCAGCTTTCTAACAGCTCTCTACTCCAAGATTGAAGCGAACCCACCGCCATGTATTCCGGCAGGTGGGTTTTTTGTTTTTGGGGGACGTTCATGACCAATGCATCGGAAGTCTTAGTCCGGCAGTCGGAACTCGAGCCCGGAAGGGCCATCAAGATGGGGACGTTCGCGCCGCGGCGGCTCAATCACCTGCGTGCGCTTGAGTCCGAGAGCATCCACATTCTCCGTGAGGCCGCCGCCGAATTCGCGCGCCCGGTAATGCTCTATTCGATTGGAAAAGACTCTTCGGTCATGCTGCGCTTGGCGCAGAAGGCTTTTTTCCCCGGAAGAATTCCTTTTCCCCTCCTGCACGTAGACACCAGTTACAAATTCCCAGAGATGATCGAGTTCCGCGACTCTTATCCGCGGCAGATCGGCGCGGAGCTCATCGTTCACAAGAATCAGGAGGCGCTCGATGCCGGCGCAAATCCCTATTCGCTAGGCACCCAAAAATGCTGCGGCCTGCTAAAAACGAAGTCGCTCCTGGACGCACTAGCCGAGGGTGCCTTCGACGCGGCGTTTGGCGGGGCGCGCCGCGACGAAGAGAAGTCACGCGCCAAAGAGCGCATCTATTCCTTCCGCGATTCCCTGGGCCAATGGAACCCGAAAAACCAGCGCCCTGAGTTGTGGAACATCTTCAACTCCCGTCTCGATAGAGGCGAAAGTATTCGCGTATTTCCGCTTTCCAATTGGACCGAACTGGACGTCTGGCTCTACATCCACGCCGAACAAATTCCCATCGTGCCGCTGTATTTCGCCAGGGAACGCGATGTGGTTTTCCGCAACGGTTCGATTGTGGTGATCGATTCCCCCGCGCAGCTCCTGCCAGGGGAAAAAACACAGAGGCTGAAGTGCCGGATGAGGTCGCTCGGGTGCGTTCCGTGCACGGGGGCGATCCGTTCCGACGCGGATACCGTGCCGCAGATCATCGCGGAAATGGTTTCCTTCCGCCGCTCCGAACGCGAAAACCGGGCCATCGATCACGATGAGGAAGGTTCCATGGAACTCAAGAAACGGGAAGGCTACTTCTGATGATCTCTTCCGCGCAGAACACGGCTTATGAGGGCTTCTCCGCGTTTCTAGAGCGGAATATGAACACCGATCTTCTTCGCTTCACTACTGCCGGGAGCGTCGACGACGGCAAGTCGACGCTGATCGGGCGTCTTTTGCACGATTCCAAAGCCGTCTATGAAGACCAGCTTGCCTCGGTGAAGAAGAGCCGCATTAACCGCTCGACCGGCCCCGTCGATTTTTCGCTGCTCACCGATGGTCTGCGGGCGGAACGCGAACAGGGCATTACCATCGACGTCGCTTACCGGTATTTCGCCACGCCTCGTCGCAAATTCATCATCGCCGATGCTCCGGGACATGAGCAGTACACCCGGAACATGGCGACCGGCGCGTCCACGGCAGACTTGGCTGTCATTTTGATCGACGGAACAAAAGGGCTACTCCCACAAACGCGCCGTCACGCCTTCATCGCTTCGCTGCTCGGAATTTCCAACGTACTGGCCGCTGTCAACAAGATGGACTTGGCCGAGTATCGCGAAGATGCCTTCCACAAGTTACAGGACGATTTCCTGGCGCTTGCGGCTCAGTTGGGAATTGCCAGCGTGCAATGCGTGCCGATCAGCGCGCTGGAGGGTGACAACGTTGTCGACCGCAGCAGGCGCATGCCGTGGTATCACGGCCCAACGTTGCTGGAACATCTCGAAACTGTCCCTCTTCCCGAAAGAGATTCGCTGCAAAGCTTTCGCTTCCCGGTACAAACCGTGATTCGCCCTGACGCCACATTTCGTGGCTTCGCCGGCCGCATCGCAAGTGGAGCCATTCATCCCGGCGATCCCCTCGTCGCGCTTCCTTCAGGGCGAAGAACCCGCGTGCGCTCCATTGTGACCTACGACGGCGAACTGCCTCAGGCGTCTTCCTCGATGTCCGTGACCTTGCAGTTGGATGAAGAGATTGACCTCAGCAGGGGCGATATGCTCGTTTCGCCTGGCCGACTGCCGAAAGTCTCAAGGAAATTCCACGCCAGCGTCGTCTGGCTTCACGGAACACCTCTCGAATTGGGCCGTACTTATCTTGTCAAACACACCGCTCGCCAAACGAAGATCCGGGCGCTCCGCATTCGCCATCGCGTCAACGTTAACACCTTGGCAGAAGAGCCTGCCACTCGATTGGAAATGAATGAAATCGGTTCCGTTGATTTCGAGACGCATGTGCCCCTGTTTTTCGATCCCTACTCCAGTAACCGCACGATGGGCAGCTTCATTTTGATCGACTCAGCAACGAACGCCACTGTGGGCGCGGGGATGATTCAGGAATCCGTCGCGGCGGTGCAACTCGCAGAGGAACCCGAAAACGAATTTGCTGCCTCCGGCGGACCTGCTATTCCTGTTGCGCCTGGGGAACGATACGCACGTCATGGCCATTTTCCGGGCGTTGTTCTACTCGAAGGTCGATCAGCGCTTGCAGAACGGTTGGAGCGTTTCCTCTTTGACGTCGGCCTCGAGGTTTTACATCTGAGTCGTTCTGAATTCTTCGGAGATGCGTTTGTCGAGACGGTCCGCGTGGCAAGGGCGGCCGGGGTCATCGTCCTCTACTCCGGCGGCGCTCTCTCCCGGGAAACAAAGGACCGGATCGCGCTGGAATTCGACAATCGTTTTTTGGACGTTGCTGGCGCACCAGAACTCCCGTTCGACGAGGAACAAGCCGTCAGGCACGTCCAGGCCTTTGCGCGGTCCCTCCGGTTTGTTGATGAACAGTCAAGGATTCAGCAAAAGGTGAATTAAATGAACGTAGAACACTTCGCCAACGTAGTCGAAAATCTCCCGCCAGAACAGGCCCTGGACGCTGTGCTCGCCGCCGGGGAGAGCACCCGCGTTTGTCTGACCAGCAGCTTTCAAGCAGAAGACATGGCCGTCCTGCACATGCTGCGCAAACGCATTCCAGACGTCCCGGTGTTATTCCTGGATACCGGCTATCACTTCCCGCAGACCTACGAATACCGCGACCGGATGACGAAGTTGTGGTCGCTGCGCCTCCTCAACGTTCTCCCATCGAGAACCGTCCCGGAACAAGAGTCGGCATTCGGCATTCTTTACCAAACTGATCCCACGCGTTGCTGCCAGTTGCGCAAGGTCGAGCCTCTTCTCGGAGCACTGGAACCATTTGACGTTTGGTTTACCGGTTTGCGCCGCGAACAGTCTCCAACGCGCAAGAATCTCAAAAAGGTTGAGCTTCACCGTCTTCCCACTGGCAAACAACTCTGGAAGGTCAGCCTTCTCGCGGACTGGAAGTGGGAACAAGTCTGGGACTACACGAACGCGAACGGCATCAGCCACCTGCCTCAGTACGACGAGGGTTATCTCAGCATCGGCTGCCAACCGTGTACTGCGCTGCCCGTTGATCCAAACAATCCCAGATCCGGGCGCTGGGGCGGAACAAAGTTGGAATGCGGCATTCACACCTTCTCAAAGCGAGCCGAGGCATGAACTTCTTTATTGGTTTCCTGATCGCCGTCGCCGTTGGTCTGACCAGTATTGGCGGAGGCAGCTTCACTGTGCCCGCGCTCATTTTGATCGTGGGGCTGACGGCTGGTGAAGCTGTGGGCACAGCGTTCGTCTTCGCTGGAGTCCTACGCTTGATCGCCGCGCCCTTCTATCTCCTGGGAAGAAACTTTCACGCGCGCTATTTGTGGTTGCTTCTCCTCGGGGCCGTCCCCGGTCTCCTCCTCGGCACGTTGGTGCTGCGACTTATAGGACAGGAGGGAGGAAATCCGGTCGTCATCATCCTGCTCGGAATCCTGCTCGCCGCGTCTTCCAGCGTGACGTTCGCCCCGCGCGTACAGAATCCAGGTTTCGCTCGAAAGAATTCCCGCTGGTTGCCTTGGCTCGCGCTCCCCATCGGCGTGGAATCTGGATTTTCCTCCGCCGGAGCCGGCGCTCTCGGGACCGTGCTGCTTTTGAACTACTCGGAAATGACGCCGCCACAAGTCATCGGCACGGACCTGGTTTTTGGCCTCGTCCTGGCGGTGATCGGCGGCGCGTTTCATTGGAAGTTTGGCGCGATTAACTCTCCGGTTCTTCTCCAACTCCTGGGCGGTGGAGTTCCTGGCGTTGTACTCGGATGCGCACTGGCGCGGCACGTTCCCGCGCGAAAGCTGAAATTAGTCGTCGCCATGGTCGCGATTTTCGCGGGAGTCCAGCTTGTCTGGAACGGCACTCGCACCTTGTTGGCAAATCGAACAGCGGCAGCGGTGAGGATTGCGGCTCGGCATCAGTAAGAAATGACAGCTACGTTGTAGTTGCGAAAAGAATGATTCGCAAAGAAAACTTAGCTGGATTGCCCGCGAATGATCCGGATAGCGTCAGGTAGGGCACCATCGCTTCGCCCGTTGCTGCCTGTCTGGATCTCCACCCCTGTGGAATCATCGCGTTCGCTGCCTTCCCCGGGCGCCAGAAAAAGGTTGGCTTCGACAGCGTGCTGCTTGGTGTACAAGTCGTAATAACGCCCACCGAAGGCGTAAAGGGTCTCGTGGGTTCCGCGCTCAATAACGCGCCCCGCCTCCACGACCAGAATTTGATCGGCGCGTCGAATCGTCGAAAGCCGGTGCGCGATTACAAACGTCGTGCGCCCCCGCATGAGGTAGCGTAGCCCCTCCTGAATCAGCGCCTCCGATTCCGAATCGAGACTGGATGTGGCTTCGTCGAGGATCAGTATCCGCGGATCGGCCAGGATGGCCCGCGCAATGGACACGCGCTGCTTCTGTCCGCCAGAAAGCTTGACTCCGCGTTCGCCAACCACCGTGTCATACTTGTTCTCAAAAGACTCCGCGAACTCGTCGACGCGCGCGATGTGGCAAGCGGCGAGGATTTCTTCTTCCGCTGCATTGGGCCGCGCAAAGGCCACGTTTTCCCGAATCGTTCCATCAAAAAGAAAAGTCTCCTGCAGCACCACGCCGAGCTGCGTTCGATAGGAATTCAACTTCACGGTCGAAAGATCCACGCCGTCGGCCAGGACGCGTCCACTCGACGGCACGTAGAACGCCGCAATCAGTCCGATGATCGTCGACTTTCCGGCACCAGAAGGCCCGACTAACGCTGTGACCGTTCCCGGTTCCGATCGGAAACTCACGTCGTGCAGAACTTCCTTCCGCGTGTCGTAGGCAAAGCTCACGTTTTCCATCTCTACAAGCCCGTTCACTCGATCGAGCGCCTGCGTCCGCCCCGGCTCATCATCTTCGAGTTTCTCATTCAGGATTTCACGCGTGCGCTCCAGACCAGTGATGGCCTCGGTGATTTGCGTTCCAATCGCCACGATCTGAAAGACGGGAGCAACCAGCAGGCCCAGAAAAATGTTAAACGCAAAAAAAGTCCCCAGCGTCATCGTGCCCCCAAGAATCTTGTGCGCGCCTAGTTCCATAATAATCGCGCTGACGATTCCCATCAGCCCGGCGGCGGAAAGACTCATCAGCGAAGTAGCCGTAAGCGTTTTTAGAACATTGTCGAGCAGACGCTGCACACCGCCGGCAAAGACACCCTCTTCACGCTCTTCGGCGTGGTAACCCTTCACCACGCGGACTCCGCTGAGCGATTCGGTAAGGCGCCCGGTGACTTCCGCGTTGATTTTCGGCCGTGCGCGAAAAATTGGCCGAATTGTTGCAAACGCTTTGTTAATCCCATATCCGAAAACCAGCAGGATGCCAAACGCCACCGCCGTCATAGTCACGCTCGTATGAATCAAGTACACCAGCGCGATGACCGCGGTCATGATTCCGCCGACAAACTCCACCAGGCCCGTCCCAATGAGATTCCGCACGCCTTCCACGTCGCTCATGATGCGTGACACCAACGCGCCCGTTTTGTTGGCGTCGTAGAAGGAAACCGGAAGCCTGCCGATGTGTGCCTGCACTTGACGTCGCAGGTCGGCAATCATTTTTTGCGCGGACTTGGAGAGCAGTTGCGTCAGCGTGAACGATGTCAAGCCCTGAATAACCGTAGCGCCGAGCACACCCAGCACAATCGGAGTCAGCAGTTGGATTTGCCGTTTGCTGATGACGTTATCTACCAAATACTTCGTCGAAGCGGGCAGAACTAATCCAGCAAGGCGATTGATGGCCATAAGCACAAAGCCCAGCGCCAGCAGCCCGCGCCTCGGTTTGATCAGCGCCCAAACGTCCGGAAGATTCTTCCACGCGCTCTTCTTGCGCTTCTCACTCTTGGCTGCTGTTGGGGATGCCATTGCCGTGGCCATGATTCTTGGATGAAGTGTGCTCTCCGTGGTTAGATACCGGTCACGTCTGTACGACTACGTTGCGAAGGCGCAGCGGAGGTAACCGATACCTTCAGTCGCCGGCGGTTCCCGCGCGGGGCACGCTGGCCCTGGCGGGCCGATCCAGGCTCAACACACTGGAGATGAACTCGCTGATGGTGATTCCCAGGTGGCCCCAAAGCCTTCGCTTCAGGCTGGTGTAATCCTGTGTGCCGCTGAAGAGGTCGCCCATCAATTGCCGGAACACCGGGCTGCGCCGCATGAACTGCACCATGCGCGTTGTTACCGCGCTGCCCAGGAACGATCCGCGATAAAACCGCCGAACGATGCGCGCCGCGAATTCCAGTTCGGCGCAGAAAGTAGCCTTCACCCAGGCAGGATATTTCTCCGGGCATCCTGCGGCGAGAGAGCGCCCCAGCAGTTCGCCGGACCGAATGGCATAGAAAAGTCCCTCGCCAGTGAGCGGATCGACCCACGCCGCCGCATCTCCTATGAGCGCCCAGTTCTTTCCGAACACACTTCGTTCGGAAAGTGTGCGCTCTTTAGGCGACGGCAGCACGTGGCTGTAAAACTTTGCGCCCTCCGTCGGTATGTCGTGCTTCTCAACAAAGTCCTGCAGGTGTCCGCGCAGCTCCGCGCTTGAATGCGAGGACATGCTCCCGCAAATGCCTACCGAGAGATGATCGCAGCGGGGAAATGACCAGATGTAGCCTTCAAACTGCGGCAAGAACTTGATGGTGATGGCGTCTCTCGTCTGCGGAACGAAATAGCCTTGCGTCATCTCCAGTTCGTCCCGTTGTAGCGCCCGTGTTTCGGGAACCAGTTGATTGCGCGCCCCTGCCGCAAGTACCAAGAAATCTGCTTCCTTCCATTCGCCTTCCACGCAATACCGCGGCTTCGCCGTAGTGGTGTCCACGCCCATTACGCGGGAACGTTGCACGTTGCAACCGGCATCCCGCGCGCGGTCCAGGAGCATTCCGTTCAGCACCGTCCGCGAATAGATCACGATCGGATGTGGCATCTCGAGCGTGGCATGATGCTCTTCGCTGCTGATGAGCTCGACGGAATTCACCAGTTTCTTTGGGTAGGAATTATCGAGCAGGAAAGGGAAGCACTGTATTGCCTTGTGCGTCAGTCCGCCGCCGCAAGGTTTTTCCCACGCCAAATGCTCGTCAAAAAGATTGACTTTATGGCCCGCGCGCGCGAGCTGCTCACCGCACATCGCGCCGGACGGTCCGCCGCCGACGATTGCAATTTGGGCCATGATCGTTTCTCGCTGAGCGCTCCGTCCTGCGCTGGGAACCGGTGCGAAGAGTTCCCTTGTTGATGGATACTATGGTGATGGGGCGGCTAGGTGAGGGGAAAGATCACCAGGCAAAAGCCCGCGAGGAGTATAGCACCGAAAAGCGCCGCCGCCCCTGCTGAGCCGGTTTCAGTACGCACTATGTCCATACCGCTCCGCTGTATCAAATTGAACACCGCCATGTACACCGACAGCAGGCCCATCAGAATCTCTCCGTTGTGCAATATCAACACGCCGCCCATTAAGGCTCCCCAAGAGATAAGCCTTAAAGTCAAGGCCAGCGCCAGCCTCCGCCCCCTTTTTCCTATTTGCACCGGGCCAAGCAAAACTTCTTCTGCGAAGTGATACGGAAGCACGACCACCACGAAAAACGGAAAGCGCGCCCACTTTGCCGCAGTCAGCCAAGCCTCGTAAAATGTCAAATCAAACCACGCGGTGGCGAGTAGCAGCAGGAGTCCGGCGAATGACGCCGCGAGCAAGTCGCGAGTGGAACTCGCAGGTGCCTGTCGCTCGGCGCTCCAATGCGTCAAAGCCAGCCCCACTCCGAGCAGGAGCAGGAAACTGGCAAGATAGTCGCCCTGAAAGAGCCCGATCCTTCTCAACGGAATCCAGTATCGCAAAAGCAGCACGATTACCGCCGAGCCGGCCGCAAATTCCAACAGAAGTCGTGGCACGCTGATGACAGTGCCAGTAACGGCGATTTCTGCGCCCGTGTTTTTTCCAGTGACTTCTCTCAGAAACGGTCCCGCAATCAGCAGGATCCCCACGAAGCCGGCCAGCGCACCGAAAAGTGACCGGTGCGAGGGCAACACCTCAGTGGGAGCCAAACGCAGGACTTGTGCAGCCCAGTTCTGTGAAGCGCGCATCGCGGCGCCGCTGAAGAGAATGCTGACGTGCGACGCACCGGGAATCTCAAGAAATTTCGAGGTCGCATCGTTTCGCAGTGCAACCAGATCGGCTGCATTTCCACGCATCGACTGCAGTTCGCGCGAGCCAACAATCACCAGCGAATTCGGCGGCAGTTCTGGCGGGTCGGTGAAAAGCAACTTCTCCGGAGTCACTCCGTGAGCGGCCCGCATCGGCGCTGGCGAGATCGCAATCAAGCCCGCAACGGGAACCCGCGAGGCGATGCGTTCCGCGATGGCGCCGCCCATGGAATGGCCTGCGAGAATCGTACGGTTGGCATCGATGACTCCGCGCGACAGCAGTTCGCGCAGGAGTGCCTCTCCGCACTGTTCCGCTCGCGCCGGAGAAAACGGCCCTGGCGTTCGCCCATGCCCAGGCAAATCGGGAACGTAGACGCGAAGGCCCTGCTCCGCGAGGCCCCTCGCCATAAAAGACATGATCTTCTTGTTTGCCGAAATTCCGTGAAACAGCACCACTGAACCCTGCGCCGCCGTGCCCGGCTTTTCTACGATGGTAGTTTCCAACCGGCAGCCTTCCGCATTGAAGATATACGTCCGTTCCTTGTAAGGCGCCGGCAGCGCAAGCCACAATCCCGCTGCACAGAGCAATACGCCCGCAATCGCCCGCACCGCCTGCCGTAATTTCATCGCCCGCCACTAGTAGCGGATCAGTCTCCGATTTGCAAGTTTATCTGGCATGTGGATTACTTCCGAGTCGCCCGTCATCCGACCCGCGGGACCGGGCTCGCAAATCCTTGGTTTGTCTTGCGTCTTCGCCAGAGATCGACGGCAGATTGCGGCTGTGCCCTTCTCAGCGCTAGACTGCGGACGCCGCGGCGTATCGAACTCTCTAGTTCGCCGACTACTCAAGAGACGCCTCGTCTGCGTTGGCGATTCAATCGGCAGGCTAGGAAGTGCTGCGAGGTCGCCTCATGGTGCGTGCCATCGATTTTGAAATCCGTTGTGCGGGGCTTGCGGACGTGCAGGAGATCGCTGCTGCACACCTGGATTCCATTCGTTCGATTGGCGCGCTGTACTACCCGGCCGAAGTCGTGAGCGATTGGGGTGCTCGGGTGAATGGCGACCTTTACGTGGAGGCCATGGCCCGAGGGGAGGTCTTTTTCATTGCAATTGGTGAGCGGGGCGGTCAGCCCGAAGTGTTAGGTTTCTCGTCGCACCGGATCGATGAGGCCCAGCATCGTGTGGCCGTCTACGTCAGAGGTGAAGCTGCCAGACGTGGCGTAGGGTCGGCTTTGTTCCGGTCGGCCGAAGCCGCAGCAATCGCCGCTGGCGCAACGAGTATTCACATCGATGCTTCACTTGCAGCAGTCGAGTTCTACAAGGCGAATGGCTTCGAGGAGGTAGGTCGAGGAAAGCATCGCCTGTGGTCTGGCCGATCAATGGCGTGCGTCTTTATGCGAAAGAAGCTAGCTTCAACCGGACGTTCAGTCGCCGTCTAACACGGAATCTTGGTGTTGAACGATGCTCACTGATGACGATTCTGGATGGATTGTTTGAATGAATAAGTCATGGAGGAGCGCTTGGTGTAAAAAAGCTGAACTCAGCGACCGCGCTGATTCAGATACAACCAAGGAGGCTCCCCCATGGAGACTATGTACTACATCGGTTTGGA